>Ga0070737_10001554_pt1 | contig 32086 bp, 29 predicted proteins | sample Coa_R1_10_FD_66438 | JGI IMG/M metagenome (GOLD analysis project Ga0070737, IMG submission 66438) | Surface soil microbial communities from Centralia Pennsylvania, which are recovering from an underground coalmine fire - Coalmine... | ecosystem: Environmental > Terrestrial > Soil > Unclassified... | reverse complement strand
CTTGCCCGACTGGAACCAGCGGGAGGCGGTCACGGGGTGGATGCCTTGCTCGCGCGCCCACTGCTTCAAGTTCATGGAAGTGGATTGTAGTGTATAGGTGCGTCAGCTGTTGTTAACCCCCATACCCGGTACCAGCTTCCAGAACGCGGCGAAGCGACATCACACGCCCTGATGACGCGGCAGGATCCCTGCTTTCCCTACCCCAAGCCTCCTCCAGACGTCGCGATGATGAGGAGGAGACCCGCGACCGCGAGCAAGACGCCTGCAACAACCCTCCTCGGCGCAGCGAGCCTGAACAGCGGGATCTCGGCGGCGGCGAACCAGACCCCTGCGATCAGGATGAGCAGGAAGCCGACCTCGGCGAGCGTCCTCATGCCGGCCCCAATTGTGCTCCCCGGCGGGGGGTCCGCTGGGGCGGCCCTCGTTGCACGCAGGGAGGCTGGCCCGGACTTGTAGCAGCCACCAGGCCAAATCCCTTCGGCTGTCTCAACAGCACGACGGCCCACGAGTCGCCCCAAGCCCGGGAGGGGCTCACCACCGTCATCGACGGCGATGCTCGACGTGCTCCCATGCCGCATGCCCTCACCCTGGCCGGTCAGGTGAGCGTCGGCCTTCAGTGCTCGTGGAGGACTACGCCACGGATGTTCTTCCCCTCAAGCAGATCCTGGTAGCCCTGGTTGATTTCCTCGAGCCGGTAGCGTCGCGTGATCAGCTCGTCCAGCTTCAGGTCCCCGACCCGGTACAGACCGAGGAGCTTGGGAATGTCGTAGAGCGGATTCGCAGCCCCGAAACAGACCCCCTGGACCCGCTTCTGCCATCCCGCCATCGGCGCCCCAGGCAAGTGCACCGTCAACCCATAGCCGATGCCGGTGATGGTCAGCTGACAGTCCTTCCCGATCATCTCGAAGCCCTGGGTGACCACCTCCTCGGTCATCACCCCAACCGTCAGGATGCAGTGATCGGCCAACTGGCCACGGGTGAGATGGATGACCTGTTCTCTCGCCTCCTCCGGGTCGCGGAAGACGTGGGTGGCCCCGCACCGTTGCGCCATCTCAAGCTTGAACTCAACCGGGTCGATGGCGATCACGTTCTTCGCCCCCGCATAACGAGCCCCCTGGACGGCGTTGATCCCCACCCCTCCGACGCCAAAGACGACCACGGTGTCGCCAGGACGGACCTTGGCCGCATAGACAGCGGATCCCCAGCCGGTGGTCACCCCGCAGCCCACCAGGCAGGCCACGTCGAAGGGGAGGTCGTCGTCCACCTTCACGCAGGAGTTCTCCGAGACCACCATGTACTGCGAGAAGGTACCCAGCACGCACATGCCGCCGACATCCTTGCCGTCCAGGTGGAAACGGTAGGTGCCGTCCAGGAGGGCCCCGGTCTGGGCGTTCTTGCCGTCGTCGCACAGGTTCTGACGCCCAGTCGAGCAATACCGACAGGTGCCGCACACAGGGATGAACGAGGTGACGATGTGGTCACCCTTCGCCACCCTGGTCACGCCCGGGCCGACCTCCTCGACGATGCCCGCCCCCTCGTGCCCTCCAACCAGCGGCAGCCGTGCCCGGGTGGCGTTCGTCCTCACGTGCTCGTCGGAGTGGCAGAGGCCGGTTGCCATGACCCGAATCAGGACCTCCTTCGCCTTCGGTGGGTCGAGGTCCAGCTCCCTGATCTCCCACTGCCCCTGCGGCTCCAGCAGGACGGCCGCTCTGGTCCTCAGTCCCCCCATGCCTTCACCTCCTTCTGTATCGCACGCCCCCACACCGCCCCCATTGCCGGGGATGGCCCGGCCCGGGGGCACCAGTTCCGACCGGGCTCAGGCCATGACGCCCGCGTCCACCAGGCACACGGCACCGGTCACGTAGCTGGCCTCGGGGCTGAGCAGCCAGCAGACCAGACTCGCAACCTCCTCCGGCGTCCCCAGGCGATGCAAGGGAACCCGCGCCACCAGGGCGTCACGTGCCGCCTCGGGATCGTCAGGGGAGCCAGCAGCGTTGATGGCGGCCAGCATGCGGGTCTCGATGAACCCCGGCGCCACCGCGTTCACGCGGACCCCATAGGCAGCACCCTCCAGCGCCGCACACCGGGTCAAGCCGATCACGGCGTGCTTGGAGGCCGAGTAGGCAGCAAGGCGAGTGCTTCCCCGCAACCCGGCGATCGAGGCGGTATTGACCACGGCCCCCCCGCCCCCTCGGTCGCGCATGGCCCGGAGCACCTCCCGCAGGCCAAGGAAGACACCCCGAACGTTGATCGCCATGACCCGGTCGAACTCGCTCACCTCGGTCTCGACGATCGGCCCCATGCGCCCCTCGATGCCGGCGTTGTTGAAGAAGAGGTCCACACGGCCGTGTGCCTCCAGGGTTCGCTGCACGTAGCCGACGACGTCATCCTCGACCGCCACGTCAGCGACCACGCTCAGCACCGGCCCAGAGGGCAACTCGCGAGCGGCCTGCTGCAACCCGGCCTCATCGCGGTCGACCAGGGTCACGCAGGCGCCCTCGCGGAGCAGGCGGGTCGCCACCGCCCGGCCGATCCCCCCAGCGCCTCCGGTGACGATCGCCACCTTGCCCTCGAACCGCGTGTCGCTCATCCTCGCTCCTCCTTCCCGATGCCCCTCCTACCTGCCGCCGGTCGCAGGTCGCGAGAAGTCGAACCGGAAATCCGGCCGGCTGCGAACGTCGGGCTGGCCCCGTCGACAGATCGCCTCCAGCAGAAAGCCCCCAAGCTTCGCCCTGGTGTCCAGGTAGAAGAACTCGGCTGTCCCAGAGCGCACGCTCCCGCTCATGGCCACCGGCACGTCCATCGCCTCCATGGCGGCGCGGAGGCGCCGCCACCGGGCCTCGGGGAGAGCCGGCAGCACCAACAGATGATGGATACCCTCACCGATGCGGTCCAGGAAGGCACGGCGATAGTGCGTCGGCTCCACCGTGGGCTGGATGACCTCGAAGGCCACGTCGGACAGCCCGGCCGTGGCCAGCAGGAAGGCATGCTCCACCTCCTCGCCATCGAGGGTGGAGCGCTCGAGCGACCCCGGCTCGTGGCGGAAGTGGAGGAAGCTCCACTCAGGCAAGCCAAGGATGCGAGCGTACGCCGGGAGCCGTCCCATCAGGTCCTCCACCACCACCCCGAGATGCCAGGCACGGGCCTCGTCGTGCAGCACCTCGATCCCTGGCGGAGGCTCGACCGTCCCCCGTAGGTCCCAGCGCTCGTCCACCTGGGGCGAGGCCCCCGGGACCAGCGGCACGACAACCTCGAGGCAGAAGCCACCCAGCATCCCCCGTGTGTCCAGGTGGTAGTGGCGAGCCACGCCGTCGACGGTCGCCGCCTGGCCGATCGACACCCCGGCTCGCTCCAGGCCGGCGACCACCCTGCCCCATTCGGCCTCTTCGACCACTGAGAGGCAGAGGCCATGGATGCCCTCGCCGCGCGTGACCAGGAACTCAGCGAAGCTGCTCAGCCCACCGGTCGGCTGCACCAGCCGGAAGGTGACCCCGCCGGGGGTGGAGCCGGTCGCGATGGTGTAGGTGTAGGCGGCCTCGTAGCCAAAGGCGGTGGTGTCCCGCAGACGGTTGGCGGTGAGATGGGTTACCTCCCATCGGTGGACACCGAGCAGGGCGGCGTAGTTCCGGGCCGAGCGCTCCAGGTCCTTCACCACCACGGTCAGATGGTGCAGCCGGTCGACGGGGAGGAGCCCATCCGTCATCGCCGCCCCTCCAAGAGGAGGTATGGCCGTTGCAAGAGCTCGTCCAGCCGTCCGAGGAAGCGCGCCGCCGGCGCCCCGTCGGTGACCCGGTGATCGAAAGTCAGGCTCAAGGTGGCGACCCGGTGGGGGACGAGGCATGAGCCCACGAAGGCCGCCACCTGGCGGACACGCCCAAGCCCCAGGATCGCGGCTTGAGGGGGATCGATGATGGGGGTGAAGACGTCGACCACGGTCGACTCCAACGAGCTGACGGTGAAGGTGGCCCCCTCCACGTCGGCCTGGGTAAGACGGCCGGCCTCGGCCCTCAGCGCCAGCTCGCGCAGCCCTCTCGCCACCTCCTCGAGCGACATCCGATCCACGTCTCGGAGCACGGGGACGATCAAGCCCCCCTCCTGGTCCATGGCCACCCCCACGTGGACGTGGTCGAGAGGCACGATCCGGTCGCCCTCCAAGCGGGCGTTCAGGTGCGGATGGTCACCGAGGGCCATGGCCACCGCCTTGACCACCACCCTGGTCAGGGTGAGCACCACCCCGCGTTCCCGCCACGCTTGGTTGAGACCCTCGATCATCTCCAGGACCGCGTCGACCCGGACCTCGCTGCTGAGGGTCACCTGGGCCGAGACCTGCAGGCTGCGGACCATCCGCTCCCCGATCGCTCGCCGACGCCCGGCGTAGGCCGTCCCCTCCGGCCGTCCCCTTCCGGAGGCCGCGTGCCAGGCTCGGACGTCGGCCTCACGGATACGTCGGCCCGACCCCAGAGCGGCGAGGTCGATCCCCAGCTCGCGAGCGAGGCGCCGCGCCGCCGGGGTCGCCCTGACCTGGGCCATCTCGGCGGGCGAGGTGAGGCCAGCCGCTCCCGCCGGCTCGGGCGTGGCCTCCACGCCCCCGGCGCGATCGTCAGGCTGCCGGGAGGGCTCGGCCATCCCCTCCTCGACCAGCCGCCCCACCAGCTGCCCGACCTGGACCACCTCGCCCTCGGCAACCAGTCGGCGCAGCACCCCGCTCGACGGTGCCTCGACGGTGAAGCTGACCTTGTCCGTCTCCAGCTCGTAGAGCGGCTGGCCGACCTGGACCAGCGCCCCCTCGGGCTGCAACCACCTCCTGAGCGTGCCCTCGGTCATGATGTCGCCCAGCAGCGGGAGCCGGAGCTCGGTGGCCATCAGTCCCTCAAGGTGGCGAGCGCGGCCGTGACCACGGCCTCCGGGGTCGGGACGTAGGCGGCCTCCAAGACGCCGCTGTAGGGCACCGGCGCGTGCGGCGAGGTGACGGTCTTCACCGGCCCATCCAGGCGATCGATGGCCTGGTCGGCGATCACGGCGGCGACGTCTCGGGCCACGCTGCAGCGTGGCGTGTCCTCGTCCACCACCACCAGATGACCGGTTCGACGCACGGACTCGACCAGCGTCTCCTCGTCCAGAGGGGAGAGGCTCAACAGGTCGACGACCTCAGCCTCGACGCCATCGTCGGCGAGTCGGTCGGCGGCCTCCAGGCAGACGCCCGTCATGCGCGCGATGCCGACCAGGGTCACGTGGCGGCCGGGGCGCAACGTGCGCGCCCTGCCGATCGGAACCGTGTAGGGCTCCTCAGGGACCTCCCCCTTCGTCCCCGCCAGCTGGCGATGGCTGCAGTAGACCACGGGATCGTCGTCACGGATGGCGGCGATGAGGAGCCCCTTGGCGGTGTAGGGATCGGACGGCACCACGCACTTGAGCCCGGGCACGTGAGCGAAGATCGAGTACATGCTCCCCGAGTGCTGGGCGGCGCTGCCGCCCCCACGCTCAGGGGCTCGGCCGGTGGCCCCGATGGCGGTCTTGATCACCAGGGGCACACTGACCTGGCCGCCGAGCATGTAGCGCAGGAAGGCGCCCTCGTTCATGATCGGGTCGAGGCAGACCCCGACGAAGTTCACGAACATGAGCTCGGCGACTGGCCGCAACCCGGTCACGGCAGCGCCGACGGCGGCGCCGATGAAACCCATCTCGCAGATCGGGGTGTCGATGACGCGCCCCGGCCCGAAGCGTTGGATCAGCCCCTTGGTCGCCCCCATCGGGCCGCCCCAGGCGTCGATGAACCCCTGATCGGCCCGCCCGGCCCCGCCGGCCACGTCCTCGCCCATCAGGATCACGGTGGGGTCGCGCTCCATCTCCTGGCGAAGGGCCTCGTTCTCGGCCCGGCTGAACAGCAGCTCCCTTGCCATGACCCTACCCTGCCGTGTACACGTCGGTCGTCAGCGTCGAGAGCGCCGGCGGCTGGCTCGCCTCGGCGAACCGGACCGCCTCCTCGATCACGCTCGTGACCTCCTCGTCGATGGCCCGGAACTCGGCCTCGGCCAGCGCCCCACGGTCCACCACGGTGCGCTCGAAGCGCGCGATGCAATCCCGTCCCCGGTAGTAGGCCTCCTCCTCGGCGGTGCGGTAGCGACGGGGATCGTCGCCGATGAAGTGGCCGTAGTAACGGTAGGTCTTGCACTCGAGGAAGCTTGGCCCGCCGCCGGCTCGCGCTCGGCCCACCGCCCGGCCCATCTCGCGGTAGACGGCGAACACGTCCTGGCCATCGACGGTGGCGGCGGGGACGCCGAACGCCTCGGCGCGTCGCGCCAGGTCCTTGGTCCCCAGCGCGTACTCGACCGGGGTCGACTCGGCATAGCCGTTGTTCTCGCACACGAAGACCATGGGCAGCTTCCAGATCGCGCTCATGTTCAGGCACTCGTAGACCAGCCCCTGCCCCATGGCGCCATCCCCAAAGAAGGCCACCGCCACCTGGTCGGTGCCGCGCGTCCGGGCCGAGAGGGCGGCGCCCAAGGCCATGGGCACCCCGGCTCCAACCACGCCGGTGGCCCCCAGCATGCCAACGGCCGTGTCGGCGATGTGCATGCTCCCACCCTTGCCACGGTTGGTGCCGGTCTCCCGGCCGAACAGCTCGGCCATCATCCGGGCCACATCGACACCCTTGGCGATGGCATGGCCGTGGCCGCGATGGGTGCTGGCAACGTAGTCGTCACGCCGCAGCTGGGCGCACACCCCCACCGCGACCGACTCCTGGCCCACGTACAGGTGGGCTGAGCCCTGGAGCGCGCCCGACTGCCGCAGCGCGTGCACCTGCTCCTCGAAGCGCCGAATCAGGACCATCTGGCGGTAGAGCCGACGCAGCAGGCCGGTGTCCTCGAGCAGGTCAAGCTCGGACGTCGCCCCCGAGGCCGAGTCAGGCATGACGTCACCTCCTCTGCGGCTCGTCGTCACCACAGTTCCCGGCTGGCGATCCGTGCCCCCTCCACCAGTGCCTGGAACTTCGCCCAGGCCACGGTGGGATGGACCTCGGGCGCGAACGTGGCCCGGGACGAGAAGCCGCAGTCAGCCCCAGCGATCACATTCTCCCGACCAACCAGCCGGGCGTAGGTCAGGATGCCGTCGGCGATCAGCCGCGGGTGCTCGACGAAGTTGGTCGCGTGGCTGATGAAGCCGGGGATCAAGAGCTTCCCTTCGGGGAGCCTCATCGTCTCCCAGATCCGCCACTCGTGCTGGTGCCGCGGGTTTGCCACCTCGAAGGAGTAGGCGCCCGCGTTCACCGCCAGGATCAGGTCCATGACCTCAGCCAGGGGCACATCGTGGAGACGCGGGCCGTGGTTCAACCCGTAGCAGGTGTGGAAGCGGACGCGTTCCGGCGGGATGCCCCGCAAGGCATGGTTGACGACCTCGACGTGCTGCTGGGCCCGGGCCCGACGCTCGGCCTTGGTCGTGGCCGGGTCCTCGCTCATCACCTCGATCAGCCACGGGTCGTCGATCTGGAGGACGAGCCCGGCCTCGACGATGGCCAGGTACTCCTCGCGCAGCGCCTCGGCCACGGCGTACACGAACTCCTCGTCGGTGGGGTAGTACTCGTTCCGGCCGAAGCCACGCGGGCAGGTGGCGGGCATGAAGGCCTCCTCCACCTGCACCTGCTCGAGGGCCGCCTTGAGGTTGGCGATGTCCCGTTGCACCGCCTCTTGCCCCGTGTACCGGACCGGACCTCGGCAGACCATGACCGGCATCGGGCTGACCGCCGCCGAGTACTTCTTGAAGTACTCCTGATAGTACTCGGGGAACATCTCGAGCTCTCGCTGCCAGGAGGGCATCACCGCTCGCTCCCCTGGCTCCAGCTCGAACCCGGACAGGCGCTCGTTGACGTAGGTGAGGAAGCTCACCTTCCCCTGCTCCCCGTCCGAGACCACGTCCAGGCCGACCTCGGCCTGCTTGCGGACCACCTCGGCCACGGCATCCCGCACCTGCCGCTCGAAGAGATCTCGATCGTAGGGACGGCCGTGCTCCTTCTCCCGCATGGTCTCCAAGAGCTGGCGAGGACGGGCCAGGCTCCCCACGTGCGTGGTCAGGATGCGGTCGGTGCTGCGCTTCATGCCCCCTCTGCTGCTCCTTGGCGTTTCCGATCGACACCGCCGGGCGGGGTCGGCGCGGTCGAAGGCCCTCCCACCATCATGGCGACGATTCGGTCCATCGCCGTCGTCCGCGGCGCGGCCACCGGCGCCGTGGGCCGACGGCTCCACACCGTCTCCGGTCGCGACTGGAGGAGGTAGAGGTGGCGCTCCCCCCCGGGGCCGGGGCCGATCGCCCACTCGATGTCCTGAGGGCCGCCCAGGGCGCGCTCGATCTGCTTGCCAACCTCCGCGATCCGCATCACCTCCTCATCCCGGAGGCAAGGGCGGTCGGCCTCTTCCCCCAACTCCACCCGGCGTACGGTGCCGCTCACCGGGTCGAGCCGATCGGCGAACGGCTTCCGCGCCACCGCGGCCGATCGGATCTCCAAGGTCACCTTGTCGACATGGTACCGGTCGGGCGTCAGCTCCCCTCCCACCACCGGGGAGCCGAGGCCGAAGGCGCCCTCGATCGAGATCTGCGAACGGTCGCCGCTGACAGGATCGATGGTCAGCATCACCCCCGACACCTCGGCGGCCACCATGCGCTGCACGACCACGGCCATCGCCGCCTGTCCCAGCGGCATCCCATGGAGGCGCCGGTAGCTGATGGCGTGAGGGGTGAACAAGCTCGCCCAGCAGCGGCGGAGGTCGCGAGCCACCGCCTCCAGCCCGACCACCCCCAGGTAGGTCTCCTGCTGGCCGGCGAACGAGGCCTCGGTGCCATCCTCGGCGGTGGCGCTGGAGCGCACCGCCACCGGCACCTCCTCGCCCCCGCCAAGGGCCGCGTAGGCCTGGCTCACCGCCTTCAGGATGGGAGGGGCCAGCTGGGCCCGATCGAAGAGTTCGACGACCCTCCGCGAGACCTCCTGCCCGACCGCCTCGTCACCCTCACGCTCGGCTTCGGCAAGGATCCGTCGGAGCTCGTCCTCGAGCCCCTGGTCGGCGAGCCAGCGGCGGTAGGCCTGGGTGGTGACGACGAAGCCGGGAGGGACCTCACCCTCCGGCCGGATGCGGAGCAGGCTCCCCAGGCCCACCGCCTTCCCGCCCACCAACTCGGCCCGGTCGGCGGTGCATTCCGAGAGTCGAAGCGCGTACGTCACCTCGTCTCCCTCCGTCCCCTCGCTTTCAGGAGAGCACCGTGACGACCCCGGCATTGCCGTCCACCCGGATGCGGTCACCGGTACGGATCACCTTGGTCCCGCGCCCGGTGCCCACCACCGCCGGCAGGCCGTACTCCCGGCACACGATGGCGGCATGGCACATGATCCCGCCCAGGTCCGAGACCGTGGCCTTGATCCTCCCGAACACCGGGCCCCACGACGGCGCCGTGATCGGGCAGACCAGGATCTCGCCCTCCTCGACCTCAGGGATCTGCTCCGGCGAGAAGATGACCCTGGCCGTCCCCTCGACCACGCCCGGGGATCCGGCGTACCCTCGCAGCTCGCGGGTGGCACCATCCCCAGCCCCCTCGAGCCACTCCTCCACACGCTCCTGGGTGAGCCCCCAGAGCATGATCGTGAAGGGCTCGTTCAGGTCCGGCGGCACCGGTCCCAGGGCCGGCTCCGCCGGCCAGGCGCGAAGGACCTCGATGATGTCCTTGCGGCGCGCCACCGTCGACTTCCAGTAGCGCTCACGGCTCGGCCGGCCCGGCGCCCCCCAGCTGTACACCATGTCGTACAGGATCTGACCGACCTCCCAGCGGTTCAGGTAGAAGAGGTCGTCTCGGGCCTCGAGGATGCCGTGCTCGGCCAGTCGGTCGCCGAACTCCCGCATCTTGTTCCAGAAGGTGGTGTGGTGTCGGTGCTCGATGTAGAAGTTGTGGTCCTCGACGTAAGGCGCCACCAGCCGGGCCAAGGCGATGTTCTGGTCGAAGGCGGCCCGATCCTCATCCGTGGGGAGCAGGGCACGGTACTCGGCCGTGATCCGCTCCCGACGCTCCAGGATCTCCTCGACCGGCCGCTCCACCGACTCACCCCGCTCCAGACGCTCCATGTACCCCTTCATGGCCGCCCAGGGCACGGTCAGGTCGTCCACCCAGGCGCGTTCATGGTGGTACATGCCCGTGCCGGAGGAGAAGTGGAACCAAGGATCCTGGACCGCGTCGAAGGCCGCCGCCCACTCCTGACCACGGGGATCGCGGCGCAGGTCGGCGATGATCTCCCTCGGCGGTCGCTCGGCCCGGATCGCCTCCTGCAACCCCAGCTCCAGCGCCTTGCGGGCCAGCTTCTTCACCTCGTCGTCGGGACGGAACATCAGGATGTCCGCCCCCGAGGCCATGTTGGCGACGGTCTGGTCGGGGATGCCAGGGAAGGCCTGCTTGCAGAACTGGTGCAGGTTCAGGTACGCCGTGTAGCCGAGCACCAGCAGCTCGAAGTGATACTGGTAGACGAGGAAGACGTTGTCCACCACCCGGTGGTAGGCGTTCAGGACCTCCAAGCCGGTGCTGTACCCACGGGCCTCGGTCACCACCGATTCCTCCTCAAGGGAGGGCAGCTTCGGGATCTGGATGGCCTTCAGCTCGCCGATGACCCGCTCCAGCTTCCCCCGCCAGCGCTCGAAGAGCTCGGCCCAGTGCTCGAAGTAGTGGCCGGCCCGACGGGTGTAGATCGGCACCCGTTCCTCGACCACCTGCGGATCGGGGACGGGCAGGATGGTCAGGTAGAGCCGTCCGTTCAGGATCCGCTCCACGTATCCGTTGGTCACGGGGACGGCCAGGGTCCTCGTCACCAGCTCGGAGGCGGCCGAGTTCCAGGCCTCGTGGACGATGGTGTCGAACGGGTACTCGACCTCGGGCCGGTGCAGGCTGTCCAGGAACCAGAACCGGCCCTCCTCCCACTCGCGGTTGTCCTCGGAGAACAGGATGTAGGGCGGATACATGCTCTCCCAGCCCTCCGCCCCCGGGGGGGTCGGGATCTCGAAGGGGCTCGGGAACCGCCTCGTGGTCGTCGTCGCCATCTCGCTCTTCCTCCTCTCAACCGTCCTTCGGCGCACGCACCCTCGACCCGGCCCCGGCCCTTCGGGAACGCGACCGCGTCGTCGCCGCCCCACGCGCCCGCCAGGCCGGCTCGTCGTGCGCCGGAAGGGGACCGATCTCCTGGGTTCTTCCCCGGTAGGTGACCATAGCCCGACCGCGGTCGGGCCAGATCCGTACCCGGACCTCCTCGGTGTTGAGCGGCTCACCCGCGTCGTGGCCCAGGGCCCAGGTCGCGAAGGCGCGCATCGGCCCCGAGTGGGTGCAGCAGACGAACCGAGTCCGTCCGGTGGCCTCGGCCGCGAGCCGGGCCACCGCCACCCAGAACCGTCGCACCACGGCAGCCGGGGACTCGAAGCTCAGCAGGGGGTTGGTCATCCAGAAGGCGATGGGGTCTCCCCCGCCCTCCTGGAGCCGGTAGAAGCGGCCCAGCTCGAGCAACCAGGGCTCCCGGCCCCCGGTCGTCGCTCGCCGGGCCCACCGCCTCCCGTACTCCCCAGCTGCCCGGGTCGGGTCCATGAGCCCGAAGGGGGTCCACACCTGGAAGTTCTGGAACTCCGGCATCGGCTCCGGGCCCACCACGGCCGCCTGGCGCCCCCAGGCCAAGAGCCCGTCCTCGACCCCCAGCCGAACCTGATCGGCGGTGCGGGCGGCGCGGGCGGTGGGGGCACAGAGCACGCGGATGGTCTCCCCATCGCGCACCTGGGCGGAAAGGGCCAACCCCCAGCGCCGGCTCTGCCATGCCCCCCTCGGCGTCAGGCCGGCGTCGGCCACGTAGCTCTGGGTCTCCCCATGCCGCACCAGGTGGAGGTCCACCGGCTCCAGGTCCCCTGCCGTCCCCACCTCCGGCTCATCGACCGGCGCCTCCAGGGGCCGCCCACCCACCTGGCCATCGGGCGATCTCCGCTGGCGCAGGTGGAGCGGCCCCAGGTCGCGGTCGGGGTACGACCCGGCCCGGCGCTGTCGGTACCGCTGCAGGTACGACGGCACCGGCGTGAGCCCCTCGTCAGCCGCCCCCAGGGGACGATGCTCCACCCCGTGCCTCCCTCAGCGATGCGTCATCAGGAACCGCGCATCGAGACGGCCCCCGTAGGTGAAGTAGGCACGCCCGATCTCCTCCTCCGTCCAGATCGTCGGCTCATGGTCGGGGTCAGGGCGATAGCCCCCGGTGAAGACCTCGTTGCGGTTGCCCGAGGGGTCGAAGAAATGCACCGCCAGGCTGCGGGCGATGCCGTGCCGGGTAGGCCCGGTCTCGATGTGCGCCCCGTGGTAGGCCAGCACGTCTGCCGCCCTCCGTACCTCATACCAATCGTCCACCCAAAAGCCGAAGTGGTGGAGCCCCCCTGAGGGGCCACCGGTGATGGCCAGGTCGTGGGGGGTATGGGATCGCTCCAGCCAGACGCCGAGGAGACCACCATCGGTCGCGACCAGGCGCTCGGTCACCCGGAAGCCGAGCACCTCGGTGTAGAACCTCCCGGCCAGCTCCACCTCCTCGGCGGTCACCGCCACGTGGTCCAGCCGGGGTGGATGGATGCCGAGCAAGCCCTGCGGCTCGGGCGGAGGATTGACGCGGGGCAGCAGGTTCCCCGTCCGCACCATGGCGTGGACCAGCTCGATCTCGTGCCCCGAGGGAGCCTCGGCGCGGATCGCCTCCCCCTGCCCCAGCTCCTCTCCGGCAGCCAGCCGGCGCACCGCGCAGCCGTAGCGCGTCAGCGCTCGCTCCAGCTTGTCGAGATCCTCCTCCCGCTCCACCTTGAAGCTCATGTGCTCGAGACCCGGATCGGGGTGAGCCCGCAGCACCAGGGAGTGGTGGTCGTGCTCGTCCCAGCACTTGAGGTAGACACGGCCCTCGTGGCGGGCCACCTCGATCAAGCCGAGGACCTCGACGTAGTACGCCGTCGCCAGCTCAAGGTCCGCGACCCGGACCTCCACGTGCGACAGCCTCAGGACTCCCATGCCTCCTCCGTTGTGCGGTGACCTCCGGCGGCGAGCGGTCGACACCTGCCCCTGTCATCGCCGACATCCCGGGCGCCTCGGTCGATCACCAGGCTCGGTGGACGCGTGGACACCCTCCCAAGGGTGGGGCGGCACGAGCGGAGGAGGCAAGCCATGCGTTCCACATGGAGGAACGTCCCGCGTTGACCCTCCGCACAGGCGGGAGCATACTGCGCCCAGGCTCGCCGGCCGGCGCCCTGTTGACAAATCGACCGTCAACTGCGAGCAATCGTTCCGTTGAGGAGAGAGGTGCAGGGAAGGCAGTGAGGGGTCCGGTGGGAGGAGGACCATCGAGGAGGGGGCGACGCCGGGCCGCCCGAGGCGAGATATGATGGCCGGGCCTGGAGGTCAGGGCTGAATGGCCTCCCGGATGCTCTCATCGGTCCGCGCCGCAGCCCGGCTGCTCTGTGCGTTCACGCCCAGTGACCGCGAGCTCGGGGTGAGCGAGCTGTCACGCCGGCTCGGCCTCAGCAAGAGCGCCGTCCATCGTCTGCTCACGACCCTGGCCGCGGAGCACCTGATCGAGCAGGACCCGCGCTCGGGCCGCTACCGGCTGGGGGTCAAGGTCTACGAGCTGGGGACGCTCGTCTCCACCCACTTCGAGCTCCATGAGGCCGTGGCGATGTACATCGACGAGCTTCGCGCCCGGACCGGCGCGACCGTTCAGGTTGGGGTCCTCGATCGCACGGACGTGGTCTACGTCGAGCGCCGCGAGAGCCTGCGAACCCTCCACACCATGGTCGACCTGGGCCATCGCAACCTCGCCCACTGCACCGCGTGCGGGAAGGTGCTCCTGGCCGCGCTTCGAGAGCCCGACCTGGCACGGTTGCTGGGCGACGGCCCACTGCCGGCACGGACCCCCCGCTCCATCACCGACCCGACCCGCCTGCGGCAGGAGCTCGCCAAGGTCCGAGAGCGCGGCTATGCGGAGAACGTCGAGGAGAGCGACCTCGGCATGGCCTCGGTGGCGGCCCCCATCCACGACGATGCCGGGCGCGTGATCGCGGCCATCAGCGTCGCTGCCCCGCTCTCCAGCATGGAGGAAGCGGCCAGGCGTCGCTGTGCCACCGCCGCCATGGACATCGCCAACCGCATCAGCGAGCAGCTGGGCTACTCCCGCTGGCAGCATGCCCGGAAACGGCCCGCGTGACGGTCGCGGAGGAGGCCGCCTGGGAGGACGTGTCATCCCGACGGGCGAGAGGAAGGAGGAGGTGCGACCTTGACCACGGTCATGCAGTTGCAACGCCGACGGCCGGCGGCCATGGTGGTGGCCCTGGCCATGAGCCTTGGGATCGCCCTGGCCGCGTGCGGGGGCAACACCGGCAGCGCCGGGGGCGCGACCGGGAGCACGAGCGGCCCAATCTCGAAGTGCGGGCTGGGCAACGGCAAGAAGGCCACGGGCACGCCCATCAAGCTGGGGGCGATCGTGACCAAGCAGCCAGGGACCGACTTCACGCCCATCACCGGCATGGCCCAGGCTTACTTCAGCTGCGTGAACGACAACGGCGGCATCAACGGCCGTCCCATCCAGTACATCGTCGACCAGGAGCAGAGCGATCCCCAGCAGGTGCACGCTGACGCCGTCGACCTCATCCAGAACCAGGGCATCCTGGCCATGGTCGGGAACACCAGCCTGATCGACTGCAGCGTGAACAACAGCTACTACCAGCAGCAGGGCTTCTACGTGATCGGGGCCAGCATCGAGGACCAGTGCCACACCAGCCCGAACTACGCCACCGTGAACATGGGGCCAAACTACAGCACCGAAGGCGCGGTCCAGTACGTGGTCTCACAAGGCGCGAAGAAGGTCATCATCGACGCCGCGAACGTTCCCGGTGGCGCGGCCGAGGTCCACTTCGGCATCGAGTACGCCCAGGAGAAAGGCCTCGCCACCCACCTGTTCCTCGACGACGTCCCCATCACTGACGCCAGCGGCATCGCGCTCAGGGACGTGCAAGAGGCGGGGCCCGGCGGCGCGGTCGTGCTCAACTTCACCCCGCCCGAGGGGTTGAAGATCGTCGAGGCGGCCGAGCAGCAGGGCCTGATCGACCGGGTCAAGTGGGGATGGTCGACCCCGGGCAACGACGCCTCGGTGGCGCAAGCGCTGGACGCCCCCTGGAACGGCAAGCTGGGGATCAACGCCGAGCTGAGCCTGGTCACCGCCAAGGGACCGGACACCGCTCTCTATCGCCAGGTCCAAAAGAAGTACGCCCCGAGCATCGCCCTCGGCAGCTTCAGCGAGATGGGGTTCGTGGCCGCGGAGATCGTCACCAAGGCCCTCCTTCAGCTGCCCCCCGACCAGCTCACGAAGCAGGGCGTGAACACGGCGATCCGGAACATCAAGAACTTCAAGACCGACATCCTCTGCAAGCCCTGGTACTACGGGGACCTGCCCTACCACGTTCCCAACAACACCGACCTGACGGTCACCCCGGTGAACCACGTGATGGTGCAAAAGCAGGGCTGCTTCGAGATCGCAGCGCTCCCCGACAACAACCTGGCAGCGATCCGCTCCGCCGAGGTCAGCCAGCACCTGAACACCGCGTAGGGCCGTCGAGCCTTGAGGGCAGCCAGTCCGGTGATGACGGGAGGTTCGTGATGCCTGACCTAAGGCCCTACCTCGTGCTCGGGTTGGCCTTGGGCGGGGTGTTCGCCGTGTCCGGTGTCGGGATGGTGGTCCTGTATCGGGCGACCGGCGTGCTCAACCTCGCCTACGGGGCCATCGGCGCACTCGGTTCCCTGATCGCCTGGTCGATGATCAACGTCTTCCTGCTCCCGGACTGGCTGTCGTACGTGGTGGCGGTTGTCTTCGGGGGCGTGGCGTCGTTGCTCTACGGCCTGCTCGTTGGGCCTCCGTTGGCCCGGCGGGATCCGCTGGTCAAGGCGGTGGGGACGCTCGGGTTCCTGCTCATCTTGCTCGGGATCATGGACTGGGTATGGACCGACAAGGCCCATGCCCTGATCCTGCCCACCACCCAGTGGGGATTCCAGCTGGGCGAGGTGACCGTGAACGTGACCCAGATCCTGGCCGTCGGGCTCGCGGTGGCGACCACCGCGGTCACCGAGGTCTTCCTCCGGGTCACCCGGCTCGGCACGGCCATGCGGGCCTTGGCCAACGATCGTGAGATCACGGCCACGTTGGGGGTGCCGGTGCGACGGGTCGAGGCGGCGGCCTGGCTCGGCTCGGGCCTGATCGCCGGCGCGACCGGCCTCCTCCTCTCGACGCTGGTCGGGCTCGACGCCGTCACGCTCACCTTCCTGGTCATCGCGGCGCTCTCGGCGGCTTTGGTGGCCAGGCTGCAGTCGCTGGTCGTCACCCTCGTCGCCGGGTTCGTCATCGGGATCCTGCAATCCCTGGTGACCCCCTTCAGCCTGGTGTCGTCGTACCGGAGCATCACCCCCTTCGTGGTCGCCATCGTGGCCCTGCTGTGGTTCGCACGGCGACGGCCCGTGGTCCTGAGCTAGCACCATGGGAGCCTCGTCCGTCCCAAGCCACCTCCGGGCGCCGGGGCGCTCGCCGTCCAGGGGAGGGACGCAGTCGCGGACCATCGCCAGGGGGGCAGGGGTGGTGGCGTTCCTGGGGCTGGTGCTGCTCGGAGTGCCAGCCCTGAGGAACGCCTATTGGGAGCTGGTGCTCCTGACTTCAGCGATCTACACCATCGTCGCCCTGAGCCTGGCGCTGCTCCTGGGCCGAGTCGGGATGATCTCCCTGGGCCAGGTCGCCCTGCTCGCCATCGGCGGCTGGATCGCGCTCCGCCTCGGCTTCGCCACCTCGATGCCGTTCCTGCTGGTGGTCCTCGCGACCGGACTGATCACCAGCGTCCTGGGGACGCTGATCGGCCTGCCCGCGCTCCGCCTGAGCGGCCTCCACCTGGCCTTGATCACCTTGATGTTCGCCGCCGCCATCACCTTGCTCCTGGAGGCCACACAGTTCCCCAACGGCGGCAGCGGCTTCCTCGGGCATTCCGTCCTGACCACGGCCCCTTCCACCCTCCGCCGACCAGGGTTCGCCAGCAGCGACGCCGCCTACTACCGTCTGGTGGTCGTGGTCACGGCCCTGATGTTCCTGCTCACGATCGTGCACATCCGGAGCCGGCCGGGCCGTGCCTGGGCCGCGATCCGTCAGAGCGAGGCGGCGGCCCTGGCCGCCGGGGTGAACGTCACCCTCTACAAGCTGTGGGCGTTGGCCCTGGCCTCGTTCATGACCGGGGTGGCCGGGGGCCTGCTGGCAGCGAGCGGTGGCGGCCTGACCGTGTACCAGTTCCCCACCCAGAACTCCATCATCCTGCTGGCCGTGACCCTGATGGGCGGGATCGTCAGCCTCTGGGGGCCGGTCGTCGCCGGCCTCCTCTTCGAGGCCTTGCCCGCGCTGCTCCGGATGTGGGGGTTGCCCTCCGATCTCCTGACCATCCTCTTCGGCATCGGGGTGCTCCAGGTGCAGCTCACGGCCGCCGCTGGCCTCGCCTCCCAGGTGCCCAAGGACCTGGCCAACCTGGTCCGGCTGGCGAGCACCCTAATAAGAGGACGGACGGGGCATCAGGAGCACCTGGGATGATCGAGATCTCCAACCTGACCGTGCGCTTCGGCGGCGTCACCCCCATCGACGGGGTGAGCCTGACCTTCCCCGGCGGCACCTGCGGCTTGATCGGCCCCAACGGGGCCGGCAAGACGACCCTCTTCAACGTCCTGAGCGGGTTCGTGTCCCCGGCCTCAGGGTCGGTTCTGGCCTTCGGCGACGACCTGCTGGCGATGCCCCACTACCGCCGGGCCCGATGGGGGCTACGCCGAACCTTCCAGACCGAGCGAGCCATCGAGGCCCTCTCCGTCTTCGACAACGTGGCCATGGTCCACGAGCACACTGGGGGCCGGCGCTCGCGCCGTCGTCAAGAGGTCCTGGAGGCCATCGAGCTGGTCGGGCTGGAGGTGAGCCCGGATGAGCTGGTGGGGACGCTGGGGACACGCGAGCGGCGCCTGGTCGAGATCGCCCGGGCGGTGGTCGGCGAGCCCCGGGTGGTGCTGCTCGACGAGCCCGCGGCCGGCCTCCCGGAAGAGGAAACGGAGCACCTGAGCCACATGATCCGCCGGATCCCCGAGGAGCGCGGGGCGCTGGTCATCCTGGTCGAACACGACATGAGCCTGGTCTCGGCTTGCTGTGAGCTCACGTCCGTGCTCGACTTCGGGCACCTGATCGCCTCCGGGCCGACCCCTGAGGTGCTCCGCAACGAGCACGTGCGCCGTGCCTACCTGGGCACCGAGGAGGAGCTGTGAGGGTGGCAGCGCCGGGGGCCGTGCTCTCCATCGAGCAGCTCACGGTGGCCCGGGAGACGCGGGTGGTGGTGCGCGACGTCTCCCTCCAGATCCCCCCGGGGGAGGTGACGGCCCTGCTGGGGCCAAACGGAGCGGGGAAGTCAACCCTGGTCCTGGCCGTGGGCGGCGTGCTTCGCCCTCTGAAGGGCCGGGTGCTGCTCGGCGAGCGAGAGATCACCCATCACCCGCCCGAGCAGATCCGGGCCGCGGGAGTGGCCATCGTCCCCGAGGGACGACGGCTGCTGCCCGACCTGACGGTCAAGGACAACCTGCGCGTCGCCACCTACGCCATGACCCGTGAGGAGGCAGCAAGTGGGATCGAGACGGCGCTGGGCCTGTTCCCGGAGCTGAAGGCGCGCTGGAACACGCCCGGGCGCTTCCTCTCCGGGGGCGAGCAGCAGATGGTGGTGCTGGCCCAGGCGATGGCCTCGCGCCCCGCCACCCTGCTGGTGGACGAGCTCTCGCTCGGGCTCGCCCCGGTGGTGGTCAAGCGGCTGGTGCCGATGCTGGAGGCTGCCGCCGGCTCCGGGGTCGGGGTGCTCTTGATCGAGCAGTTCGCCCATGTGGCCCTGACCGTGGCCAGGACCGCCTACGTCCTGGAGGGCGGTCGCATCCGCTACCACGGCGCCGCCTCCGAGCTCCGGGAGGCCCCGGAGATCCTCCACTCCGCCTACCTGCTCCGGCAACGGGCGGGCGAGCCCGGCTGAGCCCCCCAACCCCTGGCCAGCGACGAGCACGACCTCGGGTACCGAGCGTCCGGGCACCCCCGGACGTCGGCACCCCCACGACCGCCAGGCATCCGGTCCCGGTGTTCGCCATCCCCGCGACCCGACCCCGTCGCGGCCCTCGGTCGGTGCCGACCGACCACGCGGCGCGCCCATCAGTCCTCAACCCTCCTCCCTGCGGCAATGGCTCCGCGACTGTGGCATCGCCCGCACCAGCATCGACGCTCGAACCGGCTCGGCCGCCACCGTCGGCGCACCGAATCCCTCATCCCCCGACGCTTCGGCCACCGCCGCCCGACCATCCGCGGCCAACGCCCCCATCTCCACCGCGGCCCCCTCCCCGGCAGCCCCTCACCCCGCCTCGAACGGCCCACCACGGTCACGGTTGGAGCACGCCTCTCAGCGCCGGACCAACGCCACCACCAGCCCAACCGCGCCGACCACCGCGGCCACCCCGATCGCCACCGGCAGCGGGCCGGCGAGGGCCGGCCCTCGGGCCGTCAGGAGCGGGACAGCCGCGAGCACGGCCGCGGCCCCCAGCAGCAGGCCCAGCCGCGCCCCTCGGCCAACGTGCACCGCTGGCTCGTGCGAGCCCGAGCTGGCATCCGCCGACCAGGCGACTAGCTCACCCACGGCGAGGAGGATGGCGCCGGCTGCTGCTGGCTCCAGCCCGGCCACGCCGTGGCGCACCGGCAGCGCCCCCAGGTACTCGACCCCGAGCAGAGCCTGGCCCCACACCGCCGGCCCCACCCGGGCCGCCAGCACCGAGATCACCACCAGCGCGCACGCCATCGTCCCCAGCGCCAGGAGGAGGCCACGCAGCCGCTCCGCCTCCAGCCCCGGGCCCAGGGCCAGGGCCAGGGCCGCGGCCAGGGCCAGCCCCCCAGGGATCGAGGCCCGGGGGCGGAGACCGGTCAGCGCAAGACGCGGAGGGAGCGCCGGTATCGCTCCACCTCCTCCAGGGCCGGGGCCAGGGGCTCGCCCGGAGGCCAGGCCACCACCGGCACCCCCAACCGCAGGTACTCCACCCGCTGCCGCTCCCGTTCCAGCCGCCAGAGCCGGTGGGCCAGCCGCGCCTCGGGACGGCGCCCGGCCGGGACCACCAACTCGGCCGGGATCTCGACCACGCTCAGATCGAAGCCCCGACGGCGCAGGTCGAGCAGGGCCGCGACCGTGCGGCGGTCCAGGAGCGGGGTCAGGGCCACGACCAGGGCTCGGGGCGGCAGGGTGCGGGGCGGGATGACCTCGACCCCCTTCCAGGCGTAGCTCAGCGTCACCTCGGTGTCCAACAGCGCCTCCACGATGGTGACCAGCTGCCGCGCGCCCATGGACGGCACCAGCCAGCGCAGGACACCCCCGAAGCCGATCAGGCCCACCCGGTCGCGCCGGGCCAGGTAGTGCCGGGCCAGGCCGGCCACGGCCCGCACCGCCAGCACCAGGGTGTCGTTCGCCCCGATGCCCAGGGCGCTGAACGCGTCCAGGAACAGCACCACGTCGGCGTTGCGCTCCGGATGCGTCTCGTTGACGTAGAGATCGCGCTGCCGCGAGCTGAGCCGCCAGTTGATGCGCCGGACGCGGTCCCCGGGCAGGTAGGGGCGAACACCGGCGAACTCGATGCCCTCCCCCGCCGCCCGTGCCACCTCGTTGCCGAGGAGGACCTGGGCGTCCCGGGGCCGGATCGCCCGACGTAGGGTCTCCTCTCGAGGGTAGGCACGGAGGACACGGTCGCCGGGCAGCACCGCCTCGAAGGCGAAGAAGCCCAGCCCGTCCCGGGCGCGCACCAAGATGTCGCCCAGGGGATGGGCGCCCCAGCGCGCTGCCCGGAGCCGCAGGCGCAGCCGGCGCGGCCGGCCTTCGCGCACGCGCCAGCCGACCGGATCTCGCCCCTCGGCGGCAAGGCCGGTGGGCAGGGCCACCTGCACCTGCAACCAGGGGACCCCCCGGGTCGAGGTCACCTCCAGCTCCAGGTCGACGGTCTCACCCTCCACCACCCGCTCCGCCGACAGCGCGACCGAGGCGCGCAGCTCGGGCGCCTCAGCCATCAGTGCCCCGGCCAGGGCGGCGGCGAGAAAGGGCAGACCCAGGGCGGCTGCCTCGGGTCGACCCAGCAGCAAGGCCAGCAACAGGCCACCCCCACCCAGCACGAGGTAGGGCACCAGCCGAGGTGAGACCCTGACCTGCACCGGCTCAGCGGGAGGCGACCTCGGTCGCCGGCACGGGCACGCTCTCCAGGCACTCCTGGACCACGTCCTCGCCGCGGACCTGCCTGACCCAGAGCTCGGGCCGGAGCGTCAGGCGGTGCGCCAGCGCCGGCACCGCCACCGACTTGACGTCCTCGGGGGTGACGAAGTCCCGGCCGGCGAGCGCGGCTCGGGCGCGCGAGAGCTTGAGCAGGGCCAGCGTGCCCCGCGGGGAGGAGCCGACCTGGACCCGAGGGTTGGAGCGGGTGGCGGCGGCCAGGTCCACCATGTAGCGGCCGACCGGCTCGGAGACGTGGACGCCCTCCACCGCCGCCTGCATCCCCCTGAGCGTGGCCGCGTCAAGCACCGGCTCCAACTCCACCTCGTCGGAGCGTCGTGCCGCCCGGTTGGCCAGCACCTGCCACTCCTCCTCCCGAGAGGGATAGCCGATGGTGGTGCGGATCAGGAAGCGGTCGAGCTGGGCCTCGGGCAAGGGGTAGGTCCCCTCGTACTCGATCGGGTTCTGGGTGGCGATGACGAGGAACGGGGGCTCGAGCGGGAAGCTCCGTCCCTCGACCGTCACCTGCCGCTCCTGCATCCCCTCCAGCAGCGCGGACTGGGTCTTGGCCGGGGCCCGGTTGATCTCGTCCGCCAGCAGGAGGTTGGCGAAGATGGGACCGGCGCGGAACACGAACTCGCCCGAGCGCTGGTCGAAGACGAAGGCACCGGTGACGTCACCGGGCATCAGGTCGGGGGTGAACTGGATGCGCTTGAAGTCGAGGCGCATCACCCGGGCGAAGCTGCGGGCGATCAGGGTCTTGGCCAGGCCCGGGAGGTCCTCGATCAGGACGTGGCCGTCGGAGAGCAGCGCCAGCAGGATCAGCTCCAGGACCCCCCGCTTGCCGACCACGGCCTTCTCCACCTCGTCCAGGAGTCGACCGGCGAGCACGCCCACCTCGGCGATCGTCGGCCCCTCCGGCGTCATCTCGCTCACAGGCGCTCCACCGCCTCCACCAGCCGTTCCAGCCGCTCCAGGGAGAGGCCGTGCGCCCGCCGGTCGGGCTCCGGGTCCGTCACCAGGGCTGCGAACGCCTCCTCGCCCAGGAGCCGACGGGCCGCCTCCGGGCTCCGTCCCAGGTCGACCGCGTGGCGTTCCGCCAGGCGCTCCTCCACGATCGCGCGCAGCAGCGGGCGCAGGCCGTGGTGGAAGTCGAAGGCGGTCGTGCGCGAGAAGAGCAGCGCGCTCTCCAGCCGCCGCAGCTCGGCCGGGGGCTCATCGCGAGCCGGCCGTGTCTGGCGAGTTGGGCCCGGCACGCGCAGGGGAGGGTGGGCCGCTTGGGCCAGCGCCGCCAGCAGCCAGAGGGCGCATGCGCCCAGGACGACGACGTAGGCGCGCAGGACCACCGCCTCGTCCAGGGGCAGGAGCAACGCCACCACCAGGCCGCAGGTGGCCATCGCCGCGGCCGCCCCCGGCGCCGCGGCAGGGCGCCGGCCGCCATCGCTCAGGCGCTCGATGGTCGCACCTCCAGCTCGGAGCGGAGGCTGCGCAGCTCGGCCAGCGCAGCGGCCCGCATCCGCTCATCGATCCGATGGTGGCTGTAGCGGGCGACCTCGAACAGGTCGGTCAACCGGTGCAGGCTGAAGCGGCCCACCTCCGTCTCGCGCAGCACCCGATCCAGGTACTCGAACGGGGCCTCCCAGGGATGGCGCGGCCATCCCCGGCCCGACAGCGTCCGTTCCATGGCCGCATAGGCCAGGATCACGGCCCGGCGGGGATCCGGCTCGCGGTCCAGGGCCTCCAGGCCCTCGTCCACGGCCGCGGCCACGGCCCGGGCGCGTCGCTCCCCTCCGGCCATGGCTCGAGGCCGGTGCCGGCGGAGGACGACGATCGCCGCGCCGGCGAGGATCAGCATCGCCAGGCCGAGGGCGATCCAGGCTGCATCTCCAGCCGCAACCGCCCCCGGCGCGCCCTGCAGGGCGGCGGGCAGAGCGACCATCCCCCCCGGGCGGGGCGAGGCGGGGTGAGCCGGGCGGAGGTGCAGGACGGCCCACACCCCGGCGGCCACGGTCAGGAGGGGCAGGACGGTCAGGGCCAGCCGGAGCAAGGGGGACATGGGGAGGGGAGCGACCGTCGGCTCGTCCTCCGCGGCCCGGCGGCCGCGACGCCCGGGCCAGAGCGCCCGGACGATGAGCCCGAGCACCATCCCCTCCAGGGCCAGGGCCAGGTAGGAGACGGCCTCGATCGCCACCGCCACCGGGGTGGGCGGGGGTGGCGCCATCGTCCCCGGGGGGGCGGCGCTGCCCAGCCCCACCAGCGCCCCGGCCAGAGCCAGGAGCGCCCCCGCCAAGATCAGGGTGCCCGCGGACCTCTTCGCCCCCATCATCTCCACCGGCTCCATCCGCTCACCGCTCGACCGGGCCTCTCGGCCTCGGCGAAGGTTCCGGCCCCGGCCCCCAGGCCGAGGCGTCGACGTCACCCCAGAAGTAGCGCAGCGCCTGGCGCCAGGCGGTCTGCTCCTCGCCGACCGGCTCGTGACGGAAGCGGTAGTCGAGGTGGCGGAAGTATCGCTCCAGCTCGGCGCTCAGCGCCGCCATCCGCTCCCAGGCCCGCTCCAGCAGCCAGGCGGCGAGCTCTTCCGAGGCCTCGCCGAGCAGCCACCACAGGTGCTCCCGGCACGGGCCCCCCTGACCTGTAAACTCCTCCCTCCCGGCCTCGGTGGCCAGCCGCTGCAGCATCCTCGAGCTCTCGGCCCGAGCGGCGACCAGGCCGGCAACGCAGGCCGGACACTCGACCGGGGTCGCCGCCTGCCTCGCCTCCCGCGCTCGTCGCCCTCCCCCGGCCAGCTCCGCCAGCCGCCGCTGCTCCACCTTGACCAGGTACTCGAAGGTGACGCTGAGCTGGTGGTTGTCGCCGGCGGCCAGCCGGTGGGCGTGACGGAGGCAGTACGGCCGGCCCTCAAGCCGTCGGAGCGTCGAGGGCGACCCGTAGTTCTCCAGCAGGAACCAGCGTAGGTGCCGTTCCTCCGCCTCTCGGGCCACCCGGCACGGCGAACACCGGGGATCACGAGGATCGACGCCCTCAACCTGGCCCGGGGAACGTGGCTGGAAGTTCACGATGGCCTCTCACCCGTTCTCTGGATCTCACGTAGAAGCCATCATCCGGCTCAGCCGCCGGCTTCCGCGGGCCTCATCGCGTGCCATCAGTTTACGGGGCGGGGATCCAGCCGAGGCACGGGACGATCAGGACCGTTTCGGCATCGGCCCCCAGAAGCGCGCCACGACGGCCAGGAGCTGGGTGAGCACGGAAAAGGCGACCAACCTCGGGACACCGGAGAGGAGCCCCATCGCCGGGTCGCCCATGGACCAGGCGCTGCCGTAGAGCGTGTTGAAGACTCCGAAGGCCCACGCTCTGGCATCGGCGTGGACCAGCACCGAGACCGACGCGCCCATGAGCGAGCCCCGGATGCCCACGCCCATGCCCTGGAGCACGACCCCAAGGGTGGCCAGGCCAAGCCCGGCGAGGAAGGCCAGCGGGGCGAAGGCGACCGAGAGCAGGCTGCCGTCCCCAACGCCGGGAGCCCTCCCCGATCGAGTCAACTGCCGAAGATCGGGGCGGACACCGCGGCCACGCCCATGGCCAGGGCGTACAGCCAGGGGGTCACCGCGGTCGCGCCTCCCGACCGCTGGAGGTGGAACGAGATCAGGTTGAGGTCGGCGTAGCCGAACGCCACCAACGTCATCGCCGCCGAGCACCACCAGAGGGCACCACTCAAGGGGTCCCCGCGAAGCCTGCTTCGCGGGGTCCCCTCCAGGGATGTGGTAGGGGCGGGCGCCGGCCGACGTCGAGCGTCCGAAGCGGGGGAGGAGGCGGGTGATCCCGAGCACGAGCGACGAGAGCACGGCCGGGACCAGCAGCCAGGCGTCGAGGGCTGCCCTGGCGAGGTCCTGACGACGAGAGGGGAGGACCGCCCCAGCGGGGCCGCTCAAGGGCCTCCCACTCCTGAGGCCACCGCCTCTCCGGGCGACCCGCGTTGGACCCAGCTCCCGAAAGGCCAGCACCCTGACCCGGGGCCAGAGGCCGATCTCCTACTCACGATCCTGCGCCCACGCCCCAACGACTCCCCGGCGCGTGTACGCCATCGCCCGGTCCTTTGCCGCCCCCCCGAGGCCTGAGAACCGTGTCCCCTATCGCCTCTCAGCACGGAAGAGCGAGGGTGGCAATCCTGGCCAGCAACGGGTGGGGGACCCTCCCCAGCAGGACTCGCCTCCTCGTGGCAGGAGCCGTCTCGCCCATCCCGCCTCCCGGCCCATGGAGCGTGAGACCGCGCCCGACGCTGCGGGAGCGGCGACGGCCACATCCTGTACAGTGGAGGCATCGTGCGGATCGTGATCGCTCTCGACCCGTTGCTGACGATGCGACGCGAGATCGATTACGTCCGCTACGCGAGCTGCACCTGTCGCTGAGCCTCACATCCTCCTGACCCCCCTCACCGCCGCCGGCGGCTGCTGGGTGTGGTCGTCGCCCTCCCCGGAGCTCATGCCCATCCCTCTCTCTGAGACGAGAACCAGGTGCACCTCGACTCCCCGACCATCATCCTCGGCTTAGTAGCAGGCCTCCCGGTCGATCTGACCGGACTCGGGGCCGGGTCGACCCCGATCCCATCCCTGGGCCCGCACCCGGCCAGCACGGTTGGCCCCGAACTCCTACCCCTCCTGATGACGCGGGGCGCAGGCTCACCTCGACACCTACGACGGGGAGCCGCCGATCCAGGAGCAGCCGAACGGCTCGCCCTGGCCGTCCCCCCCTCTCCGCTCTCCGCCGGGGCAACCGTCGAGCCCCTGTATGAGCCCCTGACCGCGACCACCCGACCCACGTCCGGGGCGGTGCCCGGGGCGATCCCGGCCGCCGTCACCGCCCCCATCCACCCGACGCCGGAGCAAGGCGGCGCGAGCCCGCCCCTGACACCGCCACCTGCCGGTCGGCTCGATCCCTGGCGTGCTCGTCGGCTGCCGCCCGGCCGTCCAAAGGCGCGAGTGGGCGACCAGGCAGACCGTGCCTCTCGCCCTTCGGCCGCCTGCCCTCGTGCTCGCGCGAGACCCGCCGATGGAGGTGAACGCATGCTCACGAACGTAGACGCGAAGCAGCCGGCCCCCAGCCTGAGAGAGGGAACGTCATGAGCCGCGGGTTCGTGGTCTGGCTGACCGGCCTCTCCGGCGCCGGCAAGTCGACCCTGGCCGACCGGCTGCGGGAGGAACTGGCCGCCCTCGGACGACATGTCGAGGTCCTGGATGGCGACGAGGTGCGCACCCATCTCTCGCAGGGTCTCGGCTTCTCCAAGGAGGATCGGGACACCAACGTCCGTCGGATCGGCTACGTGGCCCGCTTGATCGCGCGCAGCGGGGGCGTGGCGATCGCGGCCGCCATCTCTCCCTACCGCGCGGTGCGGGAAGAGGTCCGCGCCCAGGCCCCCGGCTTCGTCGAGGTCTACGTGCGCTGCCCGCTCGAGGAGCTCGTGCGCCGCGACGTCAAGGGCCTCTATCGCAGAGCCCTGGCGGGCGAAATCCCCAACTTCACCGGCATCAGCGATCCCTACGAGGAGCCACTGACGCCAGAGGTGGTGGTGGACACCGCGGTCGAGTCGGTGGAGGAGTCGGTGGAGAAGGTGCTGCGGACCCTGGAGCGCCTGGGCCATGTGCGCCTTGGCATCCGACAGCGGCTGCCGGAGGGAGAGGAGCTGGCCGCGCTCCAACAGGAGGCCGTCGCCCTGCCCCGCCTTCAGGTCGGCTCGCGAGAGCTGAGCGACGCCTACCTGCTCGCCGCCGGGGCGCTCTCTCCCTTGACCGGCTTCATGGGCAGCTCCGACTACCGCGCCGTCCTCGACCACGGCCGCCTCGCCGGGGGACACCCCTTCACCATCCCCGTCCTCCTGCGGGTGGACGACGAGGAGGCCACCGCCCTCAGGTCAGCCGAGCGGGTGGCGCTCTGGCATGGGGATCGCCCCATCGCCATCCTTCGCCTGGAGGAGATCTACCGGACGGAGCCCGACCGGGAGGCGCTCGCCGTCTACGCCACCGACGATCTCGCCCATCCCGGCGTGAGATCGCTCCGCGAGGTCGGTCCCTGGGCGCTGGCCGGGGAGGTCACCGCCCTCGCCCGACCGGTCTCTCCCTTTCCCGAGCACGACCTGACACCGCTGCAGGTGCGACGGCTGAAGCAGGAGCGGGGCTGGCGCACGATGGTCGGCTTCCAGACCCGCAACCCGGTCCACCGGGCCCACGAATACCTCCAAAAGGTGGCGCTGGAGCTGGTGGACGGCCTCCTCCTGCACCCCCTGGTGGGCGACACCAAGAGCGACGACCTACCCGCCAGCGTTCGTATGCGCTGCTATCGCGAGCTCCTCGAGGGTTACTACCCGGCCCAGCGCGTGCTGCTCGCGACCAATCCGGCCTGGATGCGCTACGCCGGCCCGCGGGAGGCCGTCTTCCACGCCCTGATCCGGCGCAACTACGGCTGCACCCACTTCATCGTCGGCCGCGACCACGCCGGCGTGGGCAACTACTACGACACCTACGCCGCCCACCGCATCTTCGACCACTACCATCCCGATGAGCTGGGGATCGAGATCCTCCGGTTCGAGCACGCCTTCTTCTGCCGTCGCTGCCACGGCATGGCCTCAGCCCGGACCTGCCCGCACCCACCCGACCAGCACGTCAACCTGAGCGGGACCAAGGTTCGGGAGCTGTTGGCCCAAGGCCTACCGTTGCCGCCCGAGTTCTCGCGCCCCGAGGTGGCAGCGATCCTGGCCGGAGCGGTCGGCGTCGAGACGTGAGGGAGGGCAGGCCCATCCCCCGGCTCGGGCTACCGAGGAGGGGCGAGAGGCTGCCCCGTCAAACGACCCTGAGGTGGGGCGCGGTCGGGGCTGGGCGTGACCGAGCCATGCCCACCCCCAGGTCGTCCCCGCGCCCCACCCGGGCCAGCCCCGCTTCCCCGCCGGAGGAGCCAGCCGGAGCCATCCTGAGAGCATCGAGGCGGCAAGGCAGCCCAGGTCTCTGCCCGGCGTGAGATGCCGGGGGGCCCTGGAGCCCCGGCCAGCCCAGACGGTGGCGGGCAGGCGAAAGGCCAGACCCCGGCCTCAGGTCACGGGGGTATGGCTTCGCACCTTGGGGCTTTCCTCATCGGGCGAGGCGCTCGACCACATAGTCGATGCACCCGGTCAGAGCCTGCACATCGTCGGGCTCCACGGCCGGGAACATCCCCACGCGGAGCTGGTTTCGGCCCAGCTTGCGGTAGGGCTCCACGTCGACGATGCCGTTGGCTCGGAGCACGTTGGCCACCCGCGCGGCGTCCACCGAGTCGGCGAAGTCGACGGTACCGACCACCAGGCTCCGCCAAGCCGGGTTGCGCACGAAGGGGGTTGCGTACGGGCTGCGCTCGGCCCACTCGTAGAGACACCGGGCCGACCGGCTGGTGCGCGACACCGCCCAGGCAAGCCCCCCTCGCTCGTTCATCCAATCGAGCTGAGCCACGAACAGAGCCAGGGTGGCAACGGCCGGCGTGTTGACGGTCTGATCCTTGCGCGAGCTGTCGATCGCGGCGAGGAGGTCGTAGAAGGGAGGAATCCAACGACCAGATCGGGCGATCTCCTCCGCCCTGGTCAGCGCCGCTGGGGACATCAAGGCCACCCACAGGCCGCCATCGGAGGCGAAGCACTTCTGCGGGGCGAAGTAGTAGACGTCGACGTCCTCGGGACGCATCGGGAGGCCACCCGCGCCCGAGGTGGCATCGATCACCACCAAGGCATCGGGGTCGGCACCGGCGACCCGGTGGACCGGGCGCATGACCCCGGTCGAGGTCTCGTTGTGGGGCCAGCAGTAGGCGTCGACGCCAGCCTCCGCCATCGGGTCGGCCGCGCTGCCCGGCTCAGCCTCGATCACGGTCGGCTCTCCTAGGAACGGAGCGCTCCTCGTGACCTGGGCGAACTTCGACGAGAACTCGCCGTACGCCAGGTGCTGGGCGCGGCCCCGGATCAGCCCGAAAGCGGCGATGTCCCAGAACGCGGTGGCACCACCATTGCCGAGCACCACTTCGTAGTCGTCCGGCAGGGAGAACAGGCTCCTCAAGCCTGAACGGAGGCGCCGCACGAGATCCTTGACCGGCGCCTGACGATGGGAGGTGCCCAACGGGGCCGTGGCCAGGGCGGCCACCGCCTCCGGGCGGACCTTGGAGGGGCCGGAGCCGAAACGGCCGTCGGCGGGCTTTAAGGCCTTGGGGATGACGATCTCGGCGATGGGGGATTGGGAGGACACTGACCAAGCTTACGTGCCTCCACGCCCGACCCGACGCGCCCGTAGCCCCCCACCATCTCCAATCGAAGCTCACCCCGGATCCCCGACGGCTGGCCCCGACGCCTCCTACCGCTCCCACGACGCATGGCGGTCGGCCACCATGCCACGCCGTGGGCAACCTATCGCTCATCCCGCCGGATGGGAAGCGGCATCGGGACAGCACCGCCCGGACCTCGATCGAGCCTGCTGGCCGGGGAGCCCCGGGGCCCGCCTGGCCAGGTCAGGCCACGTCTCATGCCGGCCGAACCTGGGTGCCGAGCGCTCATCCCTTGGCAGTCGATCAGCCAGATCCGCTCCAGCAGCGTTCCGGGCTCGCCGCGGCATCACTCTGGACGTTGACCCGGCTCGCCAACACGAGGCCGCGCCGCAGCGGGCCTGAGCCGGGTCCCGGCTCATTCGGTGACGTACCTGCCGCTCGGCCATCTCAGCCACGCGGGGTGAGCCTCATCGCCGGGGAGCGGGCGACATCGGGCTTCTCCTCGCCCGCCGTCCATTGCCGCAGGCTCGTTGCACCAGCGGGTGGGGGTGGAGCCCCGCCGTGCTCACCTCCCTCCCGGCCGAGTGCTGGCCGGGCTGGAGGGTCGACCTCTGGGAGGATCGTCTCGAGGGGCAGGCCACGCACCGCCGCCCGGCTGGCTGACGGTGGCCACCTCCAGAGAGGGTCGCCGGCCCCGGTGGAGGTTCCGCCCCGGCTGGTTGACCGGGACGGCATTGGCCAACGTCGCGCCCGGCGCGATCGTGCTCACCGACCCTCCGGCGCACACCTTGGTGGCCCCCACCTGGAGGCGATGCTCCTGGTGGCGGTCTGGGTGCCCCTCCTCCTGGTCGCGATGGTCTTCGCGCACGAGCTCGGCCACCTGGTTGCGGACCTGCTTTTGGACTTCGAGGTGCTGGCGGTGCGGCTCGGGCCGTTCCGGCTCGTCCGCGCTCGGCCCATCCGGCGGCTCAAGCTGGACCGACGAGGGCTGGGAGGCCCCTCTTGGGTCGGTGACACCCCTGCCCAGGGCACCGGATCATCTACGCACCCGCCACGCGGCCACGATCGCGGCCGGCCCACTGGCAGGGCTGCGCCCGGGAACGGGCACGCTGATCCTCGCCCTGCACCGGCAGGATCTGCCCTTGGGCCTCGCCGCTCTGGTCGTGGTCGTCACCTCTGCCACCGATCTGCGCCCCAACCGCGCCAGCTCGCATCGCCGTTCCTGGAACGGCGGTCGCTGGCTGGAATGCTGGCTGCGGAGGCCGGAACGAGCTCGCCAGCGCCTGGCCGCGGCGGTGGGGCGACGAGCGTTGGATCGAGCTCGCCTACCATGCTGTCCTCGATCGGGGCCTGGCCGCCCAGGCCTGCCGGTTGGCGAGACGCGCCTACGAGCTGAGGTCGCTCGCCCCCCTGAGGGTGCGGTCGTTGCTGGCGGTGGAGCACGCCTTCTGCCTGGCCCGCTTCCAGGCCGACCCGGAGACGGCCGAGCGGCTGCTGGCGGAGGCCGAGCGATCGAAGGCACCGCCCCATCCTGCCGACCTATGGCAGGCACGAGCCCCGGTCCACCTGGCCGCGAACCGTCCTGCCGAGGCCCGCGTTGCCTGCGAGCGGGCACTGGCCAGCTCCTCCACGATCTCCAGGGCCGGCGACGGCTTGGCGGTCAGGAGCCGCGAGCTGGTCGAGGCCATGCGCACTCAGGCGACGCCCGGCATCACCCTCCCACCCCCTCCTGCAGGGCGGGACGGATGAGGAAGCGGCATGCCCATGGGGCGAGGTCGGCTCAGCTGCCGGGGGCAGAGGAAGCGGCCGCTGGCTGGAGGCGCCGCCCGAACAGGAGCGCCGAGGTGAGAAAGGCCATGACGCCGGCCGCGGCGCCGATCATCAGGGGACGAGGGGGCGACGTCGGGATCTGAACCTGGTCACCATCAAGGTCATCTCCTGTCGGCGTTCGGCATGACGCCGGGATGCGTCGTGGCGTTGAGACAGCCTAGCGGTGAGGAGCAAGATGATCCTCGCGCGTGCGCCTGGAGCCATGGGCGAATCCCTGGCGATGAGCGCGGCTCCCCCTCGCTCGAGCAGGGACCTGGTCGTGGCGCCTGCGATCCCAGGGGCAGGCGTCACGAGACGGGGGAGGAACATCCCTCGGCATCACCCGCTGGCCCGGGGTAACAACAGCTGACGTGTCCACACACTCACCATTCACTCCCGTCAACTCGAAGCAGTGGGATCGCCAGCAAGGCATCCCTCCCGTCACCGCCTCCCGCTGCTTCCCGTCGGGCACGCTTCCCGGCCCGGCCCGGCGGGTCGGTCACCTGATCCTGGGGAACGCCCTGGCGTGACCGCTCGCGTGTCCCCTGCCGATCAACGCTCCGATCTGGACCGGCAAGTGGCGGGTGGTGCCGCTTGGGCGGCCCAGGAGGGGCTCGCCGTCGGGCGCCTTCTGACCGAGGTTGGCTCGGCCCTGAACGGAACGC
>Ga0070737_10001553_pt1 | contig 32097 bp, 23 predicted proteins | sample Coa_R1_10_FD_66438 | JGI IMG/M metagenome (GOLD analysis project Ga0070737, IMG submission 66438) | Surface soil microbial communities from Centralia Pennsylvania, which are recovering from an underground coalmine fire - Coalmine... | ecosystem: Environmental > Terrestrial > Soil > Unclassified... | reverse complement strand
CACAGGCAGCGGCATTGTCTCCGATATTGCCGTGATGATTCGCCAGATGTTGATCGGGGAACAGCGCCAGCAGCGCCTGGTGCTCTTCGGCATTTTGCCGGGCGACAGCATGCCTGGTGTCAACGCCAACACAGAAAGCTGGCGCAAGAGCAACGCCACCGCCGCTTTGCTCGAAATCATGGCGCATGGACAGGCAACGCAGATCATCAGTGGCGTCAGCGGCCCATATGAGAAATATTTGCTGGCGCATTCATACTTTGTGCCAGACGCGCCGATCTTCAATGAAATCTATCTGTTGGGGCGCACCAATCTCAATAGTGTTGAGGAGAACGCGCGCATCGTCGGACTCGACCTCTTCCAGCGCATCACCGACGCCTCTGGCGTGGGCGACATCGAGCGATCCGAAGCGCCCGACCGCACGGTATTGGCGGGCAGCGATGATCAATACCTGCCAACCAACTTTAGCGCTTCGTGCCCGTATGAGGTGCGTTTCCCCATCGAAGAGGCTCGGCGCGCCTTCGCCGAGATAGCCGCCTCATATATGCTGGGACTTCCGGAGTTCATCGGGCAGCGGCCTCCTTCACTCCCAATATCCGACGCTCAACGCAATGAGTGGGTAAACAAATGGAGAGGCATAGCGGCGGTCGTTCAGGGAACACCCGCTCCCAACGACCTGACGATTAGTCAGCCACGCCAGTATCAGGCGAGCGAGTTTGAGGATGCCCCCCCGCGACAGCGAGACTATCTGTGGCAACAACTGCAACGATCACTTGGCGACACGAACCAGCAGATTGTTCAGGTGGTTAATCGCGCGGGCGACCGCGAAGAGGCGCGCATTCGCACCATTCCCGAAGCGCAGCAATTAGGTCTCAACATCCCATTGGGCATGCAAGGGCGCAAGATTCTCCATTATGAGCGGCTGCTTGCTGAGTATCAAGAGGCACGTGATCGCCTGCGCGCTGGCCGGGAGTTGACACAAGGCGTGCCAGGAAGACCGGTTGAACTGGAGCATGGACTCGACCATAGCCTGCTGCCTACATTTCTTGAGGACAAAATCCCAGGAATATTCAAGCGCGATATCCCTGCCGCCGTCGCAGAAGCGTATAACACAACTCAGCGAGCCAATTACCAACACACGCGCGCAACACAACTCGCGCAGTTGTTCGACCGACTGATAGCTGAGGTGGCGAGCCTTTTGCAGGCGGAAGGCGATTGGCTGGCGGGCGCGCGTGCTTCGGAACGCGCCGCAGAGTTACGCGAGCGTGGCTATGCGCGCGCCGCCTGGCTTGGCAAGCTTGAGCGCCCCCACCAACACCAACGTCATCTCTTTGACCTGGGCAAGTTCACCGATAAAGCGAAGGCGCAAGGTCTGGCCTTTATTCCTGCGATGGAAGGGGTCTTCCGCGCCGCCACGATTGGCATTCTCAATATGGACATCGCCATCGCCGACGTCATCCCACCAGGCGAGGCGACAACTGCCAATGAGAATCTGGCTCTGGGCGATTGTACACATCGGGATACCTTTGATGTCGCCAACGCGCTACGGAGTAAGGTTGCAGAGTGCATTGCCTTTGTCAATGCCGCCCGCCGTGACGCTGACGGCGCAGCTACCGAGCAAGACCTCGCCCAAGAACGCGCCGCGCAGGTGCCGCAAAAGGTGGTGGAATACTTCGAAATGATGTATAACGCCTGGCTGAAGCGTAAGAATCTTTTCGACCTCCTGGAACTAGGTATCGCCGCCGAAGAAAATATCGCGGTGAGCGCAGCGCAACGCAAATCACAGCCTTACCTCGAGCGACACATCGTGAACCTCAAAGGCGTTTTAGGGGAGTTGGTCACGTATGAGCCAGGGCTGTGGCTGGCTGGCTCGAGCGCGCTGTTGCCTACCCTCTACCTGGGCATGAACTGGCGCGACTCTGCGGGGCAAAGGCCCATCTTGGAGAGCGCGCTCAATGCGGCAGTCCCACTGACGCAGCGTGTGCCGCAGGCGCGTGTCATCGTCGAAAGCGATCCGCATCGTCTGCAGGTCAACTATGCGCAACATGGCATCAGCATTCGCACCATTCCTGATTTTTTTAGTTCCGCGAACAGTGCGATGGCCGAATATTTACGCCACCAATACGCCTGGTATGGTGATGGCCAACCGGGCAGCTATGGCATGAATAAGGCGCCTGTGCATAGCTCGGGCGAGATGGAGCGACTGGTCTTTGGCAGAGATGTCAGTGGAAACACATCAGTGGTTTTACGTGTCATCCGGCCACAGTTTCAGCGAGCAAACGAGCCTGGCTGGGCGCCACCACCCGGCATGCCGCGAGGGCCAGCAGGTGGCTTTCAGCCACAATCTGGGCCACAATCTGGGCCACAGGGCGGCTATTTCCCGCCAGGAGGCGCTGCGCGCCAGAACACGCCTCCGCCTAATACGCAAAACGCGCCTAATTCTCCCAATTGGGCGCAGCCAGGGCCGCAGGGTGGCTATGGCCCCAATGGGTCTGATCTCTAGAACTCTCATTCACCAGAAATACAAGGTTATTCAAAGGGGTTGCTATGAATCACGCGCAAGCGCCACTTCCAGCCCCGTCCTTTCGCCCAACCATCGTCATCTTTTTGGGCGATCATAGCGGGCGCGTCTATCAAGCAGATCATGTCATAGGCTCATTCGAAGACCTGATGGCCAACCTCGACGTGCGCCTGCTCGAAGGCGTCGTTGCGATTCAGGTAGACGCCACTGGCGGATCGGCGCAGATTCGCGAATTGCCTGCCAGAATCGCGAACGCTGGCGCAATGAGCCATGCGAATATAGGCGGGAATGCGGCCAATGCGGCCAATGCAGGCAATGCAGGCAATGCAGGCAACGCTGGCAATGCCAGGGCACAAGAACCACTACATGATACGCTGAGACGTGCGCTCATACGAGTGCAAAATGCTCGTGAAGTCAAGGAAAACATCGAACTTGCCGGGTATATGGTTCCGACCCAACGCGCACAAATTATCGTCGTGGGGAGCGCCACCGATCCTTTTTTGGTGTCTGTGTCGTCTCAGGTTCAAGCCACGCTGGCGACCTTCCTGAGCACACTTGGAGCGCGCGCAACTGGTGACACGCTGATTACCTATGTCTTGAGCGATCCTGCTCCCCCGAACCAATTCAATCCAAATCTAGGCCAACTGCAAGGCCAGGAAGCTCTTCCGGGGATGAACCCCGCCACGTTAGTCGCCACGGCTCCGGCAATTACCCCGCAGTTGCAGGATGCCCTGTATGACGCCTGGGTGCAGGCGCTCCCAGCTTCCCCTGGCGCGCCACCCATGCCACCGAGGGTGCTTCAGCTCTTCTTTGCGCAAGCACAGCAAACCGGTGGTATATACGAGGAGCCACGTATACGCTATCTTATGGCGGAGGCGGTTTTTGCGTTGATAGCGACGGGCATAACAGAGACACCAGTATTTCAGCAGATTGCTGGACAAGCAACGATGGGGAGGCGAGAGACATCGGATGGAACGCTGGGGGTAGCGATGGTGCGTTTTCCGCGCGCGCAGGCCGAACTCTATTGCTCCTCACACGACATTGCAGAGTTGCTCAGAGATTGGGCGCAACAAACACAGGACCTGGATGGAGCCATGCGCAATGTGCGGGATCGCCAACACTCCGCCCTGCAGTTGATGGAGCATACCATCATCCCCTGGTTGCAGCATTTTCCCACCCGCCCCACCGCGACTGTCCCGCTCAGTGGCATGCAACCCTGGCCCGATCCACGGCGTCTACCAGAGGCGGCGCGCAATGCTCTTCAGGCAGTAGAAGTGGCGCAAAAGCGCATGCAGGGCATACTCGACTACGGCGTCATTCAGGAGCGCGTGCGACGACTTCAGCGCGCCGCGCCCCGGATAGATCCTGAGCTTATCTGGCATGATCAAGTGGAGGTCGCGTTTGAAACTGCCAATGATCGCTTTGAACTATGGGCCGCCGCCGCACAGGAGGCATGGCGCCAGGCCGAGGCGGAGATCAGGCGGCAGATCGGTTTGATCTCCAATGAGCTATTGCTGCGAGATCGCAACTCCTGGGTTGAGGCGCGCGCCTATGTGCAGGCGCTCGACGACGCCATTGGCGAACTTGGTGACACTGCGAGCTACTGGCGCAAAGAAGCGGACGACGAAATCAGATATCGCATTGCCGAATTTGAACGATTGGCAAACGACCAACGCTGGGAAAATGTCAACCAGACTGTGGTTGATCAGAATGGCGCACAACAAATTGTCGGCCCGACCGTTCGGGGCGCTCCTCCAGGCGGAGCCAACACCGCCCAAGGACAGGCCGCAGGAAATGCGCCTGGCGCTACGCCTGCGCCAGGTATGAATCCGGCGTCTCCCCTACCTGGGGGAAATCAGCCTGGTGGATCGGGGAATAACCAGACGCCGCGTCGTGTCGATCCACGTCTTGCGAATCTGGAGCGCACCAGCAGGCGCCTGGCCAATCGCGTGAGATATTATCGCACGCATCTGCCGTCATTGGCGACGCTCGCGACTGCTTCCGTGGCAAGCGTCCCAGCCCTGGCAAGTCTGACCAATGTCGAACTTCCGGCAGAGTTGACCAATACGCCTATCGGCGCAGCCCTCTCAATTGCAGGGGCAGTAGGCATATTGGGCGCGGGAAGCGCTTTCTACTACAAAGTCGGACTCAAACAACTTGAAAGAGCGCGACGTGATCAGGTCGAGTTTCTGGCGCTTCGCATTCGGGCGCAGTCCATCCAGCGTGAGAGTCAACTTCGCGCCGCCGTCATCACACGCCTGCGCTACGCGATTCGCCAGATGCGCAACACCTTGGAACATTGGGCGGAGCGGCTGCGACGCGCAAGCGATGAAGCGGACGAGCGCGCCCACACCACCAGCGAGAAACTGTTCGACGGCCCGGTTGGTGTTCACGACATTATCGTCGCGAACGGCGCACAGTTGCGTCGTCCGCCATTGCCACGCGGACACGAGCTTGAACCGGTGTATGCCACATTTGCGAACCGGCGAGTTACTCGGCCACGTGAGGGATGGCACACCAACTACCAGCAGATCAACGAACGCCTGCGCCAGTATTTCCATCACGCTGGAGGGGGCGTGCTTTTGATGAGCAACGACCAATTCTTAGAGGCAATCCACCAGTTTTGGCTCCAATCGTTCCTGTGCTATCTGGATCGGGAAGTCGCCGCGATTGGCCCAGCGCTCGATCCGCAGCAGAACGCCAACGCCCGCGAGATGTGGGAGGAAGTCGCCAAGCATGCGGCGCCAATGTATGGCTCTCCGGGACACGATTTCGCATTCGTTGGCGCTGATGCCGCCAATTTGCACGCGATAGATCGGCTGGGAATGGCCGGTGGCGCGACTCGCCTGCTCAGCCAGAGTGATGAGTGGGCGCTAATCGCATTCCTGAGGCACGAGTAGTTATCACGAAATGGGGGAAAGCATGCAACAGCCTCCAAATCAGCCCTTGCCCGGCGGCTTTGGCGCACAAGCACAACAGCAATACCAGCAGCAACAGCGACAGCAGCAACCTGCGAGACCGAACCAACAAGTTCTCCAGCGACATGGCTTTTTGTATCCGCGCTGGCCGTTGCTGGCGGCGGTTTCCCTCACGCCATTTGTCGCGCTGGGCTATGGACTGGAAATCTACTTTGACCACTATGCGTGCAGGTTTGGCGCGCTGTGCTCGCTCGATTCCCTCCCTGGCGTGTTGCAGGTGATACTCATCTGGCTTGTGTATCTGTTCTTGTGGGTCATTATGCTGGCGTTTGGGGTCTCGCAGGGCATCGGCGGCAACACCATCGTTACACCTCGTTCGCTCACCTGGCTGAACATGATAACACAGGTCGAGACCATCCGCTGGTTTCTGGTCATTGTCGGCTCGACGGTGGCCGCGCTGATGGCGCTGGCGGTGTTGCGCCAGCGCCTGGATGTGCCCTCACTCGCATTTGGCGGGATCGGGCTGGCGATGACCATCACTGGCGCGCTCTACCGGGATCGCCCGCCGCAAGCAGTCGTTCCGGCGGATCAGTATGCGGTTAATGTGCGACAAGCGAGCAGTTTCTTGGGGGTGCTACGTAGCATCCCGCCACTGTCCTGGTTCTTCCACCCACGCGCAAACAACCCACAAAATACGCCGAATCAGAGAAACCAGGGAGGACAACAGCAGCCCTGATCGCTTCCCTGAAGGGAGCAGGAGTAGTTGTGCAGTTTGACATCTTGAACATCTTGAACATCTTGAACATCTCGAAGCGCCAGCGAACGGCAGTGAACGATAGCAAGGGAGAACGGCTATGACAAGTCCAGGCGGAGGTGGCGCAGGTGTAGGCATCAAAGTAAATGTCTATAACGCAGTGAACGCGAAGGTAGGTGTGGCGGTTAGCGCCCTCACCAATACCGAGCAGGCCGCTATGTATCTGCACGAAGATTTACTGAAGCTCGTGACAGAGGCAGGCATTGACCTCTTCGCCGCGCTCGATGTTCCCGATGATTATGGCAGAGATCAAGAGGATCTGATCGCGATGATTTGCTCCGACATCGAGCAGATGCTCCGACACAGGCTGATCGATGGGGCTGAGATACTGCTGAGTGACCCGAATCCAGGGCCAAACGGCGCCTATATGCTGCGCTACCGCGTGAGCTATGAGATCTCGACCCAGCCAACATTGAATCCCACTGCGACAAGTCAGCTTGGGCGCTGGGGAGGTGAGATCGCAGGTCTACGTCAGGCGTATCCAAATGCGCGTTTCGCGTTTGGCGTGCGTTTTCGCCCTAATGCGTTCCAAAACGATATTCAACGCCCATTGTATTTGTTTGACTGGCTTCCAGAGGGTGTCACCTATGATGGACGCGATCTTGTCACGTTTCGCTTTGGCGGGTACAACACAACCGACATTCGCGTTGCGCGCATTGAATATGGCAATGCGCAAAATGTCGGCAATCCGTAGCGGGGTGGGTCTGTGACAGACCCACATAAGGAGGGGATGCGATGATACGCGGTCAGGCGCTGACGCGGCAGTTTCGCTTGTATATTCATCCTGATAGTGGGCCAATCACTGAGGCGGTCATCAACGCCGATCTGGTGCAGGCAAGCAGGCAAATTGATAACGACGAGGGAGTGAGCGAGGTTGTGAGACAGTTGTCTGCTGACCAACGGTTCCAGCGCCTCGACTTTGATAGCCCGACAGCGCGCTACAATCTTCGCGCGGCGATGCCACATCTGGGGACACTGCGCAACATTGCGCCTGATGTGCTTGGCGTAGCTGTTCACATCCCTGGCGCAATACCAGGCGATAGTGGCGCAGATAGCGTCGCCACGCAGGATATTCAGCGCGTGAACGATGCCTGGAAAGCGCAACTAGAAAACGAACGAGCCAGTTTTCAGCGCGAGCGAGACGCCTATAACGCCCAAATCAGGCAGATGCAGGCCAATAGCGCAGCCAAGCCAAGCGCGGCGATCCAGCAATACCAACAGCAAATCTCGTCGTTGAACCGGCAGGTGAGCACACTGACCGGCGAGCGAGACGTCGCAAAAGCGCAACTCGCCACAATGAGTGACGCGCTGCAACGTACACAGCAGAAAATGCAAGACGAACTCGCTGACATGAACACCGCCCTGACACATGAGCAATTCGAGAAGAGCCAGCTACAAAGCCAACTGACGGCTGCCCAGGAGGATATTGCCCGGCTCAGAACGCACCAAACCTCGTCGCAGCGCGATTTGGGCACGCTCAAACAGGAGAATGACAGGCTGCGGCGAGAAAATAGTGAATTGAAGGCGCGTTTCGCCGCGCAGACGAGCGGAATGGCGAACACTGGTGAGCAGTCGCATGAGCCGATTCCAATGCTCTAGGCAGCTCCAGGTAGTAAAGCTGGTGTCTGGCTAGATGTGCGCCTATGCGCTTGGTTTGGCAAGCAGAAAGAGAACGACATTATGGGTAAACGTACCAGAGTAAGGCAAACAACGGCCATCACCACACCAGCGCCACAAGCCGCGCCATCCGATGAAGCGTCCGCCACAGGGCGATTGATCCCGCCGCTGCCAAGGGGGCCGTTCGTCGACGAGCCGGAGGAGATAGACCGCTTTGTCGTGCGGATATTACCCGATGGCAGCATCTATTTCAAGGGCGCACGGAAGCAGATAGAAGCCTTCCTGGCTGCCTGCGCCGAGGTTGGGCTAGAAGTACGAGTCAATCAGATCGCGCTTTGTGGCTGATCTTCAGAAAGGAGCACATCATGGTGTACCCACCTCCACAGTATCCCTATCCGCCGCAGCCGGGGCAAGCGATGGCTCAAGGTGGTCAGCAGGTTCATCCACAGGTTCCTCCATTCAGACGCCCGTTGTGGGCGCAAGAGTTTGTGACGCTCTATCGCGGGCGCATCGCCCGGCAATTCGTCATTCATTTCAACATCAATGACTTCGTCCTTAACCTCAGCCGCCAGGAAGAACAGGAAAAGAATAGTAGACACCTTCCCTTGTGGGATGTGGTTGGCGTGCAAACACAGCCGCGTGTTTTCCGTGAGTACCTGCATGATTTGCTCTACGAAGAGCTGAATTGTCAGGCCACCTACACCTATACACTGGCGAGCGGGCTGCTCGCCGAAGATCGTCAGCATCTGGGGATCGGTCAACCACTCGCTACCGAGTTAGGCGCGCAAACATCGGCGGGCCGCTTTCTGCGCACGGCGATGGAATCATTGGGACTTCAGCGGCGCCCAGCGGAGCAAGGGCAACAAGGACAACAAGGACAACAAGGGGTGCGTCCACCCGGCCAGCGGGTCGAAGGACAAGAGATTGATCTGCCCCGTAGTGTGCCTGATCATCTGAAGATTCTGGGTCATCTCTTACGCCAGCAATACTACCCCGATGGCATAAGCGAGCAGCAAGCCTTTCAACGGAGCGCGCCATATCCCCCCGTTCAGGCTCCCATCGCAGTCATTCTCGATTACGCCGAGAAGCTGACACCTTTTCATGTAGGGGAAGGGCAGGGAACAACAGAGCAATTGCAGGCGCTGGAAGTGTTGCAAAGTTGGGCGCTCGACCCGGTGATCCGTATGACGAACAATGTGATCGTCTTGCTGACAACTAACATCGGCCAGCTTCCTGCGAGCATCAGCGCCGAGGGCAGCGGTTGTCGCAGCATCCGTGTGCCGCTTCCCAACGATGATGAGCGACTCGCCTATATCCGCCATAAGGCGCAACACCCTGACAACCGGTATCGGCTGGCTGCGCTGTCGCCTGATTTTGCCAAGGGGCAATTGGCCGATGGGCCAGCTCTCCAGCGAATCCTTGCACGCTCTACACAGGGGATGCGCCTGATGGACATTGACAACCTGAATCGTCGTATCATCATGCAATGCCGTCAACAAAATCGGCTGGAGGTTCTCACGCCGCTAGATGTCCGTAGCGAAAAAGCCGAGGTTATTCAGTCGCAAAGCTCACAACTCCTGGAGATTGTCCCACCGGAGCGTGGCTTCAACGAGATCGGCGGTCTGGAAAAACTCAAGCAGTTTTTGCGCAGGCGCACAGCGTTGATGTTGCAAGGTCGTCACTCACCCCTCATCCCCAGTGGGTTGCTGCTGGCCGGGCCTCCAGGAACCGGAAAGACGATCATCGCTGAAGCATTGGCGTTTGAGGGCGGCTTCAATCTCGTCAAAATGCGTAACATTCAAGATCGTTGGGTCGGCAGTTCTGAGCGCAACCTCGATATGGTGTTGGGCCTGTTGCATGATCTGCATCCTGTGATTGTCTTCATTGACGAGATCGATCAAGCGATGGGGCGGCGCGACTCTGGCCAGAATGGCGACAGTGGCGTCAGCGCACGCATGTTCGCGCGCATCCTCGAAGAGATGTCAAAGGCGTCGAATCGTGGGCGCATCATGTGGGTCGCTGCGACCAATCGCTCAGACTATCTCGATGACGCGCTCCTGCGGCGATTTGATCGCGTCGTGCCGTTGCTTGCCCCCGATGGCGACGAGTCGCGTCGCATCTTTGCTACGATGCCCGACGCCATCCGCAAGCAGAGCGGAAACACGCTCAGTATCACCTATGGTGGCGATCTGCAACAAAGTGGCCACAAGATCGGCGACCGGATGGATCCAACACGTGAAGACCTGGCGAAGTTCACCAGCGTTGCCGAGCGGTCGGCAGCAATGGGTCTGACAGGCGCCGAAATCGAGATCGTCGTCAGACGGGCGATGGAACTGGCCTGCGAAGATGCGGAAGATCGTGGAACCCTGAGCGACACGGATCTGCCGCCAATCACCTCGCAACACCTCTTCGCCGCATTGGCCGACTTCAAGATGAACCACAACCCTGATATGTACGATTTGCAGAGCCTGCTGGCTATCAGGTCGTGCAACTTCTACTCGACGCTGCCCGAACACCTGCCCAATCGCCCGATCTTCGAGGGAATCATGGGCGCAGACGGGCGTCTGGATCCAGATCGACTCGACGTCGCCATACGTGAACTGGCCCTACGTGTGAGTCAGGGGTTGACCGCTGGCGCATCGCACTATGGTTCCACAGGCGCTGCCTCCTATAGGAACGGCGACGGGCACTCACAGCCCAGAGGGAAAAACGCCGATGCGCCGGTCATCTCAACCAGATGGCAAAGCTAGCGCTGGCCGGAGGCAGAGACACATGAGCACAAACGCAACAGCAACAATCGTCGCGATTCCGTCCACAAGTTTAGAAACCGGAGCAGATCAAATGAGTACCACAGGTGTGGGAGATGTAGTTGCCTTGCCGCTGCTTTTGGCCGCAGGCGCTGCGGTTGTCGTTGGGGGTACTGTCATCCTGACGGCAAAGGGTATCGCCTGGTGCGGAGAGAAACTGCGCGAGAACTATGAAGCAGCGGTGAATTCATGGTGGCAAGCTCAAGACGCTTCGTACAGGGCATCGCTGCAGAACCTCCAAAGCCAGTCGGATTTTGTCACCTATGCCGTCCAAAAGCTCGGCCAACAACAAATGCGCGCAGGCCCAACCGGCTCGTTCACAACAGCCCAGGATACTGCTGCGATCCAGGCAGCTATTGCACAGGCCCAGCGCGACGCCAAAGCAGCAGCGAGCGATCCGCAGAAGATGCGTGCGCATGAAGAAGCGGCGCGCCTCGCGCTACCCCGCATTCAACTTGAAGCCCGCATTGAGGCAGCCAAGCAGATTGGCCTGGCCCCGGCTGTGATCACCCAGGCAACCGATGCCTTACAGGGCGATGCGCAGGCCATCGTTCAGGCGAATACCGCACTCGACAACGCCTGGGCGCAGATCACAGCGACCAACACACTGCTCGCTGGCGCTCGTGAGGAGGCGCGTGGGCTGCTCATCCAGGTGCGTACCCAAATCGCCTCCGCTCGGGCTATCGCGCAGAGCGCAGGGCGAGTGTCAGCCTCACTGACGATGCAACTCCAGCGGCTTGACACCCTGGCCAACGAGGCGGATATTGCCTGGGGACGCCTAGGGCAAGACCCGAAACTGGCGCTCGAAAACGCGCGCCAGCAACTCACGGAGGCGGCGAATCAGGTGAAGGCTATCGTTGCCACTTGTAGCGCGCCAGATAATGATCTGCTGATGCGGCGCGCGTTGTTGCAGGGGCGCTTGAATGCGTTGGAGACGCTAGCCCGCGAAGCCGCACAGACCCAAACGCTGCCCATACAAGAGGTCGACGTCTACACGAATAACATTGCCCGCCTGAAACAAATGGCGGTGGCGAGTGATGACGCCGCGCTCGGCGCTCTTGAAACGCAGATAGAAGATCTCAAAAATGGACTGTTTGCCGCAGTCAACGCGCGCCAGCAATATTCCGTCGCCGAGGTCATTGCCCAAACGCTAGCCGAGGAGGGCTTCGGCGCGGAGGATGCAACAAGCCACCGACCTATTGTTGTCGAGGTGGATGAAGGTGTCTATCGCGTGACAGGTTTGCGCAATGACGCGCCCGCTGGCATGGGGCATGACGACAAGCTGGTGACGTTTACCCTGCTCGCCGATGGGCGGATAGATTATGACTTTAGCGGCTATATCGGGGAAGCGTGCAAAAAAGACGCACAACGTATCTTCGCGGCGCTACGACGCAAAGGCATTGTGATCGTGAGCCCAAGCTGGTTGCACGAGCACGATCTTGCGTCCATGAGCGCGCAGGAAGTCACAGCGGCGCCGCTGCCGGAATTTGATGTCAATAAGCGGCAGGCGCTGGTCGCTGACCGGGTGCGCCAGGCGCTTGAACATATGGGCTATCAAGCCAATCAGATCGTCGAAACCTCAGTCGGTGGAGTGCGCCAGCTCGACGCACGCAATGGTTCACTGGGGTACTACCACGTTGCGCTTGACGCTTTCGACGAGGTGAACGTCACCTGGAACGGACAAGATATATCACACGATACCGGCAATGCCGTGGTTGATGCGGCTGCCTTGTCGCAGTCTACTATTGCCGACACGCTCATTTCGAATTCTGCTGATGAACAGCAGACGGGATACGTCGCGCCACAGCAACAGGTGTCGCATTAACTGAGCGTTCGCACGACAGGGGAGGAGGTTCCTCATGGGGCAACCGGGCGCACAGCAAGCGCCGCACGAAACACCTGTGCCTGCGCGTGAGGCTCTGTGGCAGTATCGCGGCGTCAACGAAGACACATCGGAAGAGGCTTTTTATATAGCGCTCAGCTCTGAGGTGCGCGAGGCGATCGTGCGTCGTCTGCGCGCCGGAGAGACGCTGCGAGTGGGCCGCGAGATGCTCTTGCGGATTCAAGGCTATACTGTGCAGGCGCGCCTGATCAATCTCCTCCCTGTCACAGCCAACGTGATGGCGCAGTCCACCACTACCTATGCGCAATATCAAATTCGCAAAGAGGATGAGGGGCAGGATGTTTCCACGTTCATCTCCGAGACCATCCGATATCCCAACGAGCACATGGGCCAGGTATACGCCTCATTGGTTGGTCTCGAAGCCATTCAGACCGATCTGTTTCGCAAACTTGCCCTCCTCCTGCAACCCTGGACGATGCGCTCCTGGGCGCAGGACGCCTATGGCGCACATCCTCCCCATGAGTTGGCCCAGATCATCGGAGATCGCTATCCCTTGTTGATCCTCGAAGGCCAAGTTGGCTCAGGCAAGACGGCCCTCGCCCGGAGCATAGGGCAGGCGCTAGCGACCAACCTGCACATAGAATTGGCGCTGGTTGTACTGAACGCCCAACTACGCGGAGGCGGCCACGTCGGAGAACTCACCAAGAATATCGCGCGCGCCTTCAAAGAGGCGGTTCGCTTGCACGAGCGTGAGCAAATTCCGGTGGCGATTCTGATTGATGAGGCTGATTCTCTGGCGCAGGCGCGCGGGGGGCGCCAGACCCACCATGAGGATGACGCGGGTGTCAATGCGCTCATCCAGTGCATTGATCAACTGCGAGGCAAGCCAATGGCGGTACTCTTTGCCACCAACCTAGCACGAACACTCGATGCGGCGATTGTGCGCCGCGCCATCGCCACCTATCACTTTGACCGGCCCACCGATGAGCAACGCCTGCAAGTCTTTACGCGCGTGTTGCAGGGGCTTCCGTTCAGTCATGAAGATCTTGCGCGGTTGGTTGCGGCCACAAGGGAGCGCCCTTTGCCCGGTTATGGCCCAAATCCACACCGCTATACCTACTCGGACTTGACACAACGCATCATTCCCAGCGCCATCGAAGAGGCCATCTGGGCGCATGCGCCGCTCACCGTCGCAATGTTGCAGACGGCTTGCGCCAACATTGCCCCCACCCCTGAGATGCAATTGGTAGCGGAGCGATAAAACAAACTGAAAGCCATGAACTGGTGTACTGGTTGGCGTAGTCGCGGTTTTGTGGTCAAAAGTAGGGCACTCGCACATCCCTGTGAGATTGCCTCGAATGCCCATAATTTCAGGACTAGGGGAAGCTGCCGCTCTATCACAGGTACTCGAGTCAGCGGGTTTCTTCATATCTGACGCAAGACGCTCAGACTGCAAAACTGCGCTACTACCGCTACTACCTGCTGGGCGAGCCAAGATAGCCTGCCCAAAAGACATTCAGGAAGACCTGGGTCTATCGACGCAGGCGACATAGATTGTCAACGACTAACCTCAACGACTAACCCTGCCACTTCCTCTTCCAAACTGAGCGTTCAGTCAAGATATTGATCATTCAGTCAAAGTATGGTATTGTCTTCTTAACGCCAGGGAGACGGCTCTCCCGTTCTTTGATTATTTCTGCTCTGTCCTACTGTCCTGCAATCCATCGTTGCGCTGACGCAGCGAAGAGAGTGTGGCAATGCTGCAGCTTCAGGGAATTACAGTCACCTATGCCTCCACGATTCTCGCCGTTCAAGACGTCTCGCTTGAGGCGCCGGATCATGGTGTTGTGGCGTTATTGGGAGCCAACGGCGCCGGCAAGACAACAATCTTACGCGCCATCACCGGTTTGCTCCGCATACACGGAGGACGCCTCACCAGCGGCTCCATCACCTTCGATGGTCGCCGCATCGATACTCTCGATACCACACACATCGTTCGCTGTGGCATTGCCCAGGTACTCGAAGGCCGTCGCCTTTTTGCAGAACTGACCGTTGATGAGAATTTGCACACCGGCGCGCTCGCGAATCCTGACCAGGCCTCAATCCGGCGCGCCTACACTCGTGTCATGGATCTCTTCCCCGTTCTGCGTGAGCGCCGCCGCAGCATTGCCGGGTATCTCTCCGGCGGTCAGCAGCAAATGCTGGCGATTGGCCGAGGATTGATGGCAAACCCCAGGCTCCTCTTATTGGACGAGCCTTCACTGGGACTGGCGCCCATGATGATTCAGCAAATCAGCGCCATCATTGCCGACATCAGCGCCAGCGGAACGGCTGTGCTGTTGGTTGAACAAAATGCCCGAATGGCGCTCTCTCTTGCCTCATATGGCTATGTCCTTGAAACTGGTAAGGTGGCGCTTGCGATGCCCGCTGCGGAACTCATGCAGGACGAAGCTGTACGTACCTTTTATCTCGGTTTACACGAAGATACCGAACACGCACAATTCGCAACGCTACGCCAACAGCGGCAGGAAAGGAACTGGCGGATATGAGTGTGCACTCTCAGCTACCCCAGCTCTCCGTCGCTGGGATAACACTTCGCTTCGAAGGTATCACAGCGCTGGATGATGTCTCCTTCGATGTGCAGCGTGGTGAGCTTTTCGCGATCATCGGTCCCAACGGCGCCGGAAAAACCTCGTTGCTGAATATCCTCTCACGCGTGTATCAACCATCACACGGCAGTGTCCTGTTTGAGGGGCGCGACTTGCTTCGGCTCAAAACCCACCAGATTGCCAGAGCTGGCATCGCGCGAACATTCCAGAACCAGGGCCAGTTCCCACTTACCAGTGTGCTGGATTATTTGTTGTTGGGCCGCCATATACATATGCGGAGCGGTATTGTGCTGGGGGGAATCTATCTTGGCCCGGCACTCAAAGAGGAGCGCGCGAATCGGGCATACTGCCAACATTTGCTCGATCTTATGGGATTGGCGCCCTACCGCGATTTCCCAATGGGTAGCCTTCCTTACGGACTGCAAAAGCGCGCGGATCTGGCTCGTGCGCTCGCCATGCAGCCGCGCCTGTTGCTGCTCGATGAGCCAGTAGCGGGGATGAGCCTCGAAGAGTCGCGCGATCTTGCGGCCGTTCTGCTCGACATCAAGGAGCAACTCGGCATCACGCAGGTGCTCGTCGAACACGATATGGCGATGGTCATGGGAATCGCCGACCGCGTCCTCGTGCTCGATTTTGGTCGAGTCATCGCCCAGGGCCAGCCAGCAGAGGTTCAAGCCAACCCCGCAGTCATCACTGCCTATCTGGGCCAGGAGGTACAGAGAGCGCCAAGCCCAGGCAGTGTGGCGCACAGCTGAGCATGGCGTTCCTAACGTCTCCGTACGATTTGTCAACCTGTCAACGACACCCAAGTACGTTCGCGTACATGGATTGGAGCAGAAGGCTATGGCCTATTTCATCCAACTGGCATTCGCCGGACTCGCGCAGGGGTGTATCTATGCGTTGGTGGCGCTGGGATTCACGATCATTTTCAAATCCAGTGGCGTTATCAACTTTGCCCAGGGCGAATTCTTGTTGGTGGGCGCGTTTATCGCCTCCGTCGCCACCTTCGAATGGGGTCTCAATTTCTTTCTCGCTGTATTCATTGCGCTGCTCATCACCGTTCTGATTGGTGTCCTCTTCGAACGTTTTGCGCTCCGCTACATGATCGGTCGTCCCGCGTTTGCAATCATCATGATCACGATTGGCTTGGACATCTTATTGCGCACGGGTGTCGTCATGACGGGGAAGGCCAACGAACGTCCCCCTGCTACGCCCTATGGAATCGCAAGTGGCGTCAACTATGGTGGTGTGCATTTTGGGGAAAATGCGCTTTGGACTATCCTCGTCACGCTGATCTGTTGCGTGGCGCTCTATATCTTCTTTCGCTACACCCGCTATGGTCTGGCGATGCGCGCCGCAGCGATTGACCAGGAGGCTGCCCTGGCGATGGGGGTCAATATACGCCTGGTGTATGCGCTGGCGTGGGGCATTGCGGCGGCGGTCGCCACCATCGCCGGTATCTTCCTGGCTATCAATGTAACAACATTCGACTCTACACTTGGCAGCATTGCCCTGTTCGCCTTCCCTGCCATTATTCTTGGTGGCCTCGATTCTATCCCCGGCGCGGTCGTCGGCGGCGTTGTCATTGGTTTGGTGCAATTGTTGACGCAAGGCTATGAGAGCCATATCGCTAACTTCGTGGGGATAGGATTCGACACGATTACACCCTACCTGCTCATGATCATCATCTTATTGGTTCGCCCATACGGGCTGTTTGGTACACGAAAGGTAGAGCGTGTATGAGCAATGCGACCAGCAAGACGACAAGAAGCGCGGTAAGCGGCTTCCCCTCTACGCCGCTGGGACTCCTTCAAACAGCCAGGGGCCGAGTCTTGTTGCTTGGAGGACTTATTGCGCTGTGCCTGGTGTTTCTCTTTGGGGGTGACAACTGGCTGCTGATCCTCAACGTCGTGATGATCGCTGCGATGGCCACGCTGAGCCTGAATATCCTCTCCGGCTATACGGGACTCATCTCGCTGGGCATTACCTTCTTCATGGGGATTGGCGCCTACACCGCAGCCTGGCTGGGTGGCCCGCATCCCTTCTTCCCAGGTGACCCAGTCGGATTGAATCTCTCAATATTCATCTGGCTGCCTGCGGCAGGCGTCGTTGCCGCGCTGACCGGCGCGCTCGTTGGGCCGACCGCCCTGCGTCTGAAAGGGTTCTATCTCGCCATCGTCACGCTGGCGCTGGTCTTTATCGGCCTCTACCTCTTCAAGAATGCGCGCGCCATCACCGGCGGCCCACAGGGACGCATTTTCCCCACGCCGAGTTTTGGCGATCTCTCATTCTCCAGCCCAACACCAGTCTTTGGCGTCTTGCTGACAACCAATCAGTGGTATTTCCTGCTGCTGACGCCGTTGCTTGCGCTGATGGCGCTCTTTGTCCACAATGTCATGCGTTCACGAGCCGGGCGCGCTTTTCAGGCTGTGCGCGATAACGAGACCGGCGCGGCGATCATCGGCGTCAACCTCTTTCAAGCGAAGATGAGCGCCTTCATCTTCTCCTCATTTCTGGCAGGTATCGCCGGCGCGCTCTGGGCCTCTTACCCTGGCGGCTACGCCGAGCCAAATACCTGGAACCTCATCCTCGCCATTCAGTTCGTTGCGGCTATGCTGGTTGGCGGTGTCGCCAGCGTGTGGGGATCGATCCTGGGCGCAGCGTTTGTCTTTGGGCTGCCGTTGGCGCTCGATACATTTTCGCTGATCCCTCAAAGTACGAGTAACACTGGCCTTACCAGTGGCGATCTCAGCGCCATCCTCTATGGCTTGCTGATCATTCTCTTCATGCTCTTCGAGCCGACAGGCGTCATTGGCTTCATCCGGCGCGTGACGTCTTTGATTCAGCGCTTCGACGAACGCGCGAAGGTGAAAGGAGGTGTAAAGGCCAACGCGAGTGAACCAGTTGAACTGGAGTCCTGAAAGCAGCAATCTTTAGCCTTCTCACAAGGCTACCTGAATTGATTGGTGTTGATCCCGTGCCTTAGCTATGAGCTTAGGAGGAAACCCATGACGATTCGTCCAGCGCTCCGTATGACTATCGGCGCGCTCACCTGCTTCGCGATCCTCGCCGTATTCCTGGTCGGGTGCGGTACCAATAACGGCGGCGGCTCACTCAAAACCGACTTTGGAGTCGATACCAGCGCCAAAACTATCAGTCTTGGCATCCTCACACCACTGTCGGGTCCAGTTGCTGCGCCAATTGGCATTCCGCTCACCAAAGGCATCGAGACCTATTTTGACGCCGTCAACGCCAGTGGAGGCATCGATGGCTATAAGGTGAAGTTGATCGAGCGAGATACACAATACGATCCTCAGGTTGAAGTCAGCGACTACCAGCAGATCAAGAACCAGGTCGCGATGTTCGCGGAAAGCCTGGGAACACCCACGACACAGGCTATCGTCCCCCTCAGCGCCAATGACCATATCCTGGTCAGCGCCGCGACACTGGATTCGTATCTCGCCCGCGAGCCATATATGGTCTTGATTGGCACACCCTACAGGCTCCAGGTCGAAAACGCATTCGATTATATCGTCAAAAAGCTCGGCGTTCAACATCCCAAAACCGGGATCATCTACCAGGACGACGGCTATGGTCAGGATGGCCTCACCGGCTATAAGGAGGCTATGGCCTGCTATGGCCTGAAGAACGTCGGCGAAGCGACGTATGAGGCGACGGATACGACATTTACAGCGCAGGCAGCCCAACTGAAAGCATCCGGCGCGCAGTATGTGTTCTTGACAGCTATACCAACCGCCGCCGCTGGCATCATCGGCACAGCGCATGCCATCGGATATGACCCACATTGGGTGCTGCAAAGCCCGGCGTTTGCTAGCGGGTTACTGCAAGTGAAAGGCTTGAATACCTTGCTGGAGCATGAAGCATGGGTTGTCGGGCAGGGGGCAGCCTGGGGTGATACAAGCGTGCCGGGCATGGCGGAAATGCTCCAGAATATCCAGAAATACGATCCCGGCCAGCAACCTGATGGCTACTTCGAGTTCGGCTATACCGAGGCGAAAGTGACCTACGCAATCCTCAAGAAGGCGTTCGATAACCATGACGTGACACGCGCCGGTTTGCTCAACGCTTTCAATTCGCTGAACAATGTGGATGTCGGTGGTCTCTATCCCACGCTCCATTACGGTTCAGCTCCCAACCAGCGCGTCCCTTCACGCGACAACACCGTCTATAGCATCGATTCCTCTGTGGCGGGAAACCTCAAGAGCCTGAGCGGCGATTTTACCGGATCGTGCGCGGAACAATCGCAGTTCTGAGCAGCGGTAGTTCCTCACGCTAGGCGCTGTCCGCATCCCTGTGATAGAGAAACGCTCTATCACAGGGAACCGAACATGCTGAGCATAATGTAAGAACGGTATATTCTAAGCAAATAGACAGTCACAACTTGGGAGAATCCGCATGACTTCAGCAATCCGTGAGATGGTACGTGATGCCCGCCAGACGGCGATCTTGGACGCGGCGCGGAACCTGTTTTGCCGCCAGGGCTACCATAAGACAAGTATGCCTGAGATAGCCAAAGCCGCAGGCGCCAGTGTCGGTTTAGTCTATTATCATTTTGACAACAAGGCCGAGCTTCTCGTGGCAATCGTCGAAGAGTTTCACGCCGCTGGACTTGCTGCGCTCGAAGGGCCGCAGAACATTACCGATCCTCGCGAGCGGTTAGATACCGCTGTGCGTGATCTGTTTGCGGCTTTTGATCGCTTCTCAAAGGTCTTTGTCATCCTCTACAAAGATATTTCATCGCTCAGCCGTGAAGAGCGGCAACGCATCTTTGCGTTGGAAGATGATACAGTCAACCATGTTGCTACACTTATCCAGGAAGGGCAACAGGCAGGGGTCTTCTCAGTTGACGCTCCCAACATCCCCCTGCTTGCGGCAAATATCGTCGGTTTGGGGCATCTCTGGGCGCTGAAAAAAACCTGGTATTTCGCTTCGCGCCTCACCCTTGCGGAGTATACCACGACACAGTTACAGTACCTTCACAAGCTGTTGGAAGAGTGACGTAATAAGCCAGGCAAGCTAACAGACGGGCGAACGATCAGACAGCCTACTGTCCCCCTGTAGGAGTTGAGCCGTTTGTAGATATAGGTGTGGCGCAGGAGTGCTGGTAGCGGAGGGCGCGGGCGTCGCTATGCCTATCTCGTAGGTGTACCTGGGGGCAAATTGCCTGGCAGTGTGATACGCATGATCATCGTTGGCTCTGCGCCACCGCTGGCTCTACCTCCACCATGAAAGGCATTGGGTACTTCAACCGTGTAGAGCACCCACAACCGTCCATCTGGCCCTGCGGCAAGCGCGCCTGGCCAACCGCCGAAGCTCCCTTTGGGCAGGGGCGGAAACCAGCCATACGATGTCACAACGCCTGTGGGAGTAAGACGGAAGAGTCTTCTCTAAAGAATGCGTAGAGATAGCAAATGTCTTCGGGTCAATACGCGCCAACCACACGCCTTGGTTCCTAATAGTATTCAAGGTTGCCAGCAGACACCAGACGCTTCCATCAGGCGCCGTAGCGTTGGCCAATTTGCTGTTGGGCCAGCAACGTGCGCTCCACCTCCGGCGCCTCGTCAAATGACTGCCAGGCGATCAGCCGATTGTGTCGGCGTAGCGAGATCGATTTGTGGTAGGCGACGTTGAACAGCCGGCGGCGACGCGCCGCCTGATTGTCCTCGGCAGTGAAGGGTGGCTGGCGCCGCTGGGTGGCCCGCCAGGCGTCAACGAGCGCCTCTTGTACGACATCAAACGTTGCCCGATCAACGCCAAGCAGCGAACGCGCGAAGCTATACAGCGGCGCACGCACGCCGATCAGCAGTTCCTCGAACTGATTGAGTGGCAACGCGCCCTGCTCCGGTGATCTTGCCTCCTCCATGTGTCCTCCGCTCCATCTGCTCCCCTGCGCATTCACCGCCTGCATAGTTATCGCATGAAGGCCAGGTAGTGTGACCGCCTGGGGAAACACTTATTACGCTTCTCCCTGGCGTATTTGCTATAATGGGCAGAAGGAAACCCAGCGTCGTGTCTCCCCCTTGTTTTGTTTCGATTACTCCCAGCCTCCAAAAGGAAGGACACATCATGCGAGAACCCGTGCTCGAACGCTTGCGGCAAGGCCCACTTTTGTGCGATGGAGCGATGGGCACCATGCTCTACGCCCGCGCTGCCGCCAGCCAGATGCACGGGCGTTGCTTCGATGAGCTGACACTGACCAGCCCCCATCTCGTGCAGGAGATACACAACGAATATATCCTGGCGGGCGCGCAGATGATCGAGACGAATACCTTTGGCGCCAACCAGGCAAAGCTCAGCGCGTATGGCCTGGGCGACCGCGTGCGTGAGATCAACCGGCGCGCGGCAAAGCTGGCCTACGAGGCGCGCGATGTCGCCGGGCAGGCCGTCTTCGTGGCGGGCGCGGTTGGCCCCTCAGGTCTGCTCAATCTGCCGACGACTACAATGCCCAGCGCATCGAGCGCGCGGCACGCGAAGGGGCAGACCGCGCGTGACGAAGCAATGGAGACCGAGCGCCGGCTTGCCGCGCTGCGGGCGCTTTTCCGTGAACAGATCGAGGGATTGATCGAGGGTGGGGCCGACCTGATCATCCTCGAGACGATCCCCAGCCTGACGGAGCTTCGCCAGGCGGCGCTGGCCGCGCGCGAGGCAGGCCCGCTGCCAGTTATCGCGCAGATCACCTTTAGTGAGGACGGCCAGACGCTTGCCGGTGAATCGCCCGCCGAAGTGGCGCTGGCGCTGGCTGCGTTGCATGTGGATGGCATTGGCGTCAATTGCAGCATTGGCCCGGCAGGCACGCTCGACGCAATCAGCGAGATGGCGCAGGCGTTGCGCGCGGCTGGCGTCGCACTGGATGGCGACCTTTTCCTCTCCGCGCAGCCCAACGCCGGAATGCCCGCGCGTGTGGAAAACCGCTTTTTGTATATGGCGCCGCCAGCCTACTTCGCTGACTACGCGCGCCAGTTTGTCGCGACGGGTGTGCGGCTGGTGGGCGGCTGCTGTGGTACCACGCCCGCGCATATCGCCGCGATGCGCGCTGCGCTTGCCGATGCGCTACCGGTCACGCCGACCTATGGCGCCCACAGCGCAACGGCGGTTTCTCATCCGATACCTCGGCCCGCGCCTGAGGCGCTTGTTATAAGCGAACGTTCTGCCGCTCAGGTGGAGGATACTCCGCACACACGGCTACAGGCGGCGCTCGGCGCCGGGCGGTTCGTCGTCAGCGTGGAGCTTGATCCGCCGAAGGGGCTAAATCCACACAAGATTCTCGATGGCGCGGCGCAGTTGCGTTCTCTTGGGGTGGAGTTCATCAACATCGCTGATAGCCCGATGGCGCGTGTGCGCATGAGCTGTCTGGCGATGGCGCGGCTGCTTCACGACGAGCTTGGCATGGAGCCTATCGTCCACATGACCACACGCGACCGCAACCTGATGGCGCTGCAATCCGACCTGTTGGGTGCGCATGCGCTGGGCATCCATAACATTCTCGCACTGACCGGCGATCCGCTGCATGCTGGCAACTATCCCAACCTGACGGGCGTGTGGGATGTAGACTCGGTGGGTCTGTTGCGCATCCTCAGTGGGCTGAACGAGGGACGCGACGCGGCAGGGTCGCCGCTGGGCGCGCCTGCGCATTTCTTCTTGGGGGCCGCGCTCAATCTGAACATGGAGGATAGCCTGATTGATGTGGAGCGCGAACGCGAACGTGGCAAGCTCGACGCCCTCAGCGCGCTGACCGATCTCGGCGCCGTCGAGTCGGGCGAGGCCACAGGTGAGGCGCACGGCGCGCTGACTGAGACCGAGCTTGAGTTGCAACGCTTGCGCCAGAAGCTCAACGCAGGCGCGCAGTTCATCATGACGCAGCCCATCTACGACCTCGAGCCGCTCGAACGCTTCCTGGCAAGGTTTGGCCAGCCGGAGGTTCCCATCATTCTGGGGATGATTCCACTGCATAGCTCGAAGCACGCCGAATACCTGCACAACGAGGTGCCGGGGATCACCATCCCCGAGGCGGCGCGGGCGCGCATGCGCGCAGCAGGCGAACGTGGCCGCGAGGAAGGCGTCGCGATGGCCTACGAGGTGATCTCCGCTGCCCGAAAGCGTGGCCTGATCCAGGGCTGCTATCTAGTCACATCGTATGGCCGTTACGATCTGGTGGGCGACCTCGCCCGCGAACTGCTGGAAGACTGAGAGCTCCTTTTGCTATGCAGGGAAGACAAAGGCGTGTAGCCCCAGCGCCAACAGAAAGCCAAGTGAGAGCAGCGCGTGAATCAGCCGCACGTTGGGTGAGAGGCGACGCTTGCGCACGGCGTAGGCGATCCACTCGCCCAACCCTGCTACCAGCGCCAGCAAGGTCAACGAGAGCGCGCCGGTCACTACCTTTGCCGTAGTGAATTGCCCCAGCACAGGGAGCAGCGAGACAGCATGCGCCGCGCCCGCGACCAACACAAGCCAGCCGAAGAACTTGTGGTGCTCGCGCAGGAAGAGCAACATATCCCGCGCCAGCCGCGCCGCAGTGGCGCCCATACGCTGCTGCGCGAGCATGTAAGTCTGGCGTGTTGGCCATTGGGTGATCGCATAGACAGCGATCAGAATACCCAAAATGCCAAGCGCGTTACTAAACGTCAAGCTGACTGCTCGCGCTGGCTGCGATTGCAGCGCCACGCGCACGCAGAGCGCGATGCTCACCAGTGCGATGAGCAATCCCACACCCCAGACGGCCAGCCGCACAGGAAGCCGCAACGTACGCAGCATGAAGTAACTCACCGCCAGCCCGACGAAATCGGCTATTCCCAGCGCGGCTATCTCGATGAGCCGCGCTACAAAGTACACCGGACTGACGTGGGCGAAGTACCAGCCGCCCGCCAGCAGCGCGCAGACGCCCAGAATCGCAATCCAGGGAACAGCGCCCTTGCCGATTGCCTCGGTTTCCCTGGCTGGCGCATCCCCCGGCGTCGCCAACCCTGCCAGCGTAATGTCGCCAAGCGGATGCGCGACACAGGCCAGCACGTCGCCACGGGCGCGCTGCTCCGGCGTCAGGCCGCTCTCTTCTCCGCGTGTGACCTCGCCGTTCAGCAGCCGCAGCCGACACGTCCCACAGACGCCCACACGACAATTGAACGAAGGCGTATACCCTTCGCGCTCCAACGCTTGCAGAATCGTCTCATGCCCGCTGGCGGTGACAACCGCACCGGATTCAGCCAGCCTGATTCTTCCACCAACCTGTACGCCCGCACGCAAGCCCTGTGGCACAGGCAGAGACGCGGAACTGAGCCGCCGCATATCACTGAAACTCTCTGCGTGGAACTGCGCCTGAGGCAGACCTGCCTGCGCAAGCAACGCCGCCAGTTTGCGCCTGAGCCGCGCTGATCCGCAGATATACCATTGTGCGTGGGCAGCAAGTGCCCCTGCGCATGCGATCACCTGCTCCACCGTCAGCCGATGGCCCTCCGTCGAGATATAGCGCCACTGACGTAGCCAGCGTTGCTGTGGATCGAGCGTATCGAGCGCGCGGCCATAGATGGCGTCTTCCGGGCTATGGTAGGCATAATGCAGGTGAACACGCAGCCCTAGCGACGGCGCTACCCGCGCCAGCGCCCGAAGCATTCCCATGATGGGTGAGATGCCGCTGCCGGTGGCGACGAAGATCAGCGCGCTGCCAGGCACAAGAGTGGAAGGCAAAGTGAACAGGCCAAGCGGCGTGCTGGCATGCAGGATCATTCCTGGCCACACGTCGTAAAAGAGGTAGTTTGAGGCGCGCCCGCCCTCCTGCCGCTTGACGGTAATCTCCCACGGCGTCTCGGCGCGCCCGTCGCCACAGAGCGAGTATGAGCGATAGAGGGGCTTCGTCGGCTGCTCTGGATTGGGTAGCGCCAGTGTAATGAATTGCCCGGCGCGATAGGCCATCGGCGCGCGCTGCGTTCCGGGAATGGCCAGCCAAAACGTCATACTGTCAGGCGAGGCTTGCCTGCGCGCCACCACCTCCACCTCGATCTGCCCTGCCATCGGACGTGGCGCGCCACCGGTAGCCGCTGTAGCCGGATGAGGCCGTCGTTGTTGGTGTGGATATGCGGTCGCCACTCTGCTTTCCCTCCTTGGCTCCCTGTCTGCTGCATGCTTGGCGTACAAACACATCCGCCAAACTGGTGCTATCATACGCAATTTTGATGAGAGACGCATGAAACGGGACTTTCACCCTACCCCCAGATGCGCCTACAACGCAATCTCGATGAAGCGATCCCATCCGGCGTAGTCAGCCACCACCCGCAGCCGCGCATCCGGGAAGGTCGCTTTTGCCAGCGCCTCAACGGCGGCGCGCTGGTCGTAGCCAAACTCAAGGTAGAGCGATGCGTCGGCGTTTACATGACTGGGCGCCTGGGCAAACAACCGCCGCAGATGGCCCAACCCATCGTCGGCGCCATAGAGCGCAAGGGCCGGCTCGTATCTTCCCACATCTGGAGGTAGCGCCGTGGCGTCGCGTGGGGACACATAGGGCAGATTGGCGAGCAAGACATCCACGCGCTCAGGCAGGGGAGCCAGCAGATCGCCCTGCAGGAAGACTACACGCTGAGCGACGCCAAGCCGCTCCGCGTTTTCGCGCGCAAGGGCCAGCGCATCCGCCGAGATGTCGGTGGCGTAGACGCGCGGCAGGCGTGGTTCCAGCGCAGCCAACGCGAGCGCCAGCGCGCCGCTGCCCGTGCCAATATCGGCGACAACTGGCGGCTTTGCGCCAGCCTTCCCTACATCCAAACGGCTGCGAACCTCGTTGAGAGTCGCCTCGGCCAGCAGTTCAGTCTCCGGCCTAGGGATCAAGACGCGGTGATCCACGAGAAAGTCAAGTCCCATGAACTCCTGATGACCGATCAGATAGGCTATCGGCTCACGGGCAGCGCGGCGCTTGACAAGCTCGGCATAGCTTGCCGCCTGCTCCGGCGAGAGCAGCCGCTCAGGGTAGGCCAGGGTAGCGAAGCGCGCCACCCTGGCGACATGCGCCAGCAACACCTGCGCGTCGAGGTCGGGCGTCTCACCCCAATCGTTCTCTTGCGCCTGTTCGTCTTCGGCGCTCGTTGCTTCGGTGGGAGTTCTATGGCGCGCCAGCAACGCTTCGCGCAGCCGTGCGCTTGCCAGCGTGAGCGCCTCGCCAAATGTGCATGCGCCAGCCAGCGCCATGTATCGCGCATCTTGAGCATGCTTGTGGTTCACTGAATTATTATTCATTCTGTGTTCCTAAAAACGCCTCAACCGCCTCAAGAAATTGCTGGCGTTCCCTGAAGAAAAAGAAGATGTGCCCTCCCGTAAACCAGCGCAGCTGTGAGCCAGGTATGCCGTTGTGCATTTCTTCGGCCAGCGCGGCTGGCGCGAGCTTGTCGTTTCTTCCGTGCAGGATGAGCGTGGGGGCATGTATGGCGCCCAGTTTATCAGTGCAATTGAAGCCGGACGACGCTTGAAGCTGCCATCGAAAGGCGTGGCGTGGCTGCGGATAGGGGCTTCTGAAGAAGGGGCCGCTCGAGAGCAGGCTAAGCGGGCCAAACCACCAGGGCCGTTTGGTCAACCGCGCGGAGGTGGAGACAAGTATCAATCGTTCCACCCGTTCTGGATGCTCGATAGCCAGCGTCAGCGCAATACGCCCACCCAGCGAGACGCCAAGAATGTTGGCTCGCTCGGCGCCAAGCGCCCGCAACAGTTCATTGGCATCGTTTGCCATCATCTCGATAGTATAGGGCTGATCCGGCTTATCGGTGCGGCCCGCTCCGCGATTGTCAAAGGCGATCACCTGATAGCGTTGCGCCAGTGAGCGAATGATGGCGTCCCACTCCATCTCTGAGATGTCGCTGCCCAGGCCGGTGATCAGCGCCAGCGGCTCGCCTTCGCCATGTATCTCGTAGTACACCTGTATGTCGTTGGCTTGAATATATGGCATTTCTTGCTTGCTCCTGGCAATTTTATGGTCTCATTGTCTCGTTGTCTCGTTGTCTCATTTTTCGCCGCCTTGGGGTTTGCCCCAGGTGATCCCGCCGGTCACACTGTAGGTGAGCAGGCCATCCTGCGCGAATGGGAAAAGAAGCGCCTGCATTTCCCTATCGAACTGCGTTGCCTGCTCGGCGGTCATGGTGTCAAGCGAAAGCGTGCTGCGCGCATGCTGGCCCGCGATGTAGTCCTCAACCGCTTGTTTGACAACCACCGGCGCGGTCTCACGCTTGCCCAATCGTTGGAACAAGCCTGCTTGCTCCAATGTGGAGATCCAATCAAACGGCCGATAGGCAGGATTGTCGTGAACCGCTGCTCGATCCGCTTAGCGCCCATGCTCCAAGGCATAGACTTTTCGTGCATATAGGCAATAGCTAGCACACCGTGCGGTGTCAGGACTCGCGCGAGGCGGGGCAGGACGACATCCCATGTCATCCAGTGAAGACTCTCGCCAGCCGTCACCAGGGCATAGGGCAGATTAAGTTCCACATCTTCGGCCCGTCCATGCCGCCAGCGAATCTTCGGCGAATCGCCGCCCGGCAGCGTCTTGCCCCGCTCAATCATCGGCAGCGAAAGGTCTACGGCGTCAATGCGCTCAACAGTCTCATATGCGGCCAGGGGGCGAGCGATATTGCCCGTCCCACAGCCCAGATCGAGGATGACGCGCGGCTCGTCTGCAATCAACTCATTGAGGACGGTGAAGGTTTCCGGCGGATAGGCAGGGCGCAGATGATAGCGATCCACCACGCTTTGATCCTGGAAACGCCCGGCGTGATGCGCGCCGTATAAAAATGGATGTTTCATCAAACGTTGCGGCGCATAGTTCTCTGCCTTATGGGTATGAGGCATGGGAAAGAAAGCGCCCTCTCTCCTTTCTTAATGATTTTCTCACATCCACCCAGTATGCTGTATGATGAACGTGCGCTACGTAGAATGGCGTAGGCTCACCTACCGGAGGCTATGTCCTGTAGGATGAGATAGGAGACGAAGAGACTCTATGGCAGATGAGCGGAAGGATGAGCGGAAAAGCGACGCCATGATACATTCAGCACAACGCCCCAAGGAGCGCGCCGCTGGCGGCCAGCCGGGGCGAACCGCCACGATGGGGGGCAAAACTGCGCCCAGGAGAGGCGCGAGTACCACAAGCGGAGGGAGTCTGAAAGTGGCGAAGCGCCAAGAGGTTTCCCCTGAAACAGGCATGCTGCCCAGCCAATCTGCCGCCTCAGCGACGCTTGGGCAGAGCATGCGGCAAGTCTGGTTTGCGGCGATCCCTGCCTGGGTGTTGGCGCCGTTGCGGCTCTTTCTGGCAGTGACGTTCATCTACGCCGGGCTGCAAAAACTCACCGATCCGCAATACTTCAATCCACATGCTGTTGGCTACATTGGCAAGCAGATCGCCGGGTTTGCGGTGAAGTCGCCGCTCCATGGCTTTCTGGTTGGGATAGCCGTACCCCATGCGATGCTCTTTGGCGCGCTGGTAGCCGATGGCGAACTTGCCATCGGGTTGGGCGTTCTGGTTGGTTTTCTCATGCGGCCTGCTACGTTCTTTGGCGCGCTACTCAGCCTTATCTTCTTCCTCTCGGCAAGCTGGCGTGTCTACCCTTATTTTTATGGGGCCGACATCGTGTTTCTCTTCGCCTGGATTCCTATTCTCCTGGCGGGGCCAGAGGGCGCCGCATGGCCTACAATAGACGCCTGGCTGGCAGCGCGCTACGCGCGAGTGTGGCTGGCGGGTATCCGTCGGAGCGACCGCCGCAAATGGGTCGCCACGATTGCGACGTTTTTGCTGGGAGTGCGCCTGGGAGATACGCAAGAACCCATCTCTACTTCACAGCGCCGAGCAAGCGCGCGACGCGCTCAAGCTCTTCCGCGCTATGCCCAGCAGTCCCGTCGCGACTTCATCTGGGGCGCGGTGGCCGGTGGCGCGACAGTCGCGGGCGTCTTCTGGCTGTTCGGCGCGCTACGCGACGCCATCGTCGGCGCAGCGGGGTCATCGGGCGCGTCAGGCGCGGCAAGCGGCGGAACGACCACATCCACTGCATCGTCCGGCGGTTCCAGTACAACCCTGGCCCAGATCAGCGCCGTGCCGACGAACAGCGCCACCACATTTACCATCCCCAGCAACCAAGACCCAGGAGTGCTTGTCCATTTGCAATCGGGAAAGTTTGTCGCGTTCGACGCCACCTGCACCCATGCCGGTTGTACCGTGCAATATGATCCGAGTAGCCAATTGCTCATCTGTCCGTGCCACGGCGCCGAGTTCGATCCTTCGCAGGGGGCAAATGTTGTGGCAGGGCCAGCGCCTACGCCGCTCACTCCCCTTTCCATCACCGTAGACACAAAGACCAATGAGATCGTCCTGAACGGGTGACGCCTCGATCCCTTCATGCTCAGGAGCTGACGGTCAGCGAGACGTTGATGACCACCGTTTTCGAGCCGTCAGACGATGTGAAGGTAAGCGTCCCTGAGTAGGAACCAGGGGACAGGTTGTTTTCAATCACCAGCGCGTCAATCGCATACCTGAGTGTATCGCCGGGATTCATGGTGAAGCTGACGTTCTGTGTATCGGGCGAACCGGCGAAGTTGAGCCAGGGCGCGCCATCGGTTGTGCTGGCGTTCCCCGTCCACGAGCTGATCTGGTTGCTGCAATTTTGCAGGGAAAGGCTCTGCGAGGGAGGATCGTTCCCACTGCCGATATTGGCGCTGAAGCTCAGCGTCGGTGGTAGAATCAGCAGGCACGGCGGCGATGGTGTTGGCGTCACCGTTGGGGTAGGATTCAGCGTCGGCGTGGCGGTCGGCGAGGGTGATGGAGTGAGCGTTGGTGTCGGTGAGGGTGTTATCGTTGGGGTAGGGGTCAGCCCGGCGCCAGGGGTATCGTCGCCAGCCGTGCTTGTGCCTGCCAAATAGCCACCATGCCCGTCACGACCATTGTTCTGGCCGCCTGAGCCGTCGGCATTTGCCAGCGCGAAGAGCGCGGCGCTGGCGATGATGACCACCAACGCCGCCAGCGCGAGCAAACTCCACATCAGTCCGCGGGGCGACCGCCCCACATAGCGCCGAATGCCTGGCGGTGGCGCCTTGCGCCCAAACCCGCCATAGACGCCGGACGAGCCAAATCCCCCCGGTACTTCGCCCGAAGGGGCATAGGGGGTATTTCCCTGAGACCAGATTGGTTCGCCCGGAAAAGGCTGCGGCGCCAATGGCGGTTCACCGTTCAGAGAACACCCCCTACACTTCAGCCAAAAGCAGGCATGCGCAATGCCTGGTTAGCCTGGCGTGGTGGGTGAGAGCACAGCGACCGAAGGAAATTGATCGAGCGCATTTTTGAGCCAGGCGCCCAGCGCGCCAGCCGACGACGGTTGCACATCTACTATATCAGATTGTGCGGCGTTTTGGGGAAGGAAAAAACAGGCTGTGGATGAGATGATCACAGCGGCGTTGGTATTTACCTCCTGCCCATTCGCAAGCCGCCCGGCGATGGCGATTGTGCCGCGTGCGGTGGCGTCACGCAGGGCGGCGCTGAACGCCTGCGCCGTGGCGACAGGCAATCCCCCACTGATAAACAGCGTCGTCGCTGCCTCCGCACGCCCTGCGGTGGCTGCCTCGCGTCCTTGTTTCAACTGGGCAAGCGTCAACGTTCCCCCCGCCAGGTTCATGTCCGGCTGGTTGACGAGCGTCAGTTGTGTCGTCAGCGCGGCGTCAATCCCAGGCCGCCCACGAAGCGCCTCGAAAACGTGTACCTCTGGCGTAGGGATGCTATGCGCGACGCCCACCTCGCGGTACTGTCCGAGATAGATTTGTAACACGCCCTTCGGGCGGCACAACGTCAGTAGCACGGTATAGCGGCTGAACGCGCACGCGCCAAGAGTGGAGATGATCGCCGAGGGGACGTGTAGCCGTGGCGGCTGGCCAGGCTGTTGCGCTGGCTGTAACTTGAGATAGCCACGGGCCATTAGCGCGTCGGTTGCGCCTTGCAGCTTTCGCTCGATCTCATGCGGCACGGAGCCGTCGGGCTGGGCCTGCGCCCAGGCCATATCAAACCCCGGCAGCCGTGTGATCTTCAGCGCACGCGCCAGCACATAGAGTTCATCACGGCTGAGCGCGAACTGGATATGCACGGGCGTGGCCGTGTTGGTTGCGGCTGTCTGAGCCGCCGTCGGCGAGGGAGACATACTTGAAGACATACGCTTTGCCTCCGAGTGAACGTGTGGCTAAAAGTGTGGCTAAAAGATACTGCCAAGCGCGTCGCCAATCGAAGGGATCGAGCCGAGCGCATCGTTCAGCAGATTGCCGGGCATAGGGATGGCTGAGAGCGGGTTCAGCGGATTACTCCCCAGGTCGTTGAGGACCCCCCCGGCGATGGTATCGAGCGCGTCGCCAAGCCCGCTGATTCCGCTGAGCACATCGTTCCCAATACTGCCGAGATCGCTGACCACGCCCATGCCTGCGCCCTCAAGTACTGAGGCGAACTCGTTGGCTGCGCCTCCAAACAGGCTGGCGGCGTCGGTGGCCGCTCCTTCGATCACCCCAATCGCCCCGTCGCCAACGCTCAGAATTACCCCCATGATGCCGCCGGTCGGTAGCAGGTTGGCGAAGCCTGGCAGCGCGCCAAAAAGGTCTTGAATGGGATTGCCAATATCGCTGAGCATGCTGAACACCTGCGACACCATGTTGATGACCTGCATGACCTCCTGCGCCACCGAATAAATCTCGCTGGCCCATTCTATCATGGTGATTGGCAGGCCGCCCAACATATCGGCCACCGCGCTGACCAGATCGCTCAGCAGCGCCAGGGGATTGCTGATCTCATCCATCAGCGTCTGTTCCAACGCGCTGATCGCCGCCTGCACGACGCTCTCGCCGTTCAGGATCACATCAATCAGATCGAAGTGTTCGAGCAGCCGTCCCAGCAACCCCTCGTCAAGCCCGGCCCCCAGCACGCTATCCACCGCCGACGAGGCGCCATCCGCGCATGATCCCAGCCCA
>Ga0070737_10001551_pt1 | contig 32103 bp, 30 predicted proteins | sample Coa_R1_10_FD_66438 | JGI IMG/M metagenome (GOLD analysis project Ga0070737, IMG submission 66438) | Surface soil microbial communities from Centralia Pennsylvania, which are recovering from an underground coalmine fire - Coalmine... | ecosystem: Environmental > Terrestrial > Soil > Unclassified... | reverse complement strand
CCCGGATCTCCACCGCTTCCTCCGCCACCAGCATGAGGCCCTCCCGTTCGGAGTACCCCACGCCGGGGTGGGTCAGTTTTCAATCGGCGACCCTGGGTCAGTTTTGCATCGGCACTAACAAACTCCTCAGCCTCGAGCGCCTCCTCGATGTGGCTGTCGAACAGGCTTTTCGTCTGGGCCGGATCGTATGCCTCAGGATCCCAGTCGCCCTCCCACTGAGCCGCATCGATGCGGACGAATTTGACGATTTCCGGTTCCTCGCTCAGCCGAGGCACGGCGCCGGAGCGTGGCGCGCTTGAGTTCCTATCGACTACCGACATGCTGGAATCCACGTTTCACGCTACCGACAACGGCGAGTCAGCTCCGAAACGGAGCCGCCTGACAATGTTTCGGTGCGTTGCGCCAGGAAAGTATCAGAGTGGACATTCGCGGACGCGTCCGACCCACAGGCATTGGAAGCTGTCGCCGTTCGCGTCCGCGAATCTTCTGGAGAAGCGGTCGCTCACCCCCTACCGCATGACTTGCGCGAGTCCGGCGACCGTGGAGTACTTGCCGACGTCATCCATGTTCTCGCCATAGCGGTTCCGGCAGGCGGCGTTGGCGCCCGTCGAGAGCCCGTCAGGAGTCTTGAACGCCCAGAATGAAAGATGATCGTTCTGCACGTCCCACTGATTCGCCCAGCCGTTGGGCGTGATCGCAGGCGCCTGGCCCGGAACCTGCGTCGCGACCACCGGCCAAACATTCATCTTCCAGAACTTCATCGATTCGTCGTAAATGTCCTGCCAGAAGGACATCATCGTCTCTTTATCTATCCACATCAGGCGTTTTCCATAGCAGTATCCTTTGGCTTCGGAGGGTATGCGCCGCACATCGATTACCCAGGTATCACGTACCTCCCACGTTCCTACGCTTGGTTTCGCAAAGAATACCGGTTGGTAGAAATTGCTCCAATTGTCGACGATGTTGACGTTCTCCTCGATGTCGCCGAGGATTCGCTGTTCCTTAACAACGTTGGCGTCGAAGCGAGCGAAACCGCCGTTGAAACCATTCACTCGCGGATCGTCGAGGATCAGGTCGCTACCAATAAACGGCGTGCATCGGGCAGCCGTCGAAAGCCGCAGCGAACGGCGCAACGCCGGGATAAAGAGGAAGGTATCCTCGGACTTGTCATAATCGGTGTAATAGATCGTCAGGTCGGTCGTATATTTCGCCTGCTCGGGAAAATTGACCATCACATATTCGCTGTAGTCCATCCCCTGCGCCTGTGGGTCGGTCAACGGCTGCCCCGGATCGCCGATATGGCTGAGCCGCCGGTAAACGAAGGTCGCCGTTTGCCGGTACACGTTCCCGAAGCGGTCTTCAAATCCAGAGTAAGTGTTGCCGCAGATCAGGTAGGGAACATAAGCGAACCAGTTGTCGATCAGGATCTTGAGGCCCTTCTGTGGATCGGTCGGATTCGGAAATGGCCAGCCGGAGACGTAGCCGCTGATCGTATGCCGGCCGTCTGGGAGGTTAACGAGTTTCACCTGACTGGCGTATTTCTCCGTGTAATCCAAAAAGCTCTTGGGTGGGATCACATGATGAGGAGCGCCAATCACAATCTGGAAGTCGGGCGGGAACTTCCAAAAATACAAGCCCTTGAACATTCCTTGCATCCCGTCCGGCATGTACTGGGCGTACTGCTGCCAATTCTGCATGTTGATGACGGTGCCGGGCTTGAGCTCCCCCTCTTCGGACGAGGCGGACCAAGCCGGCAACGACCCGATGATCGTCATCATCACTATCAGCAACGCCAAGATACGGAACCGCTTTTTGGATACTGCATTGTTCATTTCGTAGGGCCCCCAATGCCCTTGGAGTATTAGCCGGTTACCTCACCACCGACGGCCGCTTACGCGCCGTCCCGTCCCGGAAATGACGTTTAGGTCGCTTCACGGTTGAGTGTCAAGCGCGATGAAGTATTCCGTGGAGGCGTCGAACATTATCCGAGGAAAAAACCGCGCCGGCAGGCCTTGCGGCGGCCTGACCGTCGCGACATGCTCACCGAACGCCGGCCCGAGGAACTGCTGACTTGTACCTACACGCACTGCGCAGCTCATTTCTGCCCGAATCATGATGGACATCGTCGCCGGGTCAGTGATTCTGATCGTGCTGCTCGGGCCGCTTTTGTTCGAGCCGTTCGAACGCAACCTCGAAGTCTTTTTCCTAATCGTTGGAGTGCTGGGGACGGTCGTGATGGGCCAATCGAGCTGGTCTTTGGTATTGCGCGCCCTGTGCGAACCGGTCGCGCTGACGGCCGCGGTGCTGGTTTTCGGCGCGATGTTCAGGCTGCTGCGGCCGTCGATCGATCGATGGTTCGCGAGCGCAATCAAAATTTTCGGACCTCGATGGCTCTGCTTCGGGCTGACGCTCACGCTCGGACTGCTCTCCAGCATCATCACCGCTATAATTGCCGCGCTGCTGTTGTCCGAAGGAATTGCGCAGCTCAAGCTTGACCGCCGCAGCGAGGTTTTCGCCTCCGTACTCGCATGCTTTGGCATCGGATTGGGAGCTTCGCTCACACCGATCGGGGAGCCGCTCAGTACGATTGTGATCGGTTCGCTCAATGCGGACTTTTGGTACCTCGCGCGATTGGTCGGCCCTTTCGTGCTTGCCGGGATTTTGATTGCCGCGATGCTGGTCTCGTTCGTGCGGACTGGAGATGGCGTGACCCATCCGATAAGGGAACGCGAGTCGTGGAGATTGATCTTCCTCCGAGCCGGTAAGGTTTACATCTTCATTGTCGGTCTGGTTGCGCTCTCGCATGCGTTGCACCCGCGGGTGGGTGTCTACCTGGTGCGCGCGCCCGACGCGCTTCTGTTCTGGATCAACACGCTTTCCGCGGTGCTCGACAATGCGATGCTGGCCGCGATCGAGATTGGGCCTGCGTTGCATGCCCATCAGCAGCGTGCGGCGCTGCTGAGCCTCCTCGTGAGCGGTGGAATGCTGATTCCCGGAAACATTCCCAACATCGTGGCTGCGGCGCGCCTGCAGATCCGGAGCCGCGAATGGGCGCTCGCCGGACTGCCCATCGGGCTTGCGTTGCTGATGGTCGGGTTTCTCGCTCTGAGCCTTGCGTCGATCTGACAGCCAGCTCGCTTTCGCCGGTTTGCCGTGGAGCCTGTCTCTTACGCGGCAACGGTCCGCGACCGTGGCCGGCGGGGGATGAAAATCCGGACCGAGCATGCAGCCGGCGGCAGGTAAAGCGAGCTGAACTCAACGGACCTTGAGCATCATGCCTGCGGCAAAGCGGTCGAGCAGGTCAACGCATCACCTGCGTAAGTCCGCCGGGCGTGCAGAAACGTTCGACGTCGTCGTAATTGACGCCGTCGACATTCCGGCAATCCTCGTTGTCCAGCACCGATTTCCCGTCGGGCGTTGCAGTAATGAACGCGCTCAGATGATGCTTGTCGAGGTCCCACATGATTTCAATAGCGTTGTCGCTGTTGAATTGGATATTCTCCTTCGGCACCGGCCGGGCGATCCGCTCGGACATCTCAATCTTGAACAGCCGCATATTCGGATCGTACGCATCCTTCCACGACGCCGTGTACGCCTCCTTATCCACGTAAATCATCTGCTTGCCGTAGCAATAGCCAATGCGGTCGGACGGTATTCGACGTACGTCGAGTACATAATTATCGCGCACTTCCCATTTGCCTATTTCGGGTTTCGGAAAAAACGATGGGAAATAGTAATTCGAGGGTTTGCCATAGTTCAAAGGTTCAGCGTTAACCAGCGCCACGATGGGCTGCTCGCGCAGCAAATCAGCTTGAAAACGGGTTATCCCGCCGCTGAAGGCACTGAAGTCATCCAGAGCGAAGTCGCTGCCGCTGACCGGCGCACATCGGCTGTTCGATGAACCGCGCAGGACCCGACGCAGTTGCGGAATAAAGATATACTGGCCCTCCGGCTTGGCCGGATCTGCATAGTAAACCACCAGTACCGCAGTATAGCGTTCCTGCTCCGGTTCAAGAGTCATCGAAAAGGTCGTATGGTCGATCCCCTCGGCATGCGGATCGTTAATTGGCTGCCCGACGTCGCTGATATGGCTGAGGCGTCGCTTCACGTCCTCATACCTGATGGTCGAAACTTGATTGATGGCGTTGACGAGGTATTCGTGATCGTCGGCGGAGCAATCCAGATATGGAGTGTATCGATACCAGAAATTGACCAGAATCTTGTAGCCCTTCAATGGATCCGTGGGGTTTGGAAACGGTGTGCCGGCGACGTAGCCATCGATCGTATGACCGCCCGTCGGCAGCTCCCTGATCTTCACCAGATGGCTATATCTTTCGGTGTTCTGAATATAGATCTGCGGCAGTGGATAATGGCTGGTCGGTCCGATTTCCATTTTGAGATCCGCGGGCATCTTCCAGGAGTACGATCCCGAAAACAGCGCCTGCATCCCGTCCGGCATGAATTGCTTGTATTGCTGCCAGTTTTGCGCCGTGATGATAGTCCCGGGAGCGATTGCATTTTCGGCCGCCCGCAGGGGAGCTGCCGAGTAGCACCACATCGACGTGACGAACAAAAGCGAGAGACCGCGGGCAGAAACGCGCCATAGCTTCGCCATTCAAACGCCTCCGAGCGCTTCAAATTAGAGTTCGAGTCGTGGCTGCCTCGAGTCATGACAACCCATAATCCAAATCCGAGAAGCATCGCAAGGAATTTCGAGATATCGGCTGCCGATTCTGCGTTCCGGGCGGCCATCGCCCCTGGTATCGATCGCGATCTTGTAGTGGTCCCTGTCGATCCGATATAGGCATTGATCACAGCGATTGTTGCGCTCACGGTGTTTGCGTTTGAGCGCCTACGAAACAATCCGAAGTAGAGTATGCCTTTTCATCAAGCCGATGACCGCGGAAAAAAATGGAACGATGGCCCCGATGCCGATCGTCGATCACGAAACGCGGATGCTGAAACACAGTAACATCGTGGTTTTTCAGAAACCCGCCGATTCAGTAGAATGGCCGCGAACCACGTAACCAGCAAGGAGTGAAAGCCGCCATGCCACGTATAAGGCCCGCACGGTTTGTGCATGTGGTCTACCGTACCCGGCGCTTCGAGCAAATGGTCCAGTGGTATCGGACGGTGTTCGACGCAAAAATACAATTCCAAAACTCCGCGCTGGCGTTTCTGACTTATGATGACGAGCACCATCGGATCGCACTGATCAACCTGGCTGTGGTCCAGCCGGACGGGAACCAGAGCGATCGGCGCGGCGCCGTCGGTGTAGATCACGTCGCCTATACCTACGCGTCGGTGAATGACCTCTTCGAGAACTACGCGCAGTTGAAGGAGCAGGGTATCCTGCCCTACTGGTGCATCCACCACGGTGTGACGATCTCGATGTACTATGCCGATCCGGACGGCAACCAGATGGAATTCCAGGTCGATGCTTTCGGCTCGAGCGAGGAGGCCACCGCGTACATGTACGGACCGCACTACAGTACGAATCCTATCGGCGTGGAATACGATCCCGACGAGATTCTGGCACGCTTGAGGTCCGGCGCGCCCGGATCGGATTTCCTGCAGCGACAGAGCGACTTGCCGATGTCGCCGATTCGCGGATCGATCACAGCCTTGCGCGAGGCCTGATCTTACCCGCGGGTTTGCGTGGCGGATGGCGCGGTCTGATACAAACCAACCCTTCTGCACTTGAGGATGCCACAGCCCTCGTCGCGTGATGCATTCAAACCGCGCACTCGCGACAGTCAGGGATGTGCTGCTCGTCCACGAAGGAGAGCGTCTGGTTTGATTTGGATCCGTAGCGATAAACGGTGACGCCCTTGAGCTGCAATTTCCTCGCTGACTCGAATACTGCGCGTACATCTTTCGGCGAGGCATTGGCAGGCAGATTCACGGTCTTGGAGACGGCCGCATCGATGTGCTTTTGAAAAGCTGCTTGCATGCGCAAATGGTCCAGCGGATTCAATTCGAGCGCGATGGGGAAGCGTCTTTTGAGATGCTCAGGTATCCCGGCGATCTTTCGTATCGACCCGTGCTCGCGAAGCTCGCTGATAGCGTTACGCCCGACGGGCCCCATTGCCTCAAGCATTTCCAGCACCTTGGAATTGGTCTCGGTCAATCTCCGCCCATCCAGCGTCCGTCTCACGTTTGACAGAGCAAAGAATGGCTCGATTCCGCTCGAACATCCAGCAAGCAAACTCAGTGTCCCAGTCGGCGCCACACATGTCACAGTAGCGTTGCGTAAGGATCGAATACCCTGGGCGGGCCAAATACTTTTCGAGAATGCCGGGAACGAGCCGCGTTGCTCGCCCAGTTCGGCAGACTTCAGGCGCGCCTCGCGGGTGAGCGTTGCTGCAATTCGTTCACCGAGTCTCAGAGCCTGATCGGAATCATAAGCTATCCCCAGAGCCGCAAGCAGATCGGCCAGTCCCATTACTCCGAGCCCGATTTTTCGCGTGCGCCGCGTCGCAATCTCTATATCGGATGCGGGGTAGTGAGATGCCTCGATTACATTATCGAGAAAAACCACCGCGTCGCGAATTGCCTGAATCATCCGCGGCCAGTCGAGGTCGGTTGGTCCAGCAAAGGCTGCAAGATTGATGGAACCGAGCGTACAGGATTCATATGGCAGCAGCGGCTGTTCGCCGCATGGATTGGTCGCTTCGATAAGTCCGAGCGCGGGTGTCGGATTATAACGATTGATCTGATCGAGAAAGAGCAGCCCGGGGTCCCCAGAGGCGTGTGCGGCCTCGATCATTTTTTCGAACAGACCTGGTGCATCAACTACGGTGACCGGCCGCCTGGTGCGCGGATTAATCAACGAAAACTTTGTGTCTCCGGAATCAAGCGCGTTAAGGAATTCATCCGTAATTCCTACCGACAAGTTGAAATTCTCGAGCACATCGGGGGCGCGCTTCGCGTCGATAAACTCGCAAATATCCGGATGATCGACTTGCAGCACTGCCATGTTGGCGCCGCGCCGTCTGCCCCCCGCCCGGATTACGGTGGTAGCGTGGTTGAACAGTTCCACAAATGACAGAGGGCCTGAACTGGTGCCTCCGGTCGAACGCACGCGGTCACCCGCAGGTCTAAGCCGGCTGAACGAGAAGCCCGTGCCTCCGCCGGTTTGTTGAATTCTGGCCGCAAGCGCGAGCGCGCCGAAAATAGAATCCAGATCATCGCGCAAGGGAAGGACGAAACAAGCAGCCAGCTGACCATCGGGTATTCCGGCGTTCATCAACGTAGGCGAATTGGGCAGAAACTCCAGCGCGCTAAGTCGCTTGAAAAACCGTTCTTCCCAGTAGTCTGCGTCCTCGCCGAAGCTGCGAGCGGGAGCGGCGATCGCTTTGGCGACGCGTCCCAGCATTGCGGCGGGGCTCTCGATCGAGCGTCCGCTCTCATCGCGGAGCAGGTAACGTTCCTGAAGCACGTATAGTGCGTTCTCCGAAAATGCTGCCACCTTCGTTACACTTGGCGCGGTTTCGCGAATTTCATGGCAAACCCGGAGTGAGAGATGTTGGCGACCCAAACATTACACCAGCTTCAAAACTTTGCTGATTGACTATTTTTCATTTGCGCATATCAAAAATTCCGCTCCCTCAAGATAGTTTTTTTTTCGAGTCCGATTCGCGCGACATCCATGTGGCGGATCGTGTGCCACTCGACCATGAACACCACCATCTCGGCCACATTCGTCGCATGGTCAGCGATCCTTTCCAAAAATTTTGAAATGAAAAGAACCGGCGGAGCTTTAAGATGGCTTCAGGATTTTCGGTCATATGTCGCGGAAAGTCCTTATAGATTTTGCGGTTGAGATTGTCGACTTCGTCGCAGCGCGCGATAGCTGCCTTGGCGAGTGCGACATCCCTGCGCATGAACGCCTCAAGACCGTCCCGCACCATCGATTGCGCGATCGCAGCCATCTGCGGGATGCCGCCCACGCCATTAACCTTTGGGTCTGCCCCCAATTCCGGGGGCGCGTTCACAGCCGCTACTCGCGCTCACGTCGCTGTCGATCACGCCGCCGTCGCGATCGCACGCGCGCCGCGGGGTTTGCAGACCGCTGCGAGGGTTTGCAGTACTCCTTCACTGGTCACTTCCGCGCGCCGGCCCGTGGCTAATTCGTGCTCGGCCTCCCGTGCGACGTCGTTGAGCGATAGCATTCCGACCAGCACTTCGTTCTGGTCGAGAACCGGCAGACGCCGAATATGATTATCACGCATCAACCTCTCGGCGTGGCTGATTCCGTCGTCAGCATGGCAGACGATGACCGAACGCGCCATGGCCGTCCCGACCGGTATCGCCCACAACGGCTTACCCTGCGTATAGGCTGCCATCGCAATGTCGCGATCAGTGACAACGCCAACGAGCCGGCCATCGCCGTTGGCACTGATTATCGGAATACAACCACAGTCGAATTCCCACATCAGCTGCGCGGCCCGGTTGAGGGTGTCGGTATCGGTGCAGACTTTCACTTCACTGCTCATTAATTCTCCGACCTTCATTTCGAACCCTCCTTAAAGCGACCGCCCGCGTCAGGCCGCTTCGGTTCTTTTTTCGCCGCCCGTCTTCGGCGCTTCGATTTGAATCTTCACCTCCTTGGGTGCGGCTTCCTTCGGCATCGGCGCGCTCAACTCAAGCACTCCATCATGGTAGGTAGCCTTCAGGTCCTCCGCCTTGATACCGTCGGGCAGAGCGACCGAGCGTTCAAATGCTCCATAGCGAATTTCGCGCCGGTAGAAATCAGCCTTCTTGGTCTCGCGCTTCTCCTCCCGCGACCCCTTGATCGTCAGGACATTGTCCATGACTTTGATGTCGATGTCTTTGACATCGATACCGGGCAGGTCCGCGCGCACAATGAATTTGCCGCCTTCGACGCAGGTTTCGACCGCCGGGCGGATCGGCATCAGCTCCCGCTCGCCGAAGAACTCACGCTCGAACGGGCGCCAGCCGAACCAGTCACGGTCGAAGCCGAATCGTTCGAGCAGGTCATCAAATTCGCTGCGAAATCGACCAAGTTCTCTTGAGGGTCTCCATTTCTCGAGCAGTGCCATCGTTCCTTACCTCCCTGTTTTAATTATTCAACCCCGCGTTTGTCGCGCGAGAACTTACTCGCGTCTGCCGCCATACAATTCATCCGACTTTCTCAGTCCGCACCTGTCCCTCTATGTTCGACCTCAATGGCTTACCGGCTTCAATGGAACTACTGTGCTTGCCTGCGGGCCTTTTTCACCCTGTTCCTCGGCAAACCTAACTTCCGTGCCTGGTTGCAGAACGTCAAAGCCACCGTTCAGAACACTATGGCGATGGAAGTAGATTTCGCGGCCGTCGTCGGTTTCCAGGAAGCCGTGGTCCAATTCAGGCAACAGCCGAGTGACGTGTCCGAGCAGCGGGGCTTCGTGGCTCTTCACCGCGCCGCGCTGCTCGCGTGCGTAATCTTCGAGCTGGCGCCGCGCGGCGTCGAATGCCTCGCGGATCGCCTGCGACAGTTCCTCTTCATTCTGCCGATCGGTTACCAATTCCCGGCCGGGAACGGTGAGGCGGACTGTCACGAAAAATGGCCCGCCCTTGCGATGATGCTTGATTGCCGGCGCCCGCACCGTCACCTCGCATCCGCTGAGGCGCGGGTAAAATGTTTCCAAATTCGAAGCCTTGTCTCTAATCTCTGCTTCGAACGCCTCGTTCAGGGCGAAATCACGTGAAGTTATCTTCAATGGACGTTGCATAGGTTGCTCATAGAACGGTTATCAAGCTCTTTAGACGCGCTCCGGGCGCACTGCACTCGAACCTGATTCCGACGAGAACTGCCATCCCTCAGCTCGTTCGTCTTGAAAGTAAAGACCTGATGTCTCCCGTACTTCGATGAACTAGCGAGCGCTGCAAGAGGCAGACCCAAAAATGAGCTTCGCACCACTGAAACTTGAAAAATTATCTGGCGCTTTAGGAGTCAACTATCTGTTCCAATTGGAAACAGCTTCGAATCTGAAATCGGTCTTTAAGAGGGATGGCAAAACTGAATTTCAGAAATCCATATGGCCGTGTCCTATCGGGCGCCGTAAGAGCTCGGCGATTTCATTGGATTTTGCGGCGGCTAGAAACGCAGCAACAATATCGCTTGTGCTGATAATGCCTACCAGCCTTTTGTTAGCCAACACCGGTAATGCATTAACCTTGCGTTCCAACATGAGACGCGCAGCCTGTTCGAGTGTGACGGTGCTTTCGATCGTCAAGGGATTCGGAGTCATCGCCTGGTCGATCGTGGCATCAAGATGGCCGTGGCAGCGGATATCAGAATCCGACAAGATTCCAACGAGTTTGCCCTCGTCGACCACCGGGAGATGGCGAAAATTTCCCGAACGCATCAAGGCCTTGGCCTTCCCCAAACTTTCCCAAGGTGGGATGCTGATAACCTCGCGGCTCATGTGATTTTTGGCTTTCATGTTTTTTTTGAAAACTTAAAAATTCAATTTTTCAAAATCGAAAAAATTTATTTTGAGGCTTTGTCTGGGACAATAAGGGACATTGCAATTGGCCTGCCGAGGAGGTTTTGGCTGAGGCGTCGATATCGAGTTTTTTGGTCCTAGTGATGTTGACCGGCGTTTCTGCGCGAGCGACCTCCAATAAACTAGGCCAGGTCCTCTACCTGCGATACTGCGCCTCATGCCATGGCCTTACCGGCGAGGGCGACGGTCCTGTAGCCGGGACATTGACCACTCCGCCCGCCAACCCGCGGCGGCTCGCCGAGCGAGCAATGATTTCGAGCGCAGGTCGGGCGCGCATTGCATGAACTGAACTGGGGAGCTTGCGTTGGTTCAACGGACCTTCGAGGAGCGGACTGGGCTTTGAACTCCGCTGCGGTTGCTTTTCACCCACGGATCGGTGCTTCCGCCGGGCTTTTGCTGGTCAGACGAAAAAGCCTGTGACCGCCAGACAGTCCGCGCATACTGTCGCCCAAAACTTGCATGGCGCCGGTTATTTGTCCTAGTTAAAAGTTCAGTGACGGAAATCAAGACGTAAATTCTGACTTAAAACATAAACGGAACAATAATCAAGTAAAAGACTGTGACATTACGATTTTTTTCGATGGATCGCCTCGGTCTGCTCAATTCTGCGAGTCTTGCGGTAGGTGTGCTTCTTTTTATGCGCGCTTCGCCGCTTCACGCACAATTCTCCCATAAGATTGACTATCGGCCGCACGCCCTGGTTTTTGGGCAGGAGGTCATCCTTGGCGCAAATGGAGCGCAGAGCAATCCCAAACAGATCGTGCTCGTCAATCAAGGAAGCGCGCCGCTAAGCGTGGGCCAACCCACCGTCAACGGCGATTTCAACATTTACAAGACAAGCACCACTTGCGGATCCATACTGGCCCCCCAAAGCCGCTGCGAAGTGGCAGTGGTCTTTCAACCAATTGCTCCAGGAAAGCGCACCGGGACCCTGATGATCAGCAACAGCTCGAGTAATGCGCCGCGCATCTTGGTGCCGTTGAGCGGAGTCGGAGTGACGGGCCATCTCACCTATCATCCGAAAGCGATCGGATTCCCTCCAACGCTCGTCGGATCAACCAGCTCCAAGGTCGCCAGCGTTCTGCTGTTCAACAACAATCCGGTCACGATGACGATTTCGGGCATCAGTGCGAGTTTGCCCTTTGGCCAGACCAACAATTGCGGAACAAGCTTGGCCGCACGCTCAGGATGCACGGCACAAGTTACTTTTTCGCCATCAAGGCTCGGCGTCCAGAGAGGCGCGCTGATAATCAGTGACGATGCGGCCGGCGGATCGCAGAAAGTGGCGCTGCATGGCACAGGCTCGGCGACGCCGAGCGCACGGAGCTCTGTGGGGTACGTCGTGATGGGCTCCGTCAGCAATTCATCGAATCAGTCGGCGCTGTTTGCAATTCCGTGGCTCAAGTCCAGCAGCTTCTCCGATCGGTGGATCATTTTTCCTTATACCGACGACTCGATGGACTCGGTGATGGCGGTCGGCCCCGTGCAAACTAATGGTTTTGCGTGCGTGTTAGCCGGCGGCTATGACACCGGAAATCTTTATTCCTATCGCTTCAACCCTGTTGCCGGCACCGCGACGGCCGTTAGTACCGTCGCCGCCTACCCGCCAGACAGTTTCCCGAACGGGACCATACGGCCAAATGCAGACTATATCTACCTGCTGGAGAATCCTTCCGGCACGATCTGGAACCTCGACGTCTACTTGGTGGCCTCGGATTGTTCATTTTCTCTTGTCAAGAAAATAATGGCTCCCGACGCTGCTATCAGTGCTTCCACGGACAGCAATGGTCAGTACCTGTTTGTCGTCGGAGACTGCCCCGGAAACGGCGGCAATAGCTGCATTTATAGCTACTCGCTAAGCAATCCGGCTTCGCCAAGTGCGACCGGGGCTCCTCTGCAACTGCCGTCTCCTGGGTGCCGGCCCTCGACTGGCATTGTCGGCGTGCCATCGGGTCTGATTCCAGTACCTTCAACCGAAGTCCTCGCCGCCGAAGGGAATGCGTGCACCGGCAGCGGGCCAGCAGTCAACGAGCACATCTTGTCTTATCTTTATACAGGCGTGCTCACGCTTGGCTCAGCCATTGACGTCTCGCCGTGGCTGCCGTTGGGGTTGACCGCCGAGCCGAGCGGCCAATGGGTCTACTATTCGGCGAACCGGCAGACCGCCACATCTACCCAATACTCGCTGATACAATTTGACGTAAACTCGAGTTCCGGAAAGCTGACTGAGAGCTCCTCCGGACCGCTGCTTGTTCCGAGTTCAGTCGCCGGCAGCGACGGCGATCTAACCTTCGGCAAGGACACGCTGGGACGTGAGTGGATTTTCGAGACCGCGGGAAGCGGAGCGGCGGCATGGGCGCTCGACCCGGCCACTGGCCGTCTGACTTTCAAAACGATCTCTCCAGCGCCGCGAAACTTCACGGGCGGACTTGTCCCGGAAACATTAGGTTTTATACCTTGATCTCCTCGACGATCTGCGAACAATCAAATCGCCAAGCAGACATCGGGTTTGATGCCGGCGGGCGTTAGCTCATAATTTTTTGGCGGTTGAGCCCAAGTGGTTGCTATCTTGCTCAACATCAAATTATTCGGTTGTCCGAAGATTGCTATGCATCCCTGAAGAATTGGATAAGAGGTGCTATAGGAGAGAAAAGAGAATCTCGCCTCGTTAGGCTATTCACCAGTCTCCCCGATTTTCTTTTTTACCCGTCCGCGTCGTTTGGCGGTTCCGGTCGGGGGTAGTTGTTCGAATTCTCCCACCTCGGGACCGAACGGGCTACCGTCATGCACGGGCATCTTCTCCTCCGGAGAAAACATTTCGTCGGCCTTTTCAAATGACTCGTCTGTTTCTTCCGGCACCTCCCAGGTGCGGCGGAAGGGTTCATCTATTGTTCCTTCGCCCACCGCTCGTGCCCGGTTACGCTTGTCCTGGCAGTAGACGCATCGCGTCGCGAACGGCAGCACCCGCAGCCTTTCGATCGGGATCGCCGATCCGCAGTCCTCGCACTCCCCGTAACGGCCCTCCTCGAGTTTTCCGAGCGCCGAGTCAATTGCTTTCAAACGATCTTCCGCCCGTTCGATGAGGCTTGCCTCGGTTTCGATCTCGGCCAAAGAGCGCGCCACGTCAAGCTCGTCGCCAGGCGGAGGAGTAACAGCCTCATCCTGCTCGTGTCGGCGGTCCCGAACCCGCGCCAAGGTCTCGTTGCGCAGGTGCCGCAGCAGGTCTCGAAGTGCATGAACCCGCTCGTTTTCGACTTTGTTCATGTCCTGTTTGTACGCAAACTTGGGACCAAACTATTTCCATGCTCCACGATGATTGTGTGCTCCTTGTCGCCAAACGATCCGCCTTGGTATGCATCCAACGGCATCATTGTTGCCTCGGTTTACACGGCTTTCCTGCTCACCATCTTTAGAAGCCAAACCATAATGCAGAAAACCGGTGTGGCAGAATGCTTGCGTAGATTTCAAGGACGATTTTGCGGACGATGGCGGCCGAGCAACCCGTCGTTCGCACCAAATTTCGTGAATCACGAGGCTTTTCATGGAATACGAAAAGTTCAAACATCAAGTGCAACTCCTGTCGGCTCTTAGCGAAGCGCAGACGGACCGGGTAATCGTCGCGGTCCTTCAGGAACTGCACGATCGTCTAAGTCCGAGAGAGGCAGACGACCTTGCTGCCCAGCTCCCAGGGGAGTTGAAGGCCATGTGGCATGCCTTTGATGCACCGGGCCGAGGTGTCAGACGGACTCACAAGGCGGAGTTTGTGAGACATGTGGCTGAGACAGCCGAAGTACCGGAAGACGTCGCGAGCCATGCAGTTATGGCGGTTTTCAAGGGAGTTCAACTGCTTCTCCACAGTCCGACCGGTCAGGAAGGTGAGGCTTGGGACGTTTTCAGCCAACTGCCCAAAGATTTGAAACGCGTCTGGACGGCTGCATCGCGTATGCAGGTTAAGCCGGGCCAACGCAAAGCAAAAGTTATCACGGTCACATGCCCGAAATGCCGCGACGGCGATGTCCAAATTTCGCCGCACAGCGTGTCGCTGGGCGAGGCGCATCCGACCTGGCGACATTTTCATGGGCACTGCCGCGCGTGTGGTTCTCAGCTCTGGTGGGCTGGCCCACCGGGAATGGACCATCCAAGCCCACAAATCGGAGCGCACAACTGTCCATTCTTTACGCCGACCTCTGTTTAAAGAAAACAACGCATCGAAGCGCGGAGCGTAAGCAGGCGTAGCCCTAAATTTCTTAGCTGAGGTTTCTTACCGATGCGAAAAGATGGCAGTGGAGGAAACATCGATGGGCATCTACATGATGTTGACCAAATTATCTCCGGAGGCACTGAACCGTCCGGGAGCGGTTATCGAACTCAACCAAAAAGTGGAGGAACGAATCCGTCAACAATGTCCTGGCGTCAAGTGGATCGCGAATTACGCGGTGCTCGGGCCATGCGATTATGTCGACCTATTCGAAGCTCCGGATACCGATACCGCCACCAAGGTCGCACTACTGGTTCGTTCCTTCGGTCATGCGACAACTGAAACCTGGGTCGCGACACCGTGGGACCGCTTTCTTGGCCTGGCGCAGGGACTCAAGAGTTGAGGCGCCGCCGGCATAAGGCAAACGTCGCCGGCTTTACGTCGGGCGTGCCATGAATGAGGGTAACCACATAGTGAAGCAGGTCCGGGCTGCGCTTGAGCGCGATTCACGGGTCAGGTTTCACACGCATCCGCCAAAGGTTTCACTGGACGAGGAGGGGGTTTTAACTCTCGAGGGCGAGCTTGCAGATATTGTCGCTAAGAAGCTGGCTCTCGAGCATGCAGCTTCGATTCGGGGCGTCAGCGGAATCGTCGATCGCCTGCAAGTCAGGCCGTCAAAGCAGATGAGTGATGCCGAAATCCGGGATCACGTTCGTGACGCGCTGCTCGAGGAGTCTGCCTTGGGCGGTTGCTCGATCCGTACAGCCGATGGAGAGCACTGGCGGAAGGTTTCGCAATTTACCGCCATTCCGGCCTGTTCACTCGACATCAAGGTCGAAGACGGAGTCGTAACCCTGAACGGGAAAGTGAACAGTCTTTCGCAAAAGCGCCTTGCCGGCGTGCTTGCCTGGTGGGTGCCCGGCAGCCGCGACGTGATCAACGGACTCGAAGTCGCGCCGCCGCAAGAGGACAACGACGAGGAGATCACGGAAGCGGTGAAGCTGGTGCTTGAAAAGGATCCACTCATAAATGCCGATCGCATCCGTGTGACGACCCACAATTCGATGGTAACGCTCGAAGGGGTTGTTACCAACCATCAAGAAAGCGAGATGGCAGAGATGGATGCCTGGTACGTCTTCGGCGTCGATGGCGTCATAAATCGGCTCGAGTTGCAGAGTTAAAGCGCGCGCCGGAAAGGCGTCGGCACTTTGTGGGCGCGAAGGGGCGAACCATGGACCAAGCTTTTCGAACGATCCTCAGTCCGGTCGATTTCGACGATAATTCTATCCGTGCTCTTGAAAGTTCTGCGGCGCTCGCCCGGCTAGCCGGGGCGAAGATCTTTGTCCTGCATGTTACAAGCAGCGCCCGCTCGGGCCTGACCAGGGCCGCCCTCGATGCCCGACTCGCCGGCGAGCGGGAAACCGGCGCACGCCTGAAAGACATATGTCGAAATCGGCTTGGCGACCTGGAACATGAGGTCCTGACCCGCACTGGAGACCCTGCCATCGCGATTATCCGCACGGCAGAAGAGTTGAACGCCGATGTCATCGTGATTGCGACGCATGCCGCGCGGCGCGGGCCGAAAGCGTTTGCCGGGAGCGTCGCCGAACGGGTGATCCGCGAGTCCATTTGTCCGGTTCTGTCCGTGAGACCGAGCGCGTTGGGAGACCCGGACGCCGTTGGCGTCCACATGACACCCGGCCCGGTCACGATTTCGCCGGAAACCTCGGTCACGCTGATGCGCCAGATGATGGCTCGTGGTCGTCTCCGATGCATGCCGGTGCTTGAAAACGAAAAACTCGTTGGGATCGTGACCGATCGGGATCTGGCTTTCAGCGACGTTACGCCGACTACCACTGCGGGTCTGCTGATGACTCGCGATTTGGTCACCGTCAGTCCGCGAACCTCGATCCAGGAGGCTGCGCGATTGATGGTCGAGTGTGAGATTGACGCCCTGCCGGTGCTTGAAAACCAGCGGCTGGTAGGCATAGTCACGCGCGCCGATATTCTCAAGGCTTTTAGCGACATCGCGAATGAGGGTTAAGCGATATTTTTCAGTGGTTACAGGTGGCTGGGTTCCGACTAATAAAAATTATTGCTTCAACTTCTCCTGGTTGAACTCATCAATAGGGCTGCTTAAGCGTGGCATATATCGGAAGGAAGTGAGTTGAGCGCAAGTCATCGCACCTCAGCACGAAGCAGAGATGGAAAACGAGGAGATCGCAAAGATTCTCGATGAGACCGCCGAAATGCTCGACGTGGCGGGCGAGAACTTTTTTCGCGTCAGGGCATACCGCAATGCAGCAAGGGCGATTCGGGATCAGGCCGCGCCCGTAGCTAATCTAACCCTGGAGCAAATTGACGAAATTCCGAAGATAGGCGCCGACTTGGCTCAGAAAATAAAAACTATCGCCGAGACCGGCGACTTCCCGCTGCACCATCAATTGATCTCAAAGTTTCCTCCCGAGTTGATCGAGCTGACCGACCTTCCCGGCCTTGGCCCCAAGCGATTGAAGCTGCTGATCGATCGTCTGCACATTCACGACCGCAGCGATCTCGAAAGGGCCATCAAGTCCGGGAAGCTTCGAGAGATCCGCGGTTTCGGCCCGGTGATGGAGCAGCACCTCAGTGAAGCGCTGCAACGCCGGCACGAGGCCGGCTCGTCACGGCGCATTCTGTACGCTGAAGCGGCGCGGATCGCTGCGCAATTAACCACGTTTCTACGAAAATGCGCTGCGGTACGCGAACTCGAGGTGGCGGGAAGTTTCCGGCGCAAACGGGAAACTATTGGCGATCTTGATATAGTCGCTGCTGCGGCTGATTCCGCCGCGGTGATGAAGCATTTCACCGCCTTTTCCGCTATCGGCCAGGTTTCAGCCTCGGGAGAGACTAAGACGACGGTGGTGTTGAAGAGCGGTCTGCAGGTCGATCTCAGAGTGGTCCCGCCAAAGAGTTTCGGCGCCGCACTCGCGTACTTCACAGGTTCGAAGCCTCACAATGTGCATTTGCGGCGCATCGCCCAGACCCGAGGGTTGCTGCTCAATGAGTACGGTTTGTTTCGCGATGGAGCCGTGGTCGCCGGAAAGAGCGAACAGGAGATCTACCATGCTTTGGGTCTTGCCTGGGTTGCGCCTGAATTGCGCGAAGATCGCGGCGAGATCGAGGCTGCCGCGATTGGCAAATTGCCGACCTTAATCGAGCGGGCAGATTTGCGCGGCGACCTGCATACTCATTCCAAATACACCGATGGACGGGCTTCCATCGAAGAGATGGCTCGCAAGGCAGTTGATAATGGTTTGGAGTATTTCGCCGTCACGGATCACTCCCGGCGTGTGGCGATGGCGCACGGCCTGGATCGGAAAGGTTTGCGCGAACAGGCAAAAGAAATCGAGCAGGTCCGGAAAAGAGTTTCAGGCATCGCTGTGCTTCGTGGCATCGAGGTTGACATTCTGGAGGACGGAAGTCTGGACTTGGCGGATGAAACACTCGGCGATCTTGACTGGGTAGTAGCTTCGGCGCACTACAAGCTTGACCAGAAACCCGGCGAAATGACTCGTCGACTGATCAGGGCGATTCGCAATCGCAAGGTCGACGTGATCGGTCACCCAAGCGGGCGTCTACTGGGTCACCGCGATCCCAGCCGATTCGATCTCGATGAAATACTACGAGTCGCGCGCGAGGAAGGCTGCGCGCTCGAAATCAACTCCCAGCCCGACCGATTGGACCTCAACGATACCGCCGCTCTCGCAGCCAAACGGATAGGTGTCAAAATGGTTATTTCCACTGATGCGCATTCGGTCGGCGATTTCGACTTAATCGAATACGGTATCAACCAGGCGCGACGTGGGTGGCTCGAGAAGAGCGATGTGCTTAACACGCGGCATCTGAAGGATCTACGCGCTCGACGCTGAACTGAGACCGCGAGCAACCGTTCGGAGCAACCAAGAGATGACAAAGCAGCTTAAGATACTCGCGGACGGTGCGACACTTGAGGGCGAACTGGCTATTCCGGAGAATGCCGCCGGCATTGTTCTCTTTGCGCATGGCAGTGGGAGCAGCAGGCTGAGCCCCCGCAATCAGTTCGTCGCCCAGGAACTTCGCAAAGCAGGCGTCGGGACGCTCTTATTTGACCTGCTTACTGAAGATGAAGCCTCGGATCGGGAGAATGTGTTCGACATCGATTTCCTCGCCCATCGACTTTCGGAAGCCTCGCGCTGGTTGAAAACCACGCCCGCGAGTGGGGATTACCCCCTGGGCTATTTCGGCGCCAGCACCGGCGCGGCCGCGGCGCTGGTCGCCGCTGCGCAGGATCGTTCAATTCGCGCGGTGGTCTCGCGCGGTGGCCGACCGGACCTTGCGATTCGCCATCTCGCAAAGGTGAAAGCGCCAACTCTGCTTATTGTTGGCGGAAATGACTACGGTGTAATCGAACTCAACGAGAAAGCCTATCGCGTTCTACGCTGCGAAAAATCGCTTAGAATTGTGCCGGGCGCAACGCATCTGTTCGAAGAACCTGGCGCCCTCGAGCAAGTAGCTGAACTGGCAAGTGAATGGTTTAATCACCACTTCAAGTCCGGTCATTTCGAGGCAGCGAACGATGGACCGCTCGTCTTCTCGACCCGGGAGGAGGCGGGCCGGATGCTCGCCCGCCGTCTCGCAGCTTACGCTGGCGCCAACGTCGTGGTACTTGGCGTGCCGCGCGGAGGTCTGCCGGTCGCGAAAGAGGTCGCTGATGCACTCGGCGCTCCACTGGATGTTATCGTGGTGCGAAAGCTGGGCGCTCCCCACCAGCCTGAGTTGGGCATCGGAGCCGTGGTTGACGGTGACAGCCCGACTGCGATCTTCAACCCCGATCTCATCGACTACCTTGGCATCTCAAAGCAGTATCTCCAGGCCGAGATAGAACGACAGCTCAAGGAGGTGAATCGCCGCGAACTCGAGTACCGTGGCGGCCGTGCCAGCATCGCGCTTGCAGACAAGACCGTGATCATCGTCGACGATGGGATTGCGACCGGTTCCTCAGTCCGCGCAGCTTTGCGCGGCGTGCGCCGCCAGAAGCCGAAGCGGGTCGTTCTCGCGATTCCAGTGGCGCCTCCTGAAACGATCGAATCTCTGCGCAGCGAGGCCGACGAAATCGTCTGTCTGGAGATGCCGGCAGACTTCATGTCGGTCGGACAGTTCTATCGCGACTTCCATCAGTGCACTGACGAAGAGGTAAAGGCCATTCTGCAGCGACAGCCCGACGCAGCAGTTCAAGCGTGAAGGTTTCCAGGAGAGTGCCAGCGATGAAATTGTTTCGTGGCAGCTACACACCTTTCTGACTAGCGTTAATGATATCAGTAAGAGCGAGCGTATACCGCTTTACTCAATGAAGAGAAGCGGCCGGCACGGCGGTATCAGGAATAAATGCGAAGTCGTTGCAGGCCAACTCACCGGAACATCGGAAAATTACGGCCGGGCCTTTTTGCCCCGTCCCTTGAGCTGCTCCAGATCCCAGGTAGCGTAAAGGGTACCGTCATCGCTCCAGTTGTATGAGGTTCGCCCGCCAAAGACTTTTTTGAGTTCATGCGCGATCCGATGGGTCAGCTTCTGCGAGGTCGTGAGCACCTCAAGCGCATCACCGTTCGATTTGACGGTGTCAATGGACACGATGCGCCGCTCGGGCTGGGTTTTCAGGCCGTGGCGGGCAACGTTCTCCATTCGGCTGCGGATTAGGTCGCGATTAGCGGCCGCCGCTGCGCCCCGGATTATCAACCGACCCTGACCCTCCATCCGGCTGACTTGTTCGCATGCGGGGCAAAAACCCCAATGTCGCCGGTTCAGGTCCTCCTCGGTGAGCTTGTGATCATGCCGCCAGGTTTTGCGCAGATAGGTGGCTCCGCAGCGAGCGCAGATCGTCGGTTCCTGCGGTTGAGCTGTTTTTCGAACGACCTGTGGACTTTTATCGTCGCGAGTGAAGCTTCGATTTAAACTGCGGATCAGTCCGCGAGACTTCTTGGGCAGCGTTGAGGGTGCGGTTGTTGTGCTCTTTGGGCTCATGTGCGTTAAGCTCTGTTAGTGCTTCTCCGGAATTTTGACATTATAGTCCGCGTTAATCGCGAGTGAAAAGCTTCAAGACGCATTCAAGCACCGATCGTGCCAGCCGAAACGAATGAAGCGCAAAGCGTCAGTCAAAATCGGCGATCATCTATGAAACGAGGTGGACTCATGAAGAAAAAGGCGAAGTCGAATCGAACTGAAGCGGTCGCAAAGAAAAGTACGGCAAAGGGGGTTCTCACGGCCAACGCACGGCCGGAACTGCTCGAGCGCAAGAGCGAACCGAGCGAGATCTCCTTGAGGCGACGGCCCGGCAATTGGTGGCGATTACTGCCGACATGCGTGGCTTGCTAACCGAGATACGGGACCTTTTGGCAGAAGGTCTGGAGGAAGAAGATGGCGCGGAAGCACAGCCCGAAGAGGGAGTTGAGGCCGTGATTCTGGCGGAGACCAGAGACAACGAAGACCTGTAACAGCAGGGTGGACCGCCGATTTCCCACCGCCGAGTGATACCGCAAAAACGAGGTCGCCGTCCTGTGCGAAGTCGCGGTCGTGTACGGACGAGGTCAGCGGTGACCCAGAAATTCGGCGATCGATTCGCCGATGTTGAGACGAGCGATGGTCTCTGCCAGCATCGGTGCGAGGCTCACGACCTGCAACGGCAGCGAGCTATTGCCTGACAGTTGGAGGCTGTCGGTCACAACAATCCTTTTTAACGGTAGAGCTGAAAGCCGACGGTTTGCAGGACCAACCATCAATGCGTGGCTTGCGACGACCACGATTTTCGGCAGGCATCCGGCGGTGAGCAGCGCGGTCGCCGCAGCCTCGATTGTGCCACCGGTCGAAATCATGTCATCCACGATCACCGGCGCGCGCCCCGCGACTTCGCCGACGATGCTCTGCGCTCTGACCTCTTCCCCGCTGAGCCGAATCTTGTGGACGATCGCGAGCGGCCGTCGCAGCACCTCGGCATAGTTCTCCGCAAGCTTCACGGCTCCCAAATCGGGCGCGACGATAACACTGTGCTCTTCTATCAGCTCGCCGAGCGTGTTCGCGAGGAGCGACACCGCGCTCAGGTGCTCCAGCGGCATACTGAAGAACCCTTCCAACGAGACCGTATGAAGATCGACGGCGACCATTCGCGCCAGGTTGGCGGTACCAAGCAGATCCGCGCTGACGCGCGCTCCGACCGCCTCGCGCCCCTTCGCTCGCCGATCCTGCCGCGCATATCCGAGGTACGGGACTATGGCCGTAACGCGGGCTGCTCCGGCTCGCCGACTGGCATCGGCAAGAAACAGCAATTCCATGAGATGAGCGTCGGCGGTAGGACCGGTTGGCTGAATCAGATACACGTCGCACCCGCGGACGGTGTCGTTGATTTCGACGTGCAGCTCAGTGTCGGGAAAGCGGCTGATAGTTGAACGGCAAACCTTGCTGCCCAGTCTGTCCGCGATCGCATCGGCAAGCGGCGGGTTCCCGGATCCTGCTACAATAGCCAGCTCCATGGGCTTTCAAGCACCCGCCATGCCATTCGATGTAACTCAGCAGATTCCGACGGAAAGCTTATTCGATGTACCCTATGGATACATACGGCAAAGCCTGCCGGATACAAAAAATGTTGTTTTTTGACCGTTGAAGCTTCATTTTGTGTTCGAGAGGATCACCATTTTGAGCTGGTGAGGTTGGATTGATAGAGGATCTCGCGCAATGTTCAAGTTGAAGCATCTGGCACTCGACACCCTCCGTGAACACGTCATCGTAGTACATGAGCAGGCAGTACGGAGCGGGAACTTGGGGTTTAATCCTCTTGATCGCGTGCGAGTGTTCGCTTTGGAAAACTTTTCCAGCGCTCCGCGTGAGGTTACTGGCGTTTTGAACTTCTGTCGCGACACCTTGGTCGCTTCGGACGAAATCGGAGTCTCGGAAGAGGCATTTCACGACCTTGGGCTGGCTGAGGGGAGTGCGGTGGGTGCGGAACTTGCGACGGCGCCCCGCAGCGTGGACTTGGTCCGGGCCAAGCTCAACGGTAAGCGCCTCGACAAAGCGGCGTTTGCGTCGATTCTCGCGGACGTCGCACGACGCCGCTACTCGCGCGTCGAACTTTCGATGTTCGTCCTCGGCTGTGCGCTTAGACGTCTCGAACTGCCGGAGCTTGTCGATTTCACGCACGCGATGATCGAAGTGGGCGAGCAACTCAATTTCGGTCCAGGCCCCGTTGCCGATAAGCACTCGATAGGCGGAATCCCCGGCAACCGGACCACGATGATAATCGTCCCAATTCTTGCCGCACTCGGACTGACGGTTCCGAAGACCTCTTCGCGAGCGATCACGAGCCCGGCCGGCACCGCCGATACGATGGGTGTGCTGGCGGACGTAGGACTCAGTCCGCAGCGCCTCTATGACGTGGTGCGTAAGGTCGGCGCCTGTATTGCCTGGGGCGGCGCGCTTCAGCTTGCGCCCGCCGACGACATTCTGATCACGGTCGAGCGTCCGATGGAAATTGATACCGAGGCGCAGATGGTTGCCTCGATCCTGGCCAAGAACAAAACCGCGGGTGCGACCCATGTGGCACTCGACCTGCCAGTGGGACGCTCGGCCAAGGTCCGGAGCATCGCAGCGGCCGAAAGGTTAGGCGCGACCTTTCGCAGCGTGGCGGATCAGATTGGGCTCAGGGTCGATGTTGTCATCACTGAAGCACGCGGGCCGATTGGGCGCGGTGTGGGCCCGCGCCTGGAGGCGCTGGACGTATTGGCGGTTCTCCGTCGTGAACCGGACGCGCCAATTGATTTGCGTGAGAAGTCACTCTATCTGGCTTCGCGCATCATCGAAATGATGGGCGCCGCGCCGGTCGGCGCCGGTTACCGGGCAGCCCAGCAGCAACTGGATTCGGGGGCGGCCCAGCGGAAGTTCGAGGAGATAATCGCCGCGCAGGGTGCGCGCGAGTTTCCCGCTCCAGCGCCGTTCGTTACCGCGTTCCCATCGCCCGCAGATGGCCGAATAAAGGAATTCGATTGCCTCGAAATCGCACGCGTCGCGAAACGGGCTGGCGCTCCGGCTAACATTACCGCTGGACTCCGATTGCTGAAGACGGTCGGCGAGATCGTCGAGCAAGGTGAACCTTTATTCGAGATCCACGCGGAAAGCCGTTCCCAACTCGAAGCCGCAAAGAGCTATGCGGTTTCGCACTCAGAATTGGTGGTCTTCGGCTTTTGAAGCGTCCCCTTTCGGCGGCAGCCTTCCCGAGTTTAGAACGACGTCATCGTGCGGGCGATTTGTGAGATAGTCTCCTGAGATTTGGCAGCAAAATGATTTGAGCTTGCAAATTCTTCAAGTCTCCATTCCGAATCGACTTCCTAACGCCCTTTCGAACAGGATTCTGCCGCAATTTCAAGGCTGTCCTCGCCTGTCGTCGGGGCAGAATTCGGTCCCGTTTTTGCGAACCACCTGGCTACCCGGCGGTTGTGACATCAATTTCGTCAGGAGGGAGGATTTCAAGCGCGCGGCTCGACATAGCTCGACGACGTAAGAGGGGCTCGGAATTGGGAGAAAGATCGCGGCCGGGTCCGCGGGCGAAATCGTTGACCGGCTCTTCGCCTCACCCGGCACCCGCACGGAGTTGGTGAGCCAATGCGGGATGCCGTGTGGAACACTGTGCGATTTCGCCCGCTCTGCGTTCTCGCTCAGATTTGCGCGATCTCCATAACTCCGAGAAGCGTTGCGCTAGGTTCATTTTCAAAACGACCGCATCAAAGTAAGGCCGTCATCCTGGGAATTTGGCAACTATGGCAGTAAGCCTGGAGACGCTAAGCCCCCATCGCGTCCCGCGGTTCAGCATCGGACGCGGCGTGCAAATCGCGGGCGTCGTTATCATAGCTCTCGCTGCCCTCGTCGTGCTCGACAGTCCGTCGAGAATAGTAGAAGTGTCACCTCTGCTGCTGATCGGGCTGTTTTTTATAGTCTGGTGCACTCGCATTGCGACCTCGTATCCACTCTGGCTGGTATTTGTGCTGGTGCTTGAGGAAACGCTGCCCTATTCGAACCTTATTCCAGCGAATCCGGAGTCGCGATGGTGGTTACGTTATCCTCTGCTACTTGCGCTCTGCGTGCCGGCGCTACCGACGTTGTGGCGCTCTCAACTTGTGCGCAAAGGCGGGTTCAGGCAGTTCCTCTACTATTTCGCTTGGGCTGGATTAACCATTCTGTGGTCTTTGACGCCGGTGGTATCCGCCGGCCGTCTCCTACCGGACATCCTTCTGTTTGCGGCTTTGCTCAGAGTGGTTGACTCGATACAGGAGCCCAGCGATGAGGTGCGGGTTTTCAAAAATTTTCTCCTAGGTTGCGGCGTTCTGCTCGCAATGGTTGCGATGACCGCCTTTGTTTTTCCGGCCCATGTATTTCGTGAAGGCGAGGACCCCCCGATCGGAATCTACAACTGGACCATAGACCAAGTTGGAATAATGCGGTTCTCGGGTATTTTTAGCGCTCCGAACGAAATCGGGGGACTGGCGTTAGCCGCTGCCGGTTCAGCTTTTTGTTGGCTCTGCCTGTCAAATGCCGGCGCCTGGCGGAGGGTCGCGGCGCTTTGCCTGGTAGGCGCAGGCCTGCTGTTCGCAACAATGGCTGATTCTCGTTCGACACTGGGAGTGACGTTGGTAGGCATCGGAAGCTACGTCATATGGCGGTATCGGGCGCGAGGGGTTGCGCTGGTCATCGCGTTTGCTGTCATTGCAACGATCGGGGTTGCGCTGGTGGGCGGAACGAACAACCCGTACTTGGGCCGCGACCTGACCACGCTTACCGGAAGAACTGAAGCGTGGCAATTTGAAACCGACAAGCTGTGGGCCAATCCCGTATTGGGATACGGCTTCAATGCCGAAGGCGCCATTTTTGACGATCGTTACTTCCCTCTTTGGGATATCTTCTGGAACCGCGGTGCTAATACACCGCTGCATAATGGCTACCTGTCAGTTGCCATCGGCCTCGGAATTCCGGCCCTCTTATTCTGGATTTTCATTTTTGTAAGGCCGTGGTTGGTCCTTTTTGCCCGGCGCGACGATGAATGGAATCTCAAGCCGGTCTTCTTTTTCGTCGCACTTCCGATGTTGCTTCTTGGAGTCGTTGAAACCGGTGTCGCTGAGCCGCGAGACCCAAAAGGCTTGCTGCTCTTTCTCTGCTGGATGTTAGCAGAACGTCAGCGCCTTACAATGCGAAAGGAACCGATACCTGATGCCCAACCATCGTCTGCTGACCGATTGCTGCTACTAATAAACAACGCTGCAACTCTCTTGCTGATGGCGACTTTCGTGGGTTTCGAAGTCGCTAAAGCAACGTAAATAAGTACGCCTTCAGTCGACGAACGGTCCATAAGGACGCTAAATACGTGAGTTCAACCCGATCGGGCGAAAAGTCGAAATTGCCTTGGGCTGCATTCGCGCGCGGCGTACGCGACAATCTAATCGCGGAAGTCGGAGGCCAAGGAATACGTGTTTGCGGAGTCGTTATACTCGCACGCTTGCTGACTCCCGACGATTTCGGTGTCTTCCGCATTCTCATGTCGGCGTCGATGTTCATTATACTGTTCAGCGAAGCCGGTATTCCCGATGCCCTGATTCAACGAAAGGAATTGAATAGCGCCCATGAATCGACGGCGTGGTGGCTGACCGTTGCGCTTACCGGGATCTGCATTTCGGCGCTTTATATTTTATCGCCTTCTATTGAACGACTGATGGAGATGCCCGCTCTGTCGTCTGGACTGCGATTGCTCTGTGTCCCTAGCATGCTTCAGGGCATGTCAATAATCGCGAATGCGCGTTTAAGGCGCGAAATGAGATTCGGCCCCCTCGCGCTTTCCGAGGTATTTGCGGAAATCCTTTTCGTCACGACGGCACTTTTGCTGGTTTGGTTCGGTCGCCCGCGGCTAAGCCTTCCGGCGGGGCTGGCGGCGCGTATCGCCGCACAGGCTATTTACGTTTTGGCTGCGGAGCCCTATTTTCCCCGGAAACTGCCTCAAGTCGCGGCTGCGCGAGATTACTGGCAATTCGCCACGGTCGCGTTTAGCGGTAAATTGATCACTGTAGGCGCGAATAACGTCGATTTCGTTTTAGTGGGCAAACTTCTTGGCAGCACTGCGCTAGGCTATTACTCGATCGCGTGGGATTTGCTTCGATTCGTTCCAGCGCGCCTTTATCGTGTAGCCGGGCGCGTCGCTTTGCCCGCTTTCGCCAAAGTTCAGGACCAAAATGAAGAACTGAGCGAAGCTTATCGAAAACTCCTTGATTACATCGCGCGGTTCGTTCTGCCGGTCTCAGGATGCGTGGCCGTTGCAGCCCCCGAGCTTCTTTCCAGCGTCTATGGAGCGCAATGGCTTCCCGCTGCTACACCGATGCGCATCTTAGTTGTGGGACTCACGTTGGCCGGAGTTCGAATCGGAATCGGGACGGTCTTTTATGCTAAAAGCTATCCATCTCTTGATATATATTTAATGAGCGGACGACTCGTGTCGCTTACCGCGATTATTCTACTGACGGCCCAGCATGGGCTTTCAGCAGTTAGCGCCGGCGTGAGCGTCGTCGAAGGTTTTATCAGCGTTGCCGGACAGCTTTTGGTTTGTTCACTCGTCGAATGTGGCGCGAAAAACCTGGCGCTTGCGCTGATTCCTGGAACATGGCTTGCTGCAGCGTGTGTACTGGCAACCTGCGTAGGTAAGTTTACCGCGATGTGGCTGGGCGTGAAACCGCCGCTGGTTTTAGCCTTTGTGGTGACACCGGCGGCTGCGATGTTTTTTTGGCTTCAGGCGGGAGATGCCGCACGGATGATTAGCACCGTCTTCAAACGAGCGCCCCGAAAAGCGGCGCAGGCTGTTTGAATCGTGGTCAGATCGATGGAAGCAAAAATGTTTCGGTTACTAATAGCGACGCTTGGCTGAAGTTATAACTGCCGCGCTGTATCGGTAACGCGCATGGAAAGCCATGTTCAACTTATACCGCACGGAAAAATTGTTGGTACTTTAAGAGATTTGGTGCAAAGACTCTATTCGCTGTACACAAGCTCGGTACGCCGCGGGTACCGTACGCTGTTCGCTTGACCCCGAATTTACAGAGAATTTGTGCAGGCGCCTGCTTGTCCAATTAGAAGAGTTGGAAAAGTTGCTTGGAAGCGGCCTTTCGAGTTGGAAGACTAATTAGAGGCTGACTCGCGCGTGGAAAGAATCTGCTTTGGAAAGCAACACGCCGTGAACGGCTGAGGAGCAAAGATGGATGCCGTACGGTCCAATTCATCCGCGGATCTTCCGATTTTTTGGAAGGTTCATGAACTCGTTTTCTTGGCTCGGAATTACGCTTATGGTCTTATAAAAGGCCAGCCCGCCCGGCCGGTGCTTCGTTATTGCGACGAGTACGATCGTTTGTTGCGCAAATATGCGAACCTTCCGCTGAAAAGCGCGAAGGTGTTCGAAATAGGATTCGGGACGCGAGCCGGAATCATGATCGCGTTAACCAGTCTTGGTGTGGATGCCTATGGGGTGGATCTTGATGAGCCGATTTTGCATGGCAGCTTGCGCGAAATTCGCGATATTTATCGCAAAAATGGGTTCGAGCGAGCGCTCAAGTCCAGTATCAGATTCTATGCCTTCGATTTGCTATGGCGACGCCAGTTTGCGCAGGAGCTCAAGCGTCGAGGTGCGACTTTACAAATCCCGAGAAATCGGCTGCGCGTGCAGGATGCAGCTTCGGTGGATTGGCCAGACCATTCGCTAGATCTGATTTGTTCACAAGCAGTGTTTGAACATATTCCGATCTCCTCACTGCAGCGACTCGTGCCAAAGATGGTGCGCTGGCTAAAGCCATCGGGCATTGCTTCGATCACGCCTGATATATTTACGGGTATTTCGGGGGGACATCTGCTCGAGTGGTTTGATTTGCGGAAGAATCGCCGCCGCCGCAGCGAGCCGTGGGAGCATTTACGGAAGCGGCGCTTTCATGGGAATGTATATCTTAATGAGCTGACACGTGCCGAATATCGGCGGATGTTTTCACAATACTTCGAAATTCTCGAGGAGAATGTTCTCCAGCCCAACCAGGGACGCGAATTTTATACTCCGGAGGTTGCCGAAGAGCTTAAGGAGTATCCGGAAGAGGAAATTTTCAGCAACGGCGTTCAGTTTGTGCTCAGGCCCAAACCCCTCATGTGATCACATTTAAGATGCTCTCGATCACCTTCGCGACGTAAGACGCGAGAGGTCGCAGAGGCGTGCTACCGGCGGGGCAGCCCGGCGGCGGGATACACAGCGCCTTGATGCGGTCGAGGTTTGTAGCGATAAGCAGCGTGCAGTGGATCAGGGTGGCGTGATGCGCGGCGCGGGCGGCGAGTCCCGACACCTTGCGGCCCGCCACGTCGATTCGATTCGGCACGCCAAACGACGCATCGATACCCAACGCACGCGGAGCTGTACCGGCTTTATCGCGAGGAGCGGCTCATGGTGCGTCGGCGGCGAGGGCGCAAGCGTGCGTTGGGAACCTGCGCACCGATGGAGCTGCCGCATGCGCTCAATCAACGCTGGAGCCTCGACTTCGTCTCCGACACGCTGGCCGACGGGCGGCGCTTGCGCATCCTGTGTGTCATCGATGACTTCAGCCGCGTGTCTGGCCACCGTGGTCGATACCTCGTTGAGCGGTGTGCGCGTGGTGCGCGAGTTAGAACGGCTCACACTCGAGCGAGCCATCCCAAAGGTGATCGTCAGCGAGAATAGAACCGAACTGACCAGCGTCGCGGTGCTCAGGTGGGCGGCCGATCGGGTCGGCTGGCACTACATCCAGCCGGGCAAGCCGGAGCAGAACGCGTGCATCGAAAGCTTCAACAGCAAGCTGCGTGACAAGTGCCTGAACGAGCACGTGTTCACGAGCCTGGCGCAAGCGCGAGATCATCGAAGCGTGGCGTTACGACTACAACTGGCGCCGCCCGCACTGGAGCCTCGGAGCGCGAACGCCGAGAGAGTTTGCAGACCAGGAAGGGGACGGTCCGCTTGAGCAAGTTTGCGGCTCCGCCGCCCGCCCGTGCTCCACCGCCCCACCAGGGGCAAAACATCAACCGACTCTACCTATGAATGCGGGTAAGTTAGGGTGCAGACCATCCTGTCAAAGCGCTGGTGGCAGATTTGTCCTTTCCAGCGAAGGATTGACAGGCAGAGGTTGCGTCCGATACTGATTACATCGTAGTTGTTGACCGTTTTGGGTGCCCGTTAGGGCATAACAGGGAAGCCGGTGAAAGACCGGCGCGGTCCCGCCACTGTAAGTGGGAAGCCGCCTTTCATTAGAACCACTCAGGTCGTGTTGACTTGGGGAAGGCTGAAGGGCGGTGAAGAGAGTCTGGAGGCTCTCTGAAACCACGAGCCAGGAGACCTACCCAAAACGTTCGGACGTAAGTCTCCGCGTGGAAACGGAGAGTCCATCAGCCCTGTTCCGGCCTGAACGACCCTCGTTTCCATGCGAAGCGGGGGTTTTTTAATGCCGCGATCTTTTCTGGAAGGTGCCGATGCCGTGTCGTGGAATGTGGCGTCGTGCGCAATTTTCAGGGGATAGCAAGATGCAACGCACGGGCATCTTGGTTGTCGGCCACGGAAGCCGTGACCGAACCGCTAACCAAGAGTTCGAAGGGCTGGTTGATTACGTGCGCAAGCGGCGGACCAATTTCGATGTCCAGCACGCGTACGTGGAACTGGCCGAACCCTCGCTTCCTGGCGGGCTCGACGCAATGGCGAGCCATAATGAGCGAGTCGTGGTGGCGCCGTTCTTTCTGTTCACTGCCGGTCATGTGAAAAACGACATCCCGCTGGCGCTTGCAGGCGCGCGGCGCAAGTTTCCCGCCGTGCGATTCACGGCCGGACGCGTGCTTGGTGTGCATCCCGCGATGGTGGAGTTGGCCTACCAAAGAGCGCATGAAGCTGGCAATGGCCTTGCCGACGCGAAGCAGACCGCGCTCGTAATCGTCGGACGTGGCTCCAGCGACCCCGATGCGAATGGCGATTTTTTCAAGTTGGCGAGGCTGCTCGGAGAGGGGCACGGCTTCGGATGGGTGGCGCCAGCTTTTATTGGCATCACCAGGCCGCTTTTCACCGAAGCGATCGAGTTGATTGCTCGTGTACGTCCAAAAAAAATCCTGGTGGTCCCGTACTTTCTGTTTGCTGGCCGCCTGATCTCCCAACTCGAGGCACAGGTTAAGGAGTTCCACGCGCGTTATCCCTGGATCAGGACGACTCTCGCGCCCCATCTCGGCGTCCATCCGAAACTGCTCGAAGCCCTCGATGAGCGTATCGACGAGGCGTTGAGCGAGCGGGCGTCACTTCCCTGCGACAATTGCCAATATCGGGTGCCCATCGGCGCGATCGCCGAGAATGTCGGCGGATTCCGTTCTTTGTTATGGAGCGCTCGCCATATGGAAACTCACGCGCAGGCCGTGCCGCACGCGCATGCGCATCGGCCGATGCGCAGGCATGTCCTGGTGTGCGGAAATGTCGACTGCGCGTCGCGCGGCAGTATCGCGCTAATGGCGGAACTTCGCAGAGCGCTCAGGCGCGTCGGGCGCGAGCGCGAAATCAGAGTCACCAGAACATCATGCATGGGCCGATGCGGCGAGGGACCAACCGTTGCCGTTTATCCGGATGGAATCTGGTACCGGGGCGTGACCCCGGCGGATGCGAATGAACTGGTGGATTGTCACTTGGTCGGCGATCGATTGGTTGGACGGCTGATCGACGCGATCATGCAGTGAAGGCGGAATGAAATGGCTTGTAATGAGATAGCGGCGTTGCGACTTGGGCTGATGCGGTTGCTTGGCGTCAACGACGAAGCCGCGCGGCAACACGAACTCGCGGAGCTGGGCGACGGCGCCACCGCGCCGGGACCGGTCCATTCGATGTGCGACGCGGACGACCTGAAAAGCCTGTGCCGCTTTTACGAAGCGGCGGTGTCGGCGCTCGAGCAGGGGGTCGCGACGACCGATCCCAGTGACCCGAAGCTCCCTTATTTGAGGAGCCTGATCATCCTCGCCAAGAAAATCGAACTTGATCTTTCAAACCAGCTCGACGCTTTGACTCGCTTATTCAATGACCTTGAACAGATGCACGACTTCGTACACGAAATCTACCCGGTGGACTGAAGATGGCTGATGCCCGGCTTGCGCACGTAATCGGGGCCGAACGAATCGGACCGCAGGCTCGGCTGCTCAGCCTCGCGATGGCAGAGGGCGAGCTCAGGTTTACCGGTGGCCAGTACATTATCGTCAACACCGGCATCGAGCTCGACGGCGGCAAACTGGCAAAACGGGCTTATTCGATCGTTTCAAGCGATGCCGAACAAACCA
>Ga0070737_10001550_pt1 | contig 32106 bp, 24 predicted proteins | sample Coa_R1_10_FD_66438 | JGI IMG/M metagenome (GOLD analysis project Ga0070737, IMG submission 66438) | Surface soil microbial communities from Centralia Pennsylvania, which are recovering from an underground coalmine fire - Coalmine... | ecosystem: Environmental > Terrestrial > Soil > Unclassified... | reverse complement strand
CGGAGAGTCCTAACCGGGAACACCCACAGCCCCATACGCCACCACATCAGGCTGAGGAAGGCCCGCCACAGAAGCCTGCGGTCCTCGGCCGGCAATCGTAGGAAGCGGTGCAGCCTACCCATTTGAGCAAATCCGCGCAAACGTGATTTACCATGGCAGGCACCGCAAAAACAATCCTACTGATGGTCGATCTGCTTTCCATTAGTGGCGGCGCAAGGCTCCTTATTTTCCGCCGACGGCAATTGCATGTAATCGGCCACAATCGCCTCGCGCACCGCGGGCAGCATCGCCAGAACGCGCGGATGCGAAATGCTCCGCGCCGGTATGCTAGAGGCCACCTGGAGGCATTGGGAATACTGCCGCCGCAGCCGCTCCGCACCACCCACCAGATGGTTGAAGGTGTTGCGCACCATGGCAATGAAGCACTCACGCGTGGACAGGCGCCCGAGCCTGATGCGCTGTTTTTTGTGCACCTGGCGCGGCGCGGTGAGCACATAGATGGCGCGAAGTGGGGCAGGGCGGCTGTTGTAGCGGCTGGCGTCAAGAGGTAACACCAGCTTTCTGCTCATGGCGTTCATCGGCACTGCGCCCGCGGTAGTGGAGAGGATCCGGTGCGCGATGCGGGGAAAGAGCTTCAGCCGCGGCGGCCCGGGCTGTGCTTCGAAACCGGCGGCGGTGCGGCGGAGCAAAAGCAGGTCGTCGGTGAGCAGGCGATGGCCAGCCGCGACGAACGCGGCGGCCAGCGAGGACTTGCCAAATCCGCTGCTGCCCAGGAAAGCGATCGCGCCGCCGTCGATCACCACCGACGTGGCGTGCAGCGGTTCGTACCCCTGCTTGATCAGCGCAAAAGAAAGCGCATGACCCAACAGATAGACTTGCAATGACTCAAGCGACGCGGCGCCCAGCCATCCGCACCAGATGCGGCGCCCGTCGGCTTCGACCAGAAACTCAAACAGGCCCTCCCATCGCAGATACGACCGCCCGTTTTGCATTTGAGCGTACTTGTACCATCCTGAGGGCGTCGGATTGACGTCGGCGTCCTGGCGCGCCGCGGCGAAGAAGCCCGGCGGCGCGGTCAGTAGCTCGACGTCGAAGTATCGAGCGGGGGCGGCCGGCGCGAAGGACAGCTCGAGCCGGCTACGCAGGCGCAGGCCGTAAACCGTGTACCAGCGGAACTCCGCGCCGTGCGCGTCCCACGGCGAGACAGCAGGTTCGGCGGGGGACTTCAGGGTAAGGTTGATGGGCATGCCAAAGCGGCTTACAGCGCTCCGCGTGCTGACGGCCCGGTGGTTGAACTCCGGCGCAAAAACCGGGCGCTGTATTTCGCCGTCAGCCGCGCCGGGCGAAGCAAATAGTAGAGAAAGAAGAGCGGGGCCGGCAGGCGCAGCTCCCCGTCGGCGTCAGTGGGGAGCAGCGCAAAGCCCGCGGCGCAGCGCAGTTTCGGCCACCATCCCGCTGCCAGTTTGAATTGCAGCGCGAACTCCGGGGAGGTTTCGTAGTGGTTGGGAGTTGCCTCCGGCATCCGATCGATCAGCTTGCGCGCGAAGGCTTTGCCGTCGATCATGTCGTTGGCATAACGCAGTGCCAGTTCCGGCAACGGGAGCAGCAACAGGCGGTTGACCATCCACAGCCCCAGCGCCAGGACGGTGCCGGCGTCGGAGCGCCGGGCGGCGCTGAGGGCGCCCTGCCAGTCAAGGTCCGGGCGCACCGCGATCAGGCGTGCGATATCGGCGGCCTGGCGCAGGCTGTGCCATGAATGGCGCGCGGCGTGCGCGCACAGGAAGAAGAGCTGGTCCAAGGGGCAAAGCGCCGCCATCTCCCGACCCTGGAAGGCGGCGGTTTCAAGCCGCTCCCAGACCGAATCGAAGTAACGTGCGGCAGGGAACAGGCTGGGCAGCAGTTGCCAATGCAGATCGATGGCCGGTCCGCCGCCTTCGCGCCATAAAATGAGCTGCGATCGCCAATGGAACCGGGCGTTCTCCTCGCCCGGCGGTAGCCTGGAGTCCACCCGGTAGCCGGCGTCGCACAGCGCCTGCCTGGCCCGCGCGATGTCCGCGCGGCGCACCAGCAGGTCGAGGTCGCAGCTTTCGCGCCATGCGATCTCGTCGCACAGCATCGCGGCCAGCACCGGGCCCTTGAGCGGGACAGCCTGAACGTGGTGCGCCTGAAGGATGTTCAGGACCTTGATCAGCTCGGCGCTCAGCAGCAGGGAGGCGGCGGCGGTGCGGCGCATCACCTCATGTAGGCGGCGGTGAAGCTGTGGTGCCAGCATCCCGTTGCAGTCGGTGTTGAGGTACCAGGCGGCCAACGGTTCCATGCCGTGGGCGCGCGCCAGCTCAAGCGCGCTCTCCCAATCCGGCACGCGCGCGGCGCGGGCGCGAAGTCCGTCGGCGGACTGGGTGCCAGCGAAGCGGCGGGCGCAGGCCAGCAGGAAGTCTGAGTCAGGCCTCAGTTGCATGAACCATCGACCGGCACGCAGGCCGGCGTTAGAGGGTGAGGCGATTGAAGATACGGTCGGGCATCGCGCGGATGCCCCACATGATCCAGCGCCAGAACCACGGCAGATAGACGACGTCGCGCCGCCCGTCAAAGGCGCGCACGATTCCCGCCGCGATTACCTCGGGGCGGCTGAACGCCCAACTCTTCTCCATGTGCGCGGTCATCGGCGTATCGACCGGCCCCGGCTTAAGCTCGAGCACCCGCACGCCGCGGCGATGCAGGCGCGCGCGTAGCCCTTGCAGGAAGACGCTGACCGCGGCTTTGGAAGCGCCGTACACGTAGTTGGAGGGCCGGCCGCGGTCAGCGGCCACCGAAGTGATTACCGCGATTGTCCCGCTGCCCTGTTCGCTCATCCGCTGCGCCACGCGTGTGAGCAGCGACAGCGTGCTGGCGCAATTGGTGTGGAATATCCGTTCAACCTGCGTGAAGTCGCGTTCCGCCGCCGACTGCTCGCCCAGCACGCCGTGGGCGATGAGCACGCGTTCGATGCGGCCCAGCCGGCGCGCCGCCTCATCCAGGATTGCGTCGTGTTCCGAAGCGCGATCCAAGTCAGCCGTGCGGGCGAAGACCTGGGCGGCGCCGCGCACCTTGAGGTCGGCCGCGATCGCACCGAGTTTGTCCGCGGAGCGCCCGACCAGAAAAAGCTCGGCGCCGCGCGCCGCCAGCAGGCGCGCCGTCTGCTGCGCGATCGCCGAGGTGGCGCCGAAAATCAAGGTCTTCTCTGCACCCATCGCAAGCCATCAGATTGGAGCCGTGACGCGGCGCCAGAAACTGGAGGAGAATTTCGGATCGCGCAGCGCGTCGAGCCGTTCCCATTGCGGGTAGAAATGCTGAAAGTCAGCCGCCGCCATCCGCGCATCCTTGGCCGGATACACCGCCCCGCCGGCCGCTGCCACCACGCGGTCAAGCCGCGCCAGCAGGGCCATCACGCCGGGGCCGGCAGGAAAGTCCAGCGCCAGCGTCACACCTGGGCGCGGAAAGGACATCAGGCCGGGCGAGCTCAAGTTGCCGAAGACTTTGAGCACGGCCAGAAACGAGAACAGTCCGGCCGCCGAGATGGTTTCCAGCAATTGGCGCAGCACGGCGCGGCCGTCGTGTCCATGGGGAACCACGCATTGATACTGCAACAGACCGCGGCGCCCGTAAATGCGGTTCCAGTCAAGCAGCCGATCGAGTGGAAAAAAGAAGGAATCGAAATCCACCACCGTGCTTTTGCGCTCCGGCCATTGCTTGCGATAGTACAGCGCGTTGAACAGTTTCATCGACCAGCGGTTGAGCACCAGCTGCGGAAAGTCGAACACGATGGGGATCGCCCTGCTCTGACGCGGCGCCCGCTGCCCGGCGTCGGCATGGTTGCCGCGCATGAACAGCCCGCGGCCCAGCGACGATCCCCGCGCGGCGCAATCCACCCACGCCACGGTATATTCGAACTCGCGGTCGGACTGCGCGGAGATTTCGAAGAACTCATCGAGGTTGGCGAACCTGATGGTTTCCACCGCGATTGCGCGCGAGGGAATCGGCTTGAGCTGGATCTCCGCCCACGTGATGAGCCCGGTCAGACCGAGTCCGCCAATCGTGGCGCGGAACAACTCCGCATTGCGCTCCGGCGTGCAGACGATGCGCTCGCCGCTGCTGCGCACCAGTTCCAATTGCACGACGTGACAGCCGAAGGTGCCGGCGCGATGATGGTTCTTGCCGTGGATGTCGTTGGCGATCGCCCCGCCCAAGGTGACGAACTTGGTGCCGGGTACCACCGGCAAAAACCATCCGCGCGGCACGAAAATCCGCAGCAGCTCCTCCAGCGTGACTCCGGCCTCGCAGCGCAGGCGGCCCGAGCCGGCATCGAAGCACGCCAGGCGGTCCAGGCCGCGCGTGTCGAGCACCGTGCCGCCGTCGTTCAGACATACGTCGCCGTAGCTGCGGCCGCGGCCGTAGGCTAGCAGTGGTCCCTCCAGCCGGCCAATTTCGCGCGCCTCGTGCCGCCACCACAGCCGGCACACCCGATGGCGCGCGCGGGGGAACCTGCCCCAGGATTGATATTGCTCGCCTCTCACCAGGATGCAGCCAGCAGAACCAGCCCGGCGAGGATGCCGACCGCGTAGCTGACCTTGTCGGTCAGCGCGAACAGGATGGGATCGTCATCCAACTCGCCGCGATCCGCCATCAGCCAGGCGCGGCTTATCCAGTAAATGACCAGTACGCACATCAGCCACAACAGTTGCGGACGGGAATAAAGGCGGGTCACCTCCGGACTATTGATATACAGCGCCATCACCAGCGCCGCCACGTATCCGCTGCCCGAACCGAAGGCGGCGATCTGCTGAACGTCCCTGGTTGTATAGCCGCGGCCCCTGGGGGCGAGCCGCTTTTCGACCACCAGCCGCTGCAGTTCCGAATAGCGCTTGAGCAGCGCCATGCTCAGGAAGAAAAACGTGGCGAACGCGGCCAGCCATTGGGAGATTTCCACCGCGGCCGCGGCGCCGCCGGCCAGGATGCGCAGGGTGTACAGGCCGGCCAGCATTATCACGTCGACCAGCACTACACGTTTGAGATAAACCGAATAACTCACCGTGCATACGAAATAGGCGAGCAGACTCAGGAGGAAAGGGCGCGGCAGCGCCAGCGCGACGGCGACCGCCGCCACGAGCAGCGCGGGCGCCACCGCCGCTGCCACGGTGATCGACAGGGCGCCGCTGGCCAGCGGACGATGTTTCTTGATCGGATGGTGGCGGTCGGCGTCGAGGTCGAGCAGGTCGTTGAGCAGATAGGCAGCGGACGACGTCAGGCAGAAGGCGAACATCGCCGCCGCGACCGCAATCAGCCGGCGAGGGTCGGCGACTTCGTGCGCGAGCACCAGCGGCACAGCGAGCAGCAGGTTCTTGACCCATTGCTTGACCCGTATCGCGCTCAGCAATGCGGCGAGCGCCGCCGGCCGATCGTCGAACAGCCGCGCCACCGGAAGACGGGCGGTGCGCAGCGCCCGTCTAAGTGGTAGCGACGGACCCGCGATCAGCGCCTGGCGCGCGGCCGCCAGCACGGGCAGATCCGCCAGCTCGTTGCCGACGTAATCGAAGCCGCGCTCGCCGAAGCGCGCGACCAGCGCGTCGCGCTTGGCGGCGCCGGCCAGATTCACCGTTTCATCGCTGGCGATCACTTCGTCGAAACAGCCGGCCTGGGCCGCCACCTGCGCGGCAGTCCGGCGGTTGGCGCCGGTGACCAGGATCGTCGGGCGCCCCGCCCGATGCTGCTCGCGGATGAAGTCAATCAATTGGGGCTGAAAGGGCAACCGGTCGGCCTCCAGCGTCTCGTGCGCCGCGACGCGCGCCTTGAACTGTGCTCTGCCCCTGACCCACCACAGCGGCAGCACCAACAAATACAGCGGGTTTCGTTTGAGCAGCTTGAGCAGCAGTTCGAGCAGCGTGTCGCTCTTGATCAGCGTGCCGTCCAGGTCAACGCAAAGCGGGACCTGCAAGTCTGCCGAATCCGCTCCATCCCCGGCTACACCAGCGGCACCACCCTCGATTTGCATCATCTCATCCGGTTAGCTTTGCCTTGACGTGGCTTGTGTCGATCCAAGTCATAGCACTTTCCCGGAGCGCGCAGCTACGCCGCCAGGCCCTGGGCGATGCACCAGGTGCGGAAACGGCCGTCCAGACGCGCGCACAGCGTCGCCCAGTCGCCCGACTCCACCACCGTGCCGTCTTCGATTACGTAGATCAGGTCGGCCCATCGGATTGTCGACAGGCGATGGGCGATCAGTACGATGGTGATGCCGCCGCGGATGCCATCGAGCGCGCCCAGAATTTTGGTTTCGTTCTCCGAATCCAGGCTGTTGGTGGCCTCGTCCAGCACCAGCAGCCGGGGGCGGCGCAAAAACGCGCGGGCCAGCGCCAGGCGCTGGCGTTCGCCCTGCGAGAGCGCGGCGCCGCGGTCGCCGACGACGGTGTCCAGCCCCTGGGGCAGCCGCGCCACGAATTCGTCGGCCGCCGCCATGCGCAGGGCGGCGCGCAACTCGCCCTCGTCGGCATTGGGCTGTGCCCAGCGCAGATTGGCGCGCACCGTGTCATGAAACAAAAAGGTGTCGTGCGCGACGTAGCCGACCTGCTCGCGCCAGGCCAGCGCCCGCGCCGCGTCCAGCGGCGCGCCGTCGACGCGGATGCAGCCCGCCGCCGGCGCGATCAGGCCCATCAGCAGGTCCGCGATGGTGCTCTTGCCGGCGCCCGACGGCCCCACGATCGCGACCGTGCGCCCGGCGGGAATCGTAAGATCGACGCTGCGCACGACCGGCGGCCCGCCTGGGTAGGAGAAGCTGACACCCTCCAACCGCAGCGCCGAGTGCAGCTCCAGCGCGGGTCCGGTCGCGGCGGCCGGCTCGGCTGCCGCGCGGCATCGCACCTGGATTCCGGCGATGGTAGCGAAGCCGGGCAGCAAGCTGGCGAAGGCGCGGTAGGTGCTTTGCAGCCCGCGCACGCGCGGCACCACGCGCGCGAACAGCAGCAGCAGGATCAGCACTTCGGGCGGCGACACCGCCAGCCACTTCAGCGCTGCCAGCAGGATCACGCCCATCATCGCGGCCGCGCCGATCTCGAACCAGGCGTCCGCCGCCAGTTGCTCGCGGCTGATCCTGATGCCGGCGGCCGCCATGTTGCGGGTCAGGCGCGCGAAGCTCTGACAGGTGCGCCGCTGCGCACCGTACATTTTGGCGGTTTTGATGCCTTGTAGATGCTCGATCGCGGCCGCATAGACGCCGGCGGCGACCGCGGAGTAGTCCCCGCCCGCACGATGGACCGCGCGGGTCCTTGCGTGCAGCGCCACGGCCAGCGCCGCGCATATCGCCAGCATCAGCAGCGTCGCGGCGGGAAACAGGATGAGGCTGGCGCCGACATACAGCGCCGCCACCGCCGCCCCCGACATCGTGTAAAGGCCCTGATGGGCCGCGGCGCCGGCGCGGTCCACCTCGCTAGTCAGCGCGTGCACGAAATCCGAGGAGCGGCTGCTGCAGATGAACAGCCAGTCAGCGCCGCTGACCGCTTCGAACAGGCGCTCCCTCAAGTACTGGGCGAAGTCTTCGCACAGCACGGCGATCGACAGGCTCTGCGCCCGGGTCAGCATCGCACGCGCACCCACGATTGCGACAAACAGCGCCAGCATCAGCGCCAGGGTGGGACGCAGCCCGATTTGGCCCAGCGCGCCGCGCACCAGCGCGGCATAGCGGCCGGCCTCGGTGTGTGGCCCGATATCGACGCCCGCCAGTTGCAGCGTCGGCAGCAGCAGCGCCAGACCCAGCCCCTCGGTGAGCGAGCCAAGCATCACCAGCGCCAAGGCCTGCGCCAGGCGCCATCGCGTGACGGCGGCCAGTTGCCTTAAGTAATCGCGGGTCGGCCCGATCATGGTCGGTTGCGCTGTGCTGTGTGCGGCGTGGCTCAGGTCGCCGCGGATGCCACGCCGGCGCCCCGCGCGATCCGCTCGCCCCGCTCGAGGCCGCCGCTGCCGCCGGTCACCCGGCGGTAGACGTCGAGCGTGCGCTGCACCATCGCGCCGACCGTGAATTCGGTGCGCACGCGATGCAGCGCGGCGTTGCCCAGGGCGTGGCGCAGTTCAGGGTCGTCCAGCAGCCGGTTGAGGGCGGCCGCCATCTGCGCGGGATCGCCCGGCGCCACGGTCAAGCCGGTGACGCCATGGAGCGAGACAAAGGGCACGCCCGAGCGCAGCCGCGTGTTGACCACCGGCTTGCCGCAGGCCATCGCTTCCAGTTGCACGATACCGAAGGCCTCGCTGCGCGCAACCGACGGCAATACGAAGACATCGCAGGCATGGTAATAAGGCACGACATCTTCGATTCGGCCCAGGAATTTCACCCGGCCGCGCAACAGGGGGTTGGCCGCGGCCTCCGCTTCCAGCCGCGGACGCATCGGTCCGTCGCCCACGATCAGCAGTTTGGCATCGACCGCGTTCATGGCGCGGATCAGGTACTCCAGCCCCTTGTAGTACACCAGGCGGCCGGCGCTGAGCACGATGCGCGGGCCGAACCGCTGGCGGATGTTGTGGATCGGAGCGGCGTCGCGGCAGGCGAAATCGGAGACCGCGATCCCGTAGGGCACCACCGTACAGTGCGCCGGGTTGCGCGACAGCACGGGCGAGCTTTCCACATAGTTCGGCGAGCTGGCGATTATCGCATTGCAGCGGCGCAGAAACAGGCGCGAAATCACTTCATAGGCCCGCCCCAGCCGCTTCTGCCTGACCACGTCGCTATGCCAGCTCGCCACCAGCGCGCCGCCATGGCCGCTCATCAGATAGGCCGCCACCGCCCACGGATTGGGCAGATGCACGTGGACCACGTCGGCGCGGGCGCCGCGGATGGCGCGCACCATGCGCGGACAGACCGGCGTCGAGTACAGATAGAGGGCTGTGCCCAGGCGCGTCACCCGGATGCCGTCGAGCACGGATTGCACGGTGTGTGTGCCGTCGTTGGCGACGATCACCTGTAAATCGACCGCGTCCTTAAGCTGCGCGCACAGGGTGCGCAGATGGGTCTCCATCCCGCCGATATGCGGAGGATAGAACTTGCCGACGTGCAGCACGCGCAATCGCCGCTGGTTTTCCACCTTGAAGATCTCTACTTCCTGTAGGTGTTTGTCCGGATCCGGAAACGGCGGCGCGGGGTCAACTTTGCGCGGCCGCTCCCGAGCGCCTCCAGCGCGCGGCGGGTTCGCTCGCGGAACTTCTCGTAGCTGAAATGGGTCTGCATCCGCGCCCGCGCCGCGCGACCCATTTCCAGGCGCAGCCGCTCGTCAAGCAACAGACGCTCGAGGCAGCCGCTGAGCGCTGCCGGGTCACGCGGCGAGACCACGAAACCGGTGGTGTCGTGAATTACCGCCTCCTGCGCACCGTCTTCATTGCCGACGATAACCGGCTTGGCGCACGCGGCGGCTTCCAACTGGGTCAGCAGGATGCCCTCGCCGCGGCCCGGCCCGCGATCGCTGACCAGCGCGAAGATGTCGCACAGGTTGTACACGTCGCACAGCGCGTCTTCGGCAATCGCGCCCAAAAAGTACGCCCGCCCGGCCAGGCCCGCCGCTAGGGCGCGCTGCCTAAGGCGCTCCAGGTCGTCGCCGGCACCGGCGAACAGCAGGATCAAATTGGGATATTGGCGCAGCGCGGCGGCCGCGTCGATCAACCGGTCGTAGCCCTTGTGGCGCGCGCGCTTGTCGATTCTGCCCAGCGTCAGCACGTAGCGGTTGGCAGGATGGTGCCGGATTCCGAACTGCCGCAACAGCTCCAGGTTGCGCTCCCGCGGCGCAAAGCGCTCCAGGTCAGCGCAGCCCCAAATCACCTGCACCCGCTGCGGCGCCACCTTATACGCGCTGGCTGCGAACTCAGCCGAAAAATGGCAGTCGGAGAGCACCAGGTCGGCGCGCGGCAGGGTGGATCGATGGAGCAGGCGCAGACGGCCACCCCACAGTTCCCGCCCATAGATGTTGACCACTAGCGGCGCGCCCGTGCGCCGGCTTAGTGCCAGGGCGGCCGGTAAGAGCCGCAGATGACTTGACCATACGATTTGCGCCCGCTGCACCGCCGCCACACCCATCGCGCGCAGGAAGAAGGCGGCCTCGCTGCCTAGGCCCAGGCCGCCGCCGGCATGATTAACCGCAAAGGGTTCCTCGAGGTCGTTTGGTCCGGGTCCGAACAGCGACAGCACCTGCACATTGTCCTCGCCCGCCAACTCGCGCAGCGCGCGAATCTGGTAGCGGCAGTAGCGCGCAATGCCGCCCTTGTCGAACACGCCGAGGGCCAGATACAGGATGCGCATCGGACGCGGCGTTGCGGCCGGTCTATCGTTGGTGTTCAAGATGACTTGCGGCTTGCAGGTGCGGAAGACGGGGGACTGTGAATCGCTGCCTCCGCTGCCGTCTGCTTCGACCAACCACCGCCTTTGCTCGTCAACGGATGTTTTTTGGCTTGACTACGCGACGACCCCAGCTCGTGCGAAACAGCATCGGTGCGCTATAAAGCAGCCATGCGGCTTATCGGACTTATCGCTGCAGTTGCCGCAGGTGTCCCGATCACCCTGTGTCTATGCGCCGCGGGAGCGGCGCCCGGGCGCCTCACACAACGCGGCAACTACGACGTGACGGCGTTCGGCGCACGGGCCGACGGCGCGGGCGATTCCCAACCAGCGATTCAAAACGCGATCGACCAGGCCTGCGCCACACACATCGCCCACGGCCACCCCAAGGTGGCGTTGCCCACCGGCATCTATTGGTTGAAACGGCCCCTGCGGATCACCTGCGGGGACCTGGAAATGGCGGGAGTCGGCAGCCGCGCCGGCACCATTGTGAGACCCAACTACATCGGTCCTAGCATCATAGTCGAACCAAAAATGACCGGTGTCGATCAGGGACCCTCGCTGGTTGGCGGAAACGGTCATTCCTTTGATACCGACGGCGGCAAGAGCGTCTCGGTCGAGCTGCGCCAGGATCCTTACGTCGAACTGGATGGGCTTGCGGCCTTCACCGCCGAGGCCTACTTCAGGCAGCGCACGACGGCGGCGCAATCGGCCAACGGCCTGGCCACGCTGGTCTCCAGCGCCGGCTTCATCTCCACCAACGGCCGTGGTCTTCCGGGAGCCTCGCGCGCGACGGCCTTTATAATCGGCATCACCTTCGGGCAGAACCCCTACGGTCTGATCACCATCGCGCATACCCGCTACGAGCTGACCGCGAAGGTCGCGGTTTCGCTCGACACGGTTCATCATCTTGCACTCAGCTACGACGGCGCGGTGGTGCGGCTGTTGCTGGACGGCAAGCTGGTGGCATCCAAAGCCGCCCGCGGCCGCGTCACCCAGACTCCGTTTGAGAATGTCAACATCGGCCCGATGGCGGCCCAGTGGCCCGATGGCGGCTACTGGAGCGCGTCGATCGACGGGCTGATCGATGAAGTCCGGCTGTCCAATGTCGCGCGCTACAGCCCGGGTCAAAGTCCGCCGCCGTTCCGGCTGATGCCCGACGCTCATACGCTGATCCTGGTTTCCTTCGACGACAATCCGCCCGGCATCACGCGAGCGGTCGACCTGGGACGCAGAACCGTATGGCTGCCGGTGCGAAGGAGTGCTGAGCCGGGCGGCAAGCGCGTGCCGTTTGTCGGCGGCGCGGACCTGCATGACTTTACGATGGGTGAGGACGGCGTATTCGGCTGGCTGGCGGTGGTGGGCCGCTACCAGCATCTGCGATGCGAGTATTGCGACTACGGACTTTACTTTGCGGGCAACTCATACGAGTCGCACTTCGACGACATCTACGTGTTGGCCGCCAATCGGCCCCGCACCGGACGCTTCGGCCTGTTCGCGCAGACCAACAACGGCGGCGAATATTCCAACCTGACCCTGAACTATTCGAGCTTTCCGCTGGTAATCGGCGGGGGTTCGGGCGCCTACACCAATATCTTCATCGGCCCCGGCCCCGGCAACGCGATTTACGGCATAGTTTTCGAAGGCAGCCAGGCCTCGATCAACCGGGTGTACTTCGACGCCGAAGCGCCCAGCTCGACCTGGATTTCCGACATTGTCGCCGCCGACTCCTGGGCGCCGATTACGATCATGGGCGGCGAGATCGATTCTCCGGGGCATGGGAGCGGCACTCCCCACGGCATCGCGCCGTTAATCCTGGATGGCGGCGCCCCCTACATCCTGACCGGCACCTCGTTCGGCTTCACCCGCGGCTACCCCTGCCTGGTGCACGTAAACAAGCCGCCCAAGGCCCCCATTATCAGCATCGGCACCACCGCCGACAGCAACGTGCCGGTCAGCAGCTCCCCAAACTATTTCAAAGCGTTGGACAGCAGGTAACACCACTTCAGCGTAGCAGGGCCGGTACGCAGGGCAAGATTTGCTGAAACTGCGAAGCGACAGTGTCATTCAGATCCGCCGCAGAACCACGAGTATACAGTAAGAAGCGCTTCCGAAGTCAAAGCAGAGCCGACATCAAGCACTGAGTCGGCCTGGGGCGGAAGTGAAAAATGAATCGCCAAGTCAACCCCGTTCAGGCACTTACGGCCGGGTGCATACAAACCATGCCTGGCTATTGAACAGGGCGGTATTGAGGAGACCCAGGGGTGAAAAGCGAATTGAATCGAGTTTGAATTTTGTTTCCAGATGATCCCGCAAGATCCGCCAGTTGAAACCCTTGTGACCGTAAAACCATCCGCGGCCGTTGAAGTACGCCGGGCGGGGAATCGAGGTATGAGCCGTAGCAAATAGCATTCGAACAAATTCGGGCGCCGTGTAGCGTTCGCGGTACTGGTAATCGCCCAAAGAGCGCCATCCGGCGAAGGCGCGCACCATCTGCTTTCCGAGAAGCACAGGGCCGACTTCTATTGGTACGCTGACGATCACGGTGCCCCCCGCTGAAACCAGGCGAGACAGATTATTCAGAACCGTTTCCAGGTCCTCAGCAACGCAATGCTCCAGTACCTCCATGCAGCACACCACGTCGTAGGCGCCCTCAGAGGTTGTCTTCAGCAGATCGTCGGGGGTGAAGAAGCGAATGCTCGGAACCGTGACGAACCGGCGCCGGCAGTCACAAATCTGCCTGAAGTCCGCATCCACTCCCACCGCCTGTGGGAAAAGGTCCTTGACATATGCAAGCAGAGTCCCGTCACCGCAGCCGTAATCCAAAAAGCGCCTGCCTGCGTGCGGTTCAAGAAGCCGGCGCGCCAGGCGGAAGCGGCTGCGGTGGCTCCACGCTACAAGCGCGCTCCTGCAGAAAATTTGCTTGAGCGCGTAATGGCCTGAGGGTATGCCGTCGCGCTCCGCGAGGCGGGGCGAGCGCACTCCGCGGTTCATGTCCGGTTGGTCTTCCAGTGGATCCCCCGCGAGATTGCCTAATCCGGTATGCTGGACGCGCTCGTTGCCGAGTCCACAACCAGCATATGCTCCTTCGTGAAGTTCTGTGCTGCACGCGCCTCAGCACAGTCGCTGAGTAGGCACGGCAAGTCCATCAACAAGAAGCGTAGAGGCGAAAAAATCATCCAGGTTCGCTAAGGATGTCGTTCAGGAAAGCGGTCACCGCACGAATCTGGCGGTTGCGATCGAACTCGGGAAGGTCGCGTGGAATCGCAGCGCGTTTAGTTTCGATTACATCGGGCGTGAGGTTGTCCAGAACCGTAGTTAGGGAAGCGATGTATTTATCATCCCAAGGCGAGTTTCCCGGCAATCGCCAGAGCCAGTCGCCGCCAAGGTCGTAGGCCAGCGGCAACTGTCCGGTGATGATTGGCAGCGAAGCCGCGAGATACTCGCTGAGTTTGGTCGTGTACCGCAGCGCGCCGACTTGGTCCACGCTTTGCGGCAGGCTGCCTGCATCCATGGCCGCCAGATAGCCCGGCAGAACCCAGCGCGTCACTTTGCCGGTCAGGATCACCCGGGTTCCCAAGTCGGCCCCGGCGGCCTTCTCCAGGTGCCTCCGGCCGTCTCCATCGCCGACTATGAGCGCGCACAGGTCGGTGCGTGCCGTCTGCCTGAGCGCCCGGACCAGTTCCAATCCGTAGCAGTAACCAACGCGGCGATTCCAGTTCAAAGAACCCGCGATACCCACCACGATGGTCGCCGGGGCGATTCCAAGGTGTCTGCGGACGGCGTCGCCCAGGGCGCGGCGCTGCTGCGCGTCGAGGCGAAAATCAGCCCAGCCACCGGCGGTCATCGCCCGCGGCGCACCGTAGGTGAGCGCGCGGCCGACGAAATATTGTGACCAGCCGATAAAACCCGCGGACCACCTGTAGAGCATGCGCTCATAAGCATTAAAGATCGGCCACAGCCAGCCATACTTGCGGGCCAGAAACGGGCCCACCGCATCCCCACTGCTCACCACGTAGCGGGTCCCTAACAACAGGCGGCTGAGCATGACCGCAGCGCCTCCGGCCACGCCGGTCCCTTCCATAATGACGAGACCCGGGCGGGTACGCCGAAACTTCCTGATCAGACGCAGAAAGCCGCCAAGGCGCGGTCTTGTCTGCAAGGAGATAAATTCGGCCCCAACCAGTTGGAGCAGCCCCTCAAGACGAACACGGTCACCGCCGAAGGTCGCAAACGCCATCACCTTACGATTGCGAAAGCCGTCTCGTTCCACCCCGGGCCCGGCCGATTGGTCGACGGCCAGTCTGCCGCCGGGCTGAGGAGCAGATGCATCGTGCACGTTACACTGCTCGATCATCGGATCTTGGTGTCGCAGACGTTATGCCGGAACAAAACCGACCGTGCGTTGGACCTGGAAACCCGCGCCCTCGCTCCGGCGTTCCAACCCGATAGAAAGCTCTTGAGGATCCGCGGCAAGAGCGTGACCTCGGCGATAATGCCGTTTCCACGAAATGCGTTGACTAAGACACCTAATAGACCCGGTGTCGAGGTGCTTCCTAGAAGAAGCAGGTAGAGGAGTCGGCAGGCCCGGAGATGCGGCGGACTGTGCTTCGATAGGACGAACGCCCAGTTGTACGCGGCGCCATACACCTTCGCCTCAAGGTCGCCACCACGGCCCGGAGCATAAACCGTATTTGTCGGATAATGGTTAACGACATTTGCGAAGTCGAAAAGTACTCGATAGCCGCGCTCCCCGACCTGTAGACATATATCCGTCTCAAACTTCTGCCAGTATGGTTTCAGACGCTCTTCGAAGCCCTCGAAAGCGGCGCGACGCACCGCCATGTTGTAACCGACGAGCTGGTCCACATCGATTTGACGGCGATGCTTCCAATGCGCGGGGTAATCGTACATGTTTCCTACACACCTGCCGTACCATGTTATACGGCCGATCTGGTGCGGTTCCCGGCGCGGAAATGGCGCATTTGCCGTGGTGTAATTGTCCGCAGGACCTCCCACGGCCCCCACGGTCGGGTCCTCGAAGTGAGAAAGATGCCGCTCGACCCAGTCCCTGGGTGCTGTAGCATCATCGTCGATCAGCAGAACCACGGCTCCCCGTGAGCACCTCAAAGCCGCATTTTCCGAGCAGGTAATCCCTCTTGCGGGACTATGGACGACGATGAGGGAAAAAGGCGTCCTATGTTCAAAGCTTAGCGCGGCATCCCGGGTTGCGTCATCGGTTGCCTGCCACACAACCACTACCTCGTCGGGCGCCAGTGTTTGTTGGGTCAGGCTCGCAAGACAGCGAGTGAGTGCCGCGGGCCGCCCGAAGCTCGGAATTAACACACTTGTGGTCGCCCTCATTGTGACTGCATTACAGTGTGGTTTGGATCCCCCAGGCGCTAAGAGTAGCGACCATTTTGGGCCAACCCTCGCCCACGACTATCCATCGGCCAAGTTTGTTCCGCCTAAAGCGACCTGCCGGGCACCAGCGCGTGGGCTCTGCGCCACCATAGTTGTTTTTCAACTGGGCTGAGGCCGATCAACCACCACGAGGCCAGATAAAGCAAGCCGCACAGGCCCATTTCTGCACTTAGATCGAGCCAGCCGCGCGGTGGGAGCGACCTGGAAAACCACCAGACGATGGTGCCAAAGGGAATTCCCGATAGCAGGGGCAGCAATGCGGCGGCCGCCAACTCAACGGGAGAAGTCTGAAAGAGGCGGTGAAGCAGCCAAGGCAGATACCATGAACTGACCGCCGCGAATCCGGCCAGCGTGCCAAGGACCGGGCCGAGAAAGCCAAACTTGAACGTGAGGATGAGGCTCAACGCGAAGTTCAGTGCTGTTTGCGCGATCATGCCGGGCATTATCTGAGCGACCCGGCCGGTGCCGCTGATACACCAGCCCCACAGCGAAAAGATAGCCTGCAGGAAACAATCAGTCGCTGCGATTACCGTCAATGCGTCGCCTCCATATCGTGACCTGCCCACCCAAAGCACGACGAAATACCGGTTGTACCCGATAATCGGCGCTAACACGGCAATCGAAAGGATTGCGATTAAGCGGGTCAGCTCAACCAGCCGCCGATTGAAAACTTCGCCCTGTCCCAGGGCGTGCAATTCGGCCAGTGCCGCCCAGCTCGCGTTCCCGATGCCCTGCAACTGGCGCTGGGTCAATGCCGCAAGCCGCTGGGTGATGAAAAACGGCACCACCAGCGCTGGCGACATCAAGCCGCCGATAATAATGTTGTCCGTCAGCAAACCCACTTGTCCGCAGGTGTTAAGTGCGAAGGTGGGCCAGTTGAGCTTCCAAATCGCTCTCCATTCAGGTGATTGTGTCGCACGGCGCAGGAGGGGTCGCACCCTGCCGCGCAAGTGTTTGATGGCGGTGTAGCTGACACCGCTGCTGAATGCGGCTGTTCCCACGAAGACTGCGACGAACTGTCCGGTGATGCCCCATTTTGCCCAGGCCAGAAGCAGAGAGCAGGCCGTAATCAGCAACGACTGTCCGAGCAAGGCAACGTTGATGAAATAACCCTTTTGTTCGGCCTCAAAGAGCGCCCGGAACGGCGCGAGGGGAAGCAGAAGAAGCGCTGCCAGGCCGACCAGACAGCCCAAGCGCAGGTCCGAGCGTGAGCCGGCGGCGACCGGCAGCAACCTGGGCATGTTCAGGCTCAAAACAAGTCCGAGAACCAACATGACGGTTGCAAGGCGGATATAGGCGCGCACGCCGGCAGCAAGCAGCGCGGCGAGTTCACGCTCGTCGCGGCGGGCCCACGCCAGCGCCAGCAGCGGTTGCAATGCCCCGCCGATGCCGAGTTCAAAAAGGGCGACGTAGCGAAACCAGTCAGTGCCAGCTTCAAATGCCCCGTAGCGCTCATCACCCAACCAGCGCAGCAACAAGGGGGTAGCGACGAAGCCGACGCCGAGCATTACGGCGCTATAAAACCCGGAGCTGAGAAAGGTCAGGATGGAGCGTACAGTTCGCATGTATGCAACTCGTTCATTCAGGAAGAAGGGCATGCCCAGCGATGGGCTCACCACGCGCTGTGCGCCCATCGCAACGCATCCCGATAATTCCACCGTTGAGTCAAAGCCGCCGGTAAATCACCGGCATAGAACAAGACATTCCCAACCCGGACGGGGTCCAGGTCAGGCAGCGGGCGGCTGGTGTCAGAGGAGTGACCAACCAGGAATGCCCGATATCCGAGGCCCTCCATAGTGTTCCACAGGTGTCTGGTGGTCCTTCCTGTGCGGGCGAGCATATCTTGGCGCACCTCCATCAAGACCACAGGGTGGAACCTTGCCAGTGTCTGGACGGCTCCCTCCAAAGCCATCGGCTCAGCGCCTTCTATATCGATCTTGATCAAATCAATACGTGACACCATCTCGCAGGCCAAATAATCGTCGAGGCGGACCGCAGGCGCCACCACTGCACATTCACCTCGAACGAGAGCGCTGTATGCCCCGAGGTTGTCCATGGAGCCCGGGGGAAGCGACAGGCGGATTTGTGAGTTGCTGCTCCACAGGGCCACGCGATTTAATTTGACGTTGGTGAGCCGATTGCGCTCTACATTGTCCCGTAGTCGGTCAAAAAGGTGTGATACCGGCTCGAAACTGATAACAAGGCCGGATGGCCCAACCCTATTTGCCGCCAATAGCGTGTACTGTCCGACATTGGCACCTGCGTCTACAACGGTCATCCCGGACTGTACAAGCTGCCAAAAGCAATATGCGGTGGGTGCTTCATAGACACCAAGAAAATAGATCCGTTGCTGCACATGGTCCTGCACGTCGCACAGCATAGTACAACCCCCGGGAATGCCCGTAACCAGTGGTCGAGCACTGAGAAAAGCACCATAGTGATCCACGATCTGGGACAGGTATCCCGGAGCCTTACAGGTCCGGCTCCACATTCGCAGAAGGTGCCTAACAAATGCCTGCAAAAACGTCTGCATCTCCACGCTCACCTGCAAAAGCAAGTTCTTGTGTACGAGAGATGACCGGTCATTGATGTTCTGCCAGTGCTGCCCGGTACACCTCCAGGGTTTGCAACGCCGCACGTCGCCATGAGAATTTCTGCCCCCGGGCGCGCGCACGCAAGGCGAGCCGATCACGGTAGCCCGCTTCGCAGGCTATCCGGCCGAGCAGGTTGGCCAGCGGCGCGGGATCGTTAGGGTTGAACCGTTCCCCTCCTTCGGCGAGGATCTCCGTTAAAGCGGTCGAGCAAGATGCAAACACCGGACATCCCGTCGCCATGGCCTCGCAAAGCTGAAGTCCAAAGCCTTCGTATTGACTGGGATAAACGAAACAAAGCGCATTCTTATACAGAGCCGGAAGGTCAGCGTCGTCAACCAATCCCAACAGAAGTGTCTTATCGCGAATTCGGAGCTCTTCGGCGGTCCGCGAAAACTGCTCGATCTCGTGTGCCCGCCCGCCTGCGAGCAGCAGTGACACGTTAGCAAGGTCGGCGGCGGCAAACGCCCGGAGGAGGAGACTAACGTTTTTGCGGACCTCCCAACCACCGAGATAGAAGATGTAGCGTTCGGGTAGTCCATACTTCGCGCGGACCCGCTCACATTCGTCATGGTTGAGGTCCGGAACGAAGCGCGGGTCGGCAGCTTCATAGATGACGCTGATCTTGTCGGCCGGAAGATGTAGATGCTCAATCAAGTCCTGTCTGGCGTGCTCACTTACGGTTATGATGCGACTCGCCGCAGTCCGTGCCGTCCAAAGATGCAGCCAACTCGTTAGACTGCGGGGCCGGATCTTCTGAAGCAAAGGCACCTGTGGTGCATAGAAAACCTGATCTATGGCGTCATGCAAGGTGAGGACGAGGGGACAGGTCGCCTTGAGAGGAAGCCCAAAGTTGAACGGAGAGTGAAAGACGTCAATGTGATCAATGCAAAGCCGGCGCGGCAACCAAAGTTGCTCCCAGAGCAAATAGCGGATGGGGGGCGACACGATGACGCGGCAGAAACGATTATCCAACTGATCGATATGGAATGGGTGCAGCGGGCGATCGGAATACAGCACCAGCTCAACACCCATTCCTGATAGCTCTTTGAGCAGATTTACCGCATAGCGGCTCCAGCCCCGCGTGCTCGGCGTATTAAGGATCCGGGCGTTTATTCCCACCTTCATTGGAGAGTATTTCTGTGGTTTTTCGCGATGAGGGGCCGCGCGGCTGGGAAATACGGGCCTAAATGAGCCGCTGCCCTTCGCTGCTGTTGTCTAAAAAGCACCTGAATTGTGGGCTTGAAGGAGTTCGGCAAGTCCGCGCGCGAGGTCGGAATGTGGAGTCCATCCGATCATAGTTCGCAGTCGGCGCACGTCGGCTTGCAAATGCGGGCGCTCGACACGGCGAACCCTGGACGGGTCCAATTCAACCGGAAGTTCCTTGCCAGTTATAACGCGGAGTTGTTCGAGCACTTCAGAGATAGACCACGCCCGCCCGGTGCCGATGTTCACGATTGTAAGGCCGGGGTCTGAGTGTGCAACCGTGGCTACGATTGCGCGAGCCGCATCGCGCACGGGAGTGAGATCGCGCGTAGGCCAGAGATTGCCCAGGCGCAAGGGAGAACCGGGGCATTGGACGATTTGACGCAGTATCTCAGGCAAAACGTGCGGATTGGTTTCACGCGGCCCGTAAAGGTTGAACAGGCGTCCCGCTACGATGTGCTTTTCGGGGTGAGTTCGCGCGGCCAACGCCATCAACTGCTCGCCCTGCAGCTTGGTAAGTCCATAGATGTCGAACGGCCCGGGCGGATCATCCTCACGGTGCGGTAGGTCTGAGGAGGGATAAATATCTCCGGTTGAGGCAAACCAGATACGGTCAACCGCGCAGGCTAGTGCCGCTGACAGTAGCACTTGGGTTCCATATACATTTATCCCGACCGTTGACACCGGGTCGGCCACCGCTGCCGGTATGTAATGGAGTGCGGCAAGATGTGCCACGCATTGAGGTCTGAAGCGTTTCATTACCTGGGCGAGCGCGGCCTGGTCACGTATGTCGCTTTGCACGAATTGAAACGATTGGTTGCCCACGTGCCGATTGACATTATGCGGCGCGCCCCAGGCGAGATTGTCGAGTGCGAGTACTTCCGCACCCATACCGAGCAGCTCGTCAACCAGGTGAGAGCCAAGAAAACCCGCGGCGCCGGTCACCAGCCAGCGCCCGGATTCAACGGCGGCACTCACGATGCGAGCATCCGTGAGTAGATCTGTTCAATCATCTCAACCGTCCTGCTGGGGCTGCAGAAGGTTTCGATCAGCTCGCGCGCGGCCGCACGCTGGCGATTTTGGCGGTCGCGATCGCACAACAGAGCGACGGTGCGTTCCACCAGCCCCTCGTCATCGTCCGCGATTCCTGCATGAACACCGTCTGTAGCGCTCAGGCCCTCCACTCCCTCGCTGGTTGTTACAACCGGCGCCCCAAGCGCCATCGCCTCCAGCACCTTGACTTTCATGCCGCTGCCGCGTGCGGGTGCGTACAGGAAGACACCGGCGCGATGAAAATACGGAACCGTATCAGGCACATTTTCGTAAATACTGACGCCGGGCAAGTTGGAGAACTCGCCGAGCGCGGATCGTGCCGACCATCCCACAACTTCCAGACGCGTGTCGGGGATGCGCCGCTTGATCGCTGGATAGAGTCGCGTGAGAAGCCGCTTTGCCGCGGATAAACCAGGATACCAACCCATCGAGGCCACCAGCGTCACGATTGGTAGATCGACACGGCCTCTATCTGCGACATAAGGATAAAGACTCGCGTCGATCCCCACGGGGACGGTGGCGGTCAGCGCGGACTGGTTAATCTCTGTAATCAGCGGTCCAAGGCGCGGAGAGCACGCCCGAAACCATTTGAACATCGAGAGCAGCCGGCGTTCGGCGCGAAACATCAACTTGTGCTCAAAGGTACGGGGACGGATCTCGGCCAGATCGATCATCGCTAGATGATGGACATTAACGAGCGCCCGCTTGCAATGGTGCAGGGCGAGCCATCCACACCATAATTGTTCGAGGTGGAGCACGTCGAACCCCTGATCGATTTGACTTTGGAGATCCTGGCGCAGCGCAGGGCTGAACATGTAGGAATATGGCCGCATGAGGGTCTCGAGCTTGGCCAATAGGCCCCGACGCGTCGGATGTGCATAGCAGCGTAAGTCGAAATGAGGAGGGGTAAATAGCTGTGCAGCCTTTTCCATATCGATCGAACGACTGCAAGCTGCCACCGCGGTGACCCGGTGCCCCCGCTCAACCAACCCCTTCAATAAAACGTAATACCACCTTGCTGGCGCGCTGCCGAAGGGTAAAGGAGGTTCAATCATTGCCATAACTATGCGCAGGGGTTTCATTTTATGCCGTTGAGAACGCCCATCATGTCGCGGGCCATATCGTCCCAGCCATGACGGCGCAGCTCCGACGAGAAAGGCGCCACACGCTCTCGCCAACAGACGCGGCCGGTGTGCCATGCCAGGAGGCGCCGTGCAAGGTCGTCCGTATCTTCAGGATCTTGGAGCAGCAACTGGCGGAGCGCGGCGGGGTAGCGTTCGGCGACCCCGGCGTGCGCGCTGACCAGGGCCGGCAAGCCGCAGCACAGCGCCTCGTGGACGCCCAACCCGTAAGCCTCGTAGCGCGCCGGCGCAACCAGCGCGTCGCAGGCGCGCAGCAGTTTGGGCACGTCGCGGCGAAAGCCCATAAACTCGATGCGTCCCTCAAGTCCGCTCTGCCTGGCCCGGTGCCGCCACCTCTCAAGCTCGGCGCCCGCGCCGATCACGACCAGCTTCGCGTCCCATCCCTCAACCTGCCGGCACAGGGCCGACCAGGCTTCGAACAGCACGTCGAAGCCTTTGCGGCGATCGCCGAGCGCGCCGACGAACGCCACCATCGGGCCGCTGCCCCATCCCAGTTCGGCGCGCAGCGCGGCGCGCTCGGCCCGCGCGGGCGGCCGGAAAACGTCCGAGTCGGTTCCCAGATACACGGTGCGGATGCGGTGCGGGTCGATGCCCAGCCGTTGTTCGAGGTCGCGGCGGGTGCAGTTGGAGTTGACGATTATCAGCCGCGCGCGGCCGATCGCGCGGCGCTCCCTGGCAAGCGCGTACCGATGCCTGACCCTGATCTTCAAACCGGATAAGGATTGCGCCGTGTCAATCGGCCGCCAGGCGGCATGAACATAATGCACCCAGTTGGCATCGGGCCAGTTGCAGTTGCCGCCATTGACGATCACGCGTCCACCGCCGCCTGCGATCCGCGAGGCCCACCACCGGCCGACTCGGTCCAGCAGAGGCTCGCCCAAGAGGTAGGAGTTGGCGAGCTTGGGGACGCGATGGATCACCACGTTCGGCATCGCGGCCAGTTCGCTATCGACGCGGTAGGCCACCAGATGGGTTTCATGACCTGTTTTGGCCAGGTAGCGCGCCAGCGCATAGTTGGCGCGGTCCATCCCGCCGGTCTTGACAAAGTCGCCGGCCACCACCAGGTACGTGCTCACCGGTAAGGCACCGCGACCGGGGCGGGATGCCGGTCCTTTGCAACCACGGTAAACAGCATCGCGTTGAGCAGCCAGAAATCCATCCCTCCCTGACTCTGGAAGAACGCATAATCGAAGGTCAGCGCGAGCACGCTGACACCGTAAGCCACCATCATCGCGCCCCAGACCGCGACCTCGCCGTAGGCGGGGTCAAGCGCAATCCGGTAGGCCACGCCGAGCGCTAGTGCGATTGCGGCGGTGTAGGCGAGGATCAAGAGGATTCCCCCGTCGTACAGCCAGGCGGTCCACTGGATTTCGGCCCACAGCGGCTCTTCGGGGTCCGATTTGTCGCCGAAGTAGTAATTCATCATGCCCCAGCGACCCAATCCTGCGCCCAGAGGAAACTCCGGCAGCAAAGTCTGGAGCGTTTCCTCAAGAAAGTGCCCGCGGCTTTGGTGAAAGGTCTGGCGGGCGTTTCCGGGCGCCAGCGTAATGAATCGCTCGACGACGCTCCTGCCACCGATCGAAACGGCGGTGGAAAAGCCAATCAGGCTGGCCGCCGCAATCGCCGCGATCAGCGGCGCCAACCTGATCCGCGCACGCCGCCGTGCGGACCGATATCGCGCTGTCATGGTCTTTAGATTGTGCAGGGCGATCACAAGGGCGAAGACGAGCATGGACAAGAGCAGCATCACCAGAGTTGAGCGCACCAGGCACAGGTAGATGGCCGCGGTTCCCAGCAGCATGCTGGCAGCAAACAGCGCCTGCTTCCACAGCCGGCGCTCGCCGACAAATAGCGCCATCCCCAACACCGCGGCGTAAAGACCGGCGCCCGCCGCGCCGCCGGGGACGTCGCTCAGGCCCATCGGGCGGAACACCAGCGCGCCGGCGCCATTGCGGTACTTGAGCCCCTCAACGAAAGGGCCGCCGGCGAGGATCACGGCGGAAACGTTGGGCTGAAAGCGGCCGGGGTAGTAGCCTTGCAGCACGCCCATAACGGCACTCAGGGTGTTGAATCCCCATACGATGAGCAGCACCCGGCGCATCACGGCGCGGTCGATACGCAAGCGGGAGACCCAGAACAGCGGCGCCAGGATCGCCGCATACATGGCGATCTGGGCGATGCGCGCCGTCAAGGTATCGCCGGCGGGATTGAGCAGCGCCAGTGCGAGGATCACGAAGATGCACAGGGCCGCCTTGGCAGCAGGATGGAGCCGCCCGCGCCCGGGCAGCAGGGCGAGCAGCGCCAGGCTGAGTGCGAAGGGCGCCGTGCGCCAGACCAGCCGCAGACCGGCCAGTGCAGGCGTCAGCAGAGCCAGTTGGCAGAGGATCTCTGCACCGACGAAGAACTCAAGCAGCGGCCGGCTGCGCAGCCGCGGCCGAACCACCACCCCGGGCCACGCGATGGCCCCGTCATCGAGCGGAAGATATGCGTATTTCGTACTCAAAACCCGGCTTCAGCCTTTGCGTGCCACCATCATTATGTTGTCGCTGAACGGGCGTCCGCGGCAGAACGCGGGCCAGTGCCGCGCGGTGGACGGAATACGGCCGCTGTTGCTGTAGGCGATTGCAATATCGGTCAGGCTGCACTCGCGCGCGATCCTTGCCAGATCGATTTCAAGCAACGCCGTCAGGTGTGCTGGATAGAGTCCCGGCGCCTGCTGGAAGGCTGGAAATTGGTTCTTAAGCACCAAGCCCATCTTGCTCAACAGACTCAGTTGATTTGGAGTCGTTACGGCTACCCAGCCGCCGGGCGCTGCCAAACGTACCAGTTCGCGAATAAACGCGCGTGGATTCTCAAGATGTTCGATGGTCTCGAGCGAAACCACGAGTTGTCCGCATGCATCGCGAAGCGGGATCGCGCCGTTGTCCAGATTAGCCGCGACGAACTCGGCGTGCGGTGGAAAAAAGTCGTAGCGGGCAATATCGACCCCGACGTAGCGGTCGCATAGATGAGACACGAAGGCAAAGAGCCCCCCGCTGCCGCATCCGACGTCGATAATAGTGCCGCCCCCGCAGTGTCGCGCTGCGATCTCTCGCTGCACCATCGCATAGATGGCCCCATCGCTCGCACCGCGGCTCTGGGCCGCCCGCAGCTTCGCATCCGCAAGTTCACCGCGGCCCTTGGCTGCCCCATCGTCGGTAAATGCCGCACTCACAGAGCACACACACTTCGCGTGGGCACTTCGGCCGGCGCGGCGGAAGGCGCAAATCTCTGTTCCAGTGCCGCAGCCAGCCGCGCTAGCTGGTGTGCGGGCTCGCACAGAGCATGGGCGCGGCCGGGCGCGCATCCGGCCAACTGCAGCCGCGCGCCGGTGTCTTCCACCAGCTTGCCGAGCGCCCGGGCCAATCCGTCAATGTCGCCTGCCTTCACCAGTATCCCGCAGGTATCGTCGATGATTTCCAGCGCGCCGCCGATGGCGGTGCTTACCACCGGCAATCCCGCGTACAGCGCCTCGATGAACGCGATACCGAAGGGTTCCGGGCCGCTGTTGGGCTGACAGAAGATGTCGGCTGCGGCCAGCAGGCGCGGCACGTCCGAGCGCTGGCCCAAAAACCTCACGCGGCCACCGATGCCAAGCTCGGAGCTGAGCAGCTTGAGCTTCTCCAGGTATCGCGCTTCGTGCGCGCGTTGCGCTCCGCCCGCTATCCAACAGGTCCAGCCGGGCACTTCGCGCAACCGCCCCAGCGCTTGCAGCAGCAGGCGATGACCCTTCCATTCTTCCAGGCGGCTGACCTGCACGATGACGGCGGCGTCGGCGGCGGTGTTCAACTCGGCGCGCAGCCCGGCGCGCGCGCCGCTGCCGCACGGCGGCCCGGGCGCCACCGGGCAGTAGATGATTTCACTGGGCACGCCGGGATAGAGATTGTCCAAGCCCGTTGCGGTAAAGCGGCTGTTGCACAGAGCGAGGTCGGGGCGTGTGCGGCGTGCCCATCGCTCCAACCAGTGGCGGCCGCCGGTGGCGTCGTGCAGCCAGAACGCCAGCGGCAATGCGGCGGCGCGGACCACCGGAGCGAAGATCGCCTGCGGCCAGGCCATGTGGCATATCGCCGCATCGAAAGCCCGCCCGACCAGCAGCGCGCTCAGGCGCCGGCGCGCGCGCCAGATCGAATCGGGCCGACGCACGCGCGTTTGGCCCAGCATGTGAACCGGTACTCCCGCCGCGCGCAGCTCGCTGCTCAGACGGCCCTCAAAGCAGAGCGCGAATTCGGGCTCCATCGCTGGACATAGGGCGCGGCAGCGGGCCAGCGTGACCAGCAGGGTCTCCACGCCTCCGTAAAGGTTGCCCGCGGCAATGTGCAGTACACGCATCAGGAAACCGGACGCGTCACGCCGCTTTCCTGCGCAAGGATAAATTCGCAGGATGCGCAAAGTAACGACCCCAGACCCGGCACCATCCAAGGCCCGACACGATGGCAAGGAACGGCAGCGCCGGAATTCGGAAGCGGTCGGTGCCCTCGGGCCCCGCGGCGAGCAGTAGCAGCCACAGCGCAGCCGCCACCATGAACAGCAGGCGAGCGTCCCAGGCCGGGTAGCGGCGCAGCTCGGAGATGACCGCGCAAGCCGCGCCCGACCAGACCACGACGGTCATCGCCAACTGCGCGATGATCAGCGCGGTAAATAACGGGGAGGAATCCAGTTCGTCGCGATAAATCGAGGCGAGCGTGCGAAGCGGGGAATTCACCACTCCCTCGACGGCGCCATCGATCCTGAGCGAGCCGGGATCCTGGACCTTCGGTTGCTTTTCCAGGCTGAGGACACGCGCCAGCGGCCATCGATCCGGAACCAACGCCACGTAAACAAAGCTCCAGCCCGTCATATAGGCAAACGCGAAGGGATGGCGGCGGATGATGGCCAGGGCGCGGCGCGAGTAAGATTCCACAGGCACCTTATCCCAGCTCCGCCATACGGTCTGCAGGCTTTGGCCGGTGGCATAGGCGATGGTGCCGGCGGCGCGGAAATTGTAGAGGTTAAACGCGCCCACCGTGGAAAAGGTGTCGATGCCGGCCTGGGTGCGGTTTCGGTATCGCCAGCCCGCGACCAGCACGACCGGCAGCGCAACGAGGAGCAGCCCCATCCCCAGGCGCCAGCCCCAGTTGCCGCGCCACACGAAAATTGCGAACAGGGCGGCCAGCGGCACGACCATCTGGGCGATCGGGCGGACCGCGATCGCGCAGGCGAAAAGCAGGCCGGCCAGAAGCATTAGAGCGCCCGCGCCCCGATCGGAGCGGGCCGCTTCCAGGGCCCTTAATTCCGCCATCACCGCCGCGGTGAGCAAAAACGTAAAGGGCACCTCAGTCATTATTTTGTTGCTGTAAACAAAGGAGGAGACGTCGAGAGCCAGCAGCAGGCACGCGATAATCCCGGCGCCCGCGCCCCAGCGGCGCGACGCGAAGATGCCCACCGCCAGGCACAGCGCCGACCACAGCACGGCCTGCATCGCAACCGCGCTGCGCACGGAGGGCAGCGCCGCCAGCAGGAGCGGGTAGCCGGGGGTGCGGCTGGTTTCGGGCGCCGCGCATCCGGTGGCGGTCCAGGCGGCGAAGCCGCATCCATGCCGATAGCCCTCCATCAGGTCGAGGTAGGCCTCGGAGTTGTTCGCCGCCGTCCAGCCCAAGCCGGGTTCGAGCAGGAGTGGAAGCCACCTGAATATGAGCGCCACCAGGGCGAGGCAGCACAGCCAGGCATACGGGATGCGCTGCACGCGGCTTGCAGGCTCGGAACCGGAGCAAGCCGACGCAGCAAATGAGATTTCGCGCGCCGTTTCGCCCTTCATTTTTGAGCTGCCAATTACCAGGGCGAACGCCTCAGTGGTTTCGCCCCTCGTGCATGCATTGATTGTCAGCGGCCACCCAGATTAATCAGATTCCGTAGGCTCGTGGCCGCTCGGAAAACTTTTCACTATGAGTATTACACCGGCAACTATAAGGGCGGTCATCGCGCCAAAACCAACGTAACGAGATACACGCAATGCAGGCAGGATCCACCACCACAGCGCAACCGTTCTTAAAACACGCCACGATTGAGGGTCGCGCTCGTTGCCTCGGGAACCGGCGCGCTCAACGAGCCGCGAGATGTCAGCAGTCTGCGCATCTTTCACTTCTCTGAACGCGGAGGCCCAAATTGCGACGATGGGCGAGTAAACGGGATTCCACAGTATCATTTCTTCCGAAACCTGGCCGATTACGGTCGCTTCCTGATAATAGCGTTCATAGTAGCTCACGAGGTTTGGAGAATTGGTTACGAAGCCGACCAGAGCCAGTATGGCGAGCGCTTTATTCCAACCCTTCCTGGGGAAGGCCCCAAGGGCGATCAAACCCGGCAGTGCGGGTAGCAAGAGCCGAGGACCCCAGGACCATCCACCGCTCCATGCCTGCCACAGGGAATAGAGGAGCAGGTACGCCGCCGCTACAGCTATGACCAAATCAAGGTCGCACCGCTTCAAAGCGCGCCATTTGACGCCAACCAAAGCCAACACCGGTGGGCAATACCAGAAGACGCCACGGCCTGGACTGACCAGCAGCCCGGCAAGACCAATGGGAACATTTCTCAGTGAGAACAAGGTCGGCTGGCCGAAATCTAGGACGTTGAGAAATCTGGCGTAGTTGTATGACATGTACAAGGCAAGTCCGGTCGCGGTTCCTATTATTCCAGGCACCGAGCGAAAGAGTCCGCCCCCCTTTTTCATTCCGTGCAAAGATAGAAGTGGCCCCAAAACAACACCAGTGGGTTTCGCCAATACCGCCATTGCCGAGATAAGAATGATACTTGCGGAATGCCGGCCGTTGTCGACCGCGAGATAGATGCCGCTGACTGTAATCAGCGCTAGCAGCGGATCGGCAAAGAAGCTGCGGGAATAGACCATGGCGACTGTCCCGAACGCGAACGCCAGCGCGCTTGTCAGCGCCCTTTCTCGGCTCGCGCCCAAACGTAGGGCCAACAAACCAGTAACTGTTGCGGTTGCTGCGGTAAGAAGCGCGTTAAGCATCAGAGCCCATATGCCAGCCGTGTAATGAGGCGGCAGATGAAACAGACGAGCCATCATATCGCCTGTCGCCACTAAGGGGAGCGCCATGATGGAAAGAAGCGGATACCAAATCGAGTAATGGAGTCCACCGCGCCCTACTTTTCCGAGTGTTGCTGGAACTGCAATTGTCCCGTGTCGCACAATGGATTCAGCCAATACCAGCATCGAGTTGCCGTCGACCGCGTAAATCGCAGGCGGCGTCAATGCGATGAGGATCAACGCGATACCCGCTCCAGCCACCGAAACGGATTGAAGATCCTGATCTATTCGCCCCAATGAGTGACCTTCTGGTGCGAAGCGTTTTCGCTGATGCGACTGCTGTTGGTTTGCCTGCGTCGGCATCAAAATCGAACGCCTCAGCAACGCATCAGGCGGCGGCGCTCATGACGCGGTCGTAGATTTGGCTGACGTCCTCGGCCAGGCGGGCCGGGGTGAAGCGGGCGCAGACCGTGGCAACCGCGGCCCGCGCCAGGCGCTGGCGCAACGCGCAATCGCCGGCCAGCTTGGCGATAAGTTGGGCCAGAGCCGCGGCATCGCCGGGCCGATGCGCCATCGCGTCCACGCCGTCGGTGATGATCTCCAGAGCCCCGCCGGCGCCGGCGGCGATCACCGGCTTGCCGCACGCCATCGCTTCGGCGATCACGCGCCCAAAAGGTTCGGGCTCGGTGCTGGCGTGGACCACGATATCCAGGGCACGCATCGCGCTGGCACTGTCCTCAAGAAAGCCGGTAAAGCCGACCCGCGCGCTCAAACCAAGGCGCGCGGCGATCGCGCGGAGTTCATCGAGCGAGTACTGACTGTCCAGGGTCCGATAGAGTGGCCCGCCGATAATGTAGCCGCGCACCGCCGGCCTGTCGGGCAACAACGACAGGGCGCGCAAGAAGGTCTCGTGCCCCTTCCAGCGCGCCATCGTGGCCACCAGCCCGACCCGGATGGTGCCGGGCGCAGCCGCTGGCATTGCGGCTGCGGCGTCGAGGTCAAGCTTGGCTCCGGCGGGTGAAAAGCGGTTGAGGTCGACATCATTATAAATCGTGTGCACGGGCAGGCCGGGACACAGCGCGCGCAAATCCGCGGCGACGCTTCTGGAGTTGGCGATTGCGGCGGCGCATTTGCCGGCATGCGGGGGTAGCAGCCGCGCCATCAGCGGGCGCGAGCTGATGTAGTCGCGGATATGCCAAATCACCGGTGTGCGCCGGCGCCGCGCCCAGATACCTAACAGGTGCATTTTAAAACCGTTGGTATGGATCAGGTCGGGGCCGCAAGCGGCGATTTCGCTTCGCAGCCGCATCAGGTAAGCGCAAATCCCGGGCGCCGCCAGGCATAGCCGGGGCAGCGGTCCGATCGGCGGGCGGCGCTCGGCGGCCGTCAGACCCGCGGCGGCATCGCCGAGACGGGCGACCGAGGCCGGCAGGGTCAGCGGCCGGGCGTTGACGCCCAGGGCGCGCACTGCTTTTACAAAAGGACCGTCCTCCGTGGCGATCACCTCGAGGGTCAGGCCGGGCGCGGCGCGCAGGCTGGCGAGCAGGTCGAGCAGGGAGTATTCTGCGCCGCCCAACTGGCCCGAAGGGTTGAGGTAGAGGACTTTCAAATTTCTTTTCAGCCCATCAAATCGCTACTTGGTCACGCCGCTGCCAGGCGGAGGGACGCCGGCGGCGATTTTCTGGTTCAGCTCCTGGCTGCGGGCTTTGAAGGCGGCGTTGCCGGGTGCCAGGGCGACGGCACGTTGATAGTGCCTGCGCGCGGCGGAGTATTGATAGGCGCCTTCCTCGGCCTGCGCTAACACAAAGTAGGCCTCGCCCGACTGCGGATTGATCTGCAGGGCGCGGCCGATGGTCTGGCGGGCGCGGGCGAAATCCCCCTGGCTCAGGTAAAAGCCGCCCAGACGCATCCAGTTGGTGAACGACGGATCGGCCTCGGCCGCCCCGCGCAGGGCGGCCTCGGCCAGCTTGATGTCGCCCGCGCGCTGGGCGGCGTCGTGCAGCGCCGCATACAGCGGCGCCGTGTCGACGCCGTTGTCGGCCGCCGTCCGAATCAGCTCGGCTGCGGCCCGGGCGTTGCGCTGCGGGCCGTAAACCATCGCAATCAGATCGCCGTAGGCGCGGGGATCCTCGGGCGCCAGTTTGAGGGCGGTGCGCAGGTATTTTTCCGCCACACCCTGGTTTGCGCCCTGGCCGAACGCGACGCCCGCGGCCAGCGTGTCATCCAGCTTGCGCGACACGTCGGTGCCGCGCGCGGCCGCCGCCGCGTAGACCTGCGCCGCCTCGAGCGGACGGCCCTCGGCCAGATAAAGCTGTGCCAATGCGCCGGCGGCGCCTTCAAAGCCGCGCGCCCACGCCTGGCGCAGTCCGCGTTCGGCAGCGGCGCGCTCATCGGCGGGCAGCCACGGGATGACCCGGCTGCTCAGGTACCCGTGATAGCCCAGGTTGGGCGCCAGATAGGTTGCCAGGGTAATCTCTTTGAGCGCCGCGCGCTTGTTGCCGCTGGCCAGCAGCGCCTGCACATAGCGGTCGCGTCCGGCGGGATTGGTCGGATCCAGCCATATGGCGGCCTTCAGTTCGGGGATGAGCCAGGCGCCGGTCGCGTCGTGGACGCGGTCGGCCAGCCACAGATGCGGCAGCGGGCTGGCCGGATGCGACTGGATCACCGCCTGGTTGCCGCGCGTGGAGGCGGGATAGGGCACGTCGTTGGGGTACACGGTCTCGCGCTGATAAGCGACGCCGATTAGGCCCGTAATCGCGGCTATGCCGATGGCGGCGGGCACACCGACGGCGGCCAATGCGCCCGGCGGCGGACCTGAGGGCGCGCCGCCGAAGGTTCGCACCAGGCGGATGGCCAGGGCCAGAAGCACCACGAAGAGCACGGCGTTGGCTGGAATCTGCATGCAGAAATCCAGCGTCTCGTGAAAGCCCATGATGGCGGCGGCGGGGAGCAGGGCGGCGAACAGCGCCCAATGGCGCGTTGGAATAAAATGGCGGCCGTTATAAAGGTATTGTCCAATCTTCCAGCACAGCCAGCCCAGCAGCACCATCCCCACGATGCCGCTTTCCGCCGCCACTTCGACGTAGTCGTTTTGCGCCACGCCGTTGAAGAACATCGTCCAGGGTGGACGCTGATAGTGGGGAAAGACGGTGGCCCACGAATCGAAGCCCGACCCGAACAATGGATAGTCGCGCACGATGGCGGCCGAATCGATCCAGGTGTCAATCCGATCCCAAAAACCAACACCCGCGGCAACGCTCTCGGCCATCCGCCCGGCGGCCC
>Ga0070737_10001548_pt1 | contig 32121 bp, 35 predicted proteins | sample Coa_R1_10_FD_66438 | JGI IMG/M metagenome (GOLD analysis project Ga0070737, IMG submission 66438) | Surface soil microbial communities from Centralia Pennsylvania, which are recovering from an underground coalmine fire - Coalmine... | ecosystem: Environmental > Terrestrial > Soil > Unclassified... | reverse complement strand
AGTTAAATACTGGACCAGCGTCACGCAGATTATTGCCAATACCGCCACCGGGCTTGGTATGATGGCCCTCCTAGCGACGTCAATATAAAAGTAGCCGCCGCACGGCGCGTTCGTATGGCGCTTTCGCAGCCATCATGGCCGTCGCCGTGCCGTCCGGGCCGCACGCGGTACGCTTTTGTCGGTGTGATGCGGCGAAGGTCTGGTTCGCGCCAGACTTCTGACTAAACGTCTATGCACCTGAACTAACGTTTACAGCACCAAGGTACGACTTTCGACGCTACCTCCATAAAAGTCCTGATCGGTGCCATCCGGCGGCGGTTTATTCTTTTCGATGATGCCGGCGCTGGATGGCCCGGGTTGGGCTCGCTTGTCAGGCTTGCCGACGCGCCGGTGTGGCTGCAAATCCCGGGAGTGCAGTTCAAAATCCGCGGGCTGCGTATCAGTCATGGTGTATCCTACGCACGCAGCGGCGCACCGCCGCCTAATCTGAGAGCTTTGCTCACGAGCTGCGTCAGACAGTTTTCCCCGCGTGCATTCTGGGATATCGAGGCCAAACTGGGGATGTACAGTTGGACTGTCAAAAGCCACTCGCCGCAAACCCAGACCGTGCTGTTTGAGCCGCTGCCAGCTCATCAGGCGCTGATCCGTCATACGGTCAGCCGTAATCAATTAAGCGGAGTCTCGCTGGTCGCGGCCGCGGTCAGCGACCGGGTGGGACGGACTACCCTACGACTGGAGCAATTCCAGGCCGCGCGCGCGCCGAGGGCGGCAGAGTTTTATCCAGGTACGGTGCGTGATTGGGGAAAGGCGGCGCCGTTGGAAGTGGCGCTGGCAACTATCGATAGCGAACGCGCGCGTCGTGGCCCTGTCGATCTGCTCAAGATTCATGTCAAGGGATGCGAGGCCAGCGTCATTACGGGTGGGATGGACACTATCCGGTATGACCAGCCCGTGGTCTTCGTACGATGCCTCCATCCCCAGGCCTCTTGCCTGTCACCACTGACGCAGTGCGGTTACAGGATCGTTAGCGTCGATACCTTTAGCCACCGAGTGAATAACAATGATTTTTTTGCGCTACCGCCACGCTACCTGTCCCGCCTTGACGCGCTTTTTGTCGACGCCCGAAAATCGATTCGGGCGAGGTTGTTGTAATCCTGCGCGGCGCTTTGGTGCTTGCCGCTTTTAGGCGTATCCGGAAAAGCTACGATGAATCGCTCGATGCAGGACTTGCGCAATTACCAAAACTACTTCGTTGACGAGAAGCGCGCGCTGGAGTTTGAAATCGAACGTCCCCACAATTGCGGCCGACTTTACCAGTTTCTGATTAGTTACAAGTTTCGCGCCGCGCTTGGCTTGCTCGATCAACCCCTGAACGGGCGATCGCTGTTGGAAGTGTGTAGCGGTAGCGGACTGATGGCAGAGAAATTTGCCCGCGAGGGAGCGCGCGTGACGGTGTCAGATTTCTCCGTCGCCGCGGTGCAACGCGCGCGCGAGCGGGCCCGCCGCCATGGTTTTATGGCCAGCTTTGCGGTCGCCGACGCTCAGCGTCTGCCCTTCGCCGATGCCAGCTTCGATGTGGTCGCGGTACATGAGGGGTTGCATAACCTGGAGCAGCCCGAGCTGGCGTTGCGCGAGATGGCTCGGGTTGCGGCGCAAGCGCTGATCGTAATGGAGCCGGCCGACGCCACTTTGACCGCGTGGGCGGGGGAGCTGGGGCTGTCGGTCAAACGCCCAGAGGGCGGCATCGAAATCAAGCGCCTGTCCCCAGGCAAGGTCGCAACCCTGCTTAGTGCCCAGGCTTTCGCACGAATCAAATGGCAGCGTGCCTTGGTATATGATCCTCATGTGCCATTTAAGTGGTTTAGCTGGTTTGATAACCGTGCGGTCTTCGCCATCTTTCGGGTCGGCTTCGCCCTCGCTAACCTGGTCGCGGGCGCGGCTGGCAACAAGCTAACCCTGGTAGCGCAGCGCTAGTTGACCGCCTTCGTTAGGTCGCGGTCGCAAGTCCCGCTCTATTCAATCCCGCCCGTGTCGGCGTGCCGCAATCTGCGGCACCCCCTGCCTCCTTCCTCATAATCGGTCGTGGTGGCTGCGTTGGCACCGTCAATTCGGTTACAATGCTGGCCGTGGACAGCACGCCCAGGCTCAAGGTCAAACGGCTGAGTGTGGCGGCCGTTATTCCCGCCTATCACAGCGTTCATGCCGCCGGGCTGGACCTCAGTGCGGCACTGGAGCAGCCGCTGCGCTTAGAGCCGCTGCAGCGATGCCAGGTGCCAACCGGAATCGCGGTGGAAATTCCTCCAGGGAGCGAAGGGCAGCTGCGTCCGCGCAGTGGGTTGGCGCTTCAGCATGGTTTGACCTTGCTCAACTCGCCCGGCACCATTGACGCCGATTACCGCGGCGAAGTGAAGGTGCTGCTCATCAACCTGGGTCAGGGAGCGGTGACGATTAATCCCGGCGACCGGATCGCCCAGTTAGTAATCGCGCCAGTGACACGGGCGGTAGTGACCGAGGTAGCCGAACTGACCTCCAGCGTTCGTGGCGAGGGGGGCTTTGGCCACACTGGGCGCTAGCGCGCAGTCGGTAAGAACAATTATGAACGATCAAATCACACCGTCCGAGCTGGCATTGAGCGCGGTCAGCGCGATCGACGGACGTTACCGCACTCGCACTCAGGAATTATCGCGCTTCTTCAGCGAGTTAGCCCTTATTCGCTATCGGGTCCGGGTGGAGGTGGAATGGTTTTTGGCCCTGGCCGCCAATCCGGCCATCGATGCGGTGCCCCGGCTGGCTCCCGCTACGGCTGAGCGATTGCGCGCCATTTATCGGGATTTTTCCATCGCTGACGGGCGCGTGGTCAAGGAGCTTGAGCGCACCCTCAATCACGACGTCAAGGCGGTGGAATACTTCGTCAAAGACCGGCTAAATGCGATCGATTCCGGGTTGCCAGTCGAGATGGTCCACTTCGGCTGTACCTCCGAGGATATCAATAGTAACGCCTACGCGCTGATGCTCAAGGAATTCGCGGACCAAGCACTGGCGCCGCGGCTGGCGAAGCTGGTGGCGCAACTGGCGGCGCTGGCGCGCCGATGGAGCCGGCTTCCGCTGATGGCGCTGACTCACGGCCAAGCTGCCACCCCGACCACGCTTGGCAAGGAGTTGGCGATCTTCGCGGCCCGCCTTCAGCGTCAGGCCCGCCAATTGGCGGGGCAGGAATACTTGGGCAAGGCCAACGGCGCGGTGGGCAATTTCAACGCCCACGTCGCGGCTTATCCCGAGGTCGACTGGATTGCGCACAGCGAGGCCTTCGTGCGTGGCCTGGGGCTTCAATGGAACCCCCTCACCACTCAAATTGAGAGTCACGATTACCTGGCTGAATTGTTTGACCTGACGGTCCGGATCGACACCATTTTAATCGATCTATCGCGTGATATGTGGGGCTATATCTCGCGCGGCTGTTTGACCCAGCGTGCGGTGGAAGGCGAAGTCGGCTCTTCCACCATGCCCCATAAGATCAATCCCATCGATTTCGAAAATTGCGAAGGTAACGCCGGCATGGCCACCGCGCTGTTCCAACATCTGGCGATAAAACTGCCGATCTCGCGCTGGCAGCGTGATCTTAGCGACAGCACCGCCATGCGCGGTATCGGCACTGCCTTCGGTCATCTTTGGGTAGCGATGGCGGCGCTGGAGCGCGGCCTAGGGCTGATCGAGGTCAACCGCGACCGGCTGGCGGCGGAATTGGCGGGTGAGCAGGCCTGGGAGGTGGTGGCGGAGGCGATTCAAACCCTGATGCGCCGTTGCGGTATGCCCCAACCTTACGAACGGCTCAAGGATCTGACGCGGGGACGGCGGATCGATCGTGCCTTGATCGCCGAGTTCATCGGCCAATTGCCGCTGCCCGAGCCGCTGCGCCACCGGTTGCTGGAGTTGAGCCCTTCCAACTACCTGGGCTTGGCCGCCGAGCTGGTAGATCGTTTCGCGCCGGCCGACCAGCTAAAATGAATTAAGCACAGGCGGTTTGTGGATTAATTTTGACCCGAAGTATTTATCCCAAGCCGTCGCTAAAGTAGTTAGTTTGCATTATTCGAACTACGGCTTGTCGGCACCACGCCTTCGTGCAGGCCACGAGGTGTCGTGCAGAAGGCCGCAAGGAAGGCAAAATGGTGAACATTCCTGGAAAGTTAGAAATGTTTTATGAGGGCAAGGCCAAAAAGCTTTACGCCACCACCGATCCAGATTTAGTCATCGCCTATTTCAAGGACGACGCCACCGCCTTCAATGCCAAGAAGCGCGGTACAATCGAGCAAAAGGGTGTGATCAACAACCGCATGTCCGAGTTGTTTTTCAATCTGCTCGAGCAGCAGGGCGTCGCCACCCATTTTGTCTCCCGGATCGACGAGCGCGAGATGCTCTGCCGGCGGCTCGATATAATTCCGGTGGAGACCGTGGTGCGCAATTTGGTGGCGGGTTCGATGGCGAAGCGGTTGGGCCGCGCGGAGGGCGAGGAGTTACCTTTCCCAATTGTGGAATTCTACTACAAGTCGGATCCGCTCGATGACCCTTTGATTCTGCCGGAGCACGCAATAGCCTTTAAATGGGCCACTGCCGCCGAGTTGGATCAAATCAAGGCTCTGGCCCTGCAGGTCAACCGGATCATGAGGGAATTCCTTGATCCGCGTGGAATCCTGTTGGTGGATTTCAAGCTGGAGTTTGGCCGCCATCACGGCAAGATCCTGTTAGGTGACGAAATTTGTCCCGACACCTGCCGATTTTGGGACAAGGCCACGCGTCAGAAACTGGACAAGGATCGTTTCCGCCGCGACCTGGGTGGGGTCGAAGAGGCCTACCAGGAAATGCTCCGGCGGGTCTCCCAGTGAGTCGTCGCGTTGCGAGTTAAAGTATTTATCACGCCCAAGACCGGGATTCTCGATCCCCAGGGTAAAGCGGTGGAGCACGCGCTGGCGGCGCTGGGCTTTACCGGCGTGGCGAGCGTACGGGTGGGCAAGTACCTGGAACTTGAGTTGGCCGCGCAATCGACCAGCGAGGCGACCATCACTGCGAGGGCAATGTGCGAACAGCTGCTCGCGAATACGCTTATTGAGGATTACCGCCTGGAGGTCGACGGCGCGTGAAGTGGGGAGTGGTGACATTTCCCGGCTCCCTTGATGATCGCGACACGGTCTGGGCCTTGGGCCTGCTTGGCCAGGACGTGGTCGAGTTGTGGCACAAGGATCGCAACCTTCACGGCGTGGATTGCGTGGTTTTGCCCGGAGGCTTCAGCTACGGCGACTACCTGCGCTGCGGTGCGATGGCACGCTTTGCTCCAGTGATGGAAAGCGTTGCACGCTTTGCTCACGACGGCGGCCTGGTGCTGGGAATCTGCAACGGCTTCCAGATTCTATGCGAGGCCAGGCTGCTGCCCGGCGCGCTGACCCGCAATGCCGGCCGCACCTTCATTTGCGAGCCGGTGTGGGTACGCGTAGATAATGCGGCTACCCGCCTCACTCGATTGACGGCGGTTGGTCAACTGCTGCGCTTGCCGATCAAGCATGGCGAAGGGCGCTACGTGGCACCCGCCGAGCAGTTGCGCGAAATGAAGGAACGCGGCCAGGTAGTGCTGCGCTATGCCGACCACGACGGGCGGCTGACCTCGGTCGCCAATCCCAACGGCTCGATGGATTGGATTGCCGGAGTGGCTAACGAAACCTTCAATGTCTTTGGCTTGATGCCTCATCCCGAACATGCGGTGGAAGAGGCCCTTGGCGGTTGCGATGGAGCCACGCTATTGCGCTCGCTGGCGGCGTCATGAGCGGTATGGCGGTTGCCCTGCCCGGCGAGCCCGCGGTGGACTTGGCGCTGGCCCAGGCCCAAGGGCTCAGCGCGCAGGAGTATCGGCGGATAGAGCGGCTGTTGGGTCGTACCCCGACCTGGACCGAGTTGGGGATGTTTGCCGTGATGTGGTCGGAGCATTGCTCCTACAAGTCTTCGCGCCATCTCCTGGCGCAGTTCAAAAGCACCCATCGGCGCGTGGTCCAGGGAATGGGCGAGAACGCCGGCGCAGTCGCGATCGGTGGTGGCTTTTTGGTCGTCTTCAAGATTGAAAGCCACAACCATCCCTCTTTTATCGAGCCCTACCAGGGGGCGGCTACCGGGGTGGGGGGAATCCTGCGCGACATCTTCGCGATGGGGGCGCGGCCCATCGCCAGCCTCAACTCGCTTAAGTTCGGCGATCTCGATCAGCCCCACACCCGCCATCTGCTCAGGGGCGTAGTCGGTGGGATTGGTGGTTATGGTAATTGCGTGGGCGTACCCACGGTGGGCGGCGAGGTGAGCTTCGACGCGGCCTATCAGGATAACATCTTGGTCAACGCTTTTTGCCTGGGGCTGGCTCGCGAGGGCGAGTTGCAAAGCGCCAAGGCGCGAGGTGTGGGTAATCCGGTGCTCTACGTTGGCGCGGCCACCGGGCGCGATGGAATCCACGGCGCCAGCCTGTTGGCCTCGGCCGAGTTCGGTGCCGATCAAGACAAGCGCCCGACCGTTCAGGTTGGCGACCCGTTTACCGAGAAGCTCCTGATCGAGGCCTGCCTGGAAGCCGTTCGTACCGGTGCAGTGGTAGCGTTGCAGGACATGGGCGCGGCCGGTCTGACCTCCTCCTCCAGCGAAATGGCGGCGCGTGGGGGGCTGGGGATCGAACTGGACCTGGATTGTTTGCCCTTGCGCGAAAGCAATCTGACGCCCTACGAAATGCTGCTGTCAGAATCGCAGGAGCGCATGTTGATTGTGGTCGAGCGCGGCCGCGAGAGCGAGATTCAGGCGGTGTTCGAGAAATGGGATCTGCACGCGATCAAGATCGGCGAATTATGTGCCGCGCCGCGCTTTCGGGTGCGCTATCGCGGCCAGTGGGTAGCCGACCTTCCAGTCGGCGCGCTGACCGATGAAGCTCCGGCCTACGATCGCCCCCTGGAGGCGATAACTGCGCCGCCTGCGCCCGCCCCCGTTCAACCTTGTCCCACTCCCGCTCAGGCCTTGCGCCGGCTGTTGGACTGCCCCACCGTGGCTTCTAAGCGCTGGGTCTTTCGCCAGTACGATTCCCTGGTGCAGAGCAACACCGTGCTGGGGCCCGGCGGCGACGCCGCCGTGATCCGGATCAAGGGGCTGGCGCGGGCGTTGGCGTTGAGCGTGGATTCCACTTCGCGGGTGTGCGCGCGGGATCCCTACCTGGGCGCGATCGCGGCAGTATGCAAAGCAGCTCGCAACGTGGCCTGCGTGGGTGCGCGGCCGTTAGCAATCAGTGATTGTTTAAATTATGGCAATCCGGAGCGTCCGGGGGTGATGTGGCAATTTGCGCGCGGGGTGGCAGGCATCCGCGACGCCGCAGCGGCGTTGGACACCCCCGTTGTCAGCGGCAATGTTAGTTTCTACAACGAGACCCAGGGACGGGCCATTCCGCCCACCCCTACTATCGCGATGGTGGGGCTGTTCGAGGACGCCGCTCCCCCGCTGCGGCCCTGGTTTAAAGTTCCCGGCGAAGCGATCGTTCTATTGCGCAGTGGGGTGCCCAGGCTGGCCGCCAGCGAGTTTCAAGCGCTGTTCGGCGGCGGCGACGAACTGGGCACAATCGATCTGGCGCGCGAGCGTGCCTTGGTCGATCTGCTGGTTACTCTTCACGCCCGCGGCCTGATAAGCTCGGCACATGATGTGGCCGAGGGTGGCCTGGTGGTGGCGCTGGCCGAGGCCTGCTTCAACCCCCATTGCCTGTTGGGCGCCCAAGTGGCGTTGCCGGCACCGGGGGAGCTTTGGGAGCAATTGTTCGGCGAAGGCCCTTCCAGCGTAATCGTCTCGTTGCCCCGGACAAGGGTGGACGGCGTGCTGGCATTGGCCGCCGAGCGGGCGCTGCAGGCCCGAATGATCGGCGAGGTGAGTGCGCGGCCTCGGCTCGTTGTCGAGCCCGGTATCGATGAAGCAGTGGACGAGCTGCTGGGGATTTACGAAGGGGCATTGCCCAGGAGGCTGACATGAGCGGCCCTCGATCCGAGGGGGTGATGGTAGAGCAGGCCGAACACGATTTGGACGCTTTCCACGAGGAATGCGGAGTGTTTGGTGTCTGGCGCCATCCCGAGGCGGCCAACTTAGTGTACCTGGGCCTGTATGCCTTGCAGCACCGCGGCCAGGAATCCGCCGGTATCGTCTCTTCCAACGGCAGGACCCTCCTGAGCCATCGCGGGATGGGGCTGGTCGCCGATATCTTCAGCGGCGAGGCCATCGCGCGCCTGGAGGGCAGCGCCGCCATCGGGCATAACCGATACTCCACCACCGGTTCGACCACCTTGAAGAACTGCCAGCCCCTGGTCGTGGAGTATGCGCATGGCGGCTTGGCGGTGGCGCACAACGGCAATCTGGTCAACTTTGCCGAGCTGCGCCAGCAACTGGAGCGCGAGGGCGCTATCTTTCAGTCTTCTTCAGACAGCGAAGTTATCATCCATCTGGTCGCCAATTCCTCGGCACCCACCCTGTGCGAGCGGGTAATCGAGGCGTTGGCCCAAATCCGCGGCGCCTATTCGCTGCTTTTTTTGACCGAACACGAGTTGATTGCGGCGCGTGATCCCTACGGCTTCCGCCCGTTGGTGCTGGGGCGGCTGGACCAGGCCGCAGTGGTGGCCTCCGAGACCTGCGCCTTGGACCTGGTGCGAGCGGATTACATCCGTGAGATCGAGCCTGGCGAGGTGGTGGCGATTGGCGAGCACGGGGTGCGTTCTTACAAACCCTTTGCTGCCCGCGTGCCGCGCCGCTGTGTGTTCGAATATGTTTATTTTGCCCGCCCCGACAGCACGGTTTTCGGCCGTAACGTTTACCAGGTACGCAAGCAGCAGGGGATGGCGCTGGCCCGCGAATGTCCGGCACAGGCCGATTTGGTGGTGCCGGTGCCCGATTCCGGCGTCCCGGCGGCGCTGGGTTATGCGGAAGCGGCCGGCTTGCCCTTTGAATTCGGCCTTATCCGCAGCCACTACGTGGGGCGGACCTTCATCGAGCCGCGCCAGGCCATTCGCCACTTCGGAGTCAAGATAAAATTCAATCCGGTGCCGGCGGTGCTAGAGGGTAAGCGGATCGTGCTGGTGGAGGATTCGCTGGTGCGTGGCACCACGCTGCAGAAGGTGATTCCGATGCTGCGCCAGGCGGGCGCCCGCGAGATTCACATGCGGATCGCGGCTCCCCCCACCACCCATTCCTGCTTTTACGGGATCGACACCCCCACCCGGCAAGAGCTGCTGGCTTCACATCAGTCGGTAGAGGAGATCCGCAAGTTTATCGGCGCCGATTCGCTAGCTTATCTGAGCTGGGAGGGACTCTATTCGTTTTTGAACGACGGCGGCCGGGAGGGATTTTGTGACGCCTGCTTTAGCGGTCGTTACCCGCTGGCCGTCCTTGAGCGCCAGCGTCAACTTGATTTGTGGAACAGCGCCCCTCAAGGGTGAGGAGCGGGTGCGTGACGACGTGCATCGGGCGCGCCCGGGTGGGTTACTCGAATTGGCGCAGGCTGTGACCGCGCCGGATGCGGGGTACGAGGCTGCGATGGCAAACAACGACGCAAAGTCGGTTCTCTCCCAATGGCTGACGGAATACAACGAGGCGTCCTGGCGGCGCTACATCGACCGCCTCAAGGAGCGTGGTGAACTGCTGCGGGTCGATGGAATCATGGTGGATGCGCCGGCCTTGTTCCGTACCCGCTTCCATTGCGACGCCACCATGTGCGCCGGTGCCGATCGTCCGCCTAAAACCGATTCCTGTTGCATGGAGTACGAGGTCGAGATCACGCCGCGCGAACGCGAGCGAATCGAGGCCCACGGCGCAGAGGTGCTTGACTACCTGCGCCGGCGCGAGCCGGGGCGAATCGGAGCGCGACGCTCGCTCAAGGGCTTCTTCGACGACGACTACACCGTGGTCCTGGCCAAGGAGCAAGGACGATGCGCGTTCTCTTATCGCGATGACAACGGGCGGTTGTGGTGCGGGCTGCATTCGCTGGCGCTGGAAAAGGGCTGGGCGCTGGAATCGATCAAGCCAATGGCCTGCATTCTGTTCCCGTTGGTGGTTTATCGCTTCGAGGATGGTAGCACGTTGTTGACCGCCACTTCGCGTGCGACTGGGCGGCTGTTCGACGGGCTCAAGGATTGGGAATTGTTGCCCTGTCTAAAACTTAACTCGGGGCCGCGGATGTATGAAGAATGTCGCTTTGCGATCGAGATTGCACTGGGCGCCCGCTTCTATCAACGGCTGGCGCAAGCCGCCTCCGGCTATCTGAGGCCGGGCGCAGCAGGCGGCCGCAAGCCTTCCCGCCCCAAGCCAGCCCCAGGTTCCATGCGCGCCTGAGCCTGGGACGCTAGCTGCAGCGGCGCACTACTTCCATCATCTTGGCCATCGAAAGCCGGCTGACTAGGACACACAAGAGCGGGCCGGCTTGGGTGATGACGAAGCTCAAGCCGCGGGCGCTCACGAAGCGGTGGGCGGCGTTGGGAGGAGCGCTGCTGGCAGGCACGAGCAGCCCCGCGCGGGGAGTAAACATGCACAGGATCGAGCCTTGCGGGCCACGGTACAAGGTATAAATAACGATCCGGCCAACGGCTTGGTGTTCAATGCGCGAACCCACCAATTTGAACCCGGCGGCGGAGAAATCCCATAATCCTAGGCTAAGCCCAGCCTGCTTGCTTATCTTGGCCGCTAGCGCCAGCGGGGTGGGGGCGCTTAGCATGGGCCTGAAGTGGTGTAGCGCCTGGCCGTAGCCTGCCGCTGCGAGGTCGATTGCCGCCGGTGGGCGGCGCAGCAGGTCCACGCGTAGGATAACCAGCGCCCCGACTGCGGCTAGGGCCAAGGCAGCGACCCAGGGCAGGAAGCGCGGCTGCGCGGGCCGGGTCTGGTCAAGTTGGGCTACCAGGCGTGCGCGCAGCGCAGCGGGGGCGGGCACGGGTGCGAGGGTTTGGCGCAGAAGTAATTTTAGTCTACGTTCGCGCTCCAATTCCGCGCGGCAGGGCGGGCAGGTCTCCAGATGGGTGCTCACCGCCTGCAACTCGATGCCGTCTAGCTCGCGGTCGGCGTGAGCGCTCAGGTACCGGTCGATATATTCGCGATGGTCCATACGCCTGCTGGTGTGTCGCTTGTTGGTCGTGCCTACTCCTGTCCTGAGTGTGGTGGTTTGAAGCCATGTTGAAGGGCGAATTCGGCCAGCGCTTGGCGCATCAGGCCGCGTGCTCGCGACAGCCGCGAGCGCACGGTGCCAACCGGCACCGCCAATACCTGGGCGGCCTCCTGGTAGCTTAGCTCCTGGCCGTCAACCAGCATCAGGGTGCCGCGAAATTCTTCGGGCAAGTTCTCCAGCGCCGCTTGCACCTCAGGCTGCATCGGGGTTTCGGCCAATAGCTGCTCGGGGCTGTAGCTGGCGGCCGACAGGGGTTCTTGGCCTTGGGCCACGCGTGCCAAGCCTTCCTGTGTAATAGCGACGCGTTCGCGTTGGTGGCGGCGGTAGCCCTTGCGGAAGACGTTGTACAAAATGGTCAGCAACCAGGCCCGGCAATTGGTGCCGGCGGTGAACTGGCGAAAGGAGCGATAGGCCCGCAGCATTGCTTCTTGACACAGGTCTTGGGCTTCCTCGCGGTTGCGCGTCAAATGTAGGGCTGCGCCGTAGAGCGCGTCTAGATGTGGGAGCGCCTCCCGGCTGAATTCTCCCCGCAACCGAGTCTGATGCGCCTTGGAGCCTGCCATCGCCAACCCACGCTAGCCCGTTGACCGAACAGCCATCAAACCGGTATGGCACGCAAAGGGCCCTTAGCTGTGCTAACAAAACGATACCGCCGCATGTGCTAAAAAGGTGAAACCTGACCGTGTGAAGATGTCTGCCGCTGCCCGCCCTCGAGCGCTAGGCAGAGTTGTGCCCGATCAACTACGCTGACAAGAAAGGGCCGACTCGCCCGCGGGTGGCAGCGACCAGGGATGGACGACGAGAGTATCAAAATCCAGCCGGTTTCCGGGCGCGAGGGGTTAGCGGAATTCGCCAGCTTGCCGTTTCAGATCTACCAAGGCCAAGCGGCTTGGTGGCCGCCCGATCTCGATAACGAGGTGGAGTTGCTGGGGGGAAGGGCGCCGATAACGGCCTATTTGGAAATGTTGCCGCTGGTGGCGCGTCGCGGTGGCCGGTTGGTGGCGCGGGTGACCGCGGTGGTCAATCACCGCTACAACGAACATTGGCGGGAGCGCGTCGGTCAGCTCATCCATTTCGAGGCCTTGCCGGAGCAGGACGAAGCCGTCGGCGCGCTGCTTGAGAGCGCCGGGCAATGGCTACGCCGCCGGGGCATGGATGCGGGACGCAGTGGTTTTGCCGCCTTTCTGGACTACCCCTATGCCATCGACAACTACGGGGGCTTGCCCTCGTTCTTGCTGCGCGGCAATCCCGATTACTACCATCGCTATTTCAAAGCCGCCGGCTTCTGGACCGAAAAGGGGCTGACCGATTTCACCGTGCCGCTAACGCGCGAGATCCTGGCCGGTTATCCAGCCATGGTGGAGGCCGCGCGCCGCCATGGGGCCAGGATCGAGAGTTGGCAGGATTACGGCTACTTGGCGGCGGTGGATGGCTGGACCGAAGTGATCAATGCTGCCTTTGCCCGCCATTGGGGCTGGAATCCCATTACCCGCGCGGAGGTCAGGCCGATGCTGATGGCGCTGGCCCAAACCGAGGTGGGTGAACTGTCAATGGTGGCGACCGTTGATCATCAGCTGGTGGGTGTGATGTTCGCGGTGCCAGATTTCAGTCCGCGACTGGCTCAGATCCGCCCCGGTGCCAGGATCCCTCCTTCGCGAGGCGGGGGGACACGCGGCGCCTTGATCAATATCGGGGTACTTGAGGCGTGGCGCGGTAAGGGGATTAGTCTGGCGTTGGCGGCGCGCTCGTTTTTGCGCATGGCCCAATTGCGCATGCGCTATGCCGGCTACACCCTGGTGCTCGACGACAATTGGGCCTCGCGTGCCACTGCGCGCCGTCTGGGGGCTCAGGTAACCGGCAATTTCGTGGTTTATCGGCGTGATTATTAACCTATCACAGCCAACCTTTTTTAACCTCCTGGCTTGAGAGAGCTACGTGCAGATGTTAACTTTGACCTCTTGACTCCTTGCTCCTTAGTTGGGGCTCGTAGTTGCGATCCGTAAGGAGGTCTATCTGTGCGGCGGTACGAAACAATTTTCGTCCTGCGTCCTGATTTGGGCGAAGCAGTGCTTCGCCAAGCAATCAAACGGATTGAAGATATTATTAGCCACGGCGGCGGCGAGATGGTCGAGACCGAGGAGTGGGGCGTGCGCGAGCTCGCCTATCGCGTCAAGCGCGAGCGGCGTGGCTACTACGTCCGTCTGGACTATGTCGCGCCGGCCGCGGCTCTGAACGAGGTCGAGCGCAATCTTAAGCTGATGGATGATGTGCTGCGCTATCTCTCGGTCCTGGTAGCCGAGGAGGCGAATGCCGCCGAGTTGCGTAGCGAGATTGAAGCGCGCCAGCGCCGCTTGGCCGAAGCGCGCGCGGCCGCGGCGGCGCAAGCCGCCTCAGCCAGCGAACCACTACCCCCAGCGGAGCCCGAGTCCAGTGAGCCCACGGACGAGGCTGCGGACCAGGACTCCGAAGCCGGTGGCGGCGAGGCTTGAATTCGACGGCCGGCTCGTAAAGCCGGCCGAGTTGCGGGTCACCCCTCGCGGCCAGCCTGTGCTACGGGCCTGGGTGCGCTGCGACGACGGCACCCAGCCTCTGGTCCTTGAAGTGGTGTTGTTGGGCGAGGTTGCGCGCGAGCTTGGGAGTTTGCGTGCCGGTGAGACAGTTTGGGGCGAAGGTGAATTGCGCGCGGTCACCACTCGGTTGGTGGGGCGTCAAGCCCCGGCGAGGCTAGAAGTGGTTGCCAGCCTACTGCGACCCGGCGCAAGGTGAAGATAGGAGCAGCCGCAGGCCCATCTAAATCTCTTCCAGGCATGGCTGTAAAGTTATTAAAAGGTTTAAGCGATGACAGATAGCGACCATAGCGAAGAATTGGCCGAACGATTGCCCCGCCCAACGCGTTCCCCTCGGGGCGAAAGCGACCGTGGTATGGAGGGGCGGCCGGGCGAACGTACGGGCGGGCGCCGACGCCCTGGCGGCCGGCGCAAGGTATGCCGGTTTTGTGCCGACAAGACCCTCAAGGTGGACTATAAGGACGTACGAACCTTGCAAACCTTCATCACCGAGGGGGGAAAAGTTGTGCCTAGCCGGGTCACCGGTAATTGCGCTAAGCATCAAAGAGCCCTGACGGTGGCGATCAAGCGCGCGCGCATCCTGGCTTTGCTGCCATTTTCCACGTTGGGCGTCTGAGAGGCTCGATGTGCGGCTCAACGCGGCCCTAAGCCTGATACGCGCGGCGGTCTTGGCGGCCACGCTGTTCCTTATGGGCAGCTTGGTACCGCTGTTGGGCACCAGCGTGATGGTCTGTGCGCCGGCTCCTTTGCTGATTGCCTCGCTGGGGCAAACCAGCGCGACCTCGCGGCTGATCGCGAGCTTGCTCCTGAGCGTGGCGATGGTGGGGCTGGTGGGTGGAGTCTGGCAGGGGCTGGGATTCGTTTTGAGTCTGGGCTTGGCCGCTGTGCTGATGTTTGCTCTTCTGCGCTGGCAGGTCGCGCTTGAGCGCATCGTGCTGGCGGTCACGGCGCTCCTGGTGTTGGCCGCGGGGGCAGCGCTGCTGCTGTGGGCGGGTTCGCCGCAGGTTTTGCTGGCTTCGGTGCGCGCGACTTTGGGGAGTGCCACCGCGCATGCCGATCAGTTTTATCAGAAGCTCGGCCTGGACATGAGCGACAGCCGTCAGATCAATGCTCGGGTGATCGCGCTGACGGTGCGCTTGCTGCCCGCGCTGGCGGCGATTGCGACCGCTACCGCGGTGCTGTTTAACCTGGCGCTGGTTTGGCGCTGGCTGGGGCGTCAGGGGTTGGGCTATGCGCTGTTCCAGGGCTTGACCAAATGGCGCGCTCCGGAATGGATGATCTGGTTGCTGCTGGCAACTGGCTTCGGCCTGTTCATTCCTTTCGCGCCGGCCAAACTAGTAGCCAGTAACGGGTTTTTGTTTGTCGCAGCGATATATTTTTGCCAAGGCCTGGCCATCATGGCTTATTACTTTCAGGCTTTGGCGATGCCAACCGGTGCGCGGGGGTTGATTTATCTAATCACTTTTGTGCAGCCGGTCCTGGCGGCATTGGTCTGCTTGGCAGGAGTGTTCGATTTGTGGGTGGACTTTCGCCGGCTCAAGCCCCCAAGTCAGGAGGCAGGGAGTCTGGACGACTTCTTCTAAAGGAGAGACGAAGAGCTGTTATGCAAGTAATTTTGCGCGAAGACGTCCCCTCTTTGGGACGCCCGGGCGACGTAGTCAGGGTGCGCGCCGGTTACGCCCGCAACTTTCTGTTGCCGCGCAGTTTGGCGGTGGAAGCCAACCCCAAAAATCTGCGGGCTTTCGAGCACCAAAAGCAGCTGGCCCTGCGCCGGCGCGAGGTTCAGCATGGCGAAGCACTCAAACTCAAGGAGCGCCTCGAACAGTTAACGCTGGAGCTGAGCGCCCATGCAGGCGAAGGAGGGAAGCTGTTCGGCTCTATCACCAACCAGGATATCGAGCGTGCGCTAACTCAGCACGGCCTCCAGATCGACCGGCGCCGAATTCTGCTGGCCGAGCCGATCAAGCAAGTGGGCGATTTTGTAGTCCCATTGCGGATCGATGCGGAAGTGGAAGCCAATCTCAAGCTGCGGGTAGCAACTAATTAAGGGCGGCCAGATGATTAGGCTTTATGATTTCCCTGCTTGCCCATTCGGTCAGAAGGTTCGAATCGTGCTGGCCGAAAAGAGCCTCAGTTACGAGATGGTCGTAGTCGATTTGGGTAAAGGCGAACAACGCCGGCCCGAGTTCCTACGCTTGAACCCCTACGGTCGGGTGCCGGCTCTGGTGGACGAGGAAACCGTGGTTTACGACTCCACCATTATCGGCGAGTACCTCGACGATGAATATCCGGATCCGCCAGTGCTGCCGCGAATCGAATTCAGTTCCCTGCGTGCGCGCGCCCGCCTGTTCGAGGATTTCGCTGATTCCTCCTTTACCCCGCAGGTCGGACAATTGATGGCCGAGATGGCCAAGCCCGAGCACGAGCGGGACCAGGCTCGAAGCACTCGGCTGCATCAGACCGTGGAGCGCGTGCTGGATTACGTCAACCGCGAGTTGCAGGGACAATCGTTTTTAGCCGGCGACTTTTCGGTGGCTGACATCAGCTTCATTCCGCGGCTGCTGGTGCTGCGGGAATTGGGCGTCGAACCGGGTGCTGGGCGGGCTAACGTCGAGGCGTGGCTGAATCGACTAATTGAGCGCCCTTCCGTTCAGGGGCTGGAGGGTGTCACGCTAGAACTAGTGGCGGGACTCTGAGACTGCTCGCGCGCCGCCCGCCCGGTACATCGGCCCGGGTGGGACGGCGCGCAGGTAGATTTTTGAGTTAACTGATGTCGGTGAGCAGATCGCCCTCTTCTCCGGGCGCGCCCGAGCTGCTGCCCGTTAGCTTGAAGGTCAAACGGGCGGTAAAGATTTTGCGCTCCAACCGGCCGGTTGGTTTGAGGATGCCGCCATGACGACGGCAATGCGGACAAGCCAGCGTGCCGCCCAACAAGCCTGCATCCTTGGCCGTGATGCGCAAGTCAAAGATGTGATTGCAGCCGGGGTTTTCGCAACTTACCCGATATACAATGCCGGGGGCGTCGGTACGCTCTCCGGGGGTTTCATGGTGTGCACTTGATCCCTGCATTTGCCTGCCCTCTCTGTCCGAGCGAACCTGCGGTACGAACTTTGGTTCTCTCTGACGGTAGTTGGACGTCGAGACCGTTCGGAATCTTCAACTTAGCAAGGGCCGTGCCCATGCTAGTTCTGACACTATAGTTTGAATTGCGAAGAAACAAGCAAGCTCTGGGCCAAGCCTATTTGCATATCGATGCTCAGCTTACACGAAACCGGCGGGTAACTGTTTGCAAGCGTAAAGAAATTGTCGCTGTGGCTCAGGTAACCTGCTCCAGTTGACGTGTCATAGAGTAAAATTACTCAACCGAGGCATGCAATGCGAACTCTGGCGCTGGTGATGGCAGGTGGCCAAGGCACTCGGCTCCATCCCTTGACACGCGATCGGGCCAAACCAGCGGTGCCTTTTGGCGGCAAATATCGGATTATTGATTTCGTGCTTTCTAACCTGGTTAATTCAGGAATTTTCTCAATCTACGTCTTGGTCCAGTGGAGGTCACAGTCGCTCATCGAGCATCTCAAGGATGGCTGGCAGTTTGGGGGGCTGTTGCCCTCTCATTTTGTCACCCCTGTTCCGGCTCAGATGCGTTCGGGTGAGACGTGGTATCTGGGTACAGCCGACGCAATTTTTCAAAATCTCAACTTACTCGAAGACACCAAGCCGGAATTGGTCGCGGTGTTTGGCGCCGACCACATCTACCGTATGGACATCCAGCATATGATTGACTTTCACCTCCAACGGCAGGCGAAAGTGACAATTGCCACGCTACCAGTACCGGTGGAGCAGTCGGCCCAATTTGGGATAGTTGAGGTCGATCAGCAACTGCGCGTGAGCGGGTTTTTAGAGAAGCCGGTTACTGCTCCTTCGCTGCCCGATGCACCAGGCTACTGCCTAGCCTCGATGGGTAACTATTTGTTCAGTCCTCAGCTTCTGCGTGACGCGCTGCTTGAAGACGCGGCCGAGCCCAACAGCCATCACGATTTCGGACTGGATTTGCTGCCGCGGCTGATTCGTCAGGTGCCGGTTTATGCTTACAATTTCATGACCAATCGCATTCGTGGCGACAGTGAAGAGAATTTAAGCTACTGGCGCGACGTTGGAACTTTGGACGCCTATTACGAGGCCCATATGGACTTGCGCGATGCTCGCCCTCACCTCAACCTCTACAATCCCAATTGGCCGTTGCGAACGGCCTATTATAACCAACCGCCAGCTAAATTCGTCTTTAACGAACATGAACGGCGGGGGCAGGCACTCCATTCGGTAATCTCGGAGGGCTGCATCATCTCGGGCGGGACGGTGCAAAATTCGGTCTTGGGTCGTTCCGTATTCGTCCATTCTTTCAGCGAGGTGCAGGACTCAGTGCTAATGGATTACGTAGAGGTCGGCCGTCACGCTCGAGTCAGGCGGGCGATTGTCGATAAGAATGTCTATATCCCCGAAGGGGAAGAGATAGGTTATGATCTCGAGCGGGATAGCAAGCGCTTTTTCGTTACCTCCTCGGGAATAGTGGTGGTGCCCAAGGCGCCCAAGCGCGAGCGCTTGGGTGATATTTCGCTGCTGTAGGTGGGATGAAGCGGAGGGTGGATCAAGTGCAGAGTACAGACAGCGTCAAGGCCGCCAACCAGTTCGCAGGCAGCAGGATTCGCGGCGCGAGCGGCGTCGGGGATGGACGGATGGCGGCTCGCTCGAAGGCCCGTTCTGCGCCCTCGCGAGCGCAGGTCGAGTTGAGTTTTGCCCAGCGATCTCTGTTCTGTTTGATGGTGGCAGTGTTGCATGTGCTCAGCCTGCTGCCTGACTTCGTTCTGAGCTGGCTTGGGATGGCGGGTGCTCTTTTAACCTACCATCTGGATCGCAGGCATGTGGCGATCGGGCTCAAGAATCTGCAAATCGCCTTCCCTCAGGCCAGCCCTCGTGAGCATCGCCGTATTCTGCGCCAATCCTACTTGAACCTGGGGCGTGGAATCGCCGAATTTGTTCGCTTGGGAGGATTCTTTTACCGCTCACTGACCAAACGAGTGGGCTTCGAGCACATGAGGCACTGGGAGGAGATTTTGCATCGCAGCCAGGGGCGCGGCGTGATTATTCTGAGCGCCCATTTTGGCAGCTTCGAGCTGCTGGCGGCGGTGCACGCGATGCGGGGCTATGCGATCAATCTGGTCCATCACACGCAAAGCTTGGCGGTCGGCGACGCGCTCCTTACCTTCGTGCGTGAGCGTGCCGGAATTCGGATAATCCGCAAACATGCGGCCGCCCGGGCGGCACTGCGCGCGCTTAAGCACGGCGAGATGGTTGGGGTGCCCTTCGATCAGAACGCCAAGCGCAGCGAGGCAGTGTTCGTGCCGTTTTTCAGCGAGTTGGCGGCAACGTCCGCCGGTCTGGCGCGACTGGCAAAGATGGCGAACGCGCCGGTGGTGCCTGCCTTTATCGTGCGAAACCGTGATAACCACAGCCATCGGGTGGTCGTTGGTAAGCCTATCCCCTTGGTTGAAAGCGATGATGTGCAAAGGGATCTGATCGAGAACACTCGTCGTTTTCAAGCTGAGATTGAGCGGATCGTCAGGCAGTATCCTGAGCAATTCCTGTGGGTCCATCGCCGCTACCGCACCCGGCCGCCGGGAGCGCCGCGGATTTATCAAGAAAGCGGGAAACGCGCCCGCGTCGCCCTGCGCGAGTGAGTTCGACCTGGCTTGGCCCAGCGCGATTGCGATAATCCTACCAGCAAAAGCAATATCAGCCCCCAGGCTGCGGCCCCTCCGATGAGCGGAGTTCCGCCCCAACCCTCCAGCCAGCCTGGCAAATGGCCGGGATTGACCAGGCGATGCCAGGACTTGGCCCCCACCACCAGGCTGGCGTGCAAGCCTAGCGATAGATAAACCGTCTCGGTTACCAGATAGGCCTCGCCCAGCAGGAGGCCGAGCAGGAACAACCCCACCAGGAGCGGATAGGCTGAGGCTAGTGCTGCGCCCTGAGCCAAGCTGTGCCCGAGGTTGATGAAGCCAGCTAGCGGCTGAAAAGTTGTCATCTCGAAACGGGCAGGGGCTCGGACCAGATGGCACCAAGCGTATATCGCGGCGCTTATCGCCAAGCCGGCCAGCAAGCCAAAGTCATCGCTCAAGCCGTCAAGCAGAATCGCGCGGAAGAAGGCCTCTTCCAGAATCGCGATTACCAGGGCCGCAGGCAGGTATCTGCTTAGCAACTCCCAAGGATGGATTGAAACCAGAGCCGGCAAGTGACCCATAGCCGCGGCAATTGTCCAGAGTACCGCCACCGCTGCTGTCCCGATCGCAAAGCCCCACAGGGCCAAGCGCCAGTCGCGACCGGGGTTGGCGAAGCCACGTTGCAGTCGTGCGGTCAGCTTCAAGGCGCGGGCTTGCGACCAAAGCGCGATAGCCACGGTTACCATCACAACCCGGTCGAAGATGCGCGGAAAAGGAAAATGACCACCGCAAGCCCTTACCATCATCGCGATCGGGGGTGCTAACAAGGCTGCGATTAGTCCCGCCGCGCACACAGTCAGCAACAAGCGCATGCTGAAGTCGGGCTTGACTGTAGCTGCCGATGGTGTGGAGGATGACATTGAAGCTGCGATGTTAGTCAGTGCCGGCGAAGCGGTCTATCCTCTCATCCCGAGCCTGCGGTCGTGTCAGGCTAGAAATCAGTTGTCTGATTGCTCGAACGAAGCGCGCTGTAATCGTGATCGTGGGGCTGCGCGGCTGCGCACGCACGCCTGTCAGCGATGAGTCATTTGAACCAAGATGCCAGGAGCCCAAGAGTAGCGGCAAAACCTGCCCCAACCATTGGCATCAACCGGATCTGAAGGCGGTCGATTTTTCTTTCCAAATCCGCAAGCTTGTCAAGCGGGCTTGGTCGCGTTCCTCCAGCACGGTCAGCTTGGCGGATGCCAGCCGTTCTTGACACGCTGCGCTTGCCAAGCGCCTGGAGGCCGCCGGAATGGCCATGGCCAAGCGGAAGAGTTCGCCGAAGCGATCTGCGACGCGCTCGACGGCGAGTTGATGTGCAAGTCCGACCTGGAGCCGCTGAGATTTGAGTTGAGTTGAGTTCACTCAGAATCACACAGGACCCTACCAAGCGGATATCGACTCCCTCAAACCGATATTGGCTCGCTCCGAGCGAACTTGGCCTCAAAGACGAGCGTATTGACGTATCAGGCTTTGAGCGGTTTTGGATCGAAAGGTGCGCGGCTGGTTGGGCCGCGCACCCTGAACGCGCGCTTCAGGCCCGGGCGAAGATCTCGTCAAAGAAGGCGCGCATCGCGGCCCACGAACGGCGATCGGAGGCCTCGTTGTAGGCCAGAACATTGGGACGATTAGAGCGGCCGGCATTGCGATTGGTGAACGCATGCTTAGTCCCGCCATAGGTGATGACCTGCCAATCCACGCTGGCCGCAGTCATCTCCTGTTGAAATGCCAGCACTTGCTCCGGCGGTACCAAAGGATCATCGGCGCCAGTACAGGCCAGCACTTTGCCCTTAATGTTGCGGGCATCGCCGGGGGTTTTGGTGCTCAAGATGCCGTGAAAGCTGACTACCCCGACGACCGGGGCGCCGCTGCGCGCCAGCTCCAGCACCGTCAGGCCACCGAAGCAGTAGCCGATCGCCGCCAGGCGCTGCGAGCCGACGTTGGGCAGCGCCGCCAGCGCATCCAGCCCGGCGCGCGCCCGCTTGCGCAGCTTGGCGGTGTCCTCGCGCAGCGGGTTCATCAGGGCCTGAGCCTCATCGCCCCCCTTGGCTATCTTGCCCTCGCCATAGAGATCAGCGGCCAGCGCGACATAGCCTAGGTCGGCCAGCATTCCGGCGCGCATTTTTACGTGGTCGTCGCAGCCGGGCGCCTCGTGACAAATCAGAATCCCTGGGCGGCGCTGAGAGCCGTCGCCATGGGCCAGAAAACCGCGGCAGGTGGTCTCGCCGTCGCGATAGTCAAAGGTTTGGCTTGCCATAAAAAGCTCCTCGCTATGAGTTGGCGTATGTTACCATCGCCATTGATTCAGATTGTCGCCGAATAAGTCAAACCTGCCGCCCTGGGCAGGGTACCCAGCCTGAAAGCGCCCGCCTTTGCCCCAGCCGCCGCCTCATGCTTGACTTGAGCACGTGAAGCGATTGCATCGTCCAACCGAGCGCTTTCCCAGTTTTCGTTGCTGGACGGACCAGAAGCAGCCAACTAGCGCGCGAGGGTGGGGCTTGGGGCGGGCCGAGGGCGGACGGCGCTGGCGATGGCTGGGCGCGCTGGCCGGTGCGGGACTGCTTGCACTGGGCTGTCTGCAGGTTTCGCCGCAACCGCCGCTGCCACCAACCTCGCTAAGTTCGTGGAGTCCGATGGGCGGCTTCACGGTCTCCTCGGGCGCCACCTGCGCGGGCAAGGTAACGCTAGATGGTTCGGGCAGCGGCACGGTGAGCGATGCCTGTTTCACCAGCGCTGACAACGTGGTGGTCTGCACCGATACCACCGCGGTCAGCGCGGTGCGATGTAGCGCGGGTGCGGGCGCGCTGTCGGTCAACGGGGCGGCCGGCGATACCATCTCTTACGCACGCGTACGCTGAGTTGGGTTGGCGAGCTGGTTTGGCTAGTAGGGATTGCCCGCCTTAAGCCAACTCACGTAGTCGGCGATCGCGGCGCGCGGAGGCCACGCTGGCGTATAACCGGTGTCCTCCCGCAGGCGTGTGATATCTAGCCATGCGTCGGGTTTATAGTCGGGCCCATGGCCGGGGCGTAGCTCTATCTGGGCATCGGGAACCGCCGCAACCACGGCCTCGCGCAGCTCGGAATGGGAAGTAAAGGCACCGCGGGTTACGTTGTAAACCCGGTGGTTGAGCTTAGGCGTCATCTGCGCCATCACGATTCCCCGCGCAATGTCCTTGACGTAGGTGAAGTCGTGTCCGTCCTGCGCAAACGGGATTTCGCCGCCGCGCGGGCTACTCAGCACGACCTTGCCGCCCTTGAGCGCGCCATGAACCATCCGGCTAGGCAGATTGAGCATCGTATGGTAAAGCGGACCGAAGATTCCACCCACGCGGAGCACGATTACATCCAGCCCGGTGCGCTGGGCGTAATGCAGGCCGATGATCTCGAACACCTTTTTATAAGCCTCGGTGGCGATTCGCGAGTCCGTCGGCAATGGCATCTCTTCGCGAAACGGCCCCTTGGGTACGCCGTAATAGACCGTGGAGGAGCTGGCGAGCGACACTCGGCGCACGCCATTCAATCGACCTGCCTCCAAAATATTGATTAGGCCTCCAGTATTGACCCGAAAATCTTCGGCGGGCGAAAGGTTGTGGCTGGGTACCGCCAAGTGGATGATGCTCTCGACGCGATGCTTGCGAACCACGTCGATGCAATCAAAAGGGTTGGCTTGATCGAGGCTTTCGACCACCACCCGCTTGCCGAATTCGTCCTTAAGAAAGGAGGGTTCGCGCCAGGTGCGATAGCGTGTGATGACTACGCTCTCGCCCGCGTCAAGCAAGGCGCGCGCAGTGTGCAAGCCGGTAAAACCCATCCCGCCCGTAATCAAGACCATCGCACAATCCCGATCAGGCGATGTGCGCGGCGTAGGACGGAGGATCGGGACGCCGCCGGCTTCATTTTAATACTGGTTACCCTCTTTGAGCCAAGCTACGTACTCGGCCACCGCGCTCTCCAGCGTATAATCAGGCTGATAGCCGGTGTCCTCTCGTAGGCGAGTGGAATCGACGAAGGCGTTGGGTTTGAAGCCTGGGCCACGGCCGGGGCGTAGGGGGATTTCCGCGCCCGGCACCGCCTTGATCACCGCGTCACGCAGCATCGCATTGGTCAGCTTGCTGCCCCATCCGACGTTGTACACGCGATGGTTGAGCTTGGGCGCCATCATCAGCATGGCCAACCCTTTGGCGCAGTCTTTGACGTAGCAGAAGTCCTGACCGTCCTCCTCGAAGGGTACACCTCCCGGGCCGCCGGACAGGTCTACCTTGCCGCTTTTGAGTGCCCCATGCACCATCCGACTGGGGAGGTTGGCCATGCTGTGATACAGCGGCCCCCAGATCCAGCCGATTCGCAAGGCGATCACATCAACTTTGGAGCGGGCGGCGTAATGTTGGCTCAGGATCTCGAAGACTTTCTTGTAGGCTTCAGTCGGATAGGCTGATTCCAGTGGCAGGGGTAGATCCTCCCGGAACGGGCCCTCCATGACGTGATGATAAACCGCGGTGGAGCTGGCGATCGCGATCCGGCGGGCGCCGGTCAGTCGGCCTGCTTCCAAGATGTTGATCAGGCCGCTCATGTTGGTGCGGAAATCCTCGGCGGGCGAAAGCGCGCCCAGACCAGGGACCGCCAGATGCAGGATCGCATCGACCTGATACTTGCGAATAAGGTCGATACAGTCGAAGGGATTGGAGATATCCAGGCTTTCCACCATCACTCGCTTGCCGTATTCGTGTTTGATGAAATCCGGCTCACGCCAAGTGCGGTAGCGCGTGATCACAACATTCTGTCCGGCGTCGAGCAATTTGCGCGCGGTATGGAGTCCGATAAACCCCATTCCTCCGGTGATTAAAACCATGCCCGTTCCCCTGCTTTGTAGGTCGCTTTAGCGGCGAAGAAATTTTTCAGCTGACGACTTAATCGCAATCTCCGCCACGGGAAATAGAGCACTCCCGGGGCGGGCAACAAGGCTGTCGAAGGCGAGCATACCAAGGCACGCTCGCCTGTCAACGGCTGCTTGCTCAGGTTGCGGGCGCGGTTGTTTTTGCGCGCAGCTTGCCCCAGGCGCTACAATCGCCAGTCATGTTGCCAGTTCACAACGCCTCGCGCGCTCCGCTTAACCCCTCGGCCGACCTGACCGGTCGCTTGGTCGCGGTTTGGTACGGCGGTTTGTTGTGCTCGGGGGCGCTGGTTTGGCTGGCGCTGTGGGAGAGCGAGACCCGGGAATTGGCGGCGGCGGCACTCTCGGGTGCGGTGGTCATTTTGCTGGGGCTGGCTTCCTATACGATGCGCCAGAGCGGGGACAATTGGCGGCGCCATACCGTTGTGGCCGCGGTCGGACCGCTGGTGGTGGCCCTGATGTTGTTCGAATTCCAGGAGTACAACCGGCGCGCCGAGGACGCTATCAGCACCCATCTGATCGATTTGCGCGAGATCGAGCTGGCCAACGTAAGTTTGGCGCATTGGGCGGCGGGAACGAGCAATGGCCGGGTCTCGGGCGTGGTCCGCAACCATTCGGCAATCGTGCTGCGTGGGCTGAGCCTGCATTTGGCGGTCCGCTCCACCCGCGCGCTTCTGACCGAAGTTACGGCCGAGGTCTCGGTGGAGGTCCCCCCGGGTCAAGAACGCCGCTTCGAGACAGCGGTGGCGGGGCTGCCCGGGCGCGCGGACAAGCCCTTGCCTTGCACCGACTGGCGGCTACAGCCCTCAATGGTTCCCGTTACGAGCTGCCGTTACCAAGTGGCGCAGACCCGCGCCGAACTGGAGTTTTAGCGTGCGGGGCGTTGTGCAGGCGCGATTGGGCCGCCCGGGCGTACGTAAGCGGTGATCGGAGCTGGGCTCTTCAGGATCGCGGGTGCCACTACCTGCTCTTCCAAAATGGGCCAAGGGAAGCCAGGGCGAACCAACCTGCCCAGCGCTACTTCGGCGTCATGGGTGGCGACCACGTTGGGCGAAATGATAGTGCCGTCGCTGTCACGCAACTGGTAGTAACCAGGCGGTACGTCGATTGCGAAGCTGCCGTCGGCGCTGGTTAGGCCTAGGAAAGAGTCGTGGCTGACTCGGCTCTCGAGATGGAGCGCGAGGTGGGACAGAGGTTGCCCCTGCTTATTGAGGACCGTACCACGCACAATCGCCGCATTGCTCACGCCGACGACGGCCACAATTGCCATCGCGCCCCCCATAAGTCCAAGGGTGAAGTGCTTTAGTAATCCCATAACTCACTAATAGCGAAACCGTAGGGAGGATGGAATGATCGGCCGGGGGAAGGTAGGACCTTCCAGTGTCGTGGCCTCTCAATAACTAGGGAGTTTCGCGGTCGCGGAAAGCGGCACTAGTCCAGTGGAACGGGTCGCAGTGCTTGCCCATCGCCCTCGCGGACAGCGCCTGCCGCGCTGTTATATCTGCCATCGACCGTCGATTCAGAGCCTCTCTTAATCCTACGCCATGACCGATCTGGAAGAGGACAAAGGCTATCCGCCTAAAGCGGCGCCGTCCTCCGCGCTATCGGACCGGGCAAATCCAACCCCCCGAACCAAAGCTGGATGCCGATAGCCGAGCACGCCCTGCTTTTAGCGATAATGGCGCATCAGGCCTACCACCACGCCGCGCACCGTCAGCTCTTCCGCCGCGGCGTAAATCGGTGCCATTGTGGCGTTGGCTGGTTGCAGCCGAATAGTGCCGTCGTCCTGATGATAGAACTTCTTGACCGTGGCTTCGCCATTGATCAAGGCAACCACCGTCTCGCCGTCGTTGGCATGGTCACGTCCTTCCACGATGATATAGTCCCCATCGCGAATTCCTTCGTCGATCATCGATTCGCCGCGTACCCGCAAGCAGAAGGTCTGCTGGCGCCGGATGAACTCTTCGGGCACCGTGATAGTGTCGTTGCCCTCCACCGCCTCGATTGGCGCGCCTGCCGCCACCAGTCCCAGCATCGGCAGTTCCCGCGCGGTGCTACGCGGCGTGGTATCGACCATTTCCAATGCCCGGCTATGATTCCATTTCCGTCGGATTAAGCCCTTCGCCTCGAGGTTCTTCAGATGTTTATGAATAGTGGCCAGCGAGGACAAACCGAAGTAGGCGCCGATCTCCTGCAAGGTCGGGGCGTAACCGAACTTTCCGATATGATCGCTGAGATAATCGACAAGCTGCTTTTGTCGTTTCGTCAGAGTCGCCATCGTGGCTCTCCCTGGGCTGTCCTAATTGCGCGATAATGGCGAATGGAGAGCGAAAAAGCAAGAGCCAAGGAAAGGATTTTAAGGTTAAGTAGCACATTTTCAACTTTGCGATTACTCTTTGCTCCGCGCTTCGGCGCGTTCCACGCAGTCGCGGAAGAGCCGATGATAGTTGGTGACCAGTCCGAGCTGGCGGATGATCCCTTCGGCGCCGATCAAAGCTCGCAGCAGAAAAACGCTGTGGGCTGGAGATGCGTACAGGCGATTGGCTAAAGCGATTTCGCCTACTGCGGCGGCCTTGGCCACCGAGTCGTACTTCTTGGGATCGAAGCGACGGTCTTCGCGGACCGGCTCGAACAGAGTTCTAACGATCTCCACCATCGGAGCAGGCTCCTGGCCGCGTGCGAGATAGCCTAGCGCGATGAGCGCCTGCCCCATCGCGCTGGTGTCATCGTCGATCAGGCCGCGCGCCAGTTTGAGGTTGGCTCGGCGAATGGGCTCGGGAAAACTGCGAATGGAGCCAAAGTCCAGCATTCCCAAAGTGGGATGATAGGTCACCAGGTAGTTGCCTGGGTGGGGATCGGTATGGAGCACGCCCAACTCCAAGATCTGGCGCCACATCAAGCTGAAGTACTTGCGCGCGACCCACTCTTTGAGGGCCGAATCTACGCCGGGGGCGAGCACGTCGGCTAGCGGATAACCTTCTAGATAGGTCATGGTCAGGACGCGCTCGGAGCTGAGAGCGGGAATCACGGTTGGAATCGTGATGTCGGGATCGTCGGCCAGCAGTTGCTTGAAGCGTGCCGTGTTAGCGGCTTCCAGTCGGTAGTCTAGCTCCTCCTGGATGCGGGCCTGCAGTTCGGCGTAGATGGTGCGAACCTCCAGCTTCTGGCGCATCAGGTCGTGGGCGAGCGCTTTGAAGGTGGCCAGCAGGAGCTTCAGATTCTTGAGGTCCTGTGCCACCGTCTCGCGCACTCCGGGATACTGAATCTTGACCACCACCTGCTGGCCATTGGCCAAAGTGGCGCGATGGACCTGTCCCAGCGAGGCGGCAGCGAAGGCGGTGCGCTCGAAGCGGCGGAAAAGCTGTTCGGGACCCTGACCGAGTTCGCGTCGGATCTGCTCGGCGATAATCTTGTAGTCCATCGGCGGCACGCTGTGCTGGGTCGTGCTCAGCACTTCCAGCGCGGCGGCCGGCAGGATGTCCTCGCGCATCGAGAGCATCTGGATGATTTTGAGAAAAGCGCCGCGCAACTCTTGCGAGCTTTCCACAATCAGGCGGGCGTTTTTGACGTGGGTAGCGAGCAGGCTTTGGTCGCGCTGGGCGGTATCCTGAAAGGGTCGGCGCAGCGTGGCCCACAGATAATTGGAGCCAACCTGCGAGGCCAGCCCGCCCATCTTGAGCGCGCGCCGCGCGCGGCCGCTGGTCAGCGGCTTATCGGGAGCCATTGCCGGCATGCTCCGACCAGCCCACGCGATTAATTAAAGTGGCGGAGAGCGCGGCGCCGAAGCCGTTATCGATGTTGACCACGGTGATCCCGCCTGAGCAGGCGTTGAGCATCCCCAACAGCGCCGCGATCCCACCCAGCGCGGCACCGTAACCCACGCTGGTAGGCACCGCGATTACCGGCTTGTCGATCAGTCCGGCCACCACCGAGGGCAGCGCGCCTTCCATCCCCGCCACCACGATCACCACGCTGGCCGCGGCTATCAGCTCCAGGTTACTAGTCAGGCGATGGAGGCCGGCCACGCCCACGTCGTACAAGCGGCTGACCCGATTGCCGAACAACTCGGCGCACAGCGCGGCTTCTTCAGCCACCGCCAGATCGGAGGTGCCAGCACAGATTACCAGTACGGTTCCATGGCCGCGCGGCGGTTCCGGGTGCACGATTACCGTGCCCAACGAAGCATCGCTCCGGTACTCCAAGCGGCGCAACCGCCGCCGCACTTGGCGCGCCTTATCCTCGTCCAGCCTCGTCACGATCAGATTTTGCCCACGCGCGACGATTTGGGCGCCGATGCTGGCTATCTGCTCGGCACTTTTGCCGGCTCCGAAGACAACCTCGGGCAGGCCGCGGCGCAACTGGCGATGGAGATCGATTTTGGCGAACTCCAGGTCGGCGAACGGCAGGTGGCGCAGGTCGGTCAGCGCGCGCTCCACGCTGAGGGTGCCGTCGGCGATTTGCTCGAGCAGTTGGCGGATCGTGCTTTCGGTCATCAGCTGTGTCTAGGGGCAGCCTGACGTAGCGGACGGTCAGCGATCAGCAGCAGATCGTGGACCGCACGCGCGTCGGCCCGCAAGACCTTGAGGGTAACTTCAGCCACTTTCAGTTGCTCGCCGGCTTTGGGAATATGACCTAAGCGCTCCAACACTAGACCCCCAATGCTAGCATAGCCTTCGCCTTCGGGCAGACGCAGGCCAAACCGTTCATTAAGTAGACTCAGGGGCGTTCGTGCGGCGACCGCCAGAGTCTGCGCTCCCAGCGGGCGAACCAGTTCCTCGCGTACGTCGAATTCGTCTTCAATCTCGCCCACGACCTCTTCGAGCAAATCTTCCACCGTGATGATTCCGGCGGCGTCGCCGTACTCGTCCACCACCACCGCCATGTTTTCGCGGGTCCGTTGCAGCGCCAGCAGAATTTCGTCCAGCCCAGTGGATTGGGCGAAATAGCTGACCGGACGCATGATCTCGCGCACCGGGCGAGCCAAGTCGGGCGCTTCCAGCAAATCGAACACATGGACCACGCCGATCAGGTTGCTGGGTCGGTCGGCGTAGACAGGCAGACGGCTGAAGCCCTCGCGCCGTACCACCTCGGCGGCGCTGGCGAGCGTAAAATTTAGCGGCACCGCCTCCACTCGCGACAGCGGTACCATCGCCCGGCGCGCTTCGGCGCGCGTGAAGCGAAAGATCCTGCCGATCATCAGGCTCTCGTCGGGCTGGATCAGGTCGGCTTGCACCCGCGAGCCGCCCGCCGTCCGTCGCTGCAGCAGCCGAACCAGGTCCTCGCGCCCGATATAGGCGCCGCTATCCTGACCACCAATCCCGACCCATCGGCGCAAGCCGTGACTGAGCGCAGTCACCGGGTAGAGTAGCGGAGTCAAAGCTAGGCTCCACAGGCGCAACACAGGCGCGGCCACTCGCGCTAATCGCAGCGGATGGCGTAAGGCCAACATCTTGGGTGCGGTTTCGCCCAACAGCAGAGTCAGCGGGGCCAGGATAAAGCCGCTGATAAGTTCGTGATGAGGCCAGTTGTGGTGCAGATAGACAGTTAGTAGGGCGGCGGCGCTGATCGTGGCCAAGTTGGTTGCGGTCAAAATCGCGGCCAGCAGCCGGTCGCGCCGCTGCAACAGGCCGCTGAGCCGACGTGCACTGCGGTCGCCGGCTTCGGCGGCGGCGCGCAACTTGAAATCGTCGACCGAAATCACCGCGATCTCGCACGCCGAAAAGAAGCCCTGTCCGGCTAGGCATAGGGTAATTCCGATGATGGCTTCGGCCAGCTTCATGGGACCAACCGGCGCAACGTTACCCGCTCCAGACTGGCGCCGCGCACTTTATCCACAGTTACTTCGAAACCAAGCAGCACAAAGCGCTCACCGGAGCGCGGCACTCGTCCCAGGCGGCGCAGAAGCAGGCGCGACAGGGTGGGCTCGTGCTCGCCTGCGGGAAGGTCGATGGCACCCACAGCCTGGGCCAGGCGGTTCAACTCCACCGATCCGGCCACCGACCATCGGCCTTCGTCCAGAGGGGTAATTTCGGGCCCGTCGAGGTCAAACTCATCGCGGATTTCTCCGAACAACTCCTCCAGCAGGTCTTCCAGGCTGACCAAACCCAAAAGCCTGCCATATTCATTGACGACCAGTGCCAGCTGCACGTGGTCATGGCGCATCTCCTCCAGCATCGGACCCAACGCTTTACTCGGCGGTACGTAATAGGGAGCCCGCAGCAATCGCTCCAGTCGCGGCGGTGTGCTTTCCAGACGCCAAGCAACCAAATCCTTGGCATGCAGCACGCCTACGATTCGATCCAGGTCGCCGTGATAGATCGGCACACGCGAATAATGGCCGTGGGCGACTTCGCTGGCCAGGCGCTGAGGTGAGATATCGATCGGCAAGGCAAAGATGTGCTCGCGTGGGGTCATGATCTCCTGCGCGCGCCGGCCTCCGAAATCGAACACCCGATCAATTAGCTCACGCTCGGCCGCTTCCACCTGGCCCTGGGTCTCGCCTGCGCGCAGCAAGGCGCGGAACTCGGTCTCGGAGACCGATGGCGGTCCCGGCGGCGGGGAAACCTTAAGTCGGCCCGTGATCGGATGAAGCAAACGTGTGAGCATTGCCAATGGCTGCGCGGTCAGGTCTAGGACGGCGGCGGGAAAAGCCAATGCGAGAGTCTTGGGGGTGACGTCGCTGATCAGGACAATCGCCACCAAGTTGATCGGGACGGCTAGATAAGCTCCTCGATGGCCCAGTAACCCGATCAGCAGGGAAGTAGCCAGGCATTCTGCGAAAACATTGGCCACTTCGGTCAGGCCGATCAGCGTGACCAGGGTCTCCAAGGGACGGGCCAGCAATCGCTCTACCGCCAGTCCTACCCGGGGCCTGAGCTGCGCTCTCAGCCGCTCAATTCTGAGCAGGGAAAAGACCGCTGTTTCCGAGGCGGAGACAAAGGCGGCCAAAGCCAATAGCAAGGCTATCAATGTGGGCAGCAACCACATCGATGTCAGGCGACTGGTTCGTGAGCGCGCAATTGATCCCATCCCCTGAGCACGCTGGTGGCTACGGGCTGATCGTGGGCGTCGCGCAAACGCAAACCGGCGCGACGCGGCAGAATCTCGCCGATGCGCGTTACCTGAACGCCCAAGCGGCGACTCAACTCGGCTTCTGAGTGATGAGTGGCCATGCAAAACAGCAATTCGTAATCTTCTCCCCCACTCAGAGCATGGTCCAGGCACTCGCCCGCTACCGCGCGATACGCTGCCGAGCGTGGAATGCGGTCGGTTTGCACCAGTGCGCCGCAGCCGCTTTGCCTGAGAATATGCCCGAGGTCCTGAAGTAAACCGTCGCTGATGTCGATCGCGGCTGGAGCGGGAGTAAGACGCGCCAGGCGCAGCCCGGCCGCCAGGCGCGCGGTGGGAGCAAGATAGCGCTTGACTAGCATTCGGCGTGCAGCCGGTGAGGCCTCAAGCTGGCCGGCCAGCAGGCGCCAGCCCAAAGCGGCGTCGCCCAGCGTGCCGGTGACAAAAATCCCATCGCCCGGGCGCGCTCGATCGCGTCGCAGTATCTGCAAGTCGGCCTCGCCGATCAGAGCAATGGTCAGGGTAAGTTGAGCGGCGCGGGTAACATTGCCGCCGATCAAGTCGACCTCCGCCATCCGCGCGGCGCGCCTCAATCCAGCGTAGATTGCCTCCAATAACGCGGGTTTCAGGTCTGGCCGCACTCCC
>Ga0070737_10001546_pt1 | contig 32191 bp, 25 predicted proteins | sample Coa_R1_10_FD_66438 | JGI IMG/M metagenome (GOLD analysis project Ga0070737, IMG submission 66438) | Surface soil microbial communities from Centralia Pennsylvania, which are recovering from an underground coalmine fire - Coalmine... | ecosystem: Environmental > Terrestrial > Soil > Unclassified... | reverse complement strand
GTTCGCTTTTTCTGACGCTTCTCCTCGCGTCAATCTCGATTCCTGGGACATTCACAACGATTGTGGCTGCACCCGGCCGCATGGTAAAATTAAGGTTTGCGGCTTGATCCGCGCTGAGGAGGACGTTGGTTCTCAAAGCGGTCTCAAAACCCTTATACTTGGCGGTTAGGGTGTACCGTCCAGTCGGCAGGTTTAGAAAGACGTACCGGCCTGCACTGTTGCTTACCGCCTCATGACTCGTGTTTGTCTCCACGTGCACCGCGGATACTCGAACACCCGGCATGACAGCACCAGATGTATCTGTGATAACCCCGGTGAGCGACGCTGTGCTTAATTGGGCAAGGTTTACGTACGGCATGACTGCCCAGATAAGCAGGATACCCAGAAGGCAATGCTTCCAAGTGCGATTGCAGACGCTCCGTTTCTCAGTCATAGGTCACCTCCTCAAACGCCGTTTTAAAGTGTTCAGTTTTTGTCAGAAGAGGCCGATGTGCGCAATATTCGTCGTCTGCTTTTTATCTGCTTTTGTAATTGCATAAGGACAAAAGAGTTATAATCGCGTATGTGCAGCTTCGGGTAGAGTACTCGAGCAATTTTGGATTGTCTTCCACTCCCATTTTATAAATCTGAATCAGAACGCCTGCAGACCCCCAGCGGCCTTGGGGTTCGCTGCTATGTGTGCCAGATTCCGTTTCGGTATTTTTGAGCTTGACCTGACTACAGGGAAGATATTCAAAAAGGGCGTGCCCCTCCGGCTTCAACCCCAGTCTCTGAAAATTCTGTCAATGCTTCTCAATGCTCCCGGCGAAATCATTACCCGTGAAGAAATCCGTCAAGCCTTATGGAGGGACGAAATCGTTGTTGATTACGAGTTGGGAATCAATCGCTGCATCAGACAGATTCGGCAGGTATTAAGTGACGACCCTGTCGCACCTCGCTATCTGGAGACACTTCCGCGGCAAGGTTACCGTTTTATCGCTCCGGTAGAGAGATTGACCGATCCATCGCTTGCCGGTGAACTCGGCCCCATCGTGAACGTGAAGGCTTCCGCCTCAGCCTCCACACCGGAATGTCTTATGCCGTATCGGATTCCGGTCCGCCGTGCCCTCACAGCGTGGAAGGTTGCGCTTGTCAGTTTGCTCTGTGCCGCAATCGCTGTCGCCTGGCGGCTGAGCATTCGTGGCTCCCGTTCGTCACTCACTCCCAAAACGGAAGCTTACAATAACTATCTTCGAGGTCGATTTGAGTTTGATAAACGCACCCCGCAAAGCATGCAAAAAAGTATTGATTATTTCCGAATAGCTATCCAGCAGGACCCGCACTCTGCCTTGGCATACGCGGGACTGGCGAAAACCTATGTTTTGATGAGTGATTTCAATCTGCTTTCCCCACACGAAGCATACTCCAGGGGAGAACAGGCGGCGTCAGAGGCTCTTCAGCTTGATCCTACGCTCTCAGATGCCCATGCTGCCCTGGCGATCATTAGAATGAATCAGGACTGGGATTGGTCTGCTGCCGAGGAAGGACTCAAGAGAGCCTTGGCACTGAGCCCCGGTAACGCTATCACGCACCAATGGTATAGTTTTCTACTTTCCTGTACAGGCCGCCATTCCCAGGCAATTGACCAGGCAGAAATCGCGCAAAGACTCGACCCTCTCTCGCTGGCCATTGGCACGCAGGTCGGATCTGCGTTTTATTGGGCGCGACGCTACGATGCAGCGATTCAGCAGTTGCAGCAAGTTATTCGTCTGGAACCAAGTTACCCTTGGGCTCACTTCCGTTTAGGCCTTGCGTATGCTCAGAAACGCCAATTCCCCAATGCAATAGAAGAATTCAGGAGCTGCCCGGAGATGCTTTTCAGGAACGCGAACTATATCGTGGGCTACGCAAATGTCTGCGCGATGGCGGGAAGCAAAGTTGAAGCTGAGCGGATGCTCTCCAGGCTATCCTTGCTCTCCAGCCGAAGATACGTTTCACCAAGCGATCTGGCGCTCGCCTATATCAGTCTGGCACAGAACCAAAAGGCTCTGCACCTGCTCAACCAGGCTTATCTGGAGCGCGATGACGGGCTCGATCTGATCAAGGTCGAACCCATGTACGACCCGTTGCGCCAGAACCCGCAATTCCAGAATTTGCTTCGTCAGGTTGGACTAGGTCCTAACTAGGATATCGTTTCAGTAAAATATGTACTGATTTAAGGGTCCTCCTTGGCAGAAATCCAAACTGCTGTGGATGCTTCCCAAAACCAATAGCGAAATTTGTTCCCGCCTAAATGCGCAACTGAAGAAGTTTGCCTCAAGCCGAAATACAGGTATTCTTCGCTTCGCGACTCTCCGCTCAGAATGGCAGGCGAAGGTTTCAGCGGGACATGAAGGTCCCGACATAGGTCATGTATTTCAGTTGCACTGCACTAACGCTGGATCAGCCGGCTAGGTTTCAGGCTGCCGAATGTGCCGATGTTGGGCATGGTGATGGAAATTCTGAGCAGGTTTTCATTGCGGATAGGTCCGAGATTAAAGCGCTCGAATTGCGCATTCAGAGCAAAGCAACCAAAGTTGTAACTGGCTTCGGCCACAAAGTCTTGCGCCACGCGCCCGGAAAAATTGTAGGCGACACGAAACGCTTCTGTCAGCCCTTTGCGGCCTTCATTTCCATGACTTGCTGTGAGGTTCAGCAGGTGGAAGGTTGGAAGCGGCGTGATGGGAATCGTGGGAGCGATCGGCGCGGGCAGCAGCAATGCGCGTTTGATGAAGAAGTCCGTCAGCGCAAAGTCTACGACATGGGTCGCGGCGTGCGCGGTGATTCCTGCATCCAGCACGCCGCCGCCGTGGGGATCAATATCCGCGCGAAGCTCGGCATCGAACTTCGATACCGGACCAATCTTCAGGACCGAATCCAGGGGCGAAAGATGCCTGCCTTCAGGAAATGCAAAACCCGTGAGCGAGAGCGCAGGGTCAATCGCCACTTCGCTCCCCGGCCGGATGGCGCCGCCGAATGCGGGGTCCAGGAAATACTTTTGCGTGAGCGTCCAGGAGATCAGATCGCGCGCCGGCGCTCCTCCAGCCTGATGATCCGGCGCATCCTTCTTTTCAAAAATCGAATTGGTCAGCGAAACCTCGACTTCATGATCCTCAGTCAGGATATCCGTCGCGTCAAATCGGATCACGTCCAGAATGGACTCAGGATCGGCGGCCTTCACATACCAATACTGAATGTCAGGCTCAATGACGTGCTTCAGACGATGACCGAAGAAACGGCGAGACAGCAGTTTTTCAAATGAAGGTGGGCGAAGATCGGCGCTGAATTCGCCCAGCAAGCGGTTTGTCGCGCTGTGATCCGGCTTCAAACTTGCGCCGTAATAAGTTTCCCGCGCTCCCAACGTGGGCGTGAAATGAAACCCCCAAAAGGGCCGCGGCCGAATGACAACGCGCGGAAAGAAATCCAGCCGCGGGCTGAGCGCGGGCAGGGTTAAATCAGGCTCGGAGCGCCCAACGCCGTCGGCCAGAGCGTCAAAAGAAAAGTAAATGGGCGAGTCCCGGAATTGTTTCCCAACACCCGAAAACCAGACTTCAGGCGCCTGCCGAATCACGACGGATTTTTCATTCGTCGTGGCCGCGGAAAGAAAATCCTGAAAGCGCGAGGCGTAAAAGTTGAGACTGAAGGCGTCAAAATTCCTGGTGAGAAAACCCGCCTGGCCCGCCTCCGAGAACGTGGCGGTGTTGAAAGTGCTGGCCCAGATGGTGCGAAACGCGAGCGAGTTTACATAATCGACGTTCACCACGCCGCGAAAGCCATGGCCGAGATCATCAACGTCACCGACAATATCGAAACTGCCGCCCGACGCGCGGAACGAGCGATTGGGGCCCGCGCCTCGGTCATCGATGGCAAAGAACGACGCCGTGATGCGACTTGAAGCGCTAGGCCGCGCCCGAAAACGTCCGGAATAAGCCAAACCCCTCAGGCTGAAATCTTCCAGACCCAACAGCAAATCGGCGCTGGGATTGATGGCCCAGAAGAATCCATCCCCCAGGGTAAAGCCTTTCTGCGAGCTCTGGCCGATCTCGGGAAGCAGAAATCCTGTCTGCCGAGGTTCGCGCGCGGCTGATACCTTGACGAACGGGAGATAAAAGACCGGAAGGCCGACAAATCGAAAGACAGCCCGATGGCTGGTTACTTCGTGGCCCACTTCAATCCTGGCCATGCCGGTGGCGAACGTGAGACCCTGGTGTTCCTTTCGGCACGAGCTGACACGCCCGTTTTTTACGCCATAGATGCTCTCATCTACGCGGGTGATTTGTTCCGCTCGCACAAAGAGCGTGGCGGGGCTTCTTGAGCCTGGGTCGCGCCCGACGTATCGCAGATAGCCTCTGGCGTTCGTAAACCAGCCGTGATCCGACCTGATGCTGTAGTGGCCAGAATCTGCTTCGAGATGCCCGCCACGATCTTCAAACACAACGTGGCCGCGCGCCAGTACGTCGCCTGTCGAATCGTTGTAGGTGATAGAATCCGCTGCCATTCGCATTTCGCGGTAGCTCATCGTTACGTGGCCCCGCAGATCGTAGATGTCTTTGATCTTTTCCTGCTTGTCGGCGCGCAAGGTCAGGGTGGTTTGGGAATCCATCAGCTCCGCGGGAACGAAGCAGCCTTGCTGAGCCAGAAGACTGGGCGTGATGGCAAGGCATAGCAAACCCGTAAGCCACAAGAAACCAGGGGTAGGAGCTTTCGGGCATATCTGTCTGAAGACCGGGCAACGCTGAGGGCGGGCGTTTACTGGCGCGCATGGACGCTCTCCGGGCACGGCTATTTCCTTGAACCTTTTTGACTCTGCAGGAAGGCCACCAGCGCCCTGAGTTGCTCATCTTTCAGGTTCTTGAATGGCGGCATTACGGAGCCGGGCGAGTAGGCCACAGGATTCTTGAAGTGTCCAATCAGCCATTCGTCAGACCGCCCCCGGTTGCCTTCCTGAGTCAGGTCAGGTCCCAGTTTTGTGCCTTCTCCATCCAATCGGTGACAGGTGAAGCAGCCTTCCTGGTGATAGAGCGTCTCGCCGTATCGGATGAGGTCGGATTGTTTCAGCGGAGCGGTTGACTGCGCTTCAGATTGAACGCCCGGCGCCGCGCCCATCTGCGAGAGAGCATGAATGAAGCGGACAAGTTCCCAGGTGTCCGCCTCGGAAATTGCTCCGTTCCAGGCGGGCATGCCTGTCAGTCGAATGCCGTTCTGGATGATCCAGAAGAGGTCGCCGTCGCTCCAATGCTGGACGTGCGGGGAAGTCAGGTCCATTGCGGGCGGATACATGCCGCGCCCAAGTTGAGTGGCGCTGTGGCCGTCCGCGCCGTGGCAGAGAGCGCAGGATTGCTGATACACTTGCCGTCCCCGCTCGATGCTTTCCGGATTGGCTGGAAAAGGGTTCTGGAGATTTGTGGCCTGAATAGGAATGGCGACATCCTTGGCCGCGTTGGCCAGGATCGTTTCCACCTTCGATGGGCGCTTGTTCGCGGTGCATGACGCCGCCGCTGCGATCAGCGCGCTCAGAAAAATGAAGATTGCCGCCTGCCTCCGTGAAGTCATACGATTCACCCCGCAGACAACATCTTATTTCCGCAGGGCTCTCAGACTGTCGGAGGAAGGTAAAAGTGATGTAAACGTTTTTCCGGTTGAGAAGCAGCCTGCCCTGGCAAGTTACTGAAAACATACCCAGGCTGTCATTCTGAGAAGCCGCAGGCGGCGAGGAATCTCGAACGGGCAATCAGCAATCAGCAGTCATCCAAGCTGAAAAGCATTTGAGGGTTTGGGAGTGCGGCAGTCCGGAGTCGTGATTCAGGGCAGAAGTGGTGAACGCCTGCAATCTGAAGGACCACGCCATCGGCGTCGTGGCGAAGTTTTTGAACTCAAAATTGCGTCGTAAATGGCCATGACTCTCCTCGCCGAAATCCGGGAGTCAAGCTTTTTCCTGGCGAATGCGCGGGCGTTGCGACCTATCGACTCCCTGAGTCGCTCGTCCCGGGCTACCTCAACGATCTGTTCAGCCCACTTCTGGAGATTTTCGCCGTGGACTACGTATCCTGTATTACCGTGGTCAATAATCTCGTGCGTTCCTCCTGAATCCGACACAATTACTGGCGTGCCCATTGCCATCGCTTCCACCACACAACGGCCCAGGGCCTCACGCTCCGAGCAAAGGATCAGGGCATCCGCCGCAACATACAATTCCCTGATATCATTCACAAAAGGGATGATGCGTATCCAATCTGATAAGCCCCGGGTTCGGACCAAGCGCATAATTTCCTCCGCCGTTGATGAGTCTCCGAAGCTCTCACCCTTCAGTACAAGGATCATATCCGGTACAAACCGCTTGACCTCTTCGGCAGCGCGGATAGCCAGCGCATGCCTCTTGTTTGGCGCAAATCTTGCGATTAGAAGAAGAACAAACGCCTTCTCGGGAAAACCGAGCCGCTGACGCAGAAAGGGTTTGTGAAAGAGATCGGGGGAGAACTCTGCCGTGTCCACCTCATCGTAGACAACTTCAACGCTATTCGGATCCACCTCCATGCACAAGACCCGCCGTTTCGCGTACTCAGACACGGCGATTATCTTGGTGGCCATTCGGAGTTGGTCGCCGAAGGGGCTAACTTCTGATACCCTGCAATGTGTTATAAAAGGTATCCCAAGACCCACGAGAAGTCCCGGAAAATGCGGGTGCGCCAAGCTGTTGAAATGAACGAAGCTGGGATTGACGCGCTGGAGAACGTCGGCCAGATGCAGGTATTGTTCCGTCGGGGTGCCTCCGAAGCCGGCGTCACCGCTCAGCACCTTCACCCCTGCCTCCTTCAGTCGCCGCACGAACAATCCTTTCGCCCCCACAGCCGCGAAAAGCTCAAAGCGCTGCTTGTCGATGTGCCGTGCTAACTGGCAGAGGCTCTCTTCTGCTCCTGAGAACGCGGACTGGTTTGAGATCAGCAATACACGTGGTTTACGGCTACGATCCGTCGGGAACCGGTAAAACGTCATGAAGTGACTCTGCTCCCGTACTTTCTGTCGCACCCGGATCGAAATCTTTCGCCACGCTCGCAACTCCGACAGAGGATCCTCGGAGATTCCCCGCGTCCTAATGACCTCGCGAGCGATATCAAGATCACGATGCCGGTTGATATGGACGGATTCGGGAAGAGCCCCGGCCTCCGCACCATACATCCTCTCAGCGTCTAACGGCGTGTGCCTGAAAATAAGAGGGCCTTCTATCGGAAAGTGCTTGGCTGCTTCAGCCAGCCTGCCAACCACCGCTGCAGGATCTTTGGGTAAACCCGGGAGCGTCAACTTCGATAATCGCTCGATTAAGCTGAGTTTGTAGATTTCCGGTGCCACGCCAAACGGCAGGCCGCGAATCAAGGTGCAATCATTTTTGTTGTGGAAGTGGTGTTCCAGCGCAACCGGCAAGAGATCAGGTGGCGCAAATGCAAAACCCAGGCCACAGGCAGCGAGCGTTCCCGCACGGAGACGTGCGGCAGCATCGAACAGCATCCCCAGCTTGCTTACGGAGCTACTTACGAATACAGACGCCGGGCAGCGAAGCCGCGCCTGTTCAGTTCCTCCCTCAAATTGCGACATCAGGATTGTCAGCGGCTGCCCCGGGTGGCGGGAATGAAATCGGTCTACCCACCATTCAAGGAACGTGCCGTTCTGAAATGTATCGAGGTAGGGCCGATAGTGAAGGGACCTGGAAAGCGGCGCCAGAAAGAGAAACACAGGAACGGAAGGCCACATTACTTCGACACGATGCCCCCATACAATTCTTCGCGGCACTAATAACAGTTACACGATGAGCTCCCGGTTATACCCGAGCCCGTCTCGCAGCATTGAACGTAGAGATCACAATAGGAGCCTGAGTCCGAGCAGTATACCTGGCAGAACTCGTAGCAGCAACTGCCACTGCACCCTGAAGACATTGCCTCGACGTCGCAATCCGAATTAGCCGCGCATTGGGGAAACAGAGGATAGCTCGAACACACCAGCGCTAAAACCAAAAGCCATTTTCCCGCGACGCCTTCAAAAGCCATTCACGCACCCTCCGGCCAACGCCACGGCTCAACGCCCTGCCATCGCATTCAGAATCGGGGACACCACGCTACCGTCTTTTGCAAACACGAATCGGAGAGGAGCATGAACCGTTACGGGCGCTTCATCGGCCGTGAAGGGACTGAAACGCCATTGCTCTATCGCACGGGCGCAAACACTGAGCGCCACAGGGTCGCCATCAACCTTTTGCACCTCTTGCACACGGCCGTCTGGCCCAATAATCAGGAGAAGGCTCGCCATCGTTCCGTCATGATCGGGCATGATTCCGGGTGGATACGTGGGTCGCACAAAGGCCAGCATGTGCTTAGCCAGACCCGCAGGAGTCACAAAATACGTGCCCTCTCTAACCAGAATCGGCTCTGTATTAGCGACTTCGTAGGCTGAAGGATACATAAGCGCCCCCATCAGCGTTCGCATCCCCAGTACGTGTTCGCCGATCGTAATGCCGTCTCGAATCAGTAGTGTTCCTGCGCCTTGAACCTTGCCGCTCGCAATGAGCCCGTGGGGTCCATGAACCTCGACACGCATTCCGGACGGCAACTCACCATAAACGATCAGCCATCCGCTACTGGTTGCGACTCCTGTGATCTGGATTGATTCAGGCATGACCTTTACCTCGTCGGCTGGCCAGTTATCCACGCCGGAAATCATCCACATGTGTTTTGATACCTGCTTTCCAGGATGAACCTCTCCGATCACGAAAGTGGGCATTGGCACACTAGCGCAGCGGAAGCCCGCAACGTACCGGGTGTTGGGTGTGAGATCCGGCAGTGAGACTCGAACCATGTCGTTCGCCGGGACTTGAATTTTACGGTACGTCCAGTGCCAGGAATAGGAAAAGCTGTGTTGAGGCTCAGCCCGACCTAGACTCGTTTCAAACGTCGCTATCAGCACGCAGAACAGAATCGCCTTCGTCCCACGCGGGACCTGATTCCTTTTCATGGCCGCCCTCCACAAAGACCGCCGAAGCGGCGACGTCAGTAGCACTCGCAGGAAAAGCTTCCGCTTGCTCCCGAAGAAGTTTCACAACACTCGGCGGTACAGTCGCAGTAACTACCCGAATCGCAATACTCTTGGCACCAGACAACAGCGCAACTACCCGATTGTCCAGAGGTACAGTATTCCGGGTTGCAAGATACAGACTGTGCTCTCACGCTGATGCTGCCTTGAGCGGTGAGAAACAGGAAGAACGCCAAAGTCAAGGCGCCAGAACTATAACCCCAAAGAGGCAGGCAAGATTTCATAACCAAAGTGCTGGCACTCAGAGCGCCACCCCTTCATTGAGGGAGTGTATGCGCTCTATTTTTTTTGTCAAGCCCGTGTACTCATCCAGTAGATTGTTGACACTCAGGTCCTTGAGTTTGGGTTTGTGCTTGGGCGAGGACGAGGAAATCCTGAGGAGGTTGGGCTACCCCGATTGATTTTCCAATGGACCAACGCGGTCAACCGTTTTTAGACCTTGACCGTGGCTGTACTCTTCTTTGAATCGGTAGAAGCAGAAAAAGCGAGCTAGCAACAGGGCAGCGTAGCCAAGGCAGCTCATTCATCGGGGGCCCTGGATGTCTCACGAGGTTTAAATATGAAGAGATTCTTCGCTGCTGTGAAAATAGCCCGTAGCGCCGGCATCCCTTCACCGCGCTCAGCGCTGGCTTTGCCAGCCTCGTTCGGGGCCAGCGAGACGCCGGAGGTACAATTTCATGTCCTGTGGTGAGCTAAAGGCTCATGGCCTCTGCGCTCAGAATGGCAAGCGTCAGACCCGCGCAGTCACGTCGGGCGGAGACCCGGGAGGGAATGTCAGTCTAAACACGGTTCCGGTGCGGCCGGTTTGCTCAACGGAGATGTTGCCTCCGTGGTCCTGCACCATCTTCTGGACAACGGCCAGTCCCAGCCCCGTTCCGTTTTCTTTCCCATAACTGACAAACGGCTGAAAAATGGTTCCCAGGATCGATTCAGGAATTCCGGGGCCGTTATCGGCAATGCGGACCTCAAAGCCATCCGGCGATCGCCGGATTCGCACCTCAATCAGTCCGGATTCCTGCGAGACCGCCTCGCAGGCGTTCAGCAGAAGGTTATGGAAGACGCGCTCCAGCTTGATCGGGTCAAACCACCCCTGACATGGCTCTTCCTCATGCCACACGCTGATTCCAATGGTGCGAAATTCCGGACGAGCCTGCACTGCCTGAATCGCGCGGCGAACCGCTTCCTCAATGCTGCAAAGCGCGGGCCGGTTAATTTTGCGCGCCTTGGAGAGCTCAAGGAGCGAGCTGATCAGGTCTGACATGCGGTTCACAGCCTGGCGGATTTCCTCGTAGAAGTCCTTGCGCTGGGATTCCGGCAGATTGCCTTCGGAAAGAAACTCGGCGTAGGCGAGAATGGCCGTCAGGGGATGCCGCAGGTCGTGAGAGATGGCGCTGGCCATGCGGCCCATGGTTGCCAGCCTTTCGGCGCGCAGCAACTCATTCTGCGTTGTCCGCAAGCTCTGACGCATGCGGCGGAAGGCGCTCGTAAGCTCGCCCACCTCATCCCCCGTTGTGGGCAGAAGAGGATAGTCAAAATCGCCTTTTTCCAACGCATGCAGGCCGGAAACCAGGTTTTCAAGCGGGCGCGTGACGGTGTGGGACATCAGGAGCGCCAACCCGACGCCGGCAAGGATCGCCGCCAGCCCCACTCCAAATAGCCAGCGGTTCAGTCCGCTGAGAAACTGGGTGGCGCGGTCATACGACTTGAGAACGGTAAGGCTGACCGGGCGGCTTCCGTCGGGGGGCAGCTTCACTGAAGCGCTCACGAAGCGTTCAGCGCCAAGCTTAAATTCGGCAGCGCCGCGATCGCTATCCGGCACAAGATTGATTTGAGATTCCAACTGCGCCTGCTGATCGCGTGAAAGGGTGCTCACAACGAGGCTATTTCCATATCGAAACGCCACCTGGCTGGAGGCTGCCTGGCTCACCTCCCTCGCAACGCCTGTGTCCACTTCGTAGCCCACGCCCAGTATGCCTAACAGCAGCCCTTCGGAAGGACGTCCGAAATAAATGGGCTGAAGAAAAACCTCGTACAAACGCCCTTTGCCAAACCACCAGTCGCGGCTCTCGCCTGCCGCGAGGGAGCGCTGCATGGAGCTCTGCGCGGCTTCCATCGCGAAGCCGCCTGCCGAAGTGTGCAACGCCACCAGTTTACCGGTGCGGTCGGCCAGCACGAACAGGTCGCTTCCAGCCAGCCGCCAGAGTTCCGCCGAGCCGTCCTGAATGGTGGCGGCATCCTGCGTGGTCATCAAAGCGCGAAGGTTCGGCAAGTCCGCCAGCACCCTGGCGGACCGGGCCAGGGTCCCTTCGCGCTGGCGTTGAAAGTTCTGGAAGGTAACGACGGAATTGTGGAGCGCCTCACCGATGTCCTCTCGCACCCTGCGCTCCACTTTCAAGCGTACGATGAAAACCGTGGCGCACGCCAGCACGCTGGAGATAAAGATCAGGGAAAATAGCAGCTTCGTCCTGAGTTTGACTCTGCGCATCTGGATGATCTCCCGATTGCGTTGGGGCGGAAAGAATCAGAGTGCGAAGGTCTGCGAGGCGACTCTATGGGCCAGTTTTCAGATCTCAACAGGCCGTGGTGAAATTCAGGACGGCATTCTACTCTTTGTTACGATGGGCCTCAACGACCATGAATTCGCTCCAGGCCTTCCCGTCGTCAGACTTCTCACCTCGCCACGTGAAGCGCGTCTTGGAGATGTTCGTGTAAGTGGCGCGCGTGTAAGCGTGGGCGGCCATCGGTTCTTTGAAGGCGTAGAAGATGGATTGGCCATCGAACCTGACTCCCCCGAGATACTCCGGTCCAAGGTCCACCCAGGTTCCAGCCAGCGCGTTGAGCCACTTGATGTTCCACATCTGCCTGGTGGCGTCATACGCGCGCAGATTCATGCCCAGCACGATCAGCTCTCCGGAGAAGCCTGTCATCCTGTACTCATCCGCGATCGCATAGCCGTCGAGGATGAACCGACCGAGCCACGTCGCTTTGAATATCTGCCATTCTCCGTTGGCTGACCGCACTTTTGCCTCGCACCGCCATCTGCCGATGAGAAATGCAAATTGAGAGAGCGCTGGCGGCGCATTGGGGTTGGCCTTGCCAAATTCCTGGTCGATCTGGTCCATCAAGGCGTCCTCCGCAGCGGCTGCCGGCCGCGTTGACTCGATCAACAGCCCCTTAAGGGACAAACTTGTAGCCTACTCCATGGACAGTCTTGAAGTGCACGGGACGTTCCGGGTCTGCTTCCAGCTTCTGGCGCAACTTCAGGATGTGGTTATCCACCGTGCGGGTTGATGGGTAACAATCATAACCCCAGACCTCGTTCAGAAGCTCATCCCTTGAAATGACGCGTTCGGGATGCTGCGCGAAGTACTTCACAATCTTGAACTCCTGGGGAGTCATTTCAATGAGATTTCCCGCCCGTTTAAGCTCCATTTTCCCGAAATCGACGGAAACATCCGAAAAATCATATTGGTCGATGATGACTCCGCGCTGGAGGCGGCGAAGGGAGGTTCGCACCCGCGCCAGAAGTTCTTTGGGACTGAAGGGCTTGGTGACGTAATCATCGGCGCCAAGCTCGAGAAGGAGCACCTTGTCAACCTCATCCGTTGTAGCGCTCAGAATGATAATCGGGAGGGACGGCGACACTTTACGAATCTCGCGGCAAACCTCGCGTCCAGACATCTGCGGCAGCTTCAAATCAAGAACCACCAGAGAGGGCGGCGCGGCGCGGAATGCCGCGAGGCCCGCCACGCCATCGGTGGCGAATTCGATTGCATAGCCCTCGGACTCGAACAATTGCTTCAAGGCTTTGTGAATTACTCGATCGTCTTCAATAATCAGAAGCTTTTCCATAAACCTGACACCTATAACCGGCGCCCAAGCCGCCGGTGTTATAACCCTCCCCGGCCCAAGGCAATCTGTCCTGTGGCAGACTACAACCCTCTAAAGCGTACACCATTCTTTCCGTTCAAATGCAGAAACTAATAAAATCTTTACAAATTAATTACAAAAATGGCCAGATTTTCCCGGCATTTTGCTTGAACTCCGCGTCGGGATCAGGTTGAATTTAACGGTGGAGAATGGGCGCAACTTTGATCTGCTATGCGACCAATAGATAGAGTTCGCCAGGCGCTGCATGGCGGTTTTCTTTCATGGCTGGCTTTCAGGGAATAAATACAACAACGAGCAATTAAAAGAACAGGTTCGGGCCGCCGCGCCATCGAAGACGGCCAGGAGGAAGTCATGGGTGAGCGAAGCCTCAGAATTCTTCGAGAGCTGGGTATTTGTGCGGTCATTTTACTGAGCGCCGCCGCACTGTCTACCGGGCAGAATGCCCCTGCGCCGCGGCCTGCAAATGCGGCTTCAGGCGCAGCGGGCGACATGCAGGCGCAGATCCGGGCTCTACAACTCAGCATGGCGCGCATGCAGTCCCGGATGGACTCCATGCAGGCGGAAACTGAAAAACTCCGCGCGGAACTCCGCGATGCGCAAGCCCGATTATTGGCTCTCGATTCTTCCGCAAAGCCTGCATCGGCACCTCAAGCCAACACCCGCAGCGCATCGTCCGCCGCACCGCCCCAACTGGATGCGTCGGCCAAGGCTGACAACAATCTCCGGAATCGGCTGTCGAATCTGGAAGAACAGCAGCAGCTTTTGGAAAGTAAAGTTGATGACCAGTATCAAACCAAGGTCGAAAGCGCTTCCAAATATCGCGTCCGCCTCTCAGGGATGGCCTTGCTCAATGTATTCAGTAATCGAGGGAGCGTTGACAATCAGGACGTTCCTCGTTTCGCCCAGCAGCGCGGCCCTTTGGATTCCAATGCCGCGTTTGGCGCTACCGTCCGGCAATCGATGGTTGGAATTGATGTTTCCGGTCCGACGCTCGCCGGAGCCCGGACTCGCGGTGAAGTTCAGATGGACTTTTTTGGAGGATTCCCCAACGCCCTGAATGGCGTCACCGCCGGGATTATGCGAATGCGCACAGCGACCTTCCAAATGGATTGGTCAAATACTTCGTTGACAGCGGGGCAAGACATGCTCTTCTTCTCGCCCCTTTCCCCCACTTCGCTGGCATCTCTCGCTGAACCCGCTTTCTCATACTCCGGGAATCTCTGGGCGTGGGCGCCGCAGATTCGCCTTGAGCGCCGCTTTAACTTGTCCGAAACCTCCAAGATGATCCTGCAAGGAGGCATTCTGGATTCCCTGACGGGTGAACCCCCAATCTACAACTTTTATCGAACCCCGCAGGCCGGGGAGCGATCCGGACAACCTGGCTACGCGACGCGGATAGCCTGGAGCGCCTCAGCCTTTGGCCAGACCGCCACAGTGGGTGTGGGAGGGTATTACGCGCCGGAAAATTGGGGTTTCGGGCGGAAAATCGATGGCTGGGCAGGAACAGCCGACTGGGACTTGCCCTTAGGCCGCTGGTTCAGCTTTTCCGGTGAGCTTTATCGCGGCTATGCCATTGGCGGTCTGGGAGGTGGAATAGGAAGAAGCGTATTGTACAATGGTTCTTTAATCAGCGCTGCAACCTCTGTCATGGGTTTGAACTCCGCCGGGGGATGGGGCCAACTGAAGTTTCATCCTACTGAACGGCTTGAGTTCAACGGGGCGTTTGGTGAGGATCAATCATTTGCTGCGGATCTTCACCGGTTTCTGAATGCGCAAAGCTACTTTAATGCTGCGATTGAGAAGAACCAAGGCAGCCTGGTCAACTTCATCTATCACCTGCGATCGAACCTGCTGCTCTCCCTCGAATACCGGCGTCTCTGGACCACCGACGTCAATGAAGAACCTTACCGGGCGAATCAGATCAATTTGGGAGTTGGAGTGCTCTTTTAGCAGGCTTGGGGGGAGGGCAACCTGCGCAGCGGTCAGAGCGCTGATGGTCGTTGCGCTCTTAGGCGTCTTTTCAGGGTTTCTTGAAGCGGTGACGGTGGAGGCTCACGTCGAGTATGCAGCTTCATCCAAAAAGATTGCCGTGACCGACGCCTCGAACGTCGTTCTTTGGCTTACCCCGCTCTCGGGTCCGGCCATCACACAGGCGGGAACCGCGCTTCAATCGCTTCCGCGCCATTTCCAACTCGTGCAATTCCACAAACGCTTCGATCCCCACCTTTTGGTCGTGCCAGTTGGATCGCTGGTGGATTTCCCAAACAAAGATCCCTTTTTTCACAATGTATTTTCGCTTTTCGACGGGAAGCGCTTTGATTTGGGGCTTTATGCGGCAGGATCGACTCGTAGCGTGAAGTTCGATCGCCCTGGCGTATCCTTTATTTTTTGCAACATCCATCCGCAGATGAGCGCAGTGGTTGTGACGATGAAAACGCCTTATTACGGAGTCACGAACAAAGCCGGTAAAGTGCATATCTCCGGAGTGCCTGATGGGCGATATCAAATCCAGATATGGTCGGAGCGCGCGCTTCCGGCAACCCTTAAAAACCTCGATCGTGAAGTCACAATTGACGAAGATACCCACAGCCTCGGAACGTTTCGGATCAAGGCGTCCGGCGACCTGCTGGCGCATCACAAGAACAAATATGGTCGCGACTATGACCCGGTGATCTCCGTTTCACCGCTTTATGGCGAGCCTGAATAACGGATCGGACGCTGAGGCAACAACTCCTGGTTGGAGGGCTTAGGCTGCCCGGCAATTTTCAAAGCAGGCTCATCCTCTTTCACGGGCAGGCACACTTCTGACACGAGCTGATGGATGGCGGATGAGAAAACGACTGGGGAGAATTGTTGATCGATGGTCTGCCTGGCTGCAACGGCCAGGCGTTGGCGCAACCCAGAATCCTTGAACATTCTCGTCAAGGCGAAGGCCAAGGCATTTGCATCTCCCGGAGGCACCACCAGCGCGTCAATATTATCCCGCAAGCATTCGGCATTGCCTCCGCAGCCGGAAACAATCACCGGTATCCCGCGTTGCATGGCTTCGAGCGCAACCATCGTGGGCCCGCCTCCTTCAATAGCAGTGGATGGGATTGCAACAACATCCATTAATCGATAATACGGCTCCACATCTAATTGGTGACCGGCCCAGACGATACGTCCTTCCAGTCTCATTTCATAAGCAAGAGATTTAAGACGGTAAACGTAGGCCTCATCTCTCGGACATTCAGGGCCTGGGCCTCCCACAAAAAGGAGCCGAAGTTGATCCCTGGTCTCAGGACGCAATCCGGCCACAGCCTTCAGGAGGATATGGTGGCCCTTATCTTCGGTAATGCGACCCACAATCCCGATGGTGAACCGCGTTTCGCGGGATGGCGAACCCTCAAGCGCTGCGGGCTCGACATTTCTCGGCGCCTGGTGCACACAATTGCGCACCAAGACGATTTTGGCTTTGAGTTCAGGGCTGGCCTTGAGCAGGCAGTCCGCCGCGGCGTTGGAGCACACAACAATCTTTTCAACATGTCTCGCCAACCGGGAAACCAGAAGGATGTCGCTGCGGCGCGAGAGAGCGTTGTGAAGGTGAAACAACACAGGCGTCTGCGTAAGCCATGATGCCGCAACCCCAAAGGGAAGGCACCGCGGCCCATTCACATAAATAAGTCCTGACTTCCTTGCGATAATTGCGCTCGTCAAACGGAAGGCGCAAAGGGCGCTCCGTATTGCAAAGGCTGCCTTTTCACGCCAGGATTTGCGGCCGGGTTGATATGACCCAAGTGGGCAGATCAAAGTTTCGTATCCTCGATCCTGCAACTCCCTTTGGAACGGGCCGCCATCTGGAAAAACGACGGTCAGCCGAAAGTCCTCTTCAAGGCTGGCTAGCACATGCCCCAGCGCGCGCTGCCCGCCTCCGCGCCAACTCTGCTGGTCAAGAATGATGATGGATGTTTTATTCATTTTTCCTCCGTTCACAGCCGCCCGGGGACGCCCCCGATCTGGCTGCCTGCTTGTTCGCGTTCAGCCCAATTCATCACGATGCCCATCAGGGCTAAAAAAACCGCCATGTTCCGCCAATAGGTGTAAGCATCTGCCGCCATTAACTGGACGCACTCACCGCACCAGAACGAGAACAAAAGACCGCCCCAGAATGCTGTTTTGATGCTCGAGGAATGCGCGAGCCGCCAGAAAGCGCGGAAAGTCACCGAAAGAAAGAGAACAAAGCTGAAAAGCCCAGCAATCCCCGTTTCAAGAAGCAGATTCAGGAATCCGTTATCGGTGATGATGGGTTGATGAAAAAGGCGTGTGCGCGGCAGGGACTTGTAGCCCACGCCAAAAATAAAATAATGAGGATGCTCTTGAAGCACTCCGGCAATTCGCCGCCACGTGTCGATCCTGCCGCTGGATACAAGGTTGGGATCGGTAAAAATCTGAGCGAAGTGACCGACGCGATTAATCAGGAAATAGTTCCATAGCTCCGGCGAATAGAACGGTAAAAGGAAAAGAGGAAGGCACAACGCAAAAAGAAACCAAGCTAATCTGCCGGCGCGAACTCGCCCAAAGAGCGCTCCAAACACCAAAATGGTTGTCAGGACGCATCCCCAGGCGCTGCGCGAGAATGATACAAAAACTGCGAGCGTGAGGACAGCAATAAGCGCCAGCAGCCATGCCTTGGAGAGCCTTACCGCTCGTTCCTTGCCGGTTAGAAAGGCCGCCGCGGCCGCTGCAAGAAAAAACCCGCACATATTTGCGAAGCTGGAAGCCTCAAAGAACACTCCCTGGGCTCGCCGGATTATGCCGCTGCCCAGCCAGATAAGCTGATCAGCAGCCGGATGAGGAATGGGAATTGGCCAAACAAAGTCAATAACTCCATAGATTGCAGAAGCGGCGGCAGCAGCGAAGAGCGCCGGCATCAATCGCGTTTCGAGGCGAGTTTCTTCAGCTCTCATACCTCCCCGGACAATGGCGTAAATTAAAATGACCTGCGCCAGCATGAGCCAGCGCAGCAAACTGTCCCAGCCCACATGGCTGCCTGAAAATATCCAGACAAAAGGAAGCGAAATGCCCGTGAACAATAAAAAGCAGGTAAAGGCGCCCGCAACAGGATCGAACCGCAACTTGAAATCTGGCAGGCGGCACACGACGATGCCCGCTCCGATCGGGAGCAGAAGCGTTGTAGGGTAGATGGGCACTGCGCCCGGTCTTTCGAGATAGATGGGCGGAAGGGCAATCAGACCTCCCAGGAAAACTGTGACGTAAAGCAGGGGCTCTTTGATTGAGGCCAAAGCGAGCAGGAGATAAGCAGTGGCGCCGAGCGCGATCGCCACGGCGGCCGAGGGAGCCAGAACGATTGTGAGACCGCTTATGAGCGCAGTGACCGTAGCGAGCGCTACCCAACTCCAGCCGTTCAATCCAGTGATGGCTTTCGCTTCGCGGCTCATGCGCGCCCTCCTGCCGCCAGCAACACGATTTGCCGCCATTTCGGCAAGCCGGTAAAAACCAGCGTTCCAGCCACAATCGCGAAACTCCAGACGGCAGCGCAGGTTTCTCCGGTGTGAATCCGTCCGATCAGGGGAACGAGCGCGGTGAAGCAGACTCCGCACAGCGCCGCTTTGAACAATGCCGGGGCCAGATTGGGAATCAACGACTCGCGGTAGAGACAAAAGAGCAGAAGCGCGCATTCCGCAAGCTCGCGCGCGACGTCTGCCCACGCAGCCCCGTAAGCCCCCCAGCGGGCCGTAAAACCGAACGCCGCAATCAAGCCGCCCGCGAGGCTCAGCGACAACAAGGCCAGATAAATCTTGCGTCGATCGGCAGCGATGAAGACATAAAACAACGCCGTATTGACGAATACGAAAGGAAGCGCCGGAGTCACGATATGCAGCAGGACGGTTGCCGAGCCGAGAGATTTTCCAAAGAAAGCCTCAAGAAGATACGGAGCCGCAAGCCACACCAGCAGGGCCTGGAGACTGGCCAGAAGCATTCCATGCTTGAGCAGGCTCTCAATGTAACGAACTCTCTCCGGCCCGGAAAGCTGCCAGAGCCGCGCGAGTTTTGGGAACAAAACCGTCATGAGGAGCGTGGCAAGCAGAAAGCTGAGCGTTATAAACCAGGCTGCGGCCTGCAATCGGCCTAACTCGCGATTGGGAGCGAAGATGCTGAGAACCAGAACGTCGAGCCGCAGGCCAATGGTCTGCAGAAGCGTCACAATGCCAATCGGCGCCGCCATCACCAACAGGTTGAATAAAGGCTTCCAATCCCATCTGGGGATTGCGCCGGGATTGAAATGCTGAAAGAGAATTTTCCAGGCTAACCACGTTTCGAGCACCTGCCCTAGCGCTAAAGCGCCTACGACCATCGTGAGATTTGTTCTGAGTAGCAGACAGGCGGCAAGCGCCAAAAAGCAGAGCGCGGCATTCGCCATTTGTGTCAGAGCTACGTAGTGCATGCGCTCGAAGGCTTTAAAAACGGCCGCACAGCCCAGTGAAACCGATTGCAGGACCATACGCGCCGCCAAGATCAAGAAGAGCAGTCGCCGCCCTTCATCGTGAATTCCGATCTCTGCCAAAAGCGCCACAATCATAACGACCGCTGCAACAAGCCCTGCCTTCAGGAAGAACAGCCGCCACAGCATGTCCGGCAGCCGTTCGGGCTGTGCCGCAAGCTCTCGAGTTATCAAGAGGTGCGATCCCATGTCTGGCAGAACGAGCAGAATGCCCGCCAGCGCAAGAGCGTAGGCGTACTGGCCAAGCGCCTGCGGGCCGAATCGCCGGGCGATCACCATGGCGACGATGAAAGTTATGAGCCGGCTGGCAGCTTCCGCGCTGAAGACCGAAGCAGCATTGGTAATGGTTCGCCTTCCTCCGCTTTGTGTGAGTCCCGCCATGCAAATTACCGACCTGCCGTAGTCTCTTCTCTCTCGTTAATGGAAACAGGAAGGTACAGCGCGCTTTCACGAACGCCTTCAACAATCAGCGCCGCTGCGCTGAGTATCACCAACGCAAGGATGCCCGCCAGGATGGAGTTCAGGATCGGCTTAGGTCGAACCGGCTGTTCCGGCACGGTTGCTGGAGCCAGTTGCTTGAGATCCTGAGACTTTGAAGAAACAGAAATTGAGGCATTGAGATAATCCTGGCTGGCAGTTGCGTAAGCTTGCTGGGCCAGGGCATACTTGCGGTCGGCCATCTCGATTTCATTCCGGCTGCGGGCGAGATGGGACAAGACACGATCGAGGCTCCGATTGATTTCCGCCAATCTCGAGCGACCGGCTCTCAGCCCCGCTTGTTCACCCCGAGCGTCTGCCACGGCGGCTACATATTGGGTCTGAAATGCCTCATGGCTTTTGCTTAACGTCTGTTCAATCACGGAGAGTTTTGGATCTTCGACTTTGCCGATTTTGTCCACTGCATGTTGCAAGAATGGATCCGAAACTAAACTTTTCTGTAGGTTCAGAATTTCCGGCTCCTTTTTAAGCTCCACAGAAAATGCTTTCGCCCGTGCCAGGTTTTGACTGACAGCCATGAAGAGTTGCTCAAGCTGTGCCGAAAGGTCGGCCTTCTCCGCAAGAAGGATGCTCAATTCCTTTTCCTGATCCTCAATCTTTGCCCTTTCCTTCACTTTCAGCCTCTCGGCCGCAGTCTGCTTCAGACGGTCTCGGGCCTGGTCGAGGCTTGTCTTGAGAAAAAGCTGAGTGCTTGCGGTGTCGGCTGCCATCAATCGGTCGTTGAACGCCACCGCCTGCTGCGCGAGATAATTGGCAAGCCGGGCCGCAATCTGCGCGTCGGGAAATTCCACATCAATTTCGACCAGCCGCGTGTGCTTGGGTATATCCACATCCAGATAGCCCTTCTTGCGAAAGCGATAGACCGTCAAATGGTAAGGAGGCCCGTCAAGATGGAGGTCGCGAAGCGCCTTCTTCAGCAGCGAATCACTGTCCACAAAGGGGAGATAGGTGCGGATCAGCGCATACTGCCACAGCGTATTCTCTGTTCCGGTCCCAATCTTCGATTCAGAGACCAGCACATCAGTGGTTGCGCGATAGATCTTGGGCAGCGTGAGGCTCACGCCCAGAGCAATCAGCGCGCATAAAGCGCTGGCTGTGAGTATCCATGGCAAATGGCGGCGCAATCTGACGACCCGCCGGGCAAGGTTGCGATCCGCCTCGTAGTCCATCATCATCATCTCCTGAATCCGAGCGCGCCCGCCTTCGGGATTTTGGGTCCGGCAAGCGCCTCGTTATGAGATACCGTGTTTCCGGCGCGGTTTGACATTTGCACCGCATGCTTCCATGCCGGCAGCTCCCAGACGTAATGAAGAGCCGAGCCGACGTGGAAATGAATTCGTCTGGCAACGTGGATTATCTGTTTGTAGCGCGCTCGGAACCGCCCCCGGTGACCGCGTTGCGGCACTGTCGGACGCTGAACCGGATAGAGTTTGCGCCGTCTCACGGCTGCCCACAGGCGAGGGTCTTCGACAAAAAGTCTGTGAAGATGCAAGCTGTCTTTGCTGGAAGAGAAGTTTCCTAACGCCAGGCGAAGACCGTACAGGGTCACCCACATGACCATCGCCGGGCGCAACGACTCGCCAAGCAAAGTTTCAACCTCGGCGGGTATTTCCGGACTGAAGAGACAGAAAGCCAGAGAAAGCACCACCGCTGTTGCTTCACTCAAGCGCCTGCGCCCTCTTAGCAGAGCCGCAAATTTCAACCAGAGCACGTCGTCAGCGGAATGTGTTTGAACGAAACGGGCAATTTCCAGAAATATCGAGAGACGGCATTTGTTGTTCAGCATGTGCTGGAAGGCGTGCAGCACTTGAAAGATCAGCGCGTCTTCATGCGATAGCGCGTGGAACTTGAGGCCGCTCCAATCCCTCTCCCACGCGCGGGCAAGTGGATTCGCCGGCAGTTCAAATGAAATCTTTTCAGCCTCCGCTTCCCAAAGGCGGGTATGCACTTCAAGCGAGCGATGTATGAGCGGGGAATAGATGTCTTCGAGGCTCACAGGCGGATGCGTTTGCCGGTTTGCAGCCAGATAAACGACCGGATGAGTACACCGGCTTCGCTCCTTCTGAACGAATCCGGCATCTTGAAGGCATCGGTCAGCTAACGCCATGCTCTCGGCAGGGATCAGGAAATCGAAGTCATATTGATTTCGAAGCGCCGGGTCTGGGCAGTAGTCAGGAACCAGAGTAAATCCCTTCAGCGCGGCGTGCTGAATCCCGGATTCCCGAAATGCACGATTAAGAGATCGGAATTCTTCCACCATTACTTCCAGGCGCTTGCGGTTCATCGCCAGACAATTTTCCAGAACCGTCTGAATGTTTCGAGGCACAACGGCCTGTGCGTCGCTGGATTTCATCCGCTGCCAGAAATACAGGGCAACGCCGCTTGCATGAAACCAGTCGAGCGACCGGCGCCATTGACCAACTGAGAAGCGACTGAGTCGCTCTTGGGCATCCTCCGGCAAAGCTCGGACCGATAAAGCCCTAGCGATCTCAAAGGCGAACGCATCGTTCATCGCAAGCCCTCCAGTCTGCGGTGGGTAGTAAAAAGGCTCCGGCAGAATATGGCCGCCTCCGTTGGATCTTCTCCAAAGGCGAGCTTATAAGCAGGAATCGTCAGAAGCTCCGCCAAGACGGCGCTTCTATGGGATGGGTTCTGCGGCTCCTCGGCATAGGGGCAACTTGCTTTTAAGATCTCTAAATACTCGGCTCTGGGTAGTTGAGTCAGGCGCGGTATCTTTGCCTTGCCTCGTTCAAGAACCAGCGCCAGGATCGGTATGACGTTGCTTTCATCCCGAGCCGTCAGACAGCTTTTTTCCACGGAAATAAAGGTCTCGTTCTCATGTTCCAGAGGCTCGCCCAAATGCAGAAGTTCCGGGTGAAAGCGAGCCGTTTTCTGGCGAAAGAGCGCCGGCCAGAATTCCCCCCAGGCATGCAACCGCCCGCCGCGCACTTCCAGAAAAGTCGCCATATCGGAGTGGATTTCAAAACCAAGCTTCTGCGCGGTGTAGGCGCAGGTGGTCTTGCCACAACCCGGAGGCCCCAGCAAAAGCAAACCTCGGTTTTGCCTGGCGATGCATGCTGATGAAATTGGCGTCAGGCGCAATGTGGCTGCCGTGAGGTGAGCCATGGCCGCCAGAAAGACCCCAGCAAAGCCTGGCGCATCCGCAACACGGCTCTCCGACGCAAAACCGACCACTTCACACGCCTCGAGATCGGCCGCAGCGAAGCCTGTTTGGCCCAAATTCACGCACCGCATGCCCTCCGCCGCAAGTCCTGTGGGTTGAGGCCAAGGAGACCTTGGGCGCTGCCCCTCTTCGGTCACAATTCTCCAGGTGAAAGCAGGGCTGGAAGAAGCGGCTGGGAGGGCGCTTTTAAGGAACCTGTAAGCCAGTTCCCTGACCCGAAGGGAATTTGTCTCAAGCACTCCGTCCCGGCCCATGACCCGGATCGGAGTTCGGTGAACGAGAGGAGTGAAGCGTCGCAAGGGGTCTCGATATGTCGTTATGAAAGGCTCGCTTGCTTCCACAGTTTCAGAAAGCGCTATCGGGAGTTTTCGGGATGTTGAAAAGAACGCATCGGCCAGCGCGCGAGCAACGATGTGTGGCGGGCCGCTGTAGTGACAGAGGTAGCAGGGTCGATTTGCCAGCTTCTGGATCACATCCAACTGCCGCTTGACGGCTGGCTCCGATTCTTGCAGCACACTGTCTTCCAGCCGGACAGCAGCATCGGAAGGAGAAAGCGCGGTCAATTCCAGCCGGGCGCCCTCTTTGGGCTCAAGGAACACAATCCAACCTGGTTCAGAGCAATGACGGCGCGAGGGACGATTCTGCGCAAGGTCTACCTCGAAAGTTCCAGGGCCGGAACTGTCAGCAACTCTCACCATCGGAATGTGCGGAAAGTGCTTTGCAGCTTCAGGCCGCAGCTTCAGCCGGCCCCCGGCGCCCCAACACAGAAGCCTGCCGTGGCGCGATGAAATATATGTCCGATCATCTGAGAGACACTCGTACCCTAATTGGCGGAGCGCCAGCGAGAGCGTTGACTTTCCTGATCCCGAGGCGCCAGCGAGCAGCAAACCCTGCTGTTTGTCAACGATGCAGGCGCTGTGAATCACGCTGATTCCGTTCGCAGGCCCCAGGGTTGCAATCGCAATGGGAAATACCGTTCTGGCTAGACCTGCCTCATCCTCCACAAAGTCCTGTGTGAATCGCCCGATGACACAGCGCTTCGCCAGATTCATCACAAGAAAGTTCTGCTTGTTGAACGATGCAAAGACGATGCCTCCGACGCCTCTAAAGTGCGGCTTCTCCGAGGCAGGCTGTGGGGCAACCGCGCCATCCACCCAGAAACGAAACGTCACGTCCGAAGCAGCCAAGTCTGAAGAAAGCGCAATGAAGTGCTTTCGGGCGTGTCTCAGGATCGCCTCGCTATTCGTTTTGAGATGACAGGCCAAACTCGCAATCAGAAAAGTCTCCTCACGGGGCGTCCGCATCTGTGTTTTGAAGAAGTCTCCTGAACCCACTCGTAGCTCTCGAACGAACATCGTGACTTTGCATCCAGGCAGAGTCTGAAGGCTGATCACCGGACGCCTTTCTCTTGACTGCCTGGGGTATGACGTTAGCAGTTGGAACCGCGGGGCGTGTCATTCCGCTGTTGAGAGTTTGTAAAGTTTTGAGTGAAAAAGTAGAGAGTTGGTAATCGGATGGAGGGCGAACCCGAAAGGCGCGCTTAACAATCACTCGGCGGACGAAATCTTTACAAACTGGCTACAACACACTGACTCATGGCGCGCGAAGAGCATGTTATCTCTTTCAAGCATGGAGGACGCAAGAATGAGAAGCGCGCAAATTCTTACACGGTCATTTCAAGCGCATCAAGCTGCTTTGCAACCCCGCGGCTCAAAGATCCTGGCTGTGGCTTTCATCTTCATGATGGGTGTTGCTTCCGCATCGAACCGGAGCTTCGCGGCTAATCCGCAAGGAGACGTTTCAGCGTCAGCGGAGTCGTCGGCTCCAACGGCGCGCCAAACTGCCGCGCCCGATATCGCTTCCATGGGGCTGACCCTTGTTCCAGGCTCAAGTTCGACGGTGGTGATTGAACACAATGGGAAGAAATATCTAGTGGATTTGGTTTCCCATACCGTAAAGGAATTGCCCTCCGGTTCCAATCATCAGGAGGCAACGCCCTCGGGGATGCCGAAAAACCAACTGGCCAAAGACACAACGCAGCAGAAGGCCCCAGCGACGGAGGGCATGTCCGCTCAAGAGAAACCCGGCAATGAAAAAAGCAAGGTTTACGAAGCGGGGGATGATTATCTATTCAGTCTTCCCACTGGACGGCGTCTTGATAAGCATGGACTCTACGTCAATTTCAATCATCGCTTTGCATTCGATCCGGCTTTCACCGGGCCCGCGCGAGGCGCCATTCTGGGGGGATTGGATGGCTTCGGCATCGCGTCGTTTGGCCTGCGTTACGGTGTCACGGATAAATTTTCCGTCAGCGCTTATCGCTCACCCAGCGTCATCGGCCGCCCCATCCAACTTATGGCCGCCTACCATTTTCTGGACGAGCACGACGGCAAACCGTTGAACGCGGGCTTTCGATTCTCCGTGGAAGGCCGCAACGATTTCTCAAATAATTTCACGGTCAATTTTGAAGGCGTCGTCTCGCGCAGCCTGACGAGACGCGCGCAGATTTACGTTGTTCCGACCATTTCCCTCGACAACCGAATTCTGCTCGGTCCGCAGCGGAATCTTACGGACTCGCAGCCTGACCTCCCGGGCGTTAACACGTTTTCGATAGGCTTTGGAGGCGCGATGGACATTCGGCCAACTGTGGCGCTGGTGGCCGAAGTCATTCCAACGCTCGTCAATGGCCCCGACCTGGGAATCCATCGACCGGCCTTCGCGTTCGGCATTCAGAAAAAGATCTGGCGCCACGCCTTTACGTTCGGTTTCACCAACAGCCCGGGCACGACGGTTTCGCAGCGCGCAGGCACTCGAGCCACGTTCATTGGCAACCCTTCGGGCGATACGCCGGCAAACATATTCGTGGGTTTTGATCTGACACGGCAGATTTATTAGGCAGAACTGTGAGTGGGCTTTCAACACAGTTAGAAGCGGCGCCTCAACAAGAAGCAGCCGGCGGTCTCGCAGAGATCCCCAAGGCAGGCCTCCTGCGAGAGCCGCTGGATCGTCTTGCCCTCACGCTGGCGATTGGCGCTGTCCCTTTATCGATTGCGATTTCGGAATCGCTCCTGGCGGTGTCATTGCTGGCGCGGGTTCTCAGCCGCCCGAAGACTCGCCGCCCGGCGCGTTTGCCTCTTTCTTTCTGGCTTTGGCTGCTGCTCGCCGCCCTTCAAGTCGGCTCCTGGCTGTCCTCCCCGGATCGAAGGATGGGCATGAGTGAGATGCGGCATCTTCTATTGCTGGCAAGTCTCGGATTTCTGCTCCCTAGCCTTGGAGTTAGCAGCTCGCGCCTGCGAGCGTGGAAAGTCGTTTTTCTGAGTTCAGGACTCGGCTCGATCTTCCTGATCGGAATTTTTCTGTGGCGCTCTCTCATGTTCCACGCGAATGTTGAGGCGGGCGGCTCCGCGCGCTTTTACCTGAGAACGGGTGGATTTCTTGGAAATTGGATGGTTTATGCAACCGTCGAGATCATCGTATTTGCAGGACTGCTGAGCTTTCAAGCTTGTTATCCCGAAGAGCGGAAGCGCTGGCGGCTCATCTGGATTCTGAACCTGATAGCGATTGCCGTCAGTTTGACGCGCACCCTCTGGTTTGTGTGCTGGCTGCTCGCTGGAATCGAACTCGCGCGGCGGCGCTCGAAATGGCTGTGGGCCGTCGCAGCTCTTCCAGTGCTGCTCTACGCGGCGGCGCCCAGTCCCGTCCGTTCCCGGATTCGGGGATCGATGGACCTGGATTACTACCCAAATCAGGAGCGCATCGAGATGCTGCGCGTCGGCTGGAGGATGATTGAGATGCATCCTTTGCTCGGCGTGGGCCCCGGGCGAATCAGCGAACTTTACTTGCGGTATCTCAAACCCCACGAGCCGATCCCTCGATATCGCGGGCACCTTCACAATAACCTGGCGCAGTTGGCCTCGACCTTCGGTCTGCCGATTGCGCTGGCGGCAACTCTCCTGGTTCTTGCGTTATACCGGGATTTGTTCCTGGCCTTCAGGGCTGCGCGCGGGCAGGAGGAGCTATTTTGCTGCCTCACTTCACTTCTGGCGCTCACAGGTTTTCTGATCGCCGGCGTCTTTGATTATACCTACGGCCATTCTCTGGCTCTGATTCTCTTAAGCTTCGCGGTCCTCTCTCCTCTTCTCTCCTCGACTGATTCGGCTTGTGGAATCGATGACTCGGACCGTTTATGGCAACGGGAACTTACATTGGCGCGGATCGCTCAGGCGCTCGGCTGTGGAAACGCGATGCAATGACAAAATTTTTGCAGCCTCTAAACTCGCCTGTGACACTCACAAATGCCGTTGCAGGTAATTTGATCGTTCAAGTCTTGCGAAGATTCATGGCTTGCGGTGAAAGATGGTGAGACGCTTGAAAGCTTCCAAAAAGGTCGTCCTTTTCTTTCCGGCATTTTCGAGCCAGGAAGCGACCGCCCCGCTGAGCCTGCTGGCGATTTCGACGCCGCTTCTCAGATCTGGATATGCTGTGACGCTGGTGGATTCCACCATCACGCCGGACTTCAAAAAGCGCGTGCTCAAGGAAGTCCAGGATGCCCTTTTTCTGGGAATCTCGCTGGTCACCGGACCGATGATCCGCGAAACCGTGGAGCTTGCGCACGCCGTGAAAGCGTGGAATCAAGACTTTCCGGTTGTTCTCGGGGGCTGGCATCCGTCATTGCTGCCCGAGCAAACGCTTGGCGCTTACGGTATAGACGTTGTGGTGCGCGGACAGGGTGAAGATGCGACCACCGAGATAGCCAGGAGATTTGAGGAGGGCGACACGCTGGAGGGAATCCAGGGTGTCGCCTATAAGCATGATGGCAAATTGATCTTTAATCCGGAAAGACCTTTGAAGCCCATCGCCGACCTTCCGCCCAAAGCCTATCATCTGGCTGACTTTGATGCTTACGAGCGTCTGTGTGGCCGGCGGTGGGCGATGTACACCTCGAGCTTGGCCTGTCCCTTCAACTGTTCTTACTGCACGAATGCCGGCGTCTACGGGCGCAAATGGAATGCGCTGCCTGCTGAACAGGTGGTGGAAGAAACTGTTGATCTGACGACCCGCTACCGCCTCGAAATGTTATGGATCGTGGATGACAACTTTCTGGTTGATCTTGATCGCGCCCTTCAGATTGGAGAAGGTCTCATTCGCGCCGGGGCGCGTTTCCAATGGAGCATTCAGGCCACGACCAATCTCACAGCGCGGTTGACGGAGCAAAATCTGCTTTTATTGCGGCGCGCGGGGCTGCGCCAGGTCTGCCAGGGTGTTGACTCCGCTTCTCCAAAAATCCTGAAACTCATGAACAAGACATTTCAGGACTTTGGCTCGATCTACCAATCCGCCGAACGGTGTCTGAAAGCCGGAATCAGGCCGTCGTTTAATATCATCTTCGGCTATCCGGGTGAAGGGGTTGAAGAGCGGCAGCAAACGATTCAATTCATCATGGACGTTTGCCGGCGATTCCCCGGCGCGGAGTTCTGGACCAACATTTTCACTCCCTATCCAGGCTCTCCCATCATGAGTCGGGCGAGAGAGCTTGGAATTGAAACACCGCAGTCGCTTGAAGGCTGGTCAGATTACTTTCCGCGCTACACCGTACTCCCCTGGCTTAAAGGGCGAGACCACGCTCGTGTGCAGGCCATGCGAGACTATCTGCGCATCGCCTTTGACCGCCAGCCGATTTCGAAATATGAGCCCAACAAACTAATCCGAAGGCTTCAGCGGGCGCTGAGTCGCCCCGCCCGGTGGCGTTTGGATCATGACTTCTATGATTTCCCTGTGGAGCTCTGGTTGAACCGAAAGCTTAAGAAGCTGATTCCAGTAGCGAAACCTGCCGTAGATGCCAAGACTCTGAAACCAGCGTTGGGGGCGAGCTGCCCATGAAAAACAAAGTGGTGCTTTACTACCCTCCTTACGACGGGCCTCCGCTTGGGCCACCGTTATGCCTGTTGTCCGTAGCCTCTCCGCTCATCCAGGCTGGTTTTCACGTGAGAATCATCGATTCAGCGATCACGGATGACCCTGAAGTGACCGTGGCGAACGAAGTCAAGGATGCGCTTTGTTTTGGAGTTTCGTTTCTAACCGGTCCGATGATCAAGGACGCTATCCGGGTTTCCAAGCTCGTCCGAATTTTGAGGCCCGATATTCCGATCATTTTCGGCGGCTGGCATGCAACGATCCTGCCCGCTCAGACGCTTGCGGGGGGCATTGCTGACATCGTGGTGCGAGGGCAGGGCGAGCTGACGATGCTGGAGGTCGCGCAACGGCTGCGCGAAGGGAAAGGCGCGGAGGGAGTCCGAGGAAGCTCCCTGAAGACACATGGAGAGGTGATTCACAATCCCGACCGGCCGGTTGAGAACCTCAACCATCTGCCGACACCCGCCTTCTCCATGGGAGACATTGACGCATACGAGCGGAAGTCCGGGCTTCGCAAGGTCACCTACGCATCGAGCGTCGGCTGTCCCTATGCATGCAATTATTGCACCGATCTTGTTTACTATGGCCAGCGATTCAACGCCTACAAAGCCGAGCGAGTCATTAACGAAGTCACGACTCTTGTCTCGCGCTGGCGGCTCCACGAAGTAGCCTTTCTGGATTCCAACTTTCCTGTCGATGTGAAACGAGCCGTGGCGATTGCGCGAGGGTTCGTGGATTCGGGGCTGAAGTTTCGCTGGACCTTCCAGGCCTCCACCAATCTTCTCTGTCGCATGAGCGATGACGAAGTCTGCCTCCTGGGGAAATCGGGAGTCAGCCATATGGGATTTGGAACCGAGTCGGCCTCGCCACAGGTGCTGATGCTGATGAATAAAAAACATCAGCGCATTGACGAAATGTTTGAGACAGCGCGGAAGACCCAGCGGGCGGGAATTCGCGTGACGTTTAATCTGATCCTGGGTTTTCCGGGCGAAACGGACTCTGACCGGCTGCAAACCATGCAGGTCATGACCGATATCTCTCGCAGATATCCCCATGTAAGCTTTTCCCCGAATCTCTTTACGCCTTATCCGGGAATCTCCATCTGGCCGGAGTTGCGAAAAAAAGGCGTGCGCGAACCTCAAAGTCTTGAGGAATGGGGCGCCATGACTCTGGGAAACAATCCATTGCCCTGGCTGGCCGGCAAGCCGTTTCAGAAACTCAGGCGGATGCTCGACTACTTCATGCTCTGCGCGGAGACGCAGCGCCAAGCTTCGAAGAGCGCCTGGCTGGGCAGAGGAATTCGCCAGGCGCTGGCGATACCACTGCGCTGGCGCCTGCAGGCCGATCAGTATACATTCCCCTGGGAGCTTTGGCTCACTCGTGGATTTGAACAGGTAGCGGCTCGACGATCGCTCTTGACGGGGCAGGTCTTGCGACGCGGCATGCAGCAAGCATGCTGAAAACCATCAAGCGACGCATGCCTAGTCGCCCAGCGCAAAGAGAACTGTGAGGACCGGTTGGCCGATATTCTTCTGACACATCCCTACCATTTATATTACGACCGGAAGCAGGCTCGTAAGATGCAGCCCTATCCTCCCTTGGGCACGCTCTATGCGGCCGCGCTGCTTCGGCAGCAGGGTTACTCAGTCGCCGTGTTTGATTCCACACTCGAGGACCCGGAGCGGAATTTCCATGAAGTCCTTCGCCGGCGCCGTCCCAAAGTTGTCGCTATTTACGAAGATAATTTTAACTTCCTCTCAAAGATGTGCCTGAGTCGGATGCGCGAGGTGGCATTCGGAATGATCAGCACGGCTCAGCAGTTCGGTTGTGTGGTTCTAGTCAATGGCTCAGATGCGTCTGATCATGTCTCTGAATACCTGAAACTGGGCGCCGACTTCGTGATGCTGGGTGAGGCGGAGTGGACGCTTGTCGAGCTAGTCGGGTCGCTGCTTGGCAGGCGCCAGCGGCCGGTGGAGGAGATTCCCGGCCTCGCCTTTTACAACAAAGTTTCGGTGACGCTTGTACAAACCACGCGCCGCCCCTTGATGCGCGACCTCGATTCACTACCTCTGCCGGCACGCGACCTGGTTGATATCGAGCAATATCGCCGCGCCTGGAAATCCGCGCACGGTTTCTTCTCTCTGAATCTCACGGCGAGCCGGGGATGTCCATTCCGATGCAATTGGTGCGCCAAGCCGATCTATGGGGATGAGTTCCATCTGCGGTCCGCGAAGAGCGTAGCTGAGGAGATGGCTCTCCTGAAGAATCTCTATGGCCTGGACCATCTTTGGTTTGCGGATGACATTTTCGGATTGAAAACTCAGTGGGTCGCTGAACTAGCTGAAATGACCCGGCGTCTCGACGCTTCCATTCCGTTCAAAATTCAATCGCGCGTTGACCTCATGAAGGAGGAAACAACCCGCGCGCTGCGCCAGGCCGGCTGTGCTGAAGTATGGATGGGCGTTGAATCAGGTTCGCAAAAAATCCTGAACGCTATGGATAAGGGTATTCGCGTGGAACAAGTCGCTCAAAGTCGCGAGAACCTTCGAAGCGCAGGCATACGCGCGTGTTTCTTTATTCAATTTGGGTATGCCGGAGAATCCTGGGAAGACATTCAGCAAACGATTCGCCTGATTCGAAAGACCCAGCCCGATGATATCGGCATCTCTGTCTCCTATCCGCTGCCGGGAACGCGCTTCTACGAACGGGTCAGCGCGCAACTTGGATCAAAAACAAACTGGATCGATAGCGAGGATATTTCCATGATGTTCCGAGGCGTTTATACCACCGAGTTTTACCGCGCTCTCCATGACGCGCTTCACGCAGAGGTGGCCGGCTGGAGCCTGCGCCGCGCGTGGCCGTTCCCCGTGATCCCTTCGGAGGGCACTCAGACTGCCAGAGAGGTCGGCAATCCTGATGATCTCTGGGCAAAGATTGAAGCTATGGAGAAGACTTGCCGGAACGCTCACCCCACATTACTTCCTGTCCTGGAGTGCTCGAAGTTGTGCTCGGCATGATCGCAGGAAAGAACGAAGCCAATACTTTGAGATCGGATGATCGAGGACTGACGGCAATCATATGGATATTCTTCTGACCCACGGCTATTT
>Ga0070737_10001532_pt1 | contig 32627 bp, 28 predicted proteins | sample Coa_R1_10_FD_66438 | JGI IMG/M metagenome (GOLD analysis project Ga0070737, IMG submission 66438) | Surface soil microbial communities from Centralia Pennsylvania, which are recovering from an underground coalmine fire - Coalmine... | ecosystem: Environmental > Terrestrial > Soil > Unclassified... | reverse complement strand
CCGTCCCCAACGAAGGGATTAATGAAAGCGGCGGCATCACCGGAGAACACGATGTTGCCCTCGACCGGCGTGGCCTGCCGGTAGATCAGCGGCGCTGTCGTGACCAGCGGCGTCACCGGCGCCCAGTCCGCTGTCCGCGACGCCAACCGGGGATGTTGCTGGAAAACCTCTTTCAGGGATGTAGCGCAGTCCGAGCGCACCATGGCGCAGGCGTTGACGATATCCTTCGCGACCGGCTGAACGCCGCAATATCCGCCCTCGAAAAAATAAAGATCGGTCGTGGGGCTGGGAGCGGAATCACGAAAATGTCCCTTCACGCCAATATACTTGGGGCCGGAGAGAACGTTGCGTCCAGAGGTAAATTGCGACCACCTGCCTGCTGCGATGATCAAGGCCCTCGCCGAAAACTCTCCTGCAAATGTTACTAACCGGAACGGACCGTCGCCGCCAACCGAGGAAACTTCGCAGTTGGCCCGTGTCTCAACGCCTGCGGCCTGGGCGGCGCTCCAAAGCTGTGCGTCGAGGTCGTAGCGGGTGATGCTGAGCGCCGCCGGTGACACCTGCGCCTCGATCTTTCGCATGCCCAGCCACAGGCGCGTGCGATGGATCGCCGGCGCCCCCTCAAACATCGCCTGTGCCGCTTCCGATTTCCCGAGCAGGTTCGCCAGTACGTCCAACGCCTCGGCGGAGACGAACTCTCCACAAACCTTGTGCCGCGGATAATCTCGCGCCTCGAAGAGGACTACGCTTGCGCCTGAGCACGCTGCCGTGATTGCGGCCGAGCATCCCGCCGGCCCGCCGCCGATAATTGCGAGGTCGAAATGTGAGCAAGTAGTTAGCACTTAGCGATTAGGCACTTAGTTTGTTCGTTGTTTGTCAAGCAAGCTCGTTCCGACAAACTACTCATTGCTCAGGTGCATTGTCTGGTCCGACGATACAAAGCCTAAGAAATGCCGCCCAAATATCGGGCGGCTCTATCAATTCAATGTGAAGGTTGCAGTTCACTTCAGAGCACCGGACAACAAAGACCCCACACTTGTGCCCCCTTTGCTTTCAACGAACTTGGTGAGTATCGGCACAAACTTACCAACCATTTCCGGCGATAGACCCAGCTTCTGGAATGCTTCCGCCGTTGAGGCGATTCCGCCCAAGCCACCCGGTAAGGAACTAGTGATCCCAGAGAACCCAGACGCTTGGCTAGTTGCAGGGGCAGCTTTAAGGAAACTACTCATTCCAGGCACGGCAGCGGCCACCTTGCTGAAATCCGCGGCACTAAGGCGGCTCTTGGCCAAGCCAAACAATGCGCCCGCTCCACCCGTGGCTTGCGCCGGTGTGATTGACAGCTCCTTGGTCAATTGACCGACAAGCTCCGGGCTCGCACTCGTTGCCTTCGATGGAGCACTCTGGCCCACACCGAATGGGGAGCTAAGCACCAAGAGACTGAAGACCCACACAACGATTCGCAACCGCTTCATGTGCCCTCCACTTGTCAACCCGCAGCCACTCTGGCGAGCAGCCGCAAGAAGTCCCTATCCGACCATCAGCCAAGTGCTCACTACTCGCTATCCTTCCACAACAGCACTCCCATGCGATACAAGTAATGCCTGGAAATTAGGATGCGCCGAGCGGGTAATCCTTGCAGCAATTGCTGCATCTCGTCCATTGTATAGGCGTTTCGCAACGATGCGGGCGCGTCGTGACGGGTGATGCGACTGCGGAAGAGCGGCATTCCGGCGTAGACGAGCCACAGATGCAGGCGGCTGTGAACCAGGTCGTTAATCAAAACCGCTTTTCGGCAAACGCGTAAAGCCTCCAGCAAAAGCAGGCGCAGTGAATCCGGCTGGAAGTGATGCGCGAACAGGGCGCAACTCACCACGTCGAAGGCGTCATCGCGAAACGGCAGCGCGAGGGCCTCGCCGGCAACCGAGGCCGCCCCCTGCTTGGGCAGGTGCGACCACATGCGATCCAGCAGCGTCACCTGCAACTCGATTCCTGCGCCGGCCAGCCTTCGCCGCGCGCCCAGCGGCACGTCGCCAGCTCCCGCGCCGACCTCCAGCAGAGACAAGCTGCGACACTTGCACTCGGTCGCCACGCGCCGCAGCAAAGCGGCTGTGGTGCGCGTGCCGCCAAACCAATCGTTGATGCGGCGTAGGTCTGCCAGCGACACCGCTATTTCTGCCGGCGTCCCCAGATCGTGATCGAGGAGTTCAGGAACGACCTCGCGTCGCATCGTGCAAAGCGGCAGCATCGCAACCGCGGCTGGCCGCCACCCTCGTCGATAATAGCCAACCAGGTCGGATGCGGGAAAATCTTGACGCGGTAGTGTTGTCGCACCAGTCTTGCTTGTCGAAAAAGATCTCTCAGGGTATCCAGCGATCCCCGTCAGAATCTCGCTGCTCAGAGGTGGAAGTCAAGGTGCCACAGTTGGAAAACGGAGGACAACGCGGCTGAACTTGGAGCTATGCCGGCGCGCCCCTATCCGTAAGATCTTGGCCTTGATCCTGTCCATCCGCCGCCTCAGATGTTTTGGACGCATACTTGCTACGTAATGCGCAGGTCGGTTCGGCGGAGTGCCGGCTGAACGAGCAGAACCGGAACCAGGGGAACAGCGGTTTTACTCGCGCAGCACCGGTGAAAATGAATGGGACTGTCTCCGCCGGGCCGACACTCACCCTAGAACCGGCCAATCTCCGGACCCAAGAACACCCCACGGCTTGCTGTTTGCCCACCTTGGGCGCGCTCCCCGGGTCTTGCAAAAGGCCGTCGGCGGTAGCACCATTTTTATGTAATCATCAGAGAGGGAGTGCCCAGTCTGTGGCTCCGGGCCGCGTCAAGAAAGCGAAAATTCACGCGATGGCAAACGCAACGGACGGGCTCGGTCGCTCGTCTAAATAGAGGGTAAAATCGATCTTGCTGCGAAGAAGTTTTCTGCACTCGCGGTGCAAAGCTGTTTGGTTTGTGTTGGCGACGGCGCTGGCCGTAGGGCTGCCATGTGCGCTCGCTCAGGCGCAACAAAGACTGGATTTTGACCCTCTTGAACTGGTTCGACTCGCCTCGAAAAACGAGATCAAAGCGAATGATGTCCTCTATTACCGGATGTTTCGCGATACCATCCAGTACAAGGACCACTCCGTCACTCGCGAAATTGTTCGTACTCCGCAAGGCGGTCTAGCGGCCACCTTGCTAATCAATGGCCGGCCCCTGACCGCGGCCGAACGCCAAAAAGACAATGATCGGCTGCTGAAGTTCGCTAATAATCCTGACGCCCGGCGCCGCCAGCGTGAGGCCAGCAAAGCCGACGACAAGCGTGCCGAGCTTATGTTGGCCAGCCTGCCCGACGCCTTCCTTTACACCTATGCCGGAACCGACCGCGGCCCGCAGGGCGAAGAGCTGGTCCATTTGAAGTTCCGGCCCAATCCCAAGTTTGTTCCGCCTAACCACGAGACCGCGGTCTTCACCGGTATGCAGGGCGAAATGATCATCGATCGCAAAGCCATGCGGATCGCCAAGATCGATGGCACACTCTTCAAGGACGTGGACTTCGGGTGGGGAATCCTGGGCCGGCTCTACAAGGGTGGCAAGTTCATCATCGTGCAACGCGATGTCGGCGGCGGCGACTGGGAAGAGGTGCAGGAGACTCTGCAATTTGCCGGCAGGATCCTGTTCGTCAAGGCCTTGACGGTTTGGTCGACGGAAACCATGACCGACTTCCGCCCAATCCCTGATAATCTGACCACGGCCCAGGCCCTCGATCTGCTGCACAAAAGCGTCGAGCTGGCCGAGGAAAACGGCGGCGTGAAGGAAGCGCAGAACCATCACCAGTAGTTCGCGTAAAGCTGCGTCGCGCCCGCTGTTTTGCCCTGTCCAGGCCGCCTGCGTCACACTAGTTGCTAGCTCCTAGCTGCCAGTTGCTTGTTCCATGAACATTGCCATCGTCGGAACTCGCGGCATTCCCAATCGCTACGGCGGCTTCGAGCGCTTCGCCGAACAGATCAGCTCGCGCTTTGCTGATCACGGACACCGTGTCACCGTCTACTGCCGCCGCGCCTTCACCACCCCCGACGACGTCTACGACCGTCGCATACGCCGCGTCATTGTTCCCAGCCTTCACCAGAAGCATCTCGATACCTGGGTCAGCACGTTCTTCGCCGCCGTGCACGTCGCCTTCAGCGACAACGACGTTGTCCTGCTCTGCAACGTCGCCAACAGTCCCCTCGCCTACATTCCACGCCTGTTTGGCAAGCCGGTCGTCCTTAATGTTGACGGCCTCGACCGCAAGCGCGAGAAGTGGCGCGGCCTCGGAGCGCAGGTGCTGCATCTGTGCGAGTGGATGTCGTCGTTCAGCTCCAATCAACTGGTCACCGACGCCAAGGCCATTCACGATTACTATCTCGCGAAATACGGCAGCGAGTCCGTGGTCATCGGCTATGGTTCCGAGATGCCTGCCGGCAACTACAGTCTGAACGGCCTCAACCTTGAGGCGGGCCGTTACGTGCTTTACGTCAGCCGCCTGGAGCCGGAGAACAATCCCGCCCTCGTGCTGCGCAGTTGGCGCAACGTGCGCACTGACTGGCCGCTGGTGGTGGTGGGCGACAATCCGTACGACCCGGGGTATCTCGCAGGGCTGAAAGCGCTGGGCGACGAACGTGTTCGCTTCACCGGCTCCATCTACGGCGACGGCTACTGGGCGCTGCAAAAGCACGCGGGAATTTTTGTCTTTGCCTGCGAGATCGGCGGCGTCCATCCTGCGCTCATCGAAGCCATGGCCGCCGGCAACGCGGTGCTTTATCTCGATACGCCGGAAAATGCCGAGACTGCGGGCGATGCCGCGCTCGCGTACGAGAAGTCCGAAGACGATCTCGCCGCCAAGCTGCAAGCGCTACTGGACGATCCTGCCCGCCGCGAGCAGTTGGCCATCCGCGCCCGCCATCGCGCCGAAGCGCTGTACCGCTGGGAAGCCATCGCCCAGAAATACGAGACGCTTTTCACACAGGTAACGAAGAAGTAGAGCATGTTCATAAATGTGTCATCCTGAGCGGAGCGCCCGCGTGCTTTTCCCGATTCGCTTCCTTTGCGAATCGGGGCGGGCGCGGAGTCGAAGGATCTGCTGTTCGCTCCTACCACGCTGATGCCAGAGGCATCACGGTCATTTGACATCTAAAGGGAGCTTAGCATCCGCTGCAGACTGTATGTCCTCTGGAAGCTTGACATCGAATGCCACGCTGTAGCACATCCAAGATGTTCCCGGCTTGTAATAGCTAATGCGTATCGATATGGGTTGTCGATCATAGGCGACGTAGTAATGCTGATAGACGAACGTGCCGGCAACCTTGGTCTCAACGAGTATGGTGTGTGAGATGTACGGGCCCAACAGTGTCACAACCGAGGCAAATTGTGTCTTCAAGTTTTCCACCTGATCCGGGACCTTCTTCACCCAAGGATTGGTATTCAGCAGATACTCAACCGCGTCGCTGCCCTTGCCTTGTTGAAGCATAGCGAAGAATTTATCCGACATTGCTTGATAGGACGATTGTTGAGTCTGTTGTGCGGTGGCCTTTGTAGCTCCTCCAAACGCGAGGGTCATCGCGGTACAAATCAAAGCGGTCCACGCGTGCTTCATAGATCCTCCTGGAGTACAGTTTCGTTGAGCAGAGTACCACGGCGACTCGTGAACTTTCCGTAAGCTCGCCACCGCCTGTTTGTCAGCGCCATAGCAACACGTAGCGCCAGTTGTTAGAATTCTCCCTTGCCCTCCGCTCGCAAACCCGCGAAGTCCGCTGCCGTCTCCAGCGCCAAGCCCGCCGCCCCTGCTGAGCCTGCCGGCTCGAAAGGCCGCATCTACCTCATCGATGCCATGTCCTTCATCTTCCGCGCCTATCACGCCATGGCACGGCAGCGGCCCATGTCCACCAAAACGGGCATCCCCACCAGCGCGACCTACGTCTTCGTCAACATGCTGCGCAAGCTGCGCGCCGATTTCTCTCCGCAATATCTAGCTGCTGTGTTCGACGTTGGCGCGAAGACGTTCCGCGACGACCAGGCTGCGGCCATCACCAGCCTCCGCAAGTTCGACAGCAAGACGCAAACCTACGTCGATGTGGCCTACGGCGGCTACAAGGCCAACCGCGCCGCCATGCCCGAGGACCTAGCGCAGCAGGTGCCCTACATTCGCCGCGCGCTGGAGGCATATCGTATTCCGATACTTGAAGCCCCTGGCTTCGAGGCCGATGACGTGATCGGCACGCTGGCGCGCAAAGCCGCCGACGCCGGCTACACGGTATTCGTCGTCTCCAGCGATAAGGACATGATGCAGCTCGTTAACGACCGCATCTGCGTGCTGAATCCGCCCAAGGACAACCTGATTTGCGATGCCGCCAAAGTCGAAGAAATCCTCGGTGTACCGCCCGACAAGGTCGTCGATGTGATGGCGCTCCGCGGCGACGCCATCGACAACGTGCCTGGCGCACCCGGCATTGGGGACAAGGGATCGGTGGAGCTGATCCAACGCTTCGGCAGCGTCGAAGCCGCCCTCGACCGCGCCGCCGAAGTCGAGCGCAAGACCTACCGCGAGTCACTGCAGAACAATCGCGACGCCATCCTGGTCAGCAAGCAGCTCGTCACCATCGATACGAATGTTGCCGTCGATTTCGAGCCGGAGAAGATGCAGGCGCGGGAGCCTGACGCTGCAGCAGCCCGAGCTCTCTTCACTGAACTGGAGTTCAACACGCTCCTGCAGGATTTTATCAGCGAGAGCGTTGAGCTGGACGGGACCGACTATTGCGACGCCAAAAGCGCTGCTGATGTCGAAGCCGTAATCAGCGCGGCAAGGAAACCGGGCGCGATGCTGGCAATTGCGCTGGAATCATCCAAAGCCGAATCCCTTCTGCCAGTCGAGACCGAAACCGCTGAGGAAGCAGACGCCGACCAGCTTTCGCTCGCGGCCGCTCCCTCAGCTGCGCCCGCCATCAGCCATCGCGTCGCAATCTCCGCCCAAGCGGGCAAAGCGCTCACACTCGCTCTCGATGATTCGCAAACTTCAGCTCCCCTGAAGCAGGCGATGGCCGACGAATCGCTGGCCAAGACAATTCACGACTCCAAATCGGCGATGCATTTTCTAGCTCAGCAGGGCATTGCACTCGCCGGCGTCGCGCACGATCCTCTGCTCTACGCTTATCTGCTCGATCCCACGTATTCCACCTACGACCTGTCGCAACTCGCCTTTCGCAAATTCAGCTTGAAGCTCGGGCCTTCGCCCGCCGAAGCCGCCGACGTCACCCTCCGCCTCACCCACAAACTGCACGACGAAGTGGAACAAGCCGGCCTGCTCAAGGTCTACAACGAGATCGACCTCCCGCTGGTTCCCGTGCTGGCGCGAATGGAAGACGCCGGAGTCAAGCTCGACTGCGAGGTGTTGGCAGAAATGTCGCAGCGGTTGGAGCACGACATCGAGGCCAAGGCCCGCGAGATTTACGACAAGTCAGGCCGCGAGTTCAACATCGATTCGCCCAAGCAGCTTGCCGACGTGCTGTTCAACAAGCTCAATCTGCCCAGGCCGGTGAAATACGGCAAGGGCAAAGTCATGTCCACCGCGGCGCCAATTCTGGAAGAGCTTGCCGCGGAACATGAAGTTCCCCGCATGGTTCTGGACTATCGCCAGCTTGCCAAGCTGAAATCGACCTACGTTGACGCGCTGCCTGCGCTGCTGAATCCCACCACTAAGCGCCTGCACACTACGTTCAATATGGCGGGATCAGCCACGGGCCGCCTGTCCTCGGTCAATCCCAACTTGCAAAACATTCCCATTCGCAGCGAGCTGGGCCGCGAAATCCGTGCCGCCTTCGTTGCCGAGCCGGGGCACGTTTTGCTGGCCGCTGACTACTCGCAGATCGAGTTGCGGCTGCTGGCGCACTTCTCCGGCGACAAGCTGCTGGTCGAGGCCTATCGCGCGGGCGAAGACATCCACACCCTCACCGCCTCGCAGGTCTTCGGCGTGCCGCCGCTAATGGTCAATCCTGAGCATCGCCGCCGCGCCAAAGCAGTAAACTTCGGGATCGTGTATGGGCTGTCCGCCTTCGGGCTGTCGCAGCAAATCGGCATCGACACCAAAGAAGCCAAGCGTTTCATCGACGCTTACTTCGAGAAGTACAGCGGTGTGCGTGCCTTTATCGATCGAACGCTCGAGCAGGCACGGCGCGATCAGAAAGTGGCCACCCTCTTTGGCCGCGTGCGCCCCATCCCCGACATTCACAGCAAGAACTTCAACCTGCGCGGCTTTGCCGAGCGCACCGCCGTCAACACGCCGCTGCAGGGCACGGCCGCTGACCTCATCAAGCTCGCCATGATTCGCATCGACGCCGACCTGCGCGAGCGCGGGCTGCGGTCGAAGATGCTGCTGCAAGTCCACGACGAACTGGTCTTCGAAGTTCCGGACGACGAAGTTGATACCATGAAGCGACTGGTCATTGAGCGCATGGAACACGTGCATGAGCTGAAAGTCCCGCTCAAAGTGGACTTGGGGATCGGGCCGAACTGGCGGGACCTAGAGTAAGGGAGTGGCTTAGTTTGAAGCCAGTCCAGGTGGAGCTGGCCTTTAGGACAGCATCTGAGCGGTTTCTCTCAACTCTTCAGCCAGCTTTAGCCGGCGGCACAGGATCGCGCGCTAGCAGAGATCCAAAATGACTTAAAATGACTCACTACCCGGAGTAAGGAGCCTTGTCCGAAGCAAAGCCGGGGAAACAACCGCAACCTGAGTTGTCGCCGCAACAGATCGCATTCTTCACCCAAGCGGTGGCGGAATACATTCGCGCGCAGCGCGTACGCTACTATTCGCGCGCAGCTCCGCTGAGCTTCAGCGATTTGTGGTCGCGGTTCTTCGAGCCTGTCGATATGCAGCGCGTACGAGCGTTGCAACCGGGACAAGAGCGCGTTCCCAACCCACCGTTTTACGCCCAACTAGAGCAGCTCGGATTCACCGGTCTGCCCAACTTCACTGTCATGGCGGCCATCACCTTTGACGATGTGGTCGTCTTCCACGATCCTCTGACCCCACAGCTCATCTTTCATGAGATGGTGCACGTCGTGCAGTACCGGCTGCTGGGCGTGGATGAGTTTGCCCGCCTCTACGTGCGCGGCTATCTGCAGGGCGGCTACGAAGGAACGCCGTTGGAGGTCTGCGCCTATCAGTTGGACGGACGGTTCATCATGGGCAGCATCGGCTTCGATGTCGAGTCCGAGGTGCGCTCCTGGATCGCTAACGGCAGGTTCTAGCAGGCCGCTGAAAAGGCTGCCAGGCCGTGGCGGTTCTCTGTATCGGCCTGTTTCCTGTTTAGTTCGGCTCATTCAGCGCTTCATCGTACCACCTTGTACCGGCCTCACTTGAAACTTGAAACTCGAAACTGGAAACTGGTGATGATGGATGCAGCATCGCTCAAGCAACTCTTCCAACAGGTAAAACGCGGCGCGCTCTCGGCCGACGAAGCCGTGCAGCGGCTGCGGCATTTTCCTTTTGAGGACCTCGGCTTTGCCAACGTCGATCATCACCGCACACTGCGGGCAGGCATGCCGGAGGTCATCTTCGGGCCGGGCAAGACCCCAAAACAACTGGCCGAGATCTTTGCGCGACTGGCCAAACATGGCGGCAATGTGCTGGCCACCCGGGTCTCGCCCGAGCAGGTGCGCGTCGTCAAGCGCAAATTCGGCAAGGTCGAATCCCACGAACTAGCGCGCGCCGTTACCCTGACGCGCGACCAAACTACCTACGGCAAAGGCCGCATTCTCGTCATCTCTGCGGGTACAGGTGATATTCCGGTGGCTGAGGAAGCGTTGGTCACCGCACAAATTATGGGTAACGAGGTGCAGCACCTGTACGATGTGGGCGTCGCCGGCATCCATCGCCTGCTGGCGCGGCGCAAGGCCCTGACGGAGGCGCGAATCATCATCGTCTGCGCGGGCATGGAGGGCGCACTGCCCAGCGTGGTCGGCGGCCTAGTCGGCGTGCCGGTCATCGCCGTGCCTACCAGCGTGGGCTATGGAGCTTCCTACAAGGGCGTGGCGGCCCTACTAGGAATGCTGAACTCCTGCTCCTCGAATGTCACCGTCGTGAATATCGACAACGGCTTCGGGGCGGGGTATGTGGCATCGCTAATCAATCGGCTGGAGTAACCGGTGAGTAAAACGAGCGGCAGGAATCCTCCCCTGCCGCCTGGCCCAGTGTTAACTGCTAATGGCTTCCTTACAGTAGCTCTTCGTTCCAGTTCTCGAGGAACTTCTTCACCTCGGCCATGAACTGGTCGGCGACCGCGCCGTCCACGACGCGATGATCGTATCCCAGGCTGAGGTGAACGATGGAGCGAATCGCGATCGAATCTGCGCCGTCCCGGTCGGTCACAACCACCGGCTGTTTCATAATGCCGCCGACGCCCAGAATCGCCACCTGCGGCTGATTGATGATGGGCAGGCCGAACATGGCGCCGAAAGTGCCGGGATTGGTGATAGTGAAAGTCCCGCCTTGCACCTCTTCCGGCTTCAACTTCTTAGTGCGGGCGCGCTCGCCTAGGTCGCTGATGGCGCGCTGCAGCCCGACGAAGCTGCGTTCCTCGGCGCCCTTAACGACGGGCACAATCAGCCCCCAATCCAGCGCGACAGCGATGCCGAGATTGATGGAAGCGTGGTAATGAATGTTGTCGCCTTCAACCGAGGAATTGATGATGGGCCACTGGCGAATGCCGTGGATGACGGCACGCGCAAAGAAGGGTGTAAAGGTGAGCTTGTTGCCGGTGGTCTGCTCGAAGTGGGGCTTCATGCGCTCACGCAGCTTGACGATGCGCGTAACGTCAACCTCGAAGACACCATGCACGTGGGCGCTGGTGCGCTTTGACATGACCATGTGCTCGGCGATTTTCTTGCGCATCACCGACATGGGTACGACTTCGCCAGGGGTGATGCCGCCAACTGGCTGCAGCGGGGTTGTAACCGCAGGCATGGCCGGCGCACCAACAGGAGGCGCTGGCGGAGCGGTTGGCGCCGCGGCGGGCGCGCCGGCGGTGCCTGTCCTGGGCGGGGCGGAAGGGTGTCTGGCTATGAAAGCTTCGATGTCGTCTTTGGTGATGCGACCGCCCATACCCGTGCCCGGAACCTGAGTCAGGTCGATATTGTTCTCTTTGGCGATGCGGCGCACCAGCGGGCTGGAACGAACGCGCTCCTCACCGGCTTCGCCATATTCCTCGACCCTGCTTTGCGGCGCAGCGGCTTGCACTTCGGCAGCCGGCGCCTTCGGCGGAGCTTGCGGCTGTTCGGAACGAGGGGCCGGCACGGCCTCCGGCTTGGCGACGCGGCTTCCATCCCCTCCGGCTGTGGGTTTGGCAGGCTGAGGGGCGGCTGTAGCCGGCGTGCCGGCCTTCGCGGCTTCCCCTTCTTCGGCGATGGTCCCGACCACCGTGTTCACCTGAACGGTGTTGCCGGCCTGCACCTTGATGTCCTGCAACGTACCGGAGGCGGGAGCAGGAATTTCGGCGTCAACTTTGTCGGTAGAGATTTCAAACAACGGCTCGTCTCGCTGGACCTTCTCGCCTGGCTGCTTGAGCCACTTGGTGATGGTTCCTTCAAAGATCGATTCCCCCATCTGGGGCATGATGACATCTGTCGGCATATTTTTCCTTCCGCGAGGCTCTGTGGAACTGGGCGCAACCAACAAACTTTTTATTATATCGCGAGTAAATCCGCGGCCCGCGTCCGGCGCAGCGAACAAGCGGCAACGTTCAAATCATCGTAGGCGTAAGCGCAGTTTGCGGCGTCATCCTGTATCTTAGTAGCTGCGGCGATGTGGTCTCTCACTCAGATCCTCTCGATGGCAGTGTTCGCGCTGGCTTGCGCGGTGACGTTCTACGCGCTGATCGGTTATCCGCTGTTGTTGAACTGGGTGGCCAAGCGCGCCGATAATCCAGTCCGTAAGGACGACAAGCTGCGGACCGTTTCCTTCGTTATCGCCGTCTACAATGGAGAAAAATTCCTGGAGCGCAAGCTTAGGACGATCTTCGCGCAAGACTATCCCCGCGAGCTGATGGAAATTCTGGTGGTCTCGGACGGCTCGACCGACCGCACCGACGAAATAGCACGCAGCTTTGCCGATCAAGGCGTGAAGTTTTTGCGCGTGCCGCATGGAGGCAAAGCGGCGGCGCTGAATGCGGGGGTACCGCTGGTAAGGGGAGAAATCCTGGTGCTGAATGACGTCCGGCAGACGCTGGATCGCGACTGCCTGCGCAACGTGATCGCCTGCTTCGGCGATCCCAAGGTCGGCGCGGTGAGTCCGCAAACCATCATCGTTCAGGGCGAAACCCACGAGGAGATCAGCACCAGCCTCTATTGGCGCTATGAGCACTGGATTCGCCTGCGACTAACACGCATTGACTCGACTTTCGGAACCAGCGGCGCTTTTACCGCAATGCGACGCGCGCTGTGGGTACCACTTCCGCCTGGTACCCTGCTGGACGATGTTTTTGTGCCGCTAAAGGCGTTCTTCCGGGGCTACCGTATTCTCTACGAGCCCACTGCCACAATGTATGACTTGCCGACCGTGCTGCAATCGGAATTCCGGCGCAAAGTGCGGCTGCAGGCCGGGCTGTATCAGATGCTGAAAATCATGCCCGAGCTGCTGAGCAGGCGGAACCGAATGCGAGTGCACTTTCTCTCCGCGAAGTATGGGCGAATCGTGATTCCCTATTGCATGATAGCCGCAGCGCTGGCGACGATCGGGTTGCCGCCCTACTGGCGAGCGGCGGCGGCATGTGGGCAAGTGCTGTTTTATGGGCTGGCGGCGCTGGATGGCGCGGTGCCCGATGGTGTGTTCCTAAAGAAACTGACCTCGCCCATACGAACGTTCGTTGTGCTGATGGCGGCGTCGCTGGCCGCGGTGCGCGTTTATTTCGTACCGCCCACCAGCTTATGGAAGGATGTTTCCTACCGGCCGTCAGTCGCCGAGCAGGCGCATCCTCCTGAGACAAAAGTGACGAGCCGGACTGGCGTCTAGACAGTCCGGCTTGGCCCCGAGGGCCGGATCCCCGCTTTTTTCGCGCGCGATGCGCGCCGACAATAGCACTTTCGCCTTCTCCAATTCAGCTCTCCGTTCCTCGCTGAGGTTGTGTCCGGCACGATTGATGTAGAACGTCAACATCCGCATCCCCGAAGCCGGCCCTTTGGGCGAAACCTTCTTCGAGGCCAGCGTTCTGGCTACCACCGCTGCGCTCTTGTTGAACAGCCCCGGCGGGGGATGAGTAGAATCGGTGGTAACTGAGGCCGACCATCGCATTCTGTTTTTCGTCTTGCGTATTTTTGCCGTCCTGCGGGGCATACGAGGTTTCACCTATCGATGATCCTGCCGATGCAGTTTTCCTGGAGTTTTTAAAATCAGATCAGGAAAAAGGCGGCCTGACGAGAGGAGAGTCAGGCCGCCGGCGCTGTGCCAGACAGCTTATTCCGAAAGTAGTTACTGCAGCGAGGCCAGGGTCTTCTGTGCATCTTGAGCGTCCTGGCCTTTCAGGTTCAACTGCAATGCCTTCTGCAGTTCGGTGCGGGCGCGTTCTTTGTCACCCACGCCGGTTAATGCCATACCCAGGTGATAGCGGAAATCGGCATTTTGTGGAGCGCTCTTGACAGCATCCTCCGCCAGCGAAACCGAGACCTGATAGTTGCCCTTCTTGTACTGGATCCAAGCGAGAGTATCGTTTACCGCCTGCATCTCCGGGGCTATCTGCTTGGCTTGGGTGGCAAGACTCAGCGCCATGTCGAGGTTCTGCCCTTCTTGTGCGTAGAGCCAAGCCAGGTTGTTAGCAGCGACGGGGTCGTGCGCGTTCTGGGCCAGACTGGCCTGGTAGTACTTGCCCGCCGACTTCAAATCGCCTTTCTGCAGATACAGGTTGCCGATCGCGTTGTCGATAGCCGTGGATGTAGGTTCAATGGCAAGCGCCTTCTGAAAGGCGTCCAGTGACTGGTCATACTTGCCTTGGACCTCGTAGATTTGACCAATGTGCATGTAAGCCGCAGCAGACTTGGGATCAAGCTGCAACCCCTTTTCATATTCAGTCAGCGCCTGGTCGTACTTATGGGTTGTCGCCAGCGCCGAGGCATAGATAAAGACCGCCCCCGTCCGCTTAGGATTCGCTGCAGCGTACTGGCTTGCCAGGTTAACGGCCTTCTGCGCCTGATTGGTAGCAAACATCATCGCAATGTAGTTCGCCATGGCGGCATCGTATTGAGGATATAAACGCAGCGCCTGCTGAAACATCTTCTCGGCATCTGCATACTTCTTCTGCCCGGCATAGGCAAAGGCCATGTTGACGTAGAGGATAGGGTCGTTCGGTACGCTCTTTAACGCCTCCTTCAGCTCATCCTCCGCCTTGTCGTACTGCTTATTTCCCAGATCAATCGTGGCAATGACGTAGTGAGCCATAGGATTGTTTTCGTTGAGCTTCAGCAGACGCTGAGCATATTCGGACGCTGTATCAAAGTCGCGTGTATCGCGATAAACTTCCGCCAGCGCTTGCAAGATCATGGGGCTGTTGGGCTGGATGCGGTTGGCCTCCTGCAGTTCGCTTTTCGCTCCCGGCATGTCGCCGCTCTGGCGCAGCACCTGACCCAAGGCAAAATGGGCCTGCGGACTTTCTGGGGCATCCTTTACCACGTCCCGCAGCACAATGGTGGCCTGGGATACGTTGCCTTTGATGGCCAGCAGGCGTCCATTGGCCAGGCGCGCAGTGATGTCTCCCGGGTCTTCCTTCAACAGAGCATCGACTTTTTTCTGGGCTTCATCGACCTTGCCCATGTTGATCAAGGTCTCCAGCACCCGCACCTCAAGCTGCTGGTTCTTGGGATCGTAATTCAAGCCCCGCTCGTATTCCCTCAAGGCCGAGTCCGGATTGCGGGCAGCCAGGTAGTAATCGCCGATTGCGGCGGCCACGTCAGCCGAGCTCGGCTGCTTCTCGCGTAACTGTTCCACCACGGCTTCGCCATCATCCTTGCGGCCTTCCTGCAGCATCAAGCCGGCTAGGCGGAGATAGGGAACCGGAGAATCGGGGTTATTCCGGATTGCTTCCCGATAAACATCTTCCGCCTGCTTGGGATCTTTCTTGTAGAGATAGAAGCCAGCTAAGTTGCTGTATGCCTGGAGCATCTTAGGATCGATCTCAATGGCCTTGCGGAAGTCCTTTTCTGCGGCTTCGTCTTCTTTCATGAAGACATAGACCGCTCCACGGTTCAGGTAAGCATTGGGATCGTTGGGCTTCAGCGCGATGGCTTTGCTGAAATTGCTGAGCGCATCGTCCAGGTGCTTTTCCGCCAAAAGTACGTTCCCTAGCAACAGGTAGCCGTCGGCATTGTTGGGATCGTGCTCAATGACGTAGCGGGCCTGCTCTTCCGCGTTACCGTAGAAGTTATGGCCAGAGGCCAAATACATCCCTCCCAAGGCAACACGTGCCGCCAGGTGGTTGGGATCCAACTCCACCACCGTGCTCATCTCTTTGAAGGCTTCTTGGTTCTTCTTCAGTTTGATATCGGCCTTGGCGAGCTGATAGTGGGCCTCGGCGTACTTGGGATCGATCTGGATGGCCTTCTTGAACTGGATCACGGCCGAGTCATACTTTTGCTGGTCCATGAACTTCATGCCGCTATCGAGATACTTCTTCTTGGCAACGTTGGGATTGCGGCTGCATCCGGCGAGGACGACGGCTAGCACAGCCATAAGTATGGAAACGACGTAGCGGTTGCGCATAACTTCTCCTAGGTTCACCGAGGGATAATCTGATCAACATCAACTGCAACTTGTTTTGCGAACGCAACGGCCCGGTTCAGGGCCGCCGCCTCATCGCCCTGCGTAACCGGTATGGTGACGCGCACCAGCGCGGCATCGGTGCGGTTCAGGCGTAAGGCGTCATACACCAGATAAAACTTGCCCCAATACTCACTGGCGATAATACGGCCGTGCGCCTGATACCAGTACAGTACAAGTTCTTCATCCAGACCCCTGCGCAGAATGTAAAGATTGACTGGCACCTTGCGGCCGTCGTCGAGCGGTAGCTCATAAACGGAAGACTGCGCTGGACTCCAGCCCGCTCCCGGTAAACAGTTCTTGGGGGAATGGATGGTGGCGCCGGTCCGCTGACTGCGAAAATACCCGATATACAGTCCCATCAGGTCGCGGTTCATGCCCGGTGTCCAGTACCCGCGATTGAGGTAGTCAGTCACCTTCAGAACGTCCAGCGTTTCTTTGTCGAGAGGCCATTCGATCACCTCGCTATAGGGCCCCACCTGCGAGGGAAAGTCCGAAAGCGGCTTGGCCGGAGGGGTGGACTCACCGTGAGACAGATGCGCCATTCCGAAACTCGCCCCTAACAGCACCGCCAGCATAAACCAATAGCGCGCCCCCGCCTTCATTGAGTCACCTTGGCAGGTAGCACCGGATCCTGGTTTAGCTCATACCATCCAAGCTTCTTCCGAATAAAAGTTATGAAACTGTGCAGAAGCAAAAATAGAATCGTAGCCACTACAAAGATCACCCAACCGGAAAACTCGTGCATAAACCCCTGTGCCGCTTCGCGCCCCAGATAATGGGCCATAACTGCGGTAATCATGACCCGAGTGCCGTTGCTGACGATGGCCAGCGGCACCATGGCGAGCACCAGAAACCAGCGCACCCAAATACTGCGCTCAACAAGATATCCGTAACCCGCTGCCAACGCAAGCAACGACATCAGCGACCGGATGCCACTGCAGGCCTCGACCACCTCCAGCGTCATGTGTGGTAAGACCAACACATTTCCCTCCCGCAGTACGGGAAATAGGTTGAGCGTCTCCAGCACCTTGGTCGCAAAGCGCGATGCAACGAATTGCAGAGGAAAGACAATGGAGTTGTAGATCACCACCGGGATGGGGATGGCAAACAGCAGAAAGGCCAGCGGGAAGGTCATAGCTCGCAGCATCGCTGAGCCGGCAAAATAGACGATCAAGCCACAGATCACTCCCAGTAAAGACAACCTCGCCAGCGACAGTTCCGCGCCTAGGCTACCCACGAAGAGAAATCCCAACGAAAACAGCACGATGACCATCCCCCAGGGCGAGGGGCGGAGTGGAATCAGGCGCAGCTTGTCGCGCCGCTGCCAGATTAGAAACGCAGAAAGCAGCGGAACCAGAAATCCATGCGAGTAATCTGCGTCGTTGTACCATTGCCAAACAAGCAGGCGCAGAACTGGGGCGTACAAAACCAACAGTACGCCGACCAAAAGTAGTCCTTGCCAGCCGAATGGCCGGACCGTCTGCCAAAAGGATGACAGTTTCGAAGGGGACTTTCCGCCCGGAAGAACCTCGGCCGTAGCAGTCAGCGCATTACCCGTCGTCTTGGTGCCAGCAAGCGCCACAGGCTAGTTACTCCTTGATTGCGTTCTTAGAACCGTGAAGGCGTGTGCAATTATTTAGCCGAGTCGTCAAAATGCAACGGATTGTATGACAATGAAAATAAATATCTTGTAAAATCTGTTTCCGGGAAGCGCAAGAGGTTGGCAATTCGATGTGCAAAGTTTTGCACATCGGTTCCAGTGGAATTCACTTGTTCGCTCAAAATTGGACGCGAAGAGTTCCCTCGTGTTTCTCCGGTCGGAGTAATCTTCAAGTGATTACCTGTGCGCGCATTTTTATCGGTATCAGTACACAGCCACATCCAAACAGGTACGGGCAGACTCCCCCGCCGGAGCTCGGACATTGTTAATTCACCTCCAAATTTCAGGCCGAGTTTCAGCACAGGTCTTCGTCGCAGCAGGAAGCGCCAGACTCTATTTGGGCTGGGGCAGCTTATAGCCGGACGATCTTCTCTGACTTAAACGCCTTCATCGCATTACGGGTATCGACAATCAGCCTCGCTGAGGCGAGCAACCCTTGATAATCGAAGTTCGAGTGGTCGGTGATGATCACGACGCAGTCAGCCTTCGCCGCAGCCTCCAGCAGCGGCTCCGAGTCTAAAGTGGCGCCGTCTAGTTTCAAATGCGGCACAAAGGGATCGCTGTAGGAGACCACTCCTCCCCGTTTTTTGAGCAGCAGAATGACATCCAGGGCGGGCGACTCGCGCATGTCGTCAATGTTGCGCTTGTAGGCTACGCCGGCAACGTGGATGCGTGAGCCGTTGACCGGCTTGCTGTGTTGATTGAGAGCATTTTGGATCTTATCGACCACAAAATGCGGCATGTTGCCGTTAATGTAACCGGCCAGATCGATGAAGCGCGCTTCGATGCCGGACTGCTTGGTCTTCCAAGAAAGATAAAAAGGGTCGATGGGAATGCAATGCCCTCCTAGCCCCGGACCGGGATAAAAGGGCATGAATCCGAAAGGCTTGGTAGCGGCCGCCTCGATCACCTCCCAAACATTAATTCCCATCCCGTCGCACATGAGGGCCATTTCGTTGGCTAAACCAATATTGATCATGCGGAAGGTATTTTCCAGCAGCTTCACCATCTCGGCGACGCGGGTGTTGGCGACGGGGACCACCTTTTCCAGCGCCTGCGCGAAGAACAAAGCTCCGATTTCTGTACACGCAGGTGTGATGCCGCCCACGACCTTAGGAGTGTTATAAGTCTGGTAAACAGGGTTGCCGGGATCGACGCGCTCGGGTGAAAAACAAAGAAAGAAGTCTTCGCCGGCTTTGAAACCCAGCTTCTCAAAAGTCGTCAGCAGTAACTCGTCGGTTGTCCCCGGGTAAGTGGTCGATTCTAGAATCACCAGCAGGCCGGGGTGAAAGAACTTGGCGATCTCTTCCACTGCGGAGACGATGAAGCTCATGTCCGGATCTTTGGTCTTGCGCAGCGGGGTAGGAACACAGATATTGATGGTGTCGAGTTCGCGAACCACAGAAAAATCCGTGGTGGCATGGAAGCGCTTCCGCGCCACTAGGTCCGCAACCTCCGCCGAGGGAACATCCTGGACGTGCGATTCGCCGCGGTTCAGGCTCGCGACCTTTGTGTCCTGCACGTCGATGCCCGTAACCGTAAAGCCGGCCTTGGCAAACTCCACTGCCAACGGCAGTCCAACATAGCCCAGTCCCACGATTCCAACCCGGGCGGCTTTGGTCTCGATCTTCTCTTTCAAAGCTTCAAATGTCGTCAAGATCTTCTGTGCACTCTGCATACCTCAAGACTCTTCCAGAACGAAATTACAACATAGGCCGCCAATACCCGCGAGCCGATTCGTAAGCCGTCACTGGCTATTCTCCAAGAGTAGCACGCGCATCCGCGCAACCCGCACGAGGTCGAAATTCCGCGTTGGCGCCTCACGAGGGCATTTGCAGGGTAAGAGCCCGCAGGAGAGGTCGTGATGTTTCTGCGGTAGCGTGGTTGCCAAACGGCGCGAGCGGCCAACGTTTGGCGCATGCGCTGAAACCCCTACGGGACACAAAACGAGCGTACGACACCCCTGTCGGGCGCGATTCGGTGGCCCGATTCCGTCCTGCTACGTGATTGGAATTGCGGGATTTCTGGCGGAGAGGGGGGGATTCGAACCCCCGATACAGCTTTTGACCGTATAACGGTTTAGCAAACCGCCGCCTTCAGCCACTCGGCCACCTCTCCGCGGCGTGTTTTCAACAGTTTAGCACAGTCGGCTAATTTGCCTGCTGCACGATTGCTGCACTCTGCATTTTCAGCGTGTCCAACGTCGCTTCCAAAGTCTTCATCGCGGCGAGCACCGCCGGATCGAAAGCCTTGATATAGCGATCCTTGGTTACGTGCGGCTTCGCATGACGCAGGACGCGCTGCACGATCTTTTCGTTCGCGCCCAGTTCATACAAATTCGACGCAATACCACGCCGGAACCCATGCCAGCCATACCAATCCATTCCGATTGCTTCCACAACTGGACGGATGACTCGCTGGGCCAGTTTGTCGCAGTCCATCGGCTTTCGGTCGCCGACGTGGAACATCACGCCGGTCTTGGGATTGCCCATGGAAGTGCGATATGCATTCAAGATGTCGGCCAACTGCCGAATCACCGGTACAGGCGCTGCGCTGGCGCGCGTCTTCGGTCGGTTCACCACGTTCTTCCAAATCGATCGATTGACGTTGAGCGCATCGCCTGTGTAGTCCGGCCACTCCAACCCGCGCAGTTCGCCTTCGCGGAGTCCAGCGAAGGACGCCGTGGCGACGACTGCTTTGGGCAGCAATGGCAGGGCCTCCAAGATTCGACAGATTTGCGACAAGGTGTACGCGTAGGTTTCTCTGGGTTCGCGTGCATTACTCGGGATATGAGCGCCCTGGACTGGATTCGCACCGTCGAACGCGCCTTCGTTCTTCGCGTGGGTGAAAATGCCGCTGAGCACGCTCTTAATATGCTGAAGCGTGGTTTTGCTCAGATCATTTTCATCAGCGATGGCCCGCAGCATCTTGCTGGCGTGAACCGTCCTGAATTCCCGAACGCGAATCTCGCCGATGCGGTCGCAGATGTGATTGTTCCAGATTTCTCGGTATCCCTTCTTCGTGGAAGCGCGTGTTTCGTCCTCAATGAACGGCAGGTAGATGTTCTCGACAAACTCCTTCAGGGTCAGGTTTGTCTCAGGCGTGAATTTCGCCGCGTTCAGCCGTTGCATGAAATCGGTGAACAACGGCCTGATATCGCATTCGCGCCGATAATCCTTCACACTGCCCAATCTCCTGGCCCGCTGCTTGAGCTTGATCGAGCCATCCTCCTGTCGAATGCGCTCACGGTAGCGCACGAACCAAGCACCGTGATCCATGTACAGGCATCCATCTTGATAACGAACAGGTTTGGTCATCATTTCCTCCTAATGACCTGCCCGTTCGCACAAACCAATTGGCGCTCCAGCCACTCCCGCAGTGAATCGCTGCCCCAAGAGAACCGAACGTAGCGCCCAAACCTCAGGTGAGGAATCGGGTCACCCGTGCGTTTCAGATTGGTTCGCGAACGCACCCACGTTTCGGGAACGTTCAGCCGTTTCGCCAACTCCCATGAGTCTATCACTTCAGTCTCGTTGAACTGCATACGCGTTGCCTCGCTCCGATGCCTTTGAATTCGCGGTGGGTACGGGCAGATGGAATGGGTAAGGGTGGATACCGAAATGGCAATGGATAAAGCGCAAAGGGTCAAGGGAAGGGAGTCCGCCCTGTGGGTCAGCGCTGTGCCGGGCCTGCGGCCCGGCACCCGTTGGTTTCAGTAGCGTGTTTGGTTGCCCTTATTGTTGCTTGGCTTCTATTGACGTGCCCCTTGCATTCGCTGCCAGCGGAACCAAAGGCGTCTCCCGACGCGGTAGCCGCCTAACTCATCCGCGTGGGCGTATACCCAGCTCTTACTGGCTCCGAAGTCCTTCGCAACCTCCTTCGCGCTCAGTATCTCTTCAGGCGGGTCAGCTGTTGCTGCGTTCGTCTCAATCTGCTGAATGGTGTTTTCCATGTTCAAGGCCTCCAATTGATACTGTTATGCCTAACACGGCAACGGTCGCGGGCAGCGCCCGCGATCCGTTGCTCCTGGTCGTGGGTTCTGGATCATCCTTCTTGTAGAAACAGCCGAAACAGTGGGTGATAAAGTTTGTAGCGCCCGCGACCGACACGAACCAGCAGAGCCTTTTCCGCCAGACGACTAAAATATTTGCGTTCGTATCGATTGTTCATCTCTCGTGGGCTGACCTCGTCATTTCGCGTCCTTGCGATTTCTCGCAGAAGCTGGACTTCTCTTTCCGTGACCTGCGCGAGATCAGAACGAAACTTCTCGTGCTCCAAGCGCTTGAAAATTTCAGGCCAGAGCAATTCAGGGTCGGCGAGAAGGCCGTGGCTGAGGACCAATAGCTGTCGGCTAATGAAGGCCAAGAAATAGGGATGACCTAATGTCTTGTCGTATAACCAATCCGCGAGCCGCTGGATGTGTGGTGAGCTATCAAAGACCGCTGTGGTGTATTCCTCGGAGGCCACTTGAAAACCGGCCATATGTGGCCATCTCAAAACCGGCCATATGAACTCTACCCGGACAGGGTTGTTTTACTCCGCCTGCCGACATCTCGGCAAGCTAACTTGATTCGAGAACACGAATAGGTCTACTGTCCAACGAGCTGAACGTGATATTTTGAGTTTCTTCGCGTCGGGGTCGCGCCCGGTGCGAAGATCCAGGGCCGAGGCGACGGGGCTGGCTCCGAAGAATCGGCTGTCGAACCCTCTGCGAGTAAAGAATGGCTTGCAGAGGGTTTGGTTTTTCCAGGGATTCTTTAGTGAAGCTTCCGAGCGGAGGCTCTGGATCAAGGAACGCGGAAGCTGCCGGGCCTTGGCCCGGCTTCCTTGTTGGATTCCGTGTGGTTTCATTAGGCGTTCTCCTTTGGATTGGCCGGACCGGCCTTGGTGCGCCAACTGCGCGGGCCGCACTTGAGCAGGTGACCGTGGTGGAGGAGGCGGTCGAGCATGGCCGTGACGGCGGCGGTATCGCCCAGCAGTTTGCCCCAGTCGTCCACTGGACGGTTGGAAGTCAGCAGGGTGCTGACCCGCTCGTAGCGGCACATGACGATCTCCAGCAGGTCTTCGGCGGCGGTCAACGGCAGTTTGCGCATGCCCAAGTCATCGATGATCAACAGCGGCAAGGTCACCAGCGTATCCATGTGCTCTTTGCGAGTGCCGTCGATGTTGGCTTCGGCTAGTTCATCGAGCAGGGTGTGAGTTTCGCGGTAGAGCACACGATAGCCTTGCTGGATCACGGCCTGTCCGATGGCTTGCGCCAAGTGACTCTTGCCGCTGCCAGGTGGACCGAGAAACAAGGCGTCCTCGTGGCGGGCGATGAAGGCGCCGGTGGCCAGGTCGAAGACCAGGCTGCGATTCATCTTGGGGTTGAAGCTGAAGTCGAAGTTGTCCAAGCTCTTCTGGGGATCGCGAAACTGCGCCTGCTTGCGGCGCCGTTCCAGCAGCCGCTCACTGCGTCGGAGCAGTTCGTCGGAGACCAGACAGGAGATCAGGTCGATGGGCGGCATGGACTCCGCCTGGGCTTGGCGCAAACGGGTTTCCAACACCGCAGCCATACCGCCTAGCCGCAGTTGTCGTAGGGCACGATCCAACTCAATCAGGTTCATGGTTCCATCTCCTGGGTGCGTTGTTCGATCAGTTCGCGGTACTGCACCAGTTCGCGGATCAAGGGATCGATCTGGCGCAGAGTGAGCGGCAGTTGTGGGCCACGCTCCAGATAGCGGCGGACAAAGCGGTACTCGGGAACACCCATCTCCAGGGCGGTGGCGCAGGCTTGCTCCACGGCGGCCACGCCCTGCTTCTTGGCCAAGCTGAGAACGCCCAGAATGCGGCGAATGGCCGGCTCGCCTTGGCGGTCGTGAAGTACACGGCAGAGTTGGCCGATGTTCGGTCCGGCCTTCTCGGCACGCCACAGCAGTTGCTGAGTGCGCAGCGGAGTCCGCGGGGAACGGTCGCGTTCCTGGATGGCATGTGCGCCCCGCTTCTGGCGAAAGTGCTCGCGCAGTAGCTGGCCCGTCTTGGGATCCAGCAGCCACACGTACACCGGGTTCCACTGCACTTTCACCTGGCGTCCGATCCAGCCTGGGGGTGCGCCGTAGTACGCCGACTCGACTTCGACGCAGCCGTCCAGATGCACCGTGCGTTCGCCGAACTGGTAATAGCGGAACGGTTCCAGGGGCAGCGGCAACAGCGCGGGCCGCTCTTCGGCGAACATGGCGGAGACCTGCCGCTTGGTGGTGCCGTGAATGCGAGTGTCGGCCCAGTGCAGTTCCCCGTGGTCGAGATAGGCTTGCGCTTCTTCCAGGCTCTCAAAGCGGAGGCCTTTCAGCGGCGTTTTCTGGGCGTGGCCTACGCCGGACTCCACTTTTCCTTTGCGATCGGGATCTTTCACCCGGCAGGGCATGGCCACGACGCCGTAGTGGGCCAGGACGTCTCGATAAAGCGGATTCAGCGTGGGATCGTAAACATCGGGGACCAGCACGCCTTCGCGGAGATTATCCAGGACCACGATGCGCGTGGCCCCACCCAGGCGGCGAAAGGCTTGCTCATGCAACTCGGCCCAGATGCGGCTGCTGGAACGGAAGGTGAGCAGACGCACGGCCTTGCGGCTATAGGCCAGCGTCATCACGAACAGCCGGGTGCGGCGATACTTGCCGCCGAGTGGATCGCGCACCATCGGTCCGGTGCCATAATCCACTTGCGCCTCTTCGCCGGGCGCGGTCTCGATCACCACGCGAGCGGGCGGAGTCTGCGTGCCGCGCAGTTGCCGGACAAAGCGTTTGACACTGGGATAGCGGCCGGTGAAGCCGTGATAGGAAACCAGGTCCTGCCAGATGGCTATGGCATTGCGGCCGCGGGCCAGGGCCAACTCGATCAGTTCCCGGTAAGGCTCGCAGGCACTGGCACGTGGACTCCGCCGTGGGCGAATTGCACATTCGAAGGCGGTTTCGGAGGGCGGCTCACATATCAGCGTAGCCGCCGAGTCGGTGGCCACTTGCATGGCCGGTTTTGCCGGGTCCACATCGCCAAGCACGGAAATGGCCGTTTTCCCCGGCTCAAAGTCGGTGTCCACTTGTATGGCCGGTTTTGCCCGCGCTCTCCGTCCCCAGCCGGGAGACCGCACCGTTACCCCGACCCCCCGCAGATACACTGCCGCCGTTTCCCGGCGGATGCCGGTCTCCCGTTCAATCCGCCGCAGGGACCATCCCAGCCGTCCCAGCGCTATGACTTGTTGTTGCTTATCCTCGCTCAAAACATTGGCCATGCTGACGAAAGCTACAAAGCTTCTCGCCAGAGTCAATGTCCTGGGTAGGTTCTATATGGCCGGTTTTGAAGTGTCCCTACATGGCCGGTTTTGGGTGGCCACCGAGGGTGTATTCGCGAGTTTCCGGCAGAGTGAATGATGACAGATAAACCTTCTCGTAAAAGCGAACTGCCGGTTCCGCAAAGCTTCTGATATTCGAAAAATAGTCAGATCGAGCCGAGAAACAGAGACTACTGTAGTTGACTCCGTGTATCGCGAATTCCTGGAACTGATCTCTCAAAGCCAAGGCAATGCCCTGAGCGCCTTGATCGGCGAAGTTGTGCAGATCATCGAGAAAGAAGGTCACGCCGTTAATCCGTGTCGGACGAATGAATCGTCGCCATGCTTCGTGCAGGGTATGTTTGAGAATAGCCGTGCCTGAGCTGAGAAAGAATTCCGGACCTTGGCGATCAAGTGCGACGCCACAGACTGAGACCTTACTCAATCGCCATTTCTGCACTTCACTGCGGACTCGCGTGGCCAACGAGTCAGAGTTCTCCAGTGCACGCGTGAACGTGTCAAGCAGGCATTCTGCGAAGCACTTGTAATCAGAGAGTTCCGTCGAGACTGAGAAGAAGACAGGGAGGATGGCATACTCGGGTTTCGAGCATATCGCCGCGTATTTCAACAGAAGGCTGCTCTTCCCGACTCCCCAGTCTCCCAAAACGGCAAAGGATGGCGTTCTACCCGTCAGCAGCCCTTGAACCAACACCTGCTGGAATACCTCGACTTGCATGTTTCTGCCGACAAATTCGTCGGGTTGGGCGGGGAAATTCGGTTCTGGTATCACGGCAATTCCTCCCAGTTCGGTGATTGGGACAGAAGTGACAAACGGGCTTCCCATTTGTCACTTCTGTCACGTTTGGCGCACGCTAGCGTAGGTCGCCCCCTGTGGGCCTTTTTCTGTTGCTGGATTGCGTGGTTTGGCTGAAGTGGGTGGGAATGTTTGGGGGTTCAGTTCAGGACCTTGGGAACCAGGGCACGATTCTCGACGAAGGCGTAGTCATTGAACGGCCTTGGCCCGCCTATCCCGAGTTTCACGAACGCGAGTGAGATCCATTCGTTACACTTCTCGATAATGCGGGCCTCGCCGAGGATCGTCTCGTTCAGAACGACGTAATGCGTGTAGCTGTCGCTGTCCTCTGGCATGACGCACCTCCAATAGTTTGTGGTTTTCGGTTGTGGATGGATTTGGAACCAGGTGGTGATTCCGCTTGTGGTCTTGAGGTGGCGATTAGCGGCGGAATTCGTACCTTCTCCGTTCAAGAGCAGGCGGTGGATTGACGCACTGCTGAACGTCGGCTCGGCAGGATTCGCACTCTTCGGCGTCGTCTTGCAAGTGCCGTGAGCGCTGATCCACCGTGAAAGCGGGAAGGCCGTTGCGACGCAGCTCATTGACTTCCGCTGATGCATCTTCGGGCGAGAGATTGTGACTACAGATGCAGTAAACGTGCTTTCGCCAGTCAAAGAGCATCACCAGCCTCAAGTTGACGGACGTGTTCTCATTCGTCTGGCGCATCGCGCACCTCCGGTCAGTTGGTTTATGGATTTGGGAGTTGGATCTGAAGGGATCAGAACAGAACTTGCGCTCTGTCTGACTCAATGGGTGGATTCGAGCCGACAACCAATCCACCTCGGCTGCACCACGGCCACGTGCTCAAATGCGGCCCACGGAGCTGGCGCACAAAAACCGACTTGCCTCCACAGGAGGCGGCAGGGTAGAACAAACTGGTCCCGGACCGGCTCCTTCCGTTGGCCGGTTTTGCAGTGATAATCGTTGGCCGCTTTTGAAGTGATCACCGAGGGCACGCCTGCGCGCCCCCACTTCGTCTATGCTGCGCCCACTTGAAAGGGCGCTTGGAGGGCGAAATATGCGCGACAAGTCGCTTTCTATCTGCCTGCTCGTGCTCTGCTTCGGTGTGACGCTAGCCGGATGCAATTCCCGTCCGAATGTCTCAGGCGTATGGAAAGGCTCGATTCAAGCGAGTGAACCTAACGGGAAGAACAAGTGGCAAGGTCCCGCAGAACTAACGTTGAACCAGAACGGGGATGCGCTGACTGGGACTCTGTCGTTTACATATCCGCAGGCTGGGCGTATCCAGGTTCCGATCACCTCGGGGGTCGTATCGAAGGACGCCATCACATTCTCTGGACAACAACAGTTCCCATTGGGTGGCTCTGCCGAGATTACAGTGCATGGCACAGTTAAGGACGCGTCGTTGAATGGAACAATGGACATGACCTCAAGAGGACTGTTCGGCACTGTCACAAACAGCGGGCCGCTTACGTTGAAGAAACAATAGTTCTACAGCGGGGTGATCCGATCTACCAGCACCCCAGCCTATTTCGAATAAATGTCATCTCTGTCGAGGTGGATGCGCCGGTCGAGAGGTTCAGGCATCGGCGGAACCTCGTCAGGGGTGAATGCCTCAGGGATTGAGAGCCCAATGTTCGATAAGCCATAAGCGACGCCAATAAATGGTAGGTCGTCTTTGTGGATCTTCTTGCCATCAGCTCGCGCAAGGTCAGGGGGCGGTTCGAGGAATGCCGGCTGAATGTGCGGGTTCGCGCCCGATGGATGCGTTCGCATGGGATCAATAAGTGCTCTTACCAGGCTGCCCCCACCAATCGTGAACATCCTGTGCTCCCGCCACGCAGTTATTTCGGCAGGATAGTTTTCGATCTTTCGATAGGTTTGAATCCACGCTTTCCGATACGCGTCGTAAATTTGATTTCGGACCGACACTACCGCATTGCGTACTTGTGGATTCCTTTCCATCATTGACTGCTCCTGACCTCGCAGGGCAAGGCAATCTCCATTGATACCCTGACATTCAGCTATCACACGATCAACAGCATCCATCGCAACCGCAACGGTTGCAGCTCCCAAAAATGCAATTCCCCTCTTTGGTGTCCTCACATCTCCAAAGATTCGATACAAACTTGAATGGCTTGTTCCAGCACCGATATCGAGCTTGGCATAAGGCCCCGCAGCCACAGCCGGAGATTGAAAGGGCCACCACATTGCTGCCTCGCCCTCTGATCGTATCCAGTCCCGCACTTGATCGCTCGGTATTTCAGGGAGTAGTACGCTTGACGCCTGATGCAAGACTTCGCTGGCTCTCGCGATGGATAGACGTGATCCGATTGGCCCTTCTGAGCGGAAGAGATGCCAGGCTCTCCGCGCTATCGACAAGAACAAGGGCCTTAGCTGTTTATCATTGAAAAATGACATCGGCACGCCCATTGTCATGCCAATGCTCAGGCGGTCCATACTCCCGCCTACGTATTGAGAAACTGCCCTCTGCCCCTCCGAGATCAAGAACCAAACTACGAGCGTAGCGAGATCGGCTGCACGAAACCCGTCCTTTGTTGGAAACGTCCTGGCTGGCCCGAAATAGTAGTTCAGATTGCCGCTCTTTTCGGCGGCGGCTTGCATTTTTATGCTTTCAAAGACATCGCTGCCTTCAGGTGTTTTGTCGGACCCAAACAGTAGGTCTGTGGATGTCACGCAGGCTCGCGACGGAATCCGAAAAGAGCCATCCCGCACCAGCAATACCGCGCGTTCACCGCCCGGTGCTCCATAATCGCGGAATACAATTTTTGAGGTGCTGGTCCCGAAATCGATCCCAAGATGAATGCGGCGCTTCTTTGTGACTGCCCCTGCGGGTTCCCGCTTGGCGGAGTTCGATAGGGCCGCCGCCGTCTTAGCTTCTGCCGAACCGGGTGGCTCCGTAGCAGCATCGACCACCGGGGCTGCTTTCGAATCTTCACGCTTGCGCCGGAACTTCCAAAACACCCACCGCAATTTCTTCATGCTCAATCGCACCCCAACTTTGATTTTGACTTGCCTCCAAGAATGCCTGTTTTTCCTGCTCGGCTTTGGCAAGCTGCGAACTGATCATTCGTATTACTCGTTCATCCGCTCGGCTCGCTTGTAGCTTGGTCAGCCTGTCACGAGCGCGTTTGATACGAAAATCAATAATGGCCAGCCGCGAAGCTGATTGCTGTTCAAGCCTAGCCTGCTCTAGCTTTGCTTCCCGCTTTTCCCAATCGCGCTTTAATTGATTGAGGACGGCAATGAGCTTGTCTTTAATCGGTGCTGTGTCTTCCAACTGCGGTGGGTTCACGAGATCCTGGCCGATTTCCAACATCTCGATAAGCAGTGCTGTTGCTTGTTCAGGATCAGCCCACACGTGTCTCCCGGACCAGTCGGCGAAAAGTGCAACCAGCTTAGTGATGGACCTTTGCGTTCGAACATGAATCAACGCGACAAGAAAGCCATATCGACCCGGTGGAAGTCGTTTCGTGGACAGCGATAGCGCAAATGCAGACTTGTTGCCATTCCGCTCTTTCGTGAGCTCGGTAACAGCAAACCTCGTTAGCGGATGTTGCAGATGAATCAATTCACAACGGGGGTGGTGATAACCGGCTTCGCGAGAGAGCGTTATGTCTGCCGGGCCAGTGCTAATTTTTCGTCCAAACAGAGCGGCATCGTGACCCAATTCAGCAGCGGCATTTTCTAACGCAAAACCGAGCGCGGTCCCAAGATTTACCGAAACGACCTCTTTGACCACGCGTGGAGGCAATTGAGTACCGGGATAGCGAGTACCTAGGAAGGAATTGAGAAACAACATCAACTCAAGTTCTGAAGGGAGCTGCCTTTCGCCGATAATAGCATTGATCTCATCAATGAGAGCCTGATCCGCCGCAAGTAGACCATCCACACGCGTCAGCATTTGCTTAGCTTCGAAGACTCGGTGTGCAAGTGCATCGCCCTGTTGCTCGACTAATCGATCCAGTTCCTCGGGTGAAAGGTCACCTTGCAGAGCGCGCCCGGTTAAACGTTCGATCTCTTCGCCGATTATCGGATCAGGCTCCCCAATGGACTCTTTGAATATCTCGATTTTCGTAAGTAGTCTCTGCAAAACGCGCTCCTCAATTGAGTCCTCCACGACAAAATTCAAAATCACGAGCCGCTTTGCCTTTTGGCCAATTCGGTCAATGCGTCCGATCCGCTGCTCAACGACCATAGGATTCCAAGGCAAGTCGTAGTTGAACAGTACGGAGGCAACCTGGAGGTCGATGCCCTCTCCGCCCACTTCCGATGTCAGCAGAACTGAAATGTCTGGGCGCTCCAAAAAATCATCAATAGCAATCTCTCGCTCATCTATTGGAACCCCGCCATGAATTTTCCGATTCGTGATCCCTCGTGCGCCGAGCATTCGTCCGAGATAATCCAGCGTTCTTCTGAAGAACGAAAAGACAACGATCTTGCGGCGCGGAGTCTTGCTGCGATCATCGTCATCCCAGATCGCGTTGAAGGCGCCGACCAGTTCTTCCAATTTCGAGTCGTGTTTGGGCAACTCATAACCAGCGCCCACAATCTCTGCTAGGGCGTCGCGTGCGGGACCTGTCCACGCCGTTAGATCTTCCGCTTCGCGGGAATCGGTAGCTTCTTCTTCGGGAGTAGTCTCTGCAGCCGGTTCCGTTTCCAGCAATTTTTCCGCGAAATATTCGAGGGCAGCGTGGATGCAGCTCGCAGTCATGCGATAGGCCATCATCAGGCTCATCTGAAAGCCCCAGGAATCCGCAACACCCGGCCACTTGCGCCGACAAATGTCCTCGACGCTGTCGTAGATTTGACTCTCTTGGTCGGTCAGATGGACGCGCTGCCAGTGCGGTTCGCGTTTAGGTCGGTTTGGCAAAGCGTCGATTTTGCGGGTTCGCGAGATGATGTGGCTCGTGGGACTCAGCCGAGCGATATCGGCCTGAAGTGTAAGGCACTCTCTTCGCTCTGGCGATGCCTCGGCCAATCTTTCAAGAATCGATTCAACGAATGCCTTGCCAGCACGCTCGGGTGCGTAGTGGCGCACGAACGACTCGACGTTGCGAGCTGCTGCGGGAAAATCAGGCGGGTGATTTGCGATGGCTTGTTGGGCAGCAAGTATCAGGCGATTGCCCCTTATTTGCTGCTCGAAGAGGGGCCACTCACTGAATTCTTCCGGCGACAGCAACCGGAGCAGATTCCACAAGTCCTCAAGTTTGTTCTGTACCGGTGTTGCCGTGAGGAATACGACTGCGTTGGAAGATCGCGCCAGCACCGATCCCACTTTGTGTTGCATCGTCTCGGGATTGCGAAGGCGGTGGGCCTCATCCACAATCAGAACGTCGATCGGGAGTGGGACTTCATCGAGAGCTGCGCGGACTTCTTCTGAGCGGGTGCTCTCGAACGAAGTGATCCAACGGAATTCCTCCAGCTCCCTTCCTTTTGCAATCTGATTTGCCTGTTCAATCAACTCCGCTCCTTTGACTACCTTGAACTGCTCGTTAAAACGCTGCCGCAGTTCTTTTTCCCACTTTGAACGAAGCCGCGCTGGAACTACCACAAGCACGCGCTCAATTGCCTGATGTGCGTCCAATTCGCGCAAGATGTAGGCTGCTTCAATCGTCTTACCGAGGCCTACATCATCGGCGATCAATACTGATTTACCGGGGTTATCAAGGAACTTCAGAAGGGGCTTGAATTGGTAGGGATAAAACTGGGTTCGGGCCGTGGCGAAAGAGTGCGCAATTCGGGCGGGCGGGCTTTTCAAGCGTTCAAATGTAAGAGTGAATACGAAATGTGTTTTGCCCGAAATGTTACCGCGTTCAAGCGAATCCCAAACGCTTTCAACGACAGCAACGGCTTCCAGGGATTCTTCCGGGACCGCGCGAAGCTGCGCCCCGAATTGAACGAGATAATTCCAGCACTCAACTTGTCCGTCCCACCGAAGTTCGCGGATGATGCCCGCCAGTTCAGGTTGATTCACCCGTTGGACGTAGTCGCCGATGTGAAATTTTGACTCAGCAGCCATTACTCTGCCTATGTGGCGCTCGCACTCCCTCCTCTACATAGATATCTGAGGTCAATCAGAAACCGCTGCGCCAGCCGTTGTTACATTCGAGGATGCGACCGACAATAAGGGGCCACCAAACGCTTCCAACGTCTCTTCAGAATCCCTTCCAGCCACAGCTTTGCCAGTAGCCGCTTCGATCAGATTCAGTAGTCGGCTCCCGCGATTTCGAAGGAACGCGTCGAAGCCGTCGGATCGCAGTACAGCAGAGTCGATCTCGTGTGTCGAAAGAAAGCCGTCCAGCTTGCCCCTTTCTATGCCCTTGTTCTTTTCGATACGCTCCAAATATCGGCTTGGCGCATCGCCACCAATAAAGCGATTTGTGGCCGCCGCAAGCGGGGTCTTGTTGATGACGCTGTTCCATTTGTCTCGTTTGAGCTTGTTGGCTTCGCACCACACCCGAGGGAAAATGTGGTGAATGTCGATAGCCTTGTCAAAGTAGGTGGCGAGGTCAATCGCCGTGCCGGTGACGAAATCCTCGCTGCCACTTTTCATCAACAGCGCCGCTACCCCCTTATATGCGGCTGAAAGGCGCGACTGCAACGACAGCAGTCTTCTCGGTGCGAACGACGCGTCGGCGACAGTTCGGGGCTCTACGCCCCCATCGATCCACTTCACGACTTGAGGCAAGTCAAGCCCAAACCGAGTCTCATTGGCACTACCGTAGAGTTCACCGAAAACACCGCACCAGTACCAACGCAGCACTTTTTGCTTGACGGGATACTGATCGAGACGATCTCCGAGAACAGCCGCGATTGCAGCAAGGGGGATAAGTTGGGCGGCATACGGCAAGCTCCTGTTGTCGAAAATCTTTTGCTCCGCGAGCAGTTCAGCCACTCTTCGGAGACTATTCTCGACTTTGTCGGCAAGTCGCTTGTAGTCGGCGAGAGCGAGTTCTAGCACATCGGCTCGCTTGCACGAAACCGAGCCGCCTTGCGTTAATGAACG
>Ga0070737_10001531_pt1 | contig 32635 bp, 34 predicted proteins | sample Coa_R1_10_FD_66438 | JGI IMG/M metagenome (GOLD analysis project Ga0070737, IMG submission 66438) | Surface soil microbial communities from Centralia Pennsylvania, which are recovering from an underground coalmine fire - Coalmine... | ecosystem: Environmental > Terrestrial > Soil > Unclassified... | reverse complement strand
AACGCCGCGATCCTGCCCGGCCTGTGGCGGCAAGGGCCAACAGATAAAGAGCCATCAGAAGGGCAACGTCCGCATTCAGCAGATTACCACTTGTTCGGCGTGCGGCGGTCGGGGCAGCATCATCGACAAGCCGTGCCCGGAGTGCAAAGGGCGCGGCGAGGTCGAACGGGAAGAAGTTCTCACTGTCAAGATCCCGGCCGGAGTCGAGGAGGGGATGGTGCTCCGCATCTCGGGCCACGGACTGCCCAGCCCGGAAGCCGGCGGCGCACCCGGCGACCTGTACGTTGTCGTCCGCAGCGCCCCGGATCCGCGCTTCGAGCGCCGGAGTACTGACTTATGGCACACAGAAACGATCTCGGTTCCGGACGCGGTGCTCGGCACACAACTCGAAGTGCCAACGCTGGAAGGCCGGGCCAAGGTTACAGTTCCCGCCGGCACCCAACCCGGTGAGGTCTTACGCCTGCGGGGCAAGGGCTTGCCGGAATTCGGAGGCCGCAAGCGCGGCGACCTCTACGTCGCTCTGCAAGTATGCGTGCCGAAATGGTTGACCGCCGGGGAGCGGGAACTTTACGAACGCCTTCGTAACGCGAGTCGGGAAAGCCCCCGGAAGAGCAAGGAGAAGACGCGGACCTGAGTGGTTCAGGGAGGCAATCCGCCGACGACGATAGTACTAAGGCCAAAGGAGCAAATATCATGGACCTGTTCACGCGAACTGACCTGAGGACACTTCTGGCGGAGCACGAGCGGCCGTGCGTTTCGCTCTTCATGCCCGCCCACCGCGGCGGGGCTGAGGAAGACCCGATCCGCTTCCGCAAGCTGCTGGGTCAAGCCGAAGAGCAGCTGATCAAGCACGGCTTGCGGGCGCCCGAGGCCAGGGAATTCCTGACGCCTCTCCACTCGCTGCTGGAAGACCTCTCGTTCTGGCGTAACCAGTGTGACGGGCTGGCAGTCTTCCTTGCCCGCGATTTTCAGAGGATTTATCGGCTGCCCTGGAGCTTCCAGGAAGAGTTGGAAGTGGGCGGACTGTTCCAGGTGGCGCCCCTGCTGCCCCTGCTGCACGGCGACGGCCGCTTCTATGTCCTCGCGGTCAGCCAGAACAGCGTTCGGTTGTTCCAGGGGACGCGCTTCACCATCAGTCCGGTCGATCTGAAAGGCGTACCCCGCAACCTCGCCGACGCGCTGCGGACACATGACCGGGACGAGGTCCTGACGTTCCACACCCGGCCTACGTCCAGCGGCTCCTGGGGCGCCATCTTCGAGGGCCACGGCGTCGGCATCGATGACGAGAAGGACGACCTGCTACGCTACTTCCAGCAGATCGACCGCGGTCTGCATGAAGTGCTCCGCGAGGAGCGGGCGCCTCTGGTGTTGGCGGCGGTGGAGTATTTTCAGCCGATTTACCGGAAAGCCAGCACTTACCCTCACTTGCTGGCAAAGGGAATCGAGGGCAACCCGGACCGGCTCAGTGAAAAGGAGGTGCACGACCGAGCCTGGGCCATCGTAGAGCCTCAGTTCCAGGAGGACGTTCGGCAAGCTATCGCCCACTATCACCAGGCCATCGCACAATTTCACCCGGCTATCCAGACGAGAAAGGCTACTGCGGATGTGAGCGAGATTATTCCGGCGGCGTATCGCGGCGAGTTCGAGATTCTCTTCGTGGCGCTGGGAAAGCACCTGTGGGGCATCCTGGATCCCGGCCGGAACGAGGTTACGTTGCACGAGCAGCCGCAACCCGGCGACGAGGACCTGTCGAACCTCGCAGCGATTCACACACTGCGCCATGGCAACACGGTTTATGCACTCCAGTGGGAGGACATGCCTACCGGGTCACCTCTGGTCGGTATTTACCATCTGCCGCTGCCCAAGCACCCGGGCAAACGCCCCTGAAGTTACGCCGGAGCAGAAGTCGGTGCGACAGCCCGCATTAGTCGGTGCATCGATCTGTCCCACCGTGTGCGAGCCCGCACAGCAACCCGGCGTTAGAAGCAACTCGCTGAGCGCTACCGTTGATTTGGATCGTGAGGCCCGAAGCGGAGTACAGGTCATAAGTATTTTCCCTCAAAGCGATTGAGGCTGCTCATCGAAATGGAGCGATCCGGTGCCGAGAAACGGCACGACGTTTGTTCTGGGGGTAGTGAAAGCCACGGCTCTTGTCGAATATTCGGTTGGGCCAGCCTGGTTGGCTGCGGCTGGCATGCAAGAGCTGGAAGGAATGTCGCACCATGAAAAAGAAAAGTCTGATTCCGTGGAGGAAGAGGAGGGCCGAGCCAGCGAAAGGCAGTGAACTGATCTCGTTTGGAGACTTCTCCTTCTCTCTGAACTGGATGCGCGACGAGTTCGAGTCTGTTCGACTGCCGAGAAGGCGGCTAAGCGGGTCTACGGAGTCAGGGCCGTGGCCAACGAGCTGGACATCAAGCTCCCCGGCAGCGCCAAGCGCACCGACGAGGACATCGCCAAGGCGTGCGTCAGCGCCCTCAAGTCCAACTACTCGGTGCCGGACGAGAAGATCAAGGTCACGGTCAGCAACGGCTGGGTCACGCTCGAAGGCGAGGTCGAGTGGCAGTACCAGCGGGAGGCTGCTCACGATGCCGTCCGCTACCTGACCGGAGTCCGGGGCGTCTCCAATAACATCACGATTAAGGCGCGCGTCTCGCCGAGCCATGTCAAGGAGAAGATCGAGGAGGCGTTCAAGCGCAGCGCCGAGATCGATGCCCGGCGGATCAGCGTCGAGGCGCACGACGGCAAGGTGATCTTGTACGGGAGCGTGCGGTCGTGGGCGGAGCGAGAAGAGGCGCAGCAGGCGGCCTGGGCGGCGCCGGGTGTCACGACGGTTGAGAACAACATCACCATCACGCCGTAGCACCATGCCAACTGCTCGCCAGACAGAGAAGCAGGATGAGGAGAGACCTTCGCTTGCCGGGGCCTTTCTCCCCTAGTAAACAAAGGTTCTCCCCGAATCATCTACTCGCTACGAGCGCAGAGGAGTGTTGACCAATGGAACAGCGACACCGGGAGGTGCCTCCCAAACACCAGGAGTTACGCCAAAAGCGACTCGAACTGCATGGCCACCGCCGTAAGCTGCACGACCGGCTCACGGAGGTCTGTGAGGATTTCATCCTGGAAGACCTAAGCCGGACGTACAAGCAGAATACGCTGATCCGGGAGCTGGAGTACCTCCTCGACTACTACCGGGACGAGGAGAACTGGCAAGGAATCGACTGATTGCTTCCAGTGATTGGTATCGTGCGACCGCCCAAAAGGGATTGTGCATCGACACCAGCCTGCCGGCTGAAGGAGACAGGAAATATGACACCGGAGCAACAAGGCCAACCAACGTCTGAAGAGCAACAGGCGGTCAGTGTGGAAGAAGAAGCAGGTGTTACCGTGTCCGCCGTTCCACCGGCGCTGCTGCATCAGCCAAGGGATTCTCCGGGTTCCGTGGACATCACCGGGATCATTCCGGAAGGTATTCGCATCGATCCCGACATCACCGAGGGACACCCGGGCTATGAGGAGAGCGGCGATTCGGAGATCATCCCCCCCGAGCGGCTGGGCAGTGGAGGGGCTACCAAGTAAGAGCCTTGACCGAGTGGAGGGAAGCCATGATGCTCATACTGGACACACAACACGACCGGAGCTGCCGAGAAGGCATGCCGGTCTGTCGGACCGTCGAGAAGAACGATGCGCTGGCTGTCCTGGCACACGAGCTACGCTCGCCGCTGACAACCATTCGCAACGCCTTGCACCTCATCCGCGCCGCTGGTCCGCACGAGAAGTCTGTTGATCAGGCCGTGGATGTTATGGAAAGGCAGACGCGGTACATGACCCGACTCATCGAGAGTGTGCTCGATCTGGCGCGAGCAGACCGAGGTAAACTGGTGCTGTCGAGAGAACGATTTGATCTGGTGCCGGTTATGGCCGAGGCCATTGAGACGAGTCGCCCGGCCCTGGACGAGCGCCACCAGGAACTGAGTACTGCCTTACCGCCGGATCCCCTGTACTTTGAAGGCGACCCAACTCGAATTCGCCAGATCCTGATCAACCTGCTGACCAACGCCGCGCGGTACACGAAGCCCCGCGGCCAGATCTGGCTAACCGTCGAGTCAGGATGGAACGAGGTGACTGTGCGGGTACGTGATAACGGAGTGGGGATCGACCCGGAGCTGTTGCCGCACCTCTTCGAGCCATTCGTCCAAGGAGAACGGTCGCAAGAAGTAGCACGTGGGGGCCTGGGGATTGGGCTAGCACTGGTCAAGCATCTGGTGGAACTACACGGTGGAAGCGTCGAAGCGTCGAGTGCAGGTCCCGGTCACGGCAGTGAATTCGTCGTGCGGCTACCTCGGCTGCGGAGGCTCGGAGGAGAACAATCCTTGACCGATTGGAAGCGAAAGCCGCGTGCGAGCTTGACCACTTGAAGTATCGATAGTTTTGGATCAAGGAGATTCGCATGGCAAACAAGCATCTGCTCTTCAGAGAAGCCGCGCGGGAGAAGGTCCTGCACGGAGCAACCGCGTTGGCCGACGCCGTGCGGGTGACCCTCGGCCCCCGCTCCAAGTGCGTCCTGATCGGCAAGAAGTGGGGCCGGCCGATTGTCTGCAACGACGGTGTTACTATCGCCAAGGAGATCGAGCTGAAGGATCCCGACGAGAACCTCGGCGCCCAGATGATCCGCGAGGCGGCCGAGAAGACCGGAGACGCGGTCGGCGACGGCACGAGCACGGCCACGGTGCTCGCCCAAGCCATCTTCACAGAAGGAGTACGCAACGTCGCCGCCGGCGCCAGCGCCATCGACTTGAAGCGCGGGCTCGACCGCGGCCTGAAAGCCGCCGTCACTGCGATCAAGACCTTGTCCCGGCCGGTCGAGAGCCGCAAGGAGAAGGCTCAGGTCGCCACCATCTCCGCTCACAACGATCCGGTGCTCGGTGAACTCGTAGCCGACGCCATGGAGAAAGTCGGCGGCGAGGGTGTAGTGTCCGTGGAGGAGGCCAAGGGCATTGAAACGACCCTGGAGGTTGTCAAGGGGATGCAGTTCGATCGCGGCTACCTGTCCCCCTATTTCATCACCGACGCCGAGAAGATGCAGGCCGTACTCGAAGATCCGCTTATCCTGCTCTACGAGAAGAAGATTGCCATCCTCAAGGACCTCATCCCCCTGCTAGAGCAACTCGCCCAGGCGCGTAAGTCCCTATTCATCGTCGCCGAGGACGTGGAAGGGGAAGCCCTGGCGACACTGGTCGTGAACAAGGTTCGCGGTGTTCTCGACTGCATCGCCGTTAAGGCTCCTGGTTATGGCGACCGGCGCAAGGCCATGATGGAAGACCTCGCCGTCCTCACAGGCGGCAAGTTCATCGCCGAGGAACTGGGCCTTAAACTGGAGAGTATCAAGCTCGACGACCTGGGCCGGGCGCAGCGCGTGGTCAGCGACCGAGAGAACACGACGGTCATCGGCGGCGGCGGCAAGAAGGAGGCCATCCAAGGCCGCTGCCAGGAGATCCGCAAGCAGATCGAGAAGGCGACCTCGGACTATGACCGCGAAAAGTTGCAGGAACGGCTGGCCAAGCTGGCCGGCGGCGTGGCGGTCATCAAGGTCGGCGCCCCCTCGGAAGCGGAGATGAAGAGCCGCAAGGAAGCCCTGGAGGACGCCATCAGCGCTACCAAGGCGGCCATGGCCGAGGGCATCGTTCCCGGTGGCGGGCTGACCCTGCTACGGGCCATCGACGCCGTCGAGTGCGAGGAAGCCAACTACGATGGGGATGAGCGTACCGGGCTGCGAATTCTCAAAAAGGCGCTGGAAGCCCCGACCCGGCAGATTGCCGAGAACTCCGGCGCGGATGGCGGTGTGGTTGTGACGCAGATGCGGGCCGGCAAGGGCAATTATGGCTTCGATGCGGCACGGAGCCAGTACGTAGACCTGGTCGAGGCCGGCATCATCGACCCGACCAAGGTGGTACGGACGGCGCTGGAGAATGCCGTCTCGGTGGCGAGCCTCCTGCTGCTGACGGAGGCGACACTGACCGAGGTCCCCGAAACCAAGGGCGAACGCGGCCGGGCGGCCGAGCCGATCGAAGAGTGACGTTCTGAAGCCGCGGCAACGAACGGCAGGAGGTGAGAGATGGCGACGGCTCATGTCGAGATGCACGGCGAACACCGGCAGTGGCTCGGTGACAGTTCCATGTGGCGGGATGACCTCACCATCTGGGAAAAAGAGACCGACGAGGCACTCCTCGACGGCGTGCGGAAGCTGGAAGAAGCGCTCCGCGAGCACTGCAGGACATTGCAAACCCACCTGGAGGCGATCACCGCGGAGGAACAGGCTCTAAAGGACCACGAGCACGCCCTCGCCGAATACGAGCGGGGCGGCCCGGGGGATGGGCTCCTCGACATGGCCCGGACGCACCAGGAAAACGCCAGCAAGCACGCCCAACAGCGGCAAGCTCACGAGCGCCTCAAGAAGCAGCATCACACGGTCATGGCGCACTGGTCGTTGCTGCTCAAGGCGCTCACACAGAAGACATGATCGTGCCGCTGGCGAGTCCCTATCAAGGGCCATTGGTGCCCGGCGCGGCTCGCCAGTCAGTCTGGCGCCCAGTTGGCGCAATTCTCCGTTGCGAGGACTGCTCATGCAAGTCGAAGAACTGGTGGCCGTGGTGGACGAGCTGATCGAGGTTTTGCTCTTGCAGGTCCGGGAACTGGAGAATCTCATCGCCCATGTCGAGCAGGTGACTACCCGCATTCCGGAGGAGAGCGAGATGGCTGTAATCCGGTCTATGCTGATCGGGTTGCACCAGCGGATCAAGAAGCTGCGGGGGCTGGACCACCCCTAGCCATGACTCCATCGGGCGCAACGACCCTCTCCCGAAAGGATGGTTGTTCCAGCTTAATGCCGCCAATTCTTTCCTCTATGCCGGAATACCTTTCCGAACTCGGCCTGAGCAGTGCCATCGCCCGCCAGCGATTGGCAGAGGTAGGGCCAAACGAGGTTGCTGGGAAACTACGCACCGGCCCACTGCAGTTGTTGACGGTGCTGGCGAATCCCTTGGTACTCCTCCTCCTACTTACGAGCCTGGTAACCGCTCTGCTCGGGCAGGCTCTCGATGCCGCCATCATGGCCGCGATTGTCCTGGTCGGTAGCGGGATCAACTTCTTTCAGTCGTTCCGGTCGCAACGGACTGTTGAGCGCCTGCGTGAGTCCGTGGCGGCGACAGCGACTGTTCTTCGTGACGGGGAGTGGCACGAGATTCCGCGGCGGGAACTCGTTCCAGGCGATGTCCTTCGCCTTTCGGCTGGCGACCTGGTGCCGGCAGACGTCCGCTTGCTGCAAGCCCGCGACCTGTACGTGCAGCAGGCGGCCCTCACCGGTGAATCATTGCCGGTCGAGAAAGAGGCAGGAGAAGACGTGACGAAAACCGTGTCCCTTGAGGCACGCAACCGGGTCTTCTTGGGCACCTCGGTCGTCAGTGGGACGGCCGTGGCTGTGGTCGAGAAGACTGGTCGGGAGACAGTGTTTGGCAGCATTGCAGCGCGCCTGGCCATGCGTCCACCGGAAACCGAGTTCGATCGAGGTATCCGTCATTTCAGCTACCTAATCCTGCAGACAGTTCTCTTTCTGGTCGTGTTTGTATTCGCGGTCAGCATTGCCCTGCGGCGTGAGCCCCTGCAGTCCCTGCTTTTTGCCATTGCCTTGGCGGTCGGGCTGACGCCTGAGTTCCTGCCGATGATCACTGCAGTCACCTTGGCCCAAGGGGCAGTGCATATGGCCCGGCAGCACGTGATCGTTAAGCATCTGGCTGCATTACAGAATCTCGGCAGCATGGATATCTTGTGCAGCGATAAGACCGGAACCTTGACCAGCGGTGCCATGAGTTTGCAGCAGTACCTCGACACTTTGGGGACGCCTGCTGAGCATGTCCTGGTGCTGGCGTATCTCAATAGCTTCTACGAAACTGGGATTAAAAGCCTCCTCGATGCGGCGATTCTTACCCACCATCCTCCTCCACAGATCAGCGACTATCACAAGCTCGATGAGATACCCTTTGACTGCCAGCGACGTCGGCTATCTGTCATCGTGGGCAGAGGAACCGAGCTCTGGTTGATTGTCAAGGGCGCTCCAGAATCCGTTGTGCCGCTATGCACGGCTTACGAAGCAGACAACCGGACGGCCCCATTGGACCGCAGCACCCGCGATCACGCTGAAGAAATCTACCAGCAGTTCGGTGTCCAAGGTTACCGGGTCCTAGCAGTAGCCTATCGATCGGTCCCACCTCGGCCGGCGTATCACGCCACCGACGAAACAGATCTGGTGCTCGCCGGTTTCCTGGTATTCTCCGACCCACCTCTAGCGGATGCTGCGGCAGTCTTGGAAGACCTGGCCCGTGATGGGGTCCAGATCAAGCTGCTCACTGGCGACAATGAGTTGGTCGCCCGCCATGTTGCCACCCAGGTGGGCCTCGAAGCATCCGTGGTGGTTCTGGGAGATGAGGTGGACCAGATGAGCGATGCTGCCTTGGGTCCCGTGGCAGAAAGAACCACGATCTTTGCCCGCATCACGCCGGCACAGAAAAACCGCATCTTGCTGGCTCTAAAGCAACGCGGGCATGTGGTCGGCTTCCTCGGCGATGGGATCAATGATGCTCCATCTCTTCATACCGCGGACGTCGGTATTTCGGTTGCTTCCGCGGTTGATGTTGCGAAGGATGTCGCAGAAGTCGTCCTCCTGGAGCGCAGTCTACGGGTGTTGCATAGCGGTCTGATCGAGGGACGCAAGGCTTTTGGCAACGTCATGAAGTATTTGCTCATGGGAACCAGCTCCAACTTTGGCAACATGCTCAGCATGGCCGCTGCTTCCGTCTTTTTGCCTTTTCTGCCGATGCTACCGACGCAAATCCTGCTCAATAATCTTCTGTACGATCTGGCACAAGTGACCATTCCCACTGATCACGTCGATGCCGCGTTCATCCAAAAACCACGTCGCTGGAACATCACCTTGATCCGTTCTTTCATGCTATTGCTCGGTCCCCTCAGTTCGCTGTTTGATTTCCTCACCTTTTTCGTGCTGCTGGCGGTGTTCCAGGCTTCTGAGATGCTCTTCCACACTGGCTGGTTTGTGGAATCGCTGGCAACGCAAACGTTGGTCCTGCTTGTGATTCGCACAATGGGAAATCCGCTGCGGAGCCGGCCGAGCTTGTCGTTGTTACTCAGCATCGTAACAGTCGTTAGCATTGGCGTGCTGCTACCGTTCTCACCCCTGGCCGGGCCGCTCGGCTTTACGCCGCCAGGGAGGATGTACTGGCTTTTTCTGACGGGCGTACTGGGAATGTATCTCACGGTTGTGGAAGCAGTCAAACGCTGGCTGCTGGCCGGATTTCACCGCTGATGAGATTTTCAAGATGCATAAAAAAAGCCCGGCTTCCCAACCGGGCCAGGAAGAGAGGGCTTTGCTTGCTGGGCGTTCGCAGAAGACGCCGACAAGCTACCCGCTGAGCGGGCCGCCAACCCAATCCGGCACTGCCTGGTTGGCCGGCAGCTTTCTAACGCCATCTGCGAGCGACCAGCCCGCTCTGGGACGTCCTCCCCAAGATGGCATTCCGCAATTTCCATCGGCCACCTAGCTTGGGCCGTTTAGGGCCTCGGCAGCCATCGAACCCTGCGGACTGCCTCGCGCTGTTCGCGCTGGTCGAGCCAATCCAACCTCGATTCGGGCGTCCCTGCCCTCTCTCCCACCATAAATTATATAGGATGCTCGCCAGGCTGGCAAGGGGGTGCCAGTTTCCGCGAAGCCTCATCAAAAACGGGCAAAGTCGCTGGCCGTTTGTCCAAAATTCAGGCACGCTTGGTTTCGTCCTCCTGGATGCCCCGCTGCCTTCTCACCACCTACTTGCGCAGTTCTTCGAGGGCGAGCATTCCCAGCGCGAAAGGCGCTACGAACAGCCACACCGCCAACGGGATCGGAGCCGTGCCAAAGAGTAGGTTGCCAGCTGTCGTGCAGGCAATGAGAAGGAGCAACACGAGCTCCACCGCAATGCCAGTGAGGATAAGTCGGTTGGACAGAACACCGCTTCCGAAGGCGGACGCAGTGAGACTGCGGCATAGGAAGACATTGACAAGGTGCCCGCGAGAAGGACGTTCCGGCTGTGGAGGGGACTCTCCTCTGGAGTGGGCTGGGCGTCGCGGGATTGTGGCAATGACTCGCCCGTCATGGTCGCGTTTTTGACGCGCAGCCCGAAGGCTTCCAACACCCGGTAGTCGGCGGACACGTCGTCGCTGGTATCGAGCAAGATCACGTCTCCGGGTACTAGTTCCTCTGCGGAGAGCGGGACAACGGGAAGTCAACATTGGCCTCCGATTCTGGCAGTAGCTTTTTGGCAAGCCGAAAACTAAAGGTGAGAACCTGCACATGCGGCCAGCCCTTGCCAGACCTGAAGAAAGTTGGCTTCACCTTCCTTTTCAAAAAGATGGGGATTATCTGTTAGGTCCGTTCCAAGGGAATGACGATTTCTCGTACCAATCTTGTCTTCGTTGTGTCTGAGTCTTGGGTACAGTCCGCAGCGAACGCTGTGATGGCCCAGCATAGGATGGCGGCACGAATTGCTGCGACGATAATCGGCATAGCCTTCTCCCGTCTGCTCTTGGATCGTTTGTGAATCGGTGCCTTACAAGAAGGATTGACGAAAGTGTAGAATGCCAATAGGTAGCCCCTGAAGTGTCTTCGCCAGCGAGAATGCCGATGTTGCTGCACGAATTCAATTGGAAGAAAGAAGTCCTTCAGGCCAGCGAGCCGGTGCTAGTCGATTTTTGGGCCTCGTGGTGCGGTCCCTGTCGAGTCATGAACCCGACTATCGAGGCGCTGGCGAGGGATTTCAAAGTCTGCAAGGTCAACGTGGATACAAATCAGGAGCTTGCCGCCCACTACGGCATCTCCTCGATCCCGGCGCTCTTGATCTTCAAAGACGGCAGGATAGCATCCCGGCACGTCGGTGTGACGCCAGAGGCTACGTTACGGGCTGAGATGCGGAAGTTAAGCCAGCAATGACCGATCACACCAATTTCGGTTGGCTGCTACTGATCGTCGGCCTGGTCATCACGGGTGTCGGATTGGTCTGGATTCTTGCGCCGTCGATTCCCTGGCTAGGCCGTTTGCCTGGCGACATCTGTATCGAGCGGGAGAACTTTCGTTTCTATTTTCCGCTGGTGACGTGCCTGCTGCTCAGTCTGGCCTTGAGTCTGGTTCTGTGGATCATTCGGCTATTTCGAGGGTAATGTGGAAGATCGATGTACAACTTGACTTCGTGGGGATTGATTGAAAACGATAACCATCGGAAGTAGGATACACGTTATCACTGAAAAGAAAAAGGAAGTCGTCATGCACCGATCCACTTTTGGGCTAATTCGAGCGCTGCTCGTCCTTGTCATTGTGCCCTTCGTTCACTTGGCCGTTGCCCAGGAGAAGAGTGTCCGTCCCGGCATTAACAAACCGTTCAAGAACCCCAATGTGCCGGAGTACATTGGTAAATTCGAGACGGAGAGCCGGGAAATTTTCGCTCAGCGCAAAGAGATTGTCGCCGCTTGCAATCTGAAACCAGGGATGGTGGTGGCCGACATCGGTGCTGGGACCGGCCTGTTCACCCGCCTGTTCGCCAAACAGGTCGGTGCCACGGGAAAGGTTTACGCCGTGGACATCGCTCGCCCGTTCATTGAGCATATCGAGAAGACCTGTACGGAGGCGGACATCAAGAACGTGGTCGGCGTCGTCTGCACGGCGGATTCCGTGCGACTGCCGGCCAAGTCCATCGATCTGGCGTTCATCTGCGATGTCTACCACCATTTCGAGTTTCCGTTCCGAACAATGGCTTCGATTCATGAGGCGCTGCGACCGGGTGGTCGGGTTATCGTGATTGACTTTCACCGCATCGAGGGCAAGAGCCGGGAGTGGGTGCTGAATCATGTCCGGGCGGGACAGGAAGTGGTCGTCAAAGAGATCGAATCATCCGGCTTCAAGAAGGTGGCTGAGAAAAAGTTCCTCAAGGAAAACTATTATATCGAGTTCGAGAAAGTGGAAACGAGCAAGGAACCACGGACCATGCTGATCGAGCCGGAACAACTCCAGAAAGATCTGGGGCGAACCGGACTGCGGCTTCTGGATACCCGACCGCAAGCGGACTATGCCCGAGGGCATATTCCAGGGGCCGTTCGAGTGGACGTGAAGGATTGGCAAGATCTGGGGAAAAAGCCCGGTGGTTTTCACGATGCCCAAGCCTGGGGAGAGAAAGTCGGCCAGCTTGGGTTGAGCCTCGATTCGACAGTAGTGGTCTATGGTAGCGCCCTAACCGATACGGCCCGCATCTGGTGGACCTTGAAATATCTCGGACTCAAGAATGTGGCTATACTCGATGGGGGATGGCAACTGTGGAACAAAGAGAAACGGCCCAGCGAGACATCTATCCCCAGCGTCGAGGCGGTGAAATTCGAGCCGAAGTTTCAGGCCGACCGGCTGGAAGAAATCGATTCGCTCAAGAAGGGTTTCGGTTCCGACGCAGTTACCGTGGTGGATACCCGCAGCAAAGACGAATTTACCGGCAAAGACGTTCGAGGCAAGCGGGGCGGACACATTCCTGGAGCGAAGCATTTGGAATGGAAGGAACTGCTCGCTGACGACGGGCGCTTCAAGTCGCCGCAGCAGTTACGGGAATTGTTCCGTCAGCGAGGGATAGAGCCAGACCGGACAGCCGTGACGTGTTGACAAACCGGTGGAAGAGCCTCGGTCGAGGCATTTGCTCTGGAATTGGCCGGTTATCCGAAGGTCAAGGTGTTCGTGGCAGGCTGGGAGCAGTGGAGTGCCGACCCGGATGCCAAAGTGGAGGATAAGTAAAGGTCAAACTCACGCGCCAGGTGGAGTATCCAGGACCACAAGACGCTGGGGGCCGTGATCGAGGATGAACTGGCTCGGATCGAACAGCGAAGTGTGGTGTGAAAAGCCGCGTCCCTAGCCACGCCGCCATCGACGATGAGCAGATTCATGAGCAGATTTCCTTTGTCGCACAGCACAGAGACGGTGCATCCTTGACTTGGTTCCACGGCATCTGGGCCAGCATCATCCCCATGCCGCAAGTGTCGGTAACGCCAGCGAAAACCAACCCGACTCCGATGAAGGCGGACAGGCCAGAGAAGATGGGATGAACGAACCAACCCGCCAGTACCCCCAGCACCACGAGTGATCCCGCTGCAATGCGGACTTGCCGTTCCAGCGAAATGGCTTTCTTGCCACGGACGACCGGCAGACCAGCATCGACGCACGCCAGGATGCCGCCTTCGACGTTGACGACGTTCGTGAAGCCCGCTGCCAGAAACTTCTCACACGCCTGCTGGCCTCGGCTCCCGGAGCGGCAGATGAGGTACAGCGGCTCCTCCTTCGAGCCGTTACGGGCCTGCATGACTGTCATGGGGTCGAGTCGGTCCAGAGGCACGTTGCGGGCGACAGCGGCGTGCAACTCCCGGAACTCCACCGGTGTCCGCACGTCGATGAGGTCGATTTTTCCAGTCTTACATAACTCGACAAGCTGCTGAGGGTGGATGGTGGTAACGGTCATGGCAAACTCCTTTCGCCGTTTGGAAACGGTGGGATTTACTGGTTCTTGACACGGTGAGAAGTCGAACTCGATTCGCTAGTTCCGCTCATTCAGGTCTTCACGCCCAGGCGGGGTAGTACCCAGGCTTGCAGGATGATCCAGACCAGGAGGATGCCCAACGGAATCAGGGCTTTCATCCGTTTGCCTCCTCCCTTTGCAGTTGCGGGGGGGCGTCGCTCCTATTCGTTTATGTCTCGACGTTGCGATATATATGGTGAAAAAAATCAACTCGTACCACCGAACCGGGCCTCGATGCAGGCCATGATGTTTGCCAGGTGGGGTTCGGTGATCTGGTAATACACATTGCGCCCGTCTTTCTCGCTGGTCATGAAGCCGCAATGCTGCATGAGCCGCAAGTGTTCGGAGGCCATGTGGCTGGCGATGCCGCACGCCTCGGCCAGTTCGCCGACCGTGTAGCGTCCCCGCAGGAGCATCTGGACCATGCGAAGACGATGCGGATGTGCCAGGGTCTTGAGACATTCCGCCGCCTGTTCCAGAGCCTTCAGGTCGGTGAGAGCGGGCAGTCGTGCTTGTATTTTGGCGGTCATCCTGTACCTCCGATATTCAAATAGATCGTCATCTCACGACTTGTCCATCAGTTTTTCCTTGCTTCTACCGCAATTGCTTCAATGGATATTGGTTCGGTCGAACGCTCAACTGGTTAGTCTTTCATCTATACCCCATAGTAGGAACAAAAACGGCCACCGAAGAAAGCTGGTGGCCGTGAGGGAGGGGTGAAGGACAAGATACTTCAACTTGCAAGGCAGCTGTGTCGATTGCGTCGCTGTCTGCCACGCTGCTTGGCTCGCTCCGAGGCGATGCGGATGAGAAGCCGCCCCCAACCTTCGTCGGCGACGGAGAGGAAGGCGGTCCAGTTTTCCTTGGCAAAGCGGACGGCTTCACTTTGCGATTTCTGGTTTTTGTGGTTTTCCTGATACCAGGTGTAGGCGGCGTATTGAGCGGCTACCTTCCGTGCTTTCATCGTACACATCCTTCTTCTTGAGGGTCATGGGATCGAACAACGGCAAGTTTGCGGGGTTGTCTGCCGCTGCCTCGTGGGCACGTTTGGATTAGCAAGCGGCGTGCCACGCCTTGGCTACGAGCGTCAGCACTCTCTATTATACGGGAGCATCTTGCCTGAAAGCGGTGTTTCGAGTGTGTTTTTCAGGGGAGGGAGGCAGATTCATTGATCCGGTTTGCTCATACCGAGTGGCTCATTCTGGTCCACATCTGCGCATTTCGGCACAGCCAGATTCCCAGGTAGGGATCGGGATTTTTCCTGAGCTTCCAAAAATTCCCCACTTCGGAGAAGTACCTAAGATTCACAAATACGCTCTGTTACGCAAACCTCGGAGAAAACGATAATTTCCTAGTCAGCGCAACTTGCGCAATAATTATTTGTACGTCGCCTCCTGCCTGGCCAGGGAAATCAACATCGTCTCCGGCAGTTTCTCGATACCGATGTGTCGGAGCATGTTCACGACCTGCGCCGCCGTGTAGTGGGCGTGGGTGCAGACATGCAGAAGGACATCGCTTCGACACGTGCCGAACCGCTGGCCTGAGCTGGATTTCCTATACACGACTTCTTCCAGCGATGCAGGCGTCAGAGAGGCCAGGTAGCCGATCCATCGCTGTTCTAAGGCAGACCATTTCAGCCGCAGGTCGGCCAAGTCCGTGACGCCTCCCTCGCCTTGCTGATTGCCCGGCAGTTTACCTGGCAAGTCTCCTGGCACGAGAAACTGCTCGTTGCCCAGTAGGGCTTCGAGCCAGACATACTCGGCAGCATAGAGATGGAGCAGCGACCTCCAAATGGAACCCTGGCCGATTGGGAACGGCGACTGCAATTGCTCGTCGCTGAGGTTTGCGGCGGCAGTCAGTAAATTGCCGTTGACCCAGGTACGGTGCTGGTGAAGGCGCTGAAGCAACTCGATGGCGTTCATTTCAATCCTTTCGGAACATCAGCCGGCTCGAACTTGTATTATAGTGGTCCCCAAAAACTGGACCACCAGCTAAGCTACTCTGGTGACCCAGGAAAGGGGTAAATAATGAAAGGGGAACGCAAGCAGCACACGGCAGCGTTCAAGGCTCAAGTCGCCTTGGTGATCCTCTCTGTGGCGGACGGTGAAGTACGCGGACATCTACCTGCGGTGCTACGCGACGGTGCCGCAGTTGCAGCAGGGTTTGGGGCGTTACTTCCCGTTCGACAACGCGGAACGGTTGCATCAGTCTCTGGACTATCGAACACCCGCAGCGGTGTACCAGGAGCGGCGGCGGGCCGAGTGAGAGGAGTCAGCCGGGGGAAAGACGAGGCATTCTTTTTCGCCTCGCAGACCCTCCGCTGGGGTGAAGGGTCTGCGAGACGAAAAAGAATGCCTGGGGAACAGGCCGAATGAGAGATCGAGGGTGTAGCTAAGGAAAGCACTTTTTGGTCTGGACAATGGGATCCACCTTAGGCCGCCGAATGCTGTTTGTGCTTGCCTTTCATCGTTTCCTCCTTTCCTGGGTCGCCAGAGTAGCTTAATTGGTGGTCCAGTTTTCTTCGAGGTCCACTATACAGAAAGGACATGCTAACAACGGCAGCAGCGTGTCCAACCGCGAAGGCGGAGCGGTCATCAAATTCATCAGTCCACCTCACAACCTACGTTCCCAAGCGGCAGCCCTGAGAGCGAGAAGAGAACATCGTGTTGTAGAAGAACGGCACGTCTTATAGGTTTTTCTTGTTGGCCCTTGTCAATCCCTGTCCCAAACAAAAACGGACAAGAACTGTGGAGTCCACTTCCTTTCTCGAACAACGATTGCTCGGCCAGACGCTGGCCGGCAAATACAAGCTGCTGGAGGTGCAGGCTAGCGGCTTTTACGGCGTCGTCTTCCGCGGTGAACAGTATTTCTGTCGAAATAGAGTCCGTCCTGTGGCAGTCAAGGTCTCGCGGCAAACGGACCTGACCGAGGAGACGGCCCCTTATCTGTTCGGCGACGCTCTCCTTCTCGCGCAGCTACTCGCCGCTCCTGCCCATCGACTCGATGACGCCGGTCGCCGGCATCTGGTGCAGATTTACGATATGGGCTTGTTGCCGGAATATGAGAATCGAGCTTTTCTGGTCATGGAATACGTCGAGGGCTTGCCGCTGTTGGCGCACTTGCGAGCAGCGGGGCGCTTCAGCGTGCCGATGGGACTGCGCTTCATCAAACAGATCTGCCGAGGCATGGCCCTGGTTCACGCTCAGGGCGCGGTACATCGCGATTTGAAAGCGGACAACATCCTGGTAGATCGTCGCGGCATCATCCGCATCGTGGATTTCGGCCTGGCCGCCTATACCGATCCCCGCCTCGGCTTTGTGCCGGGATCACTCGGCAACTTCATCTACATGGCCCCGGAGACGCTCTTGGGCCGTTCCACGCCCGCATCGGATGTGTACAGTCTTGGCTTGTTGATGTACGAATTGTTCACCGGCGGCGGTCCTCACCTGACGGTCCCATGGCCGAACGCCGACGACAGTGATCGCTGTGACATCTGCTTGCGTCTGAAAAAAACGCTGCATTTTCCACCACCGTCGTTGGTGCAGAACGAGATCCGCAACGATTATCGCTGGCTGGATGCTTTGATTTTGCGCTGTCTGGAGGTGGAGCCAGAGCGCCGTTTCGCCGACGCCGGCTGTTTGCTCGCCGCCATTGAATCCTGCGAAGCCGGCGGGCCTCTGCCGCCCCCTTCCTGTCCCCCTAATCTGGGAAGGGCTGAAGGGGGGGACGAAACGCCGGTCTCCTCCGAAGAGGCTCTGTTCCGTGAAGTGCGGCAGCTGCTAGCGGCACGAGCATATGAACAAGCGATTGATCGTTTGGACGTATATCGTCCGCCGGAATGGGCCGTGCTCGACGGCATGGGGGCGCGGACACTTCGTCTTTTGGGACAGGCGTATCTTGGTCTGGGCAATCTGCCGGCAGCGCGCGACTGCCTGGAGCAACTCCGCGCTGCCCAGAAAGAGCAAGCATTACTGCCGCAAAGCGATTACGCTGCGGCGTTGACCGATCTGTGCAAGTGCTATCGCGGCCTGGGACTAAAGGAAGCGGCGCAGGCATGTCAGGAAGAAGTGCGGAAACTGTTGTAAAAGCAGCGAGCGGGTGCATAACGGCCTCTGCTCGCTGGCTCATCGCTGTGGTTCGAACGTGGGGCCAGGATCGTTGATGATATGCGGTTCTTCTTGGTCAGCGTTGAGGATCTTCGGCTGGTCGTCGGGGGAATTGCTGCCCTGTTCCTGTGGAAGCAGCTTGCTGACCTGGTTCAGCCACTCGTTATATCGCTGCCGATCGTTTGCGCTCAGTCCTTCGATCGTAGCCAGCCGGCCGCGTATCTCCTCGGCACGGCGGTAAAGTCGTTTATAATCTCTCATCGCGCCAAAACACTGGATCGTCCCACCAAGTGCTTGCAAGGCGGGCGGCGCTTTGTCCCACTTCTTCGCTAATTCCTCGTATTTTTGCAATGCTTTTTCATACTCGCCAAGGTTGTAATAGCACTCGGCCACATGGAAAGGGATCTCCACCTGTTGTTTGAGGCTTAACAGCTTTGCCAATTGCGGCTCTTTAATTAGCTCTTCCAGCTTGGCAAACTCCTCGGCAGCGCGCGTCCATGAATGCTTGTTCAACTCCAGGAAATGTTCGGCAGCATCGGGACTCATTTTCTCGCTGATGCTGAGGGCACTGCGATGGAGGGTATCGTGGGCGACTTGTTGGCGATAGGAATCGGCCAGCTGATAGCGGGCCCGTACCGACTCCGGCGTGACAGCGAAGCGGTCGATGTGCCCTTCCAGGTGATGCACGACTTTGCGATAAAACTGCGGCAGCGATGCAGCTTTCTGGTACAGGAGCGCGCACAGCGCCAAACGCGATTTTTCCTGGGCTTCCGGATCGGGGTCGCGATGCTCGATGAGGATGTTCTGTTCCAGCTCTTTTTCGGCGTTATCGATATTGCCGGCCTCGATTTCCAGCATCGCCAGTTGATAGCGAGCGCGGTGCGTGAAGCGGGCCCCACGTTCTACACAGGCCTTGTAGGCGGCTTCGGCAGCCTTGACATCGTTCAGTTGGCGGCACGTCTCGCCCAGCAAGAACAAGCCTTCGCTCAGCCGATCAACATTGTCCTTCTCTCCTTCGACGATTTCCCGCAGTTTGTCCGCAGCGCGTGGATAATCGTGTCCCTCGTAGGAGCAGACAGCACTGAGCCAAAGATGTTCTTTGCTTTCGCTTTTCTCGGTGAGGAGTTTGGCAGCTTCGGTATGGGCCTCGGCAGCCTGGCGGAGCAATTCATCGGCGGTAGCCTCTTCTTTCTTGCGCGTTTCTTCCTCCTTGGCCGAGCGGGCGCGTTCCCGGACAACCTTGGCCCATTCGCTATGCAGCTCAGCACGGCGCAGCTGGGCCTGGGGGGGATCCGCCACACGTTCGTACAGCTCCGCAGTACGGACAGCCAGGTCGAAGCGATTGGCCTGACGATAAATCGTCATCGCCTGCTCGAACAGTTCTTGCACGTTGGCCAAGGGCATGAGAGAGTTTTTCCAATCGCCGGCTTTGCGGACCTTGGCAACGGCTTCGGCGAGCAAGGCCACGCCCTTATCGTCTGGATTGGCTTCATGCAAGCGCAGCTCGGCCAAAGCCAGCGCCGCTGCTTGTCCTTCCTCACCCTGGGAACGGTGCATGCAGTCGGTCCACGCCTCGGCTGCCAGATCGTTCTGGTCCTGGCGGCGATAGCAGACGCCCAGGTTGTAGAGCACCCCTCCGGCCTCCGTCAGCGGTACGCGCTTTTCGTCGAGCACTTTTTTCCACAGCTCCACCGCCGCTGCCCATTTGTGCTCTTCCTGATAAAGTCCGGCCAGCAGCATGTTCTTTTCGGCGAGGACGGCCGCCGGCGCGCGGTCGCTGATTTTCTCCAGGGTTTTCCGTGCTTCCTCGCGTTGATTGAGCTGAAGCAAGAGCTTGGCACCGGCCAATTTGGCGGGACCGAGAACGTCCTCGCCGATTTGCGGCACCTCTTCGCGTAGCTGCTTGTTGGCTTTCAGGGCTTCCTTCAAGTTGGGCGGATTCAAACGCAGATAAGCCTGGCTGAGCAACATCAGTGCCTCGGCACGGTCGTCGGCGACACCCATATTGGCCTTGAGCATCTCGATCACCCCCGCGGGGTCGTCGCCGAGATGAAAACGGAGTTTGGCCAGCCGATAGTGCAGACGATTGGCGTCCTCACCGGCAAGACCGCGCCGTTCCGCTTCCTGGAAGCAGTGGAGCGCCTCTTTCAAATTCGACGTTCGGCGTTCGGCGTTCGATGTTCCCGATCCGGAGTTATCTCCCTCAGAACTTAGGCGATCAGCGATACGGAGGTGGGCCGAGCCGAGCAGGAAAAATGCTTCTGCTGCTCTCCCTTGGTCATAGACGAGATTATCGACGGCCTGCTGTGCGTACCGCAAGGCGCCATGGGCATCGTTGGCGTCCCGCTCCAGCAGCCGTCGTGCTTCGGCCAGGTCGTGGTACAGCTGATGCACCGGATCGGGAACAATCAGGCTGCGCGTCAAGTAAGTGGTAAGGACCGCCACCACACCCACGAAGAACACTGGCACTTGCCATAATCGGCGCAGCGAAATACGAGACGAATGGTCTTCGCCTGAATTCGACGGCGTTGCGGCAGCTTTCATCGCATCCATGCGTTCCACCCGACGATCGTTAGCTGCACGGCTACTCTGCCGTGGCGCGAGCCTTTTCACAAATTCGCCCCGGCCTGTCAAGATGGTTTCAGGACTACGAAGAGCAAGCGTAAGCGTCAGCTATTTCTTCTCGTCACCAACGCTTCCGGCTCGATGTCCAGCATCAGGTCGGTCGTCGGCAAGTTCCAACTCCAATTTCAGGTGGAAAAAGCGCAGCAGATCTTTCAGGGAGACAATGCCGACCAGGCGGCCATCTTCCACGACAAGCAAGCGACTGGCGCCGGTAGACTGCATCCGGGCCAGGGCGTGCATGGCATCGGTTTGTGGCGAAATGCTCAGAGCGTCCAGATCGCGGCGCATCACCTCAGCGATGGTGTGTTCGCTCCACTGTTCGCGTGGAAAGCCAGTCAATGCCTGCGTACTGATGACGCCTTCCAGCCGTCCATCACCGACCACCGGAAATGTCTTGCGATGATAGCGATAAACATAGTCTTCCACCCATTCGCGCAGGTTGATCCAGGGCGGAACGACGATGGGAGCATGGTTCATAAAGCGCGCCACCGGCTCGCCGGTTAGGGCTTCGCGGAGCAGCGCACTGGTATAGCCGGCCCGGGCGGCATTGTTGAGGAACAGACCGATCAAGCCCATCCACATGCCGCCGACGATATTGCCGCTGAACAAATTAAGCAGACCGACAGCGATCAGGAAAAAGGCGAAGGCTTGGCCGACCAGCGAAGCCCCACGTGTGGCGCGTCGCAGGTTGCCCGTCGCGGCCCAGAGGATAGAACGCAGGATTCGGCCGCCATCCAGGGGGAAAGCTGGCACCAGATTAAACAACAGCACCATCAAATTGATGACGAACAAATACCACCACATAAGCTGTGCCGGCTCTGCCCAGTGGAAGAAAAAACCAAGCAAGCTGAGCAAGCCGAAAAGCCCCATCAAGACAACCGTAACAAGCGGCCCGGCGATAGCCATGAGAAACTCACGCAGCGGCGTGGCCGGCTCGCCCTCCATCTCGGCAACGCCGCCGAAAACAAACAGGGTAATGCCGTTCATGGGGATCTCCACCTGGCGGGCCACCACGGCATGTCCCAACTCGTGCAGCAAAATGCACAGGAAAAATCCCAGCGCCGTCAACAGAGCCAAAGACCATAACAGAAGCGGCGGCATCCCTGGCAATTCGGGTTGGAACCTCAGCCCTATAGTCCAGGTCAAGAGAGCGAGAATAATCAGCCAGCTGGCATCGATGCGGATGGGAATGCCCAGCAGACGGAACAACTGCCAACGGGTCCAGAACATCGCACATCTGTCCTTTCGAGAAGCCTGCGGAAGAGTCACCCTACTTGTTTATCGCAAAGAACATGCCGGAAGAACAGAGGCGACGGATCGGGAGCGTAAGCAGCAGCTGTTTTGTTGTCGCTTATACTTCCGAGTCGTCGTCCCTGTGTGGCCAAACCACGGCAAGGCGCTCAAAACCAGGAGCGGGGACAAGCTCCAATCCGTCGATGATACGGACATGATAGCGTGAACGCCGTCCGCTGGTCAGAACGAATGGCTCCAATTTCCCGCGGCCGTTATCGAGCAGGACCCCCTCGCCCTGCCACGGCTGCGTCATTTGTCCTTTGTCTACACTGGTCAGGTGCAGGGCCGTCTGCTGGCGATGATGCTGCGAGCCGTCGAGATAAAGAGCCAGCAAACGCTCGCGGTCGGAAAAGATTTGCGCTCCCATTCGCAATGCGTCCCAGCAGACGCGGAAACGATGGCTGGCGCGCTCGACGAAGCGTTCTCGTGCCTCATCGCTAAGCTCAGCGGGCACAAGTACATTGCGACGGGCGTATTCCCTCATGCGCTCCATCTGTTCCCGATTGGCGGGATCGCGCTCCCAGCGGCGCACGCGCCACTCGGCAATCTGAATCAAAGTGAAGCGGAACAGCTGGTAAGGACCGAAACGCAAAAACCAGGCGAAATTGGTGATACGTGTCGGCGGCAGAAAGACCGCTTGATAGCCGAGGACGCGGATCAGATCTGCCACAGAGGACATATAAGAGCGCATAATGCTCTTATTAGCGAAGTTGGCCAACAACAGCGTTTCATCGTCAAAATAGATCTGAAATTGCAGTCCCGGTGGATAGACCCGTTGCACCTTGTTGTGCCAGGCGACCAGATGGCCCAGGGCAAAAAATTCCGCCCAATCGGCGCGGCTGTGGGCCACGGCGTTGGGGTTCTTGTGCGGGCCATAGCCGACAGTGACACGGATCGGCTTACCCTTGGCCACGAAACGCCGAATGGGCGCCAGAAACTTTTCATACATTTCCGCGGACGGCAGCGGCCCCACACGAAACTGTCGGGTCAGCATGGTGTCCAGGGCGGTACGGGCCAGTTGTTCGACGTGCTCTGGCCCTGGCGGTGTCAACGGCTCGGCGGCGTGCGGCTGTACCCAATGCCGGCGGATGACTTCATCAATGCGCGAACGCAGCACCTCATCGGGCAAATCGGGCAAGACCAGTGTATTCATCGTTATCCCTCTGACCGGCCTCTCCTGTACCGCAGGCTCAGCAGGTCACAGATATATTGAGTATACTCTTCAAAATGAGCCAGTTCGTCAAGGAATTTCTTCTGCCTACTGACAACGATATAGCAAAATCGTTGCCATCGTTTCCTTACCTCCTCTCGTTTCCTTCTCGTTTCTCAGGGTGAACGAAAAGAGTCGTAGGGCGAGCGGCCCGCTTGCCCTGCGGTTTGGTCTGCCCGTCCCAAGCGACGGCGGCCACGGCTTGAAACAGGGCGGCTACGTTCTCTTGGTACTGTTGCCTGCAGGCTGCTATCATACCTGGCGCGGATCTGTTTAATCTCAGCCCGCAGAAAGGAACGGCCCCTGCGGATGCTGCGGGCTGAGATCGATTCTCCGCGGAGTATATTTAAAAGTAAGCATGAACGAAACGGCACACGAGCACGCTCCCTCGCCCCCTTCCCCGCCTGGAGAGATGTCTTCAGCGCGGACTCCCGCCTTGTCTTCGGGGCCGCCGCAACGTCCCAGATTGTTGGCACGTTTCGCTGGCATGGTCCTTGCTTGGCCACGCGCTGTTCTTCGCCACCCGTTGCGAAGCCTGACCATCACGGCTCTGTTGCTGCTCATTGGGGTAGGGGCTGGCATGGCCGGGGTGGGGCTGTGGGCCTCGTATCACCTGCGGGCCGGCCGCGCCGCCCTGGAACGCTACCACACGGTCGAAGCCGTTAGACACCTTGGCACCGCTCGCCTGGTCTGGCCGCGCGATCCAGAAATTCTGTTTCTGTCTGCACGCGCTGCGCGTCGCACCGGCGCCTTTGAAGCCGCCGACCATTTTCTCGACCTCTACCAGGAAGTGCGCAAGGAAGACGAGAACTTGACTCTCGAACGCATCCTCCTCCGTGCCGAGCGCGGCGAGCCGGACAGCGTGCTCAACTATTGTCAAACACGGATCGAACCGAACGACCCGGCCGCGCCTCTGGTTTTCGAGGCGCTGACCCAGGGCTACCTGCGCAACTATCAACCCCAAAAAGCAGAGAAAGTGCTTGGCAAGTGGCTTGAGCAGGAGCCAGACAATCCGCAAGCGCTCTTCTTGCAAGGGCAGGTCTACGATTTGCAAATGCGTCATGCGGATGCGCTCCAATCGTTCCGCGCCGCTCTGACGACGGATCCGGCCCTAGACACAGCACGACTGCGCTTGTGTGATGTTCTCATGCAACTGGGTTTGTTCGAGGAAGCCCAGCCACACGTGGAGTACCTGCGCGGCCGACTTCCGGATAGTCCGAAAATACTGGTTTATCTGGCCCGCATTCAGGACCGACAGGGTCATCCGGAGGAAGTAGAGCGAATCTTGGAAGAAGTGTTGGCCCGTTGGCCGTACTTCGCACCAGCTCTGGTCGATCGTGGTATTTTGGCTATCCGCGCGGGCCAATTCAGCGAGGCTGAGAAATATTTGCGCCAAGCCGTGCAACAAGATCCCAGCGATTTTCAGGCGCGCGATCGGCTTGCCTTTTGTCTGGAACAAAACGGTAAATTGGCTGAAGCCGACAAAGAACGCGAGTATCTGAAACAGATGGAAAAAGATATAGACGAGATCCAGACCATTATCCGCGGGCAAATGGAACGGACGCCGCACAACCCGGACTTGCACTACCGAATCGGTATGATCTCTCTGCGTGCCGGCGCCGACGGCGAAGCCTTGCGCTGGCTGTACAGCGCCCTGAGGGAAGATCCCAACCATCAGGGCGCCCACAAGGCCTTAATGGAGTATTATCAACGTAAAGGCGATCTCAGCCGCGCCCGCGAGCACCGGCAGAAGCTGATAAAATAGAACCAGATATGCCTCTGAAAGTAGGCGAACAGCCGGGGTCAGCCGGCTGGCGAGACGGATCAGCCGGCGTCAACGCCGGCTGTTCGCTTATTATCCTTATAGGGAATCCTGCATGACACGCATCTACATCTATGACACGACCCTGCGCGACGGCAGCCAAGGCGAGGGCGTCAACTTCTCCTTACAGGACAAGTTGAACATCACGCGCCGCCTTGATGAGCTGGGTGTGGACTTCATCGAAGGCGGCTATCCGCTGTCCAACCCCAAGGACTTCGAGTATTTCCAGGAGGTTCGCAAGCTGTCGTTGCAGCATGCACGCATCGCTGCTTTCGGCATGACGCGGCGCAAAGGCGTCGCTCCCTCTCAGGATACCTGTCTTAAGGCACTGCTTGACGCCCAGACGCCCATCATCACGATTGTCGGCAAAACCTGGGATCTGCACGTCCGCGAGGTGCTGGGTACCACGCTGGAAGAGAACCTGCGCATGATCGCCGACTCGGTGGCCTACTGCCGGCAGGCCGGCCGCGAGGTCTTCTATGACGCCGAACATTTTTTCGATGGCTACCGTCTGAATCCAGAGTACGCCCTGCAAACACTGCGGGCAGCCCAGGATGCCGGCGCATCGGTCATCATCCTGTGCGATACCAACGGCGGCACATTGCCTGACGACATCGCTGCCGCTGTCGAAGCGGTGCGCCGCCAGTTGCGTGTGGAGCTGGGCATTCACTGCCATAATGATTGCGATGTAGCTGTGGCCAATTCGCTGGCTGCAGTGGCCCGCGGCGTCACCCAGGTACAAGGCACTATCAATGGTATCGGCGAACGCTGCGGCAACGCCGATCTCGTCAGCATCATTGCCAATCTCGCTCTGAAATGTGGCCAGGACGTGCTGTTGCCCGGCAGTCTGCCCAAACTGACCGAGGTGTCGCGTTATGTGTGGGAGACGGCCAACATGAACTTTCGCTCTAATCAGCCGTTCGTCGGCGCCAGCGCTTTTGCCCATAAGGGAGGGATGCACACTCACGCTGTCGCCCGCAACACGGCCAGCTACGAACACATCGATCCGTCCGCCGTCGGCAACGAGCGCCGCATCCTCGTTAGCGAGTTGTCCGGCCAATCGACGATCCTGACCAAAACAATGAAATATCAGTTGACGCACGATCGCCCGCTGATGCAAAAGATTTTGAATCAGGTGCAGGATCTGGAGAACGCGGGCTACGAGTTCGAGGCGGCGGAAGCATCGTTCGACCTGTTGGTCAAAAAGGTAGCCGGTCTGTATCAGCCGCTGTTCGAGCGCCTGAGCTACCGTGTCAACATCGAGGCCGGACCCGACGGCAAACCAATCACCGAGGCCACGGTTAAAGTACGCGTCCAGGATCACCTTATGCATACCGTCAGCGAGGGCGATGGTCCGGTTAACGCCCTGTACGAAGCCTTGTCCAAGGCGCTGTTGCCGTTCTATCCGCGCTTGGCGTCGATGCACCTGGTTGATTACAAAGTACGCGTGGTCAACGCCCGGGCGGAGACGGCGGCGCGCGTGCGTGTGGTCATCGAATGGCGCGACAATGATGATGTCTGGAGCACGGTCGGCGTTAGCGAGAACATCATCGAGGCAAGCTGGCTGGCATTGGTGGATGCAACGGAGTACAAACTATTCAAAGATGCGGAACACAAACCAAGGTAACCGTGTCGACGAATACGATCAGGCAGGTATGCCGTTTTATGTCATCGTGGATCGTCTTTCCTCCTCAGGACAGCCTCGGCTGCTGGCCTGTCGTGCCGGGGAACAAGGCTACGTGGGACTCAGGCCCGCTACGGAGGGTTGGTTGGAATTGGAACCGATTGGTCTTTGGTTGGCTTTTGAAGAGGGACGACTGGCGGCCCGCAATGCACAAGGCCGATGCCTGCGCGATTACCAGGAAGTGATGCGCGAGATGCAAGTGGGCGACATGCGAGCGCGTGAGGCATTGACCCAGATGCAGGGGGACGCACAAGCGCGACAGCAAGCCGAGGCTCTGGCTCAGACCGAAGCAAAAGCTTGTCAAGAGGCTGAAGCACGAGCGCAGGCCGCCGAGGAACGCATCCGCACAGTTCGAAGCTGAATGGCAACGTCTGCGCGGTTAGTCCTAATATTTTATCCTCATTTTATCTGCAAAGGATGCCGTTTCCCATGACGATGGAACTTCCCAAACACTACGAGCCCTGTGAAGCGCAAGCACGCTGGCTGCAGTTCTGGAACGAACGCGGCTTCTTCCACGCGCGCCCCGATCCGAACCGTCAGCCATTTTGCATCGTTATTCCGCCACCTAACGTTACCGGGGCGCTGCATCTGGGCCATGCGCTCAACAACACGCTGCAAGACGTGCTGGTCCGCTGGCGGCGCATGCAGGGCTACAACACCCTCTGGATGCCTGGCACCGATCACGCTGGCATCGCCACGCAGGCCGTGGTAGAACGCCGTATCCGCGACGAAGAGAACAAGACGCGTCACGATCTCGGCCGCGAAGAACTGGTCAAGCGTATCTGGCAGTGGAAAGATCAATACGAAAAGCGCATCCTCGGCCAGCTCAGCGAATTGGGGTGTAGTTGCGATTGGCAACGCACACGCTTCACGCTCGATCCGATCTGCGCCCGCGCTGTCCGCACCACCTTTTTCAAAATGTTCAAGGATGGACTTATCTATCGTGGTAAACGCTTGGTGAACTGGGACACGCAACTGCAAACCGCTGTGGCTGACGATGAAATCTATCATGAGACGATCAAAGGGGGCTTCTGGACCTTTCGCTATCCGGTAAAGGGTAGTAAAGAGTTTATCCGTTTCTCGACGACGCGGCCGGAGACGATGCTCGGCGATACTGCCGTGGCCGTGCACCCGGACGACGAGCGCTACAAGCACCTGATCGGCAAGATGGTGACAATTCCGCTCGTCAATCGAGACATTCCGATCATCGCCGATGGTCAGCTTGTCGATCCGACGCTGGGCACAGGCGCTGTGAAGGTGACGCCGGCCCACGATCCCAACGATTACGCCTGCGGCCTGCGGCACGGGCTACCGATGATTAACATCCTCAACCCCGACGGTACCATCAACGAGAATGGCGGACCTTACGCTGGCTTGGATCGCCTGAAGGCGCGAGAGCGCGTCACCGCGGACATGGAAAAGCTCGGCTTGTTCGATGGCCGCGAGGACCGCGACATCGACTTGGCCCACAGCGACCGCAGCAAGACGCCGATTGAGCCGTACCTGTCGGACCAGTGGTTTGTGAAGATGACCGATCTCGCCCAAACGGCGATGGACGCTGTAAAGGACGGTCGAGTGAAGTTTTTTCCCGAGCGCTACGCCCGCACCTACCTCGATTGGCTCGGTGAGAAGCGCGACTGGTGCATCAGCCGGCAGCTGTGGTGGGGGCATCGGATACCTGTGTGGCGCAGAGTGATGACGCATAATGAATGGATTGAAAAGGCAGAAAAGGATCCGCAATGGGGCGACTTCTTCATGCACGGCGAAGATGCGGAGCATGTGGTAAAAGTGCAGACCTCATCCGAGACGTACTCTGTCACGGGGCACCGCAAGTACCTTGAATGCTTGGGATGCGCTCTGGGGGATTCCGAAAAAGAGCCGATCACCTGGTTTGTGGCTCCATCTCCTACCACCGACGAAAATTCTCCACTCATCGCATGGCTGGAATCCCACGGCTTCGAGCAAGATCCAGATGTGCTCGACACCTGGTTCAGCTCGGCGCTTTGGCCACATTCGACGCTCGGCTGGCCCGAACACACGCCGGAGTTGGCCTACTGGTATCCAACCAGCGTGCTGGTGACCAGCCGCGACATCATCACCCTCTGGGTGGCCCGCATGGTGATGACCGGGTTGTACAACATCGGCAAAGTGCCGTTTCATCATGTCTATATCCATCCGAAGATCCTCGATGGCTTCGGCGAGACGATGAGCAAAAGCAAGGGCAACGGCATCGATCCGCTTGACATCATCGAGCGCTATGGCACCGACGCCCTGCGTTTCCTCATGGTCCATCAAGCCACGGAAACGCAGGACAGCAAGATGCCGGTGGCCAACGTCTGCCCGCATTGCGATACCCTGGTGCCCATCAAGCAAGAGCATATGTACATGCGGACGCGCAAAGTGACGTGTCCCAATTGTAAGAAGCCGTTCCGTCCCGGTGGACCCTGGCCCACTCCCGATCCCGAACTGCCTACAGCCAAACAGGCGTCGGAGCGCTTCGACATGGGCCGCAATTTCGCCAACAAACTGTGGAACGCCGCTCGCTTTCTCTTCCTCAATCTGGAAGGCTACAAACCGGAAGCGATTCGCCACGAAGACTTGCCCATTGAAGACCGCTGGATTTTGAGCCGTCTGGCCACAACGACGGCGATGGTGACGCAACATTTGGAGAACTATCGTTTCAGCGAAGTGGCGCGGACCATCTACGATTTCACCTGGTCGGAGTTCTGCGACTGGTACGTAGAGATGAGCAAGCGTCGTCTGCAAGAGTCGGCTACACGTCCCTTGGTGCAGCGCGTGTTGGTCGGGGTGCTGGACGGTATCTTACGCCTGGTGCATCCGATCATGCCCTTCGTGGCCGAGGCGATCTGGCAGCCGCTGAACGAAAACGCCTTTGAGCGCGGCCTGCCGGTGCCGGAGCCAGCCGCCGAAAGCGTGGTCATCGCCCCGTGGCCAAACTTTCCCGAATCCTGGCGCGATGCGGCGATGGAAACGCGTATCAGCCGAATGCAAGAACTCATCCGCGCCGTCCGCGAAGTGCGCAACCGCTACAACCTAAAAACGGATCTCGATGTGTTCGTGCGTTGCTCTGAGAATATTGCCGCGGATTTCCGCACGTTGACGCCGTTCATCAGCGTCTTGGCCGGCGTCGGCCGTCTGGAGTGCGGTCCCCAAACGGCCAAGCCGCGCCAGGCAGCCAGCCACGTGACGCCGGAATTCGCGGTGTACACATCGCTGGCCGGCCTGATCGACGTGGTCGCAGAGAAGGTCCGCTTAGAGAAGCAACTCGCCGAGAAGGGCAAACACCTGCAAGCGGCGCGGGCCAAGCTCGCCAACGCCAACTTCGTCGAACGCGCCCCTGCCGACATCGTCCAGCAGCAGCGCGATCTCGTCGCCGATTTGCAAACGCAGATTAAAGCGATTGAAGAAAATTTGAATGAACTTCGCCAGGGATAAAATGGCTTCTGAAGCAGCCGAGGCAAAGAGTGAGCAGTTATCATGGCAATGCGCTGCTATCGGGAAGGCAATAGTCTCCGGCCGCAGCCCGGCGCGATGCGCACCGATCCTGCCACGGGATTGTCGTTTTCCGAGTATGAAAGTGCTTCGCAGCAGATCGTTTTAAGCTGCTGTTTGACTGCGAGAGGGCCTATCCATGTCGGCTCAAACCACTTCTAAAGCTTACTACGCAGAGCCGGGGTTGATTGTATTGCCGGAAGTTAAGACTGAAGCAATTCCGCAAGCAGTGTCCGGCTTACTATGCGATGGACACTTCCAATCCCTGAAACCAATTACGTGAAGACAGCAACAAAACGCTTTTTCTTCCTCTCCGACACCATGTTTCATCCCAAGGGACCGACGTTCTGGGAACTGGCCGAACAAGCACTGTCTTCGACGCAGCGCGGCTACGATCTTTTGGCGCCGAAATTCGATTACACGCCGTTTCGTACGCCGCAGTTCTTGCTCGATGCGGTCAGTGAACAACTCACCGCGCTTGGACCTTTTGACGCCGGGCTTGACATTTGTTGCGGCACCGGGGCGGCGCTGGCGACGATTCGCCGTCACTGTCGCTGCCGTGTCACCGGCATCGATTTCAGCCAAGGCATGCTCCAAGTGGCGCGGCAGCGTACCGCCGATGCGCCCGGCGAGGCCTCGCTAGAGTTTGTGCGTGGCGACGTGCTGGCCATGCCATTCACCGCCGCGTTCGACCTGGCCGTTTGTTTCGGCGCTTTCGGCCATATCCTGCAACGAGACGAGCCGCGCTTTGTTGCGGAGATCGCCCGTGTACTGCGGCCCGGCGGACGCTTCGTCTTCGTCACTACCTATATGCCGCCCTGGACCTCGCCGCATTACTGGTTCTCGCGGCTGTTCAATGCAGCCATGCGCGTGCGTAATTTCCTTATCAAGCCGGAATTCATCATGTACTACCTGACGTTTCTGCTGCCGAAAGTGGAAACGCTGTTGCGGCAACACGGCTTTGAGGTGGAAGTCCGCAACATGGGTTTCAAGGGCATGTGGTCGGCGGCACGCCTGGTTATCGCCACACGATCGTGAACCAGCTTGCTTATTATGGAGATAAAGACTGCGCAGAGAAAGGATACTTCAACGGCCCAGGATCCGTTTGGCATCGAGGTGGCAACGGAGGCTTTTTCAGAAACGAGTGGCTGATCTCCGACAGGCGTACCGGGCTTGATGGCCGTAGTCATCGTAACAAGCAAGAATCCCAGTAGTTTTGGGCGGAACGTGCGGCCGATGGCTGGGCTTCCTACTCTCGGTTTTCAGAACGTAGCCATTCTCGCTTCGCGGTGAATTGGATCGCTCTCGTTTCAGGAAAAAAGAGACAAAATTAGTATTCATTTGGCATGAAACTTGCACATATAAACATCTATAACTCCATGCTCCGATGAGAGATGTTAGCCTGTCTTGCCGATGACGGCCTCGACACTATCTCTCACGACCGCACGGAGCGGCCGCCCGGCTAGGGGGGAGTCCTTCGAGAATCGAGCCTCGCAAATCTAAACGTTGATAGATGCCCATGTCTCCGAAGAAGTAACGACTACCGCACCCACGTAGACACTAGGGTCGGTTCGAGAATCATTCACCGGCACTGTGGCCTGAGATCCGGTTATGCACCGGGAGAAAACCCGGCATGGAGGCTGCGCGCCCAAGAAGCGGATGGGATTCACCAATTGGGTGCAACCGCAACAGGTCCGCATTAAGAGCGTGGAGAAGCGGTCTTGTCCTTGTTTTGGCCCATTTAACTCAGGAGAACTGCGCCATGTCTTTGCTCACTTTCTCCCTGCGGAAGCGTGGTTTCACGCTCATCGAGTTGTTGGTGGTGATTGCCGTCATCGCTATTCTCTTTGCTCTGCTGTTGCCAGCCGTGCAGAGCATCCGCGAGACGGCTAACCGGGTTCAGTGCGCCAATAACCTGCGGGAGTTGGCCTTGGCTTGCCTCAACCATGATTCACAGTTCCGCCGGCTGCCGACCGGCGGCTGGGGATGGAGCTGGAACGGCGACCCCGACCGCGGCACGGATCATCGGCAGCCGGGTGGTTGAGGCTTCAACATCCTGCCCTTTATCGAGCAAGACAAGCTGTACCGGCTGGGGGCTGGCTTGCCGCCAGCGTCAAAGCGAGCGGCCATCGCCCAGCGCATCCGTACCCCTCTGCACCTGTTCAACTGCCCAAGCCGCCGCCCGAACCAAGCCTGGCCTAACTACCGCGCCTACTACGATAGCGATATTGTCGCATTTGCGGGTCGCATGGATTATGCTGCCAACAGTGGAAACCAGCCTATCGACGAGTCCTTCGCTGGCCCACCCAGTCTGGCCGCCGGCGATGATCCGTGTTATCCTTGGCCCAGCACCACCGGCCTCTCCGGTGTCATCTTTCTGCGCAGTGAGCTAGGTCTGAACAACATCTCCCACGGCACCAGTAACACCTACCTGATCGGCGAAAAATATCTCAACCCGGACCATTACAGTACCGGAACAGACGCAGGTGATAACGAGGATCTATATGCGGGCTTCGATAACGACAATTCTCGCTGTACCTTTCTGCCCCCCCAGCGCGACCGCCCTGGATACTCCAATACGTTGCGTTTCGGCAGCGCTCATCCGGTGGGCCTAAACATGGCCTACTGCGACGGATCTGTTCATTTCGTCCTTTACGGAGTCGATCCGGAAGTCCACCAACAGGCGGGTAGCCGTTATTAAGAGCATTCTTGCTCATCTCAACGACGGTCGGCCGGCTGGTG
>Ga0070737_10001529_pt1 | contig 32709 bp, 32 predicted proteins | sample Coa_R1_10_FD_66438 | JGI IMG/M metagenome (GOLD analysis project Ga0070737, IMG submission 66438) | Surface soil microbial communities from Centralia Pennsylvania, which are recovering from an underground coalmine fire - Coalmine... | ecosystem: Environmental > Terrestrial > Soil > Unclassified... | reverse complement strand
TTGGAGATCCGGGGCCACCAGACCTCGCCGGTCTTTCGATCCGCGCTCGGTCGCCTTCGCCCGGCTCCAGCGGGCGCGGAGCCCGGAGAACGAGGGTGGGACTCTGCCGGCTCACCGGTCCGGGGCTCCCCACGAAGCCAGCCTCGTGGGGCACCCCTCTCCCGGTGGGCGTCGAGATCGGCCTCGAGGGTCCGGACCGCCCGGTTGGAGGCGGAGCGGCGTCCGCCCCACTGGCGCCGGGGTAGCCTGCCACGGCCCCGGGGTGGGGTCCAGGGCGAACCAGGACGCCGGCAGCGCCCGGCCGTCGCCCGGAGCGCCGAGCACAGAGGCGGGCCGGGATCTCGGTCACCTCCCCCACCAGATCGTCATCGACCTCGGATGACCGCCGGCGCGGCCTCCACCTCCTCGGCCCCGAGCCTGGCGAACCGGTCTCGATGCTCGACCACGGACGGGTCATGCAGCCGGGCCAGGAACCTCTCCCGGTCGCCATCCGCCCGACGGCGAGCCCCTCTCGAGCCGCCCACGCCGCGATTCCCGCCACCTGCCGATCCGGGTCGGGGCGCTGATCCGCAGCGGACCCGGGACGGGGAGCGTGCCCGACCGGAGCCGGTCACGGGATGGACCCCTTGCTCCCGGTCCCACTGCTTCAAGTTCACTGTAGTTAGTTATAGCCACAATTCTGGCGACAGTTAGTCCCCCCGACGCCGCGAGGAGCCCCAACCTCGGGGACGGTCAGCGAGCCCGGAGCCAGAGGTTGAAGAGCAGCGTCAGCAACAGGGAGAGCGCCAGGGAGAGCCCGACCGGGACCACCACGGTCACCCCGCCCAGCCGGAAGACCCCGGCCAGCGGCCCCGGCCCGAGGCCAGCGATCAGGAGCAGGAGCCCACCCATGACCAGGAGCCCGAGCCCGGCCAGGAGGACCAGGTCTCGTTCACCCATCACGATGCTTTTCTTACCCCTCTTCCGCGCCCTCCTCTCCCCGTCATCGCAAGGGGAGGGGGCACGGTGAGCGCGACGGGGGTGATCGCGTGTCCTATCTTGGAGGTGTCGGACGTCGCCGGTGTCAGGCTCGCCCCTCTCGCAGGGGAGGTGGATCGGCATCCTCCCGGCGCGGAGGTGCGGCGGTCGGGGAGGAGATCGTGTCCGACGAGGCCGGCGGGTCCGACCGGAGCGCCAGACGTGTCCCATGCAGCGACGGACGACGGGAGGGACGGAGATGACGATCGAGACGCCGACGGCCACCGGCTCCCGGCCGATGACGGGTGCGGAGTACCTAGAGAGCCTGCGCGACGGGCGTGAGATCTGGGTCTACGGCGAGCGGGTCAGGGACGTGACCACGCATCCCGCCTATCGGAACACGGCGCGCATGATCGCGCGACTCTACGACGCCCTCCACGATCCCGAGCGGCAACCGCGCCTGGTGGCCGAAACCGACACCGGCAGCGGCGGGTTCACCCACCGTTTCTTTCGCACCTCCCGCAACGCCCAGGAGCTGGTGGAGGCCCGGGACGCGATCGCCGAGTGGGCCCGCATGACCTACGGCTGGCTGGGAAGAAGCCCCGACTACAAGGCCGCCTTCCTGGGCACGCTGGGCGCCAACTCGGCCTTCTACGCCCCTTACGAGGACAACGCCCGGCGGTGGTACCGACAAGCGCAGGAGCAGGTCCAGTTCTGGAACCACGCCATCATCAACCCTCCGGTCGATCGACAGCGCGGCCCGGACGAGGTCCGCGACGTCTACGTCCACGTGGAGCGGGAGACCGACGCCGGCCTGGTGGTGAGCGGGGCGAAGGTGGTCGCGACCGGCTCCGCCCTCACCCACGTCAACTTCATCGCCCACTACGGACCGCTCCCGATCACGACCCGGGAGTTCGCGCTCTGCTTCGCGCTGCCGGTCAACGCCAAGGGCGTCAAGCTGATCTCACGTCCCTCCTACGAGCTGACGGCCGAGGTCGTGGGCAGCCCCTTCGACTACCCACTCTCCAGCCGGCTGGACGAGAACGATGCCATCTTCATCCTCGACCAGGTGCTGGTGCCCTGGGAGAACGTCTTCATCTACGGGGACGTGGACAAGATCAACGGCTTCTTCCCGGCTTCGGGCTTCATCCCTCGCTTCACCTTCCACGGCTGCACCCGCCTGGCGGTCAAGCTTGACTTCATCGCTGGGCTGCTGCTCAAGGCGGTGGAGGCCACCGGCGCCAAGGACTTCCGCGGCGTGCAGGCACGGATCGGTGAGGTGCTGGCCTGGCGCAACCTGTTCTGGGCCCTGACCGACGCCATGGCCAGGACCCCCGAGCCCTGGGTTGGCGAGGCCGTGCTCCCCAACACCGACTACGGGCTTGCCTACCGGGTCCTCTCCACCATCGCCTACCCCCGGGTCAAGGAGATCGTCCAGCTCGACCTGGGCAGCGCCCTCATCTACCTCAACTCTCACGCCCGTGACTTCGCCAACCCCGAGCTGCGGCCCTACCTCGAGCGGTTCGTGCGTGGCTCCAACGGCTACCGCGCCGTGGATCGGATCAAGCTCATGAAGCTGCTGTGGGACGCCGTCGGGACGGAGTTCGGGGGCCGTCACGAGCTCTACGAGCGCAACTACTCCGGCAACCACGAGAACATCCGCCTCGAGGTCCTGCTGCAGGCGATGGCCACCGGCGACGCCGACCGTTTCAAGGGCTTCGCCGAGCAGTGCATGGCCGAGTACGACCTCGACGGCTGGACGGTGCCAGACCTCATCAACCCCGATGACGTGAACGTGGTCGGCAAGGGCCTCCAGCGCTGATCGTCGCTCCCGCCGGCACCACCTGCCCGCTCGGCCCGACCTGGCCCAGGGGACGAGCGGCCGTCGGTCTCAGCTCGCGGCGGTCACCCCGGCCGGCTGGGGCAACGTGGCCAGCCGGCGGCGGAGCTCCTCGACCTCCGCCGGGGCGAGGGGCCGCAGGGGCCGCGTCAGGACGGCATGGTCGATCACCCCCCAGAGGCGGAGCACGTGCTTCATCGCCCCCAACGAGGCGGCGTTGCTCGACCCACCACGGGCCACCAGCTTCAGGTCCTCGAACCTGATCGCCAGCTCCTGGGCGACGACGGCGGCGGTCAGGTCACCCCGGGCCATCGCCTCGTACACCGCCACGCAGGCGGCCGGAGCCACGTTGGCGACGGCGGGCACGGCCCCCACGGCCCCGACGGCCAAGCCGGCATCGATCAGCACCCGGGAGCCGAGGAGGCATCGGAAGCGCTCGGTCAGCCCTTCGTCCCGTACCGCCAGGACCAAGGACCTGAACCACTCGAGGTCGTTCTGGCTGTCCTTGATCCCGGCGCAAACCCCCTCCCGAGCCAGGGTGAGGGTGACGTCCAGGGTCATCCGCACCTTGACCGTCTGGGGGATGTGGTAGATCAGGAGCGGCAGCTCGGGATGAGCCTCCTTCAGGGCCCGGAAGTGAGCCACGACCTCGTCCATCGCATGCGGGAAATAGTGCGGCGGGGTTGAGGCCAGGCCGTCCACGCCGGCCTCGGCGGCGTGCCGGGCGTGTCGGAGGGCCAGGGCGGTGGAGCTGTCGCCCACCCCCGCCACGACCGGGACCCGACCCGCCGCCTGCTCGACCACGACCGCCACCGCCCGGGCCCGCTCGGCCTCGGGGAGGCAGGGGAACTCGCCGGTCGTGCCCATGACCCAGAGGCCATGGACGCCGGCCCCGACCAGGAAGTCCACCAGGCGCCGCAGCGAACGCTCGTCGACGGTCTCATCGGGGGTCAACGGCGTCAGCACCGGGGGGAGGATTCCGCGCAATCGGCTCAGATCCATGCCTGCACTCTAGCCCCAGCCCAGCGTCGCCCAGGCGGCCCGGCGATGGTCCCTGGGGCCTCGCCATCGTCCCGGCAACGCCTTCGCCGCCAGATCCCTACCATGGCCATGGTATGGGGCGGGTTAAGGGCTAGGGACGAACTGGCGCGACCGTGGCCCGCCACGACCTCGAAGCAGGAGGTTGCGGATCGACCGTGGACTATCAACTTGAGCAGCTCATCAATGGGCCGGCGGGAAGCCACCCGCTGTGGGACCGGGTCATGACCACGATCGCGGTCGGGGCCGAGCCGGCCTTCATCGCCCTGGTCGTGCTCTGGCTCCTGGTTGGTCTCTGGCGCCGCTCCCCCCGGGACCGGACAGGAGCGGTGCTGGCCGCCCTCGCCGCCGGGATCGGCTTGGTCATCAACGCCGTGATCGCCCATCTCTGGTTCCGGCCCCGCCCGTTCGTGGCCCACCCAGGGACGGTCCACCTGCTGGTGCGCCACACCAGCGACGCCTCCTTCCCCAGCGATCACGCGGTGGGGGCCTTCGCCATCGCCGCCGTCCTGCTCAGCGTGCACCGCAAGCTGGGCGCCCTGGCCATCGTCGCCGCGCTGCTGGTCGCCTATGCCCGGGTCTACGTCGGGGACCATTACCCTGGCGACGTGGCCGCCGGGGCCCTCGTCGGCCTCGTCGCGGCCTGGCTGTGCGCCGGGCCGATCCGCCCCTTCCTCGCCGCCCTCGACGACTGGGTCAGCGAGTGGCTGGGCGCCCGATGGCTCCAGCACGGTTGAGGGCCCGACCGGGGCCGCCGGAGCGGGCCTCGGCCCTGCCCCTCCAGCGGCCGGTCCGGGTCGGTCAGGAGGCGGTGATCGACGGCGAGCCCGAGGCTGTCACCTGAAAGGTGGCCCACATCCCGGCATCTTCGTGGCCCGGCACCAGGCAGGCGATCCGGAAGGTGCCGGCTCGGTCCGGGGTGAAGGAGAAGGTTTGGGTGCCGCCGGGAGGGACCCCGCTGACGGGGTTGGGCGAGGTGGCGCCGGGGAAGGCCGGCGTGGTGGAGCTGGCCCCGGACACGACCGAGCACGAGTGGGGGATCGCGCCCTGGTTGTGGCAGTTCACGGTCACCTTCCACCCCACGGGCACGCTGATGGTCAGCTTGCCATCGGTGTAGCCGTTGAAGTTGAAGGTGTTGCTGGCGCCACTCTTGCCAGCGATGAGGTCGATGGTGACCGACTTGGCCGCCGCGTCCGTGGACAGGTACTGGGACAGGCCCGCGGTGCCAGGGGAGGCCGCCGCGCTCGGCCGGGCACCAGGCGCTGGCGTCGACGTGTAGTAGCCGTTGGGCGTGCTGCTCGACGAGCTCCCGCAGGCCCCGAGGCCGAGGAGCGCCGCCGCCAGACCCAGGCTCAGGGCGATGCGACCACGTGAGAATGCCGACACGCCTACCATGGTAGGCGCGTGACATGAGCAGTACCCAGAACACAACGACCGACGACCTTCCCATCAGGCGCCGGGTGACCCGGCGCAACTTCATCGTCTGGTACCTGGCCGGGCTGCTGACCGCGCTGGTGGTCGCGATCATCGCCCCGATCCTCGTCTACGTCTACCCTCCGCCCAGCCAGACCAAGCGGCAGGGGATCAAAGTCCAACTCCCCACCCCGCTGGACCAGATCGAGCCCGGCACCGCGGTGGAGTTCCAGTCCCCGCCCCAGACCGGCTTCCTGATGGTGGACGGCGGCGGCGACAACTACGCCGGCAAGATCGGGTTCAAGGGGTACGTGGTCAACGTGGGGAGCGAGCTGGTCGTGCTCAGCGCCACCTGTTCGCACCTCGGCTGCCAGATCAACCCGCCCTCGGGCGGGCAGAAGATCTTCCTCTGCCCCTGCCACGGCTCCGAGTTCGACCTGAGGGGCAAGGTCGTGCACGGTCCCGCCATCGCCCCCCTCTCGCACTACGCCTGGCACGCCAGCGGGCCGGGCGAGATCACGGTGCTGGGCGTCCCCCTGCCCGGCGTGGGATAGTCGCCTCAGCGCCGCCGCATCCGCTCGAGGTACTCGGCGGTCGCGTTCAGGTAGGCGTCGACCACGCCGGGGCGAGCCCCCTCCCCCATGGTCCCCACCCGGAAGATACGACCCGCCAGCTCGCCCAGGCCCCCGCCCAGGCGCAGCCGTCGCTCGCGGCGCAGCCAGGCCAGGTAGTCATCGACGTCCATGCCGGGCAGCCCCCAGGCCGCGATCGTGACCGGGGAGGCGTCGCGATCGGCGACCACCAGCTCGAACCCTAGCTCTCGCAGCCCCTCCCGGACGCGGGCGCCAGCGGCCGCCAGCCGGGCCTGGTGAGCCTCCAGGCCGACGGCCCCAATCTCCTCGAGGGCCACCGCCAGGGCGTCGAGGGCCTGGGCCGGCATGGTGGTCGGGTGGGGATGCCAGCTCCCCCACTGACGGGAGAAGCGTCGCCAGGTCGCGAGGTTCAGGTACCAGCCCGCCGCCTTGGGACGTCCGTCGTCGATCGCCTCCCAGGCCCGCGGCCCAACGGCCACCGGGGCCAGGCCGATCGGCCCCCCCAGGCACTTGTTGCTCACCCCCACGCAGAGGTCGATCTTCCAGGCATCCATCTCCAGCCGGACGCCGCCCAGCGACGAGACCGCGTCCACGATCGTCAGCAGGCCGCGCTCGCTGGCGATCGGGCAGAGGTCGGCGATGGGGTTCAGCAGCCCCAGGCTGGTCTCGTGGTGCACCATCGCCAGCGCCCGGGCGCGCGGGTGCTCGCCGATGGCGCGTTCCAGCGCCTCCGGCCGCACCGGACGGCGGTCCTCGGCCTTCACCACGTGGACCCGCAGCCCCAGGGCGCGGGCGATCGCCACCAGCCGCTCGCCGAAGAGGCCGTTGACGCCGACCAGGATCTCGTCGCCTGGGGCCAGGGCGCTGGCCAGGCAGGCCTCCAGCCCTGCGGTGCCCGGCCCGAAGAGGCAGAACACCTCGCCCTGGGTGCGGAAGACGCCCGCCAGGGCGCTGGCCAGGCGACGGTACCGCTCCGCCCAGTCCTCGCCGTAGTGGGCCCTGGCCGGGCCGCCCATCTCCGCCCGCACCCCGGGGCTGAGCGACACCGGGCCGGGGATCAGCAACACCTCCTCCGGGACCCGCACCGGAACCAGTGTAGAGGCGCGTGCCGCCCGTCCGGTGGCCGCCGGCCCGCCCCGACCGTGCGATCCTATGGCCCGGATTCGATCACGCTCGTGCCGTGAGGAGGCTTGATGTGGGACACGAGCTTCGCTTTGGGCTGTGCACCGATCAGAACCTGAGCTGGGAGCGGACCCTGGAGCGCTGGCTGCTGTACGAGGAGCTCGGCTTCGACAGCGTCTGGCTGTGCGATCACCTCATCCAACCCAGCCGACCGGATGGTCCCTACCTCGAGGCCTGGACCCTGCTGGCGGCGCTCGCCGCCCGAACCCATCGCATCCGCATCGGCGTGCTGGTCAGCTCCAACACCTTCCGTCACCCCGCCCTCCTGGCCCGGGAGGCCGTCACCGTCGACCACGTGTCCGGAGGCCGGCTGGAGCTGGGGTTGGGAGCGGGCTGGTACCAGCCCGAGCACACCGCCTTCGGCATCGACTTCCCCGCCCCCGGCGAGCGGGTGGCCCGGTTCCGAGAGGCGGTCGAGGTGGTCGACCGCCTGCTCCGCGAGGAGGTCACCACCTACGAGGGACGCCACTACCGGCTGCGCCAGGCCCCTACCCGCCCAGCTCCGGTCCAGCGGCCCCGGCCGCCGCTCACCCTGGGCGCCCACGGCCCACGCATGCTCCGCATCGTGGCCCGGTACGCTGACCGCTGGAACTCCCACGGCACCGTCGAGGAGATCAAGCTCCGCAACGCCACCCTCGATCGGGCCTGTCGTGAGGTCGGCCGCGACCCGGAGCGGATCGTCCGCTCCCTGTACTACTGGGTGCCCCGCTCCCAGGAGGATCCCTGGTCCTCGGCGGAGGCCTTCGTCCAGGTCATCGATCGCTACCGCGAAGCGGGGATCACCGACTTCATCCTCGACCACCCCCGCGACGACCAGCTCGACGTTCTCGAGCAGGTGGCGACCGAGGTCATCCCCCGCCTGCGCCTGGCCTGACCGCCCTCGGGGGAGCGTCGAGACGACCTCGCCCGCCGGGTCCCTCCTCAACCCGACTGGCCCTATGCTAAGTCCGGGGTCGAGCCCGGGTGGAGGCCATCCCCAGATCGGGCGAACGCAAGGGGGGATCGAGTGAGCGGACTCTGCGACGGACGGGTCGTGATCGTGACCGGCGCCGGCCGGGGGATCGGGCGCGCCCATGCCCTCGAGTTCGCGAGGCAGGGCGCCAGGGTCGTGGTCAACGACCTCGGCGTGGACCTGGACGGGAGCGGGGGCTCGAGCGGGCCGGCCCAGGAGGTGGTGGAGGAGATCCGGGCCATGGGCGGGGAGGCCATGGCCAACCACGACGACGTCGCCGACTGGGAGGGTGGCAAGCGCCTGTTCGACGCCGCCCTGGAACGCTTCGGCGAGGTCCATGTCCTGGTCAACAACGCCGGCATCCTGCGCGACCGGATGCTGGTCAACATGACCCCCGAGGAATGGGACGCCGTGATCCGCGTCCACCTCAGGGGCGCCTTTGTGATGAGCCGTCACGCCGCCGCCCACTGGCGAGGACGGGCCAAGGCCGGCCAGCCGGTGGACGCCCGCATCATCAACACCACCTCGCCGGCCGGGCTCTACGGCGGTCCCGGCCAGTGCAACTACGGCGCCGCCAAGGCCGGGCTGGCGATGTTCACGATCATCTTGAGCATGGAGCTGGAGCGGTACGGCATCACCGTCAACGCCATCTCCCCCGCCGCCCAGACGCGGATGACGGCCACCATCCGGCGGCCGGGCCCGCCCCCGGACGACCCTCTGCTCCAGCCCGAGAGCATCGCCCCGCTCGTGGTCTGGCTGGGCAGCGCCGAGTCGCGGGGGGTCACGGGCCGGGTGTTCAATGTGCGGGGCGGGGAGATCAGCGTCGCCGAGGGCTGGATCAAGGGCCCGTCGGTGGACAAGGGGGCCCGCTGGGACCCGGCCGAGCTGGGCTCGGTGATCCCGGACCTGGTCGCCAGGGCCCGGCCCAACGCCGGCATCACGGGCGAGGTCCGCCCGTCAAAGGTCGAACACGGAGGTGCAGGCCAGTGAGCACCGTCAGCGGGATCGAGGGCTTGAAGGCGCTGGTGGGCAAGGAGTGGGGCCCAGGGGAGTGGCTCGAGGTCACCCAGGACCGGGTCAACGCCTTCGCCGACGCCACCGACGACCACCAGTGGATCCACGTCGACGTCGAGCGGGCGAAGAGCGGCCCCTTCAAGGGCACCATCGCCCACGGCTTCCTGACCCTCTCCCTGGTGCTCCGGCTGCGCCGGGGGCTCGGGCCGCAGATCGAGGGCGTGAAGATGGCCATCAACTACGGCCTGAACCGCGTCCGCTTCCCCGCCCCGGTCCCGGTCGGATCCCGCATCCGGGCCAGGACCAAGAGCCTCTCCGTCGACGAGGTGCCCGGGGGAGCCCAGCTCGTGGACCAGATCACGGTCGAGGTGGAGGGCCAGGAGAAGCCGGCCTGCGTGGCCGAGCTGGTGACCCGTCTCTACTTCTGAGGGGACGGTGGCCGGGTCGGCCCCCGGCTCACCCCTCGCCCCAGCGCTCTCGGTCCGACAGCCATCGGTCGAGCGCCAGGATCGCCTGGCGGAAGCACTCCAGCGGTGCCTGGGCGACGCCGGCCCCGATCTGGCCGCGCGGCTCGCTGGCGTGCAGGATGCCGGTGTCGATCGACGGCGTCACCTCCAGCTCCACCACCCGGCGCACGTCCACGCCGATGGGTGAGCCCTGGAACTCGAGGGATGGCAGCTTGAAGCGGTCGCTGCGGGCGGCGCAGATGGTGGCGAAGGTCGCCGTGGCCTCCATCGCCCCGGCGACGCCTCCCAGGAAGCTGGCCAAGGCCGGCGAGGCCGCGGCCGCCGCTCCCCCCAACCCCACCAGCTCCAGGACCGCGCTGTCCCCGATGTCCGCGGCCCCGTCCTCGGGGCCGTAGCCCGGCTGGTAGAGCGCGTTGCCGACCGGGGGCGCCGGGGCGGTGAACCATCCCTCCAGGCCGCCGAGGCGGATGCCGAAGGTGGTGCCATTGCGGGCCATCCCGACCACCACGCTCGCTCCCTCGACCCGCGCCGCCCAGTCGACGGTGGCCTTGGCGGCCGCCATGGCCAGGTTCAGGAAGAACAGGTGGTTCGAGGAGAGGAAACGGGCCAGCTCCAGCCTCCCCGGGTGCTCGCCCGCGACCAGGTGAGGGAGGAGCGCCCGGAGCAGGAGGTTGGTGGTCGCCTGGGAGCGGATGTGCACATCGTCGCCCATCTGCAGCCCCTGAGCGACGAGCGAGAACAGGTCGATCGGCCCGCTGCGGCGGAGGGCCTCGGCCAGGGCCGGACCCGCCACCTCCCGCAACCAGACGAGCTTGCGGATCGCCTCCGGGGTGTCAACGCCAAACCACGCCGCCTCCCCCGGCCCCTGGTTCAAGGGGGCGCAGCTGCGGTTGCCCCCGGGACCGTTCTCGACCACGAAGACAGGGTCGAGCGGGCCGATCACGGTCGCCATCGGGACCACGGTGGCGTGGTGGTTGGCGGGCTCGACGCGCACCTCCCCCCGCCCGATCAGCGCCTCGGCCTCCTCCGGCGAGCCCGCCCAGCCCTGGGCCACGGCCGCGGCCCGGGCCGAGCGTCGCAGCGGGCCGCAGAAGTCCGCCCAGCCCAGCGGGGGCCCGGGGTGCAGGAGGACCCTGCCGTCGACGTCGGGGGCCGCCTCGGCCAGGGTGGAGATGCCGACTAGCAGCGGCGAGCTCTCCTGGAGCCGTCGGATCACCTCCCGGTTGGCCCGCCCTACCCGAGCGCCCCAACGGCCGTAGAGCCGCACGAGGGCGGCCACCAGGTCCGGCCGGCCTCCGGCCGGGATTCGCCAATCAAGGTCGACGACCGGGGCGCCTTGGGCTCGTACGGACTCCCCAAAGACCCCCAGCCCGACGTTGACCACCCGCACCTCCGCGGGCAGCGCGACCGGCGTCGGCTCACCGTCGCCCTGGGACCTCAAGGCATCACCTCACCTGCTCCTGGACCGGACCGCCGGCGCCGTCCACGCCCGCCGGGCGGCTCGGCGCCGACCGTTGCCGCGACCCCCGGGGATCGCCGAGGATAGACACTATAATGCAAGGAAATTCGCCTATGGTGAAGAAGTCTGGGCCGCCACCACCCCACCCGGCCACCGGGCGACGGCCCGGGCCCGCAGGGCGACCGCCGGACGTGCGTCCGAGCGGGGCCTGGGCCCCCTGCTCGATCCTGGCCCGCTCGGTGAGCGCCGCCGTCCTGCCCCTCCTGGCCGGCCCCGAGCGGGAGGGCGTCGGACTGGGGCTCGGCTACGTGGACTTCGGGGGGTACGTCCTCGCCCTGACCCGGCCCGGCCGCCCGCGGATGCCGAACGGGGTGGAGTGCCAGCTGGACGTCCAGCCAGGCGAACGCTGCTCCATCGGGCTCGGCCGTCTGGTCGCCCATGGGGTCGAGGTGCTCCCCGGGCCGACCTGGGACCCGGTCCCAGAGGTCGCCTTCTTGCCCCGGCTCGAGGCCGGCGAGCGGCTCAGGCCCGACGTGGAGCGCCTGGCCGGCCGAGGGGATGGCCTGACCCCCTCGGGGGACGACCTGCTCTCGGGGTACGTCGCGGGGCTCACCCTCTTTCACGGCCGCACCGAGGAGGCCATGGCCCTGGCCGAGGCCGCGGCCCTCCGCACCACCCACCTGTCGGCGACCCTGCTGCGACACGCCGCCCGCGGCGAGCTGCCCGAGCCCGCCCACGCCCTGCTCGAGCGCGGCGAGGTCGGCCCGCTCCATCGCTTCGGGCACTCCTCCGGCCGCTCCCTGCTGGTCGGCCTGGCCGCGGCCGCATCCGCCCCCCCGGAGGCAACCGCCGTCGCGACCGTCGGGGACAAGGCCGCGCGATGACCGGGCCGGAGCGAGAGATCCGGGCCGAGGTGGGCCCGGCTCGAGAGGAGCCGGCCCCCGAGCTGGTCGAGGCCGGCTTCGCCCTCGAGATCGCGGACGCTCCCTTCCTGCACGCCGGCCTGAACCTGGCCGACATGGCCCACGTCCTCGCCCTGCGTCGCCAGCGGGTGATCCCGCCGGAGCCGGCCCAGCGCCTCCTGCGCCTGCTCCTGGAGGTCCACCAGGCCCCGGCCCAGGACTTCCCCTACGACGCCGCCCACGGCGACGCCTACAACTCCCGCGAGCGCTACTTCATCGAGCGACTGGGCACCGACGCCGGCTGGCTCCACGCCGGCCGCCCCCGACGGGAGGCGGGCCGGGTGGCCCTGCGGCTGCACCTGCGCCGCCTGATCGTCGGGCTGATGGCCGACCTGGCCGGCTTCGTGGAGGCGGCCTCGGACCTGGCCACCGCCCACGCCGAGACGGTCATGCCCGACCAGACCTACCTCCAGCAGGCCCAGCCCTCCACCTTCGGCCATTACCTCCTGACCTTCGCCTACCCGGCCCTCCGCGACTGCGATCGCTTGCTCCGCGACCTGGGCTGGGTGAACCGAAGCCCCGGCGGGGCCGGCTGCGTGAACGGGAGCCGATTGCCCTTGGACCGGGCCCTGGTCGCCGACGTCCTCGGCTTCGATGGGGTCATCGAGCACACGCGCGACGCCATGTGGCAGACGGACGGCCTGATCGACCTGCTGGCCACCGCGGCCAGCGTGGCCAGCAACCTGAGCAAGCTGGCCGAGGACCTGGAGATCTGGGACAGCCAGGAGTTCGACTTCGTCGCGCTGGCCGGCCCGTACACCCGGGCGAGCGTGCTCATGCCCCAGAAGCGCAATCCCTACGCGCTCGCCATCGTCCGCGGCGCCACCGGGGTGCTGATCGGGCGGCTCTCCGGGTTCCTGGCCGTGGTCAAGACGCCCTCGGCTCGCTCCGACAACCTGATCTTCGCCTACGGCGAGGTGCCGCGGGCCCTGGAGCTGGCAGGCAAGGTGACCCGGCTGATGCGGGGGGTGGTGGCCACGCTCCAGGTCAACCGAGAGCGGATGTGGGAGGCGCTGCTCCAGGGCTTCTCCCAGGCCACCGACCTGGCCGAGTACGTGATGCAGACCTGCGACCTCGACTACCGAAGCGCCTACCTGCTGGTCGGGTCCGCGATCCGCGAGGCCAGCCGCCGGGGGCTGCGGGGGGTCGACGTGACCGGTGAGATGCTGGACCAGGCGGCCCGGGAGCAGCTCGGGGTGACGCTCGGGCTGGCCGGACGCGATCTCTCCCAGGTGCTCGACCCCGGCGCGATCGTGCGCACCCGACGGCTGCCGGGCGGGGCCGCGCCCGAGGTGGTGCGGGGGATGGCCGCCCGCTGCCGCGACGACGCGCAGGCGGCCAGGGAGCGGGCCGCGAGCTGGACGGACCGCTTCGACCGCGCCGAGCGGGAGCTGCTCACGGCGGTGGAGGCAGAGATCGGGGGCTGAGCGCCCGGCCCCAACCCTGCCGGGGAGAGGGGGCGGGGCAGCGCCTCCCGAGCCCGCGGCGACGCCCCCGCGCGAGTCGCCACGCCAGCTCCACGGCCCCCGGCAGCGCTCAGCTCAGGGCTGCTCGCCGCCGAGGCCAACGCTCACCTGCAGCTCGCCCCTCAAGGTGTTGGAGACGTAGCAGTAGCGCACGGCGCGTTCGACCAGCCCACGCAGGCGCTCGCGGTCGGGCAGGTCGGCGTCCACCTCGACCCGGATCCGGGCGAACCTGAGCCCCTCGTACTCGCCCCGGGCCTTGACGGCCAGGTTGGGCACGGTCAGGCCCTCCTTGCGGGCAACGTGGGCCACTGCCATGGCGAAGCAGGCGGCCAGTGAGGCGAGCAGGAGCTCGGTCGGCATCGGCCCTCGATCGCTGCCCCCGGACTCGACCGGCTCGTCGACGGTGAGCACGAACTGGCGAATGGGGACGGTGCAACGATAGCCTTCCTCCAGGAAGGCCATGACCTCCAGGTGAGCGGCCATCAGCCGGCCACCCCCTCCAGCAGCCGCCGGTAGAAGCGGACATGCTCTTGGCCGCAGCGCTCCCAGCTGTACCTCGCCGCCACCTCCGGCCCCTGGCGGCCCAGCTCGGCCAGCAGCCTCGGATCGGTCACCAGGCTGGCCATCGCCGCAGCCAGCGCCTCGCGGTCCTCGGGCGGGACCAGCAGCACCCCTCGGCCTGGCTCCAGGTACTCGCGGAAGACCGGGATGTCGGAGGCGATCACGGGCAGGCTCGAGGCCATCGCCTCCAGGACCGCGAGCCCCCATCCTTCCCTGGTGGAGGGGAAGACGAAGGCATCCGCGGCGTGGTACCAGGCCGGGAGCTGCGCGTCCGGGACGGTCCCGGCCATGAGCACGTCACCCTCCTCATGGCCCACCTGCAACCCGAGCCCCCGGGCCCGGTCCAGCACCATCTCGCGATAGGCGGCGTGGTCCTGGAACGAGTGACCACCCACCACGGCAAGCCGAAGTGGGAGCTGGAGCCGAGCGCGGGCCAGGGCCAGCGCCTCGATCAAGGCGAGCGAGTTCTTGCGCGGCTCGATCCCGCCCACGGTCAGGAAGAGGAAGCCCCCCTCGACGCCCAGCCGTCGGCGCATCCGGGGCCGGGAGCCGTCCTCCCGGGCGAAGCGACGGGCGTCCACCCCGTTGGTGACCACCTCCGCCTCCACCCCGTACTCGTCGCGCAGGAGCCGTCGCCAGTACTCGCTGACCACCAGCACGTGGTCCGGGTCAACGATCGAGCGGCGCTGGCACTCGACCAAGGCAGGGGTGGTGAAGTCGTCCACGTGGTGGACGGTGCGCACCACCCTCACCGGCAGCCCCGCCTCTCGGACCCGCACCGCAGCCCGAGCCGCGATGCAGTCCTGGACGTGCAGCAGGTCGAAGTCGCCGGCCACCCGGCTCAGCGCCTCGGCCAGCGCATCGACGTTCCGCCACACCCGCTCCTCGAGCGTCGGGGCCCACGGTGGGGCTGGGACGACGGTGTGCGGCACCTCGAGCGGGCGGTAGAAGCCCTGCCCGGGGTCGCCGAGGGCGAAGACGTGGACCGGCTGGCCCAGGGCCTGCAGCGCGCCGGCCAGGTGGAGGGTGTGGACCACGCCACCCCGGGGCTTGGTCGAGTACGTGACCAGGGCCACCCGGGGGGGCCGCCGAGACGGGCTCACGCCGGCTCCTCGGCGAGCGCCGGGCGGCGCGCGGCCAGCGCCGCGGCCAGCAGCGCCGCCCGCGCACTGGTCGGGGGGACCAGGCAGCCGGCCTCCTCCAGCCGACGACGCTGTCGCTCGTATCCCTGAGGGTCGAGCTCGGTCCCCAGCACGTAGGCCACCACGGCCGGCCCGTCCGCTCGACCGCTCACCTCGGCGCAGGCCGGCGCCAGCAGCTCAGCCGGATCGGGATGGGCACCGTGCCCGAGCACGACGTCGAGCAGGATCACCGCGGTGGCCGGATCCTCGGCCGCGCGCTGGATCTGCTCCAGCCGGGCCAGGGGGTCGAGCATGGGGTGCGGTCGCCCCCGGGTGAACTCCTCCTCACCCAGGTCGAGGCAGACGTGCCCGCCCTCGGGCGCCGGCAGCCCCCATCCCGCCCGCAGGGGGGTGTTCGAGTAGACCGGCCCCAGCCGCGCCGCGAGCAGCACCATGGCCTCGTAGCAGAGCGTCCCTCCAGAGAAGAGGCCCCGGACCGCCCGCCTCGAGGGAGGGAGCCGCCCCATGCGCTCCTCGGCGACCCTGGCCAGGCCTCGGGCGACGTCGGGGGCCGGGAGCCCCAGGGCGCGCAGCGCGGCCAGCGCGGCCCCCTCCAGGCTCCCGGTCACCTGCACCCCCGCGGGGGCCGGCGGCGATCCCTCGAGGCCGATGAAGGCCACCACCGCCGGCTTGGTCCCCAGCTCCGCCAGCAGCCGCTCGGCCACCTCCGGCGCCGGGGGCTTGGAGACCAGCACCAGCAGCCGAGTTCGCGGGTCCTCCTCAAGGGCGCGCAGGGCAGCCGTCGCCATCGGCGCGCCCAGCTGGGCGGAGACGTCCCGGCCGCCCACGCCCACCACGTGGCTGACCCCGAGGCCGCCCCGGTGCAGCTGCGTCATCACCTCCTGGGCGCCGGTGCCGGCCGCGGCCACCACGCCCACCTCGCCCCGGCGCACGACGTTGGCGAAGCCGAGGCCGACCCCGCCCAGCACCGCCGTCCCCGCTCCCGGCCCCATGACCAGCAGCCCGCGCTCCCGCGCCCTGGCCTTGAGCTCGACCTCCGCCTCCAGGGGCACGTTGTCGCTGAACAGGAGCACGTGGAGGCCCCCGCCGAGGGCCTTCTCCGCCTCGAGGGCCGCGAACTCCCCCGGCACCGAGATCAAAGCCAGGTTGGCGCCGGGCAGGAGCGCGAGCGCGTCATCGAGGGTGCGTGGCCGGCGCCCGGGAGCCCCGGTCGAGGGCGGCTCGACCACCTTCCCCAGCGCCTCCTCCCCTGCCAGCAGCGCCCGCTCGGCCTCGACCGTGGAGGCGGCCCGGACGGCCAGGACGAGGTCGTTGGCCCTGGCCTCGGCGAGCCCCGGGCCGCCGAAGCCCTCCTCGGCCAGCCGTTCCAGGTTCCCGGGGGTCGCCATCAGGGCCGCCGCCCACTCGACCCCCGCACTCCCCTGCATGACCCGAGAGGCGGCGAGCAGCCGGGTGGAGTCGACGTAGGTGTTGGGACGGAGGCGAAGCTGGCTGGCGCTCATCCCCGACGCGCCGACCGGGCCTGGCTCGGGGAGACGATCCTGGTCCCGTGCCCTCCCCGCAACGCCTCCAGGATGTGCTCGGGCGAGGTGATGACCGCCAGCTCGCCGCCCGCGGCCAGGAAACGGACGGCGGCGCTGACCTTCGGCCCCATGCTCCCGGCCGGGAACTGCCCCGCCTCCAGGTAGCCCTGCGCCTCCTCGGCGCTGATCTCGTGGAGCGGCCGGGCACGGGGCGTGCCGTAGTCCACCTGGACCTGGTCCACGGCGGTGATCATGATCAGCGCCTGGGCGCCGATGGACGAGGCCAGCCGCTGGGCGGCGAGGTCCTTGTCGATCACCGCCTCGACCCCGACCAGCCGGTCGCCGTCGCGCGCGACCGGGATGCCTCCCCCGCCGCTGGCGATCACCATGAAGCCGGCCTCGAGCAGGGTCCTGATGGCATCCGCCTCCAGGAGGACGAGCGGCTCCGGCGAGGGCACCAGCCGGCGGTAGCCCCTCCCAGCGTCCTCGGCCACCTCCCAGCCTCGCTGCCGCGCGAGCCGCTGCGCCTCGGCCAGGTCCAAGAAGGGGCCGACCGGCTTGGTGGGACGGCCGAAGGCCGGGTCCTTGGCGTCGACCACCACATGGCTCACGACCGCGACCACCGGCGGTGGCTGGGCCGGGCGCAGGTTGCGCAGGGCCATGACCACCAGGCTGCCGATCTGGCCCTGGGTCATGGCCCCCAGGACGAAGAGGGGCTGCGGCGGCGCCAGGTGCGCCGCCTCCTGCTGCTGGAGGGCCAGGATCCCGACCTGGGGGCCGTTGCCGTGGGTGAGCACCAGGCGGTAGCCGGCGTCGATCAGGTCCAGGACCGCTCGGGCCATCTGGGTCGCCCGGGCTTCCTGCCGCTCGAAGCTGGGCGACTCGCCCTCGGGGGCGAGGGCGTTGCCCCCCAGCGCCACCACGGCGGTCCTGGTCACCGCGCCCTCAACGCCAGCCAGATCGCCCGGGCCACCTCCGAGGAGGGGTTGGACCAATGGTGCGGGCGATCGGTGCGGAAGTGGAAGGCATCGCCGGGGGCGAGGCGGAACTCCTCGCCGTCGACCACGAGATGGAGGGTGCCCTCCAGGAGGTAGATCAGCTCCTCGCCCCAGTGCTCCATCGGCCTGGGGCCGCTGCTGGCCCCCGGCTGGATGGTCGCGAAGGCGCCGGCGATGAAGAAGGGGCCGTAGGGGCCGCTGATGCTCCTCAGCTCGATGCCCTCCTTGGAGGTGTAGAGCGGCCGGCGATCCTCGGGGCGGACCAGCACCGCCGGCCCCGCCGACTCCTCCTCGACGAAGTAGCTCACCGACCGGTTGAGGGCGCTGGCCAGCTTGAGGAGGGTGGCCACGGTCGGCACCATGCCGTTGCGCTCGATCTTGTGGATCGCGGCCGCCGACACACCCGACCGCTCCGCGAGCTGCTGCAGGGACAGCTGCCGCTCACGCCGCAGCTGCCTGATCTTCTGGCCGATCCCGTCGACGGTCTGGGCGATGGCCATCGCCCGCCGGTCCACGCCTGTCGTCGTCTGCTCGTGCGATTCCCTCTCCATTCCACGCTTTTGCGTTTATCATAGAGCACGATAAGTTCACGATAGTTTATGAAATCGGGAGAGCCCGGGAGGCTGGAGCACTGAGCCGCATCGTCATCGTCGGAGGAGGAGCAGCCGGGATCGGGGCCGCCGGCGCCGCCCGCCAGACCGACCCGAAGGCCGACGTCCGTGTCTACACCGAGTTCGAGGACGTCGGCTACAGCCCGTGCGGCATCCCCTACGTGCACGGTCGGGAGATCCCCGCCTTCGAGAACCTGATCCTGCAGGACCGGGAGTTCTACGCCCGGCAAGGGATCGACGTCCACTACACCACCCGGGTGACCAGGCTCGAGCTGAGACAGGGCACGGTCGAGGTTGAGGGCGAGGGCCGGGTGGGCTTCGACCGGCTGGTGGTCGCCACCGGCTTCGACTACGAGCCGCCCCGGGTGCCGGGCGACACCCTGGCAGGGCTCTACTACGTGAAGAACATCCGGCGGGCGATGGAGTTCGACGAGCTGATCGAGGAGGCCCGGCGGGTGGTGGTGGTCGACGCCAGCCCGCTGGGGCTGGAGATGGCGACGGCGATGGCCCATCGACGCAAGGAGACCCACCTCGTCGACCCCCATCCCTGGTTGCTCTCCGAGGTCGCGGACCCGGAGATCATGAAACCGGTCGAGGACTCGCTGGTGGAGATGGGGGTGCAGCTGCATCTCACCACCCGGCTGGAGGGCTTCCTCGGCGACGAGAGGGTGCGCGCCGTCGCCACCTCGGAGGGTGAGATCCCGGCCGACCTGGTGGTGGTGTGCACGCCCAAGCGGCCGAACAACCGGCTGGCCCGGGAGGCGGGGTTGCAGATCGGCTCCACGGGTGGGATCGTGGTCGACGAGCGGATGGCCACCTCGGTCGAGGGGGTCTACGCGGCGGGCGACGTGGTCGAGCTGCCCCACGCCGTGACCAGGGTGCCGGTGCAGGGGCTGACGGGCAGCCATGCCTACGCCCAAGGCAAGGTGGCGGGCACCAACGCGGCCGGGGGCCAGCGCACCTACCGGCCGGTCTACGTGCCATGGGGGATGGTCGCCGGCAAGTGGATGGTCGGAGGCGTCTCCTTCGGGGAGACCCTGGCCACGGCGCTGGGGGTGCCCTTCGTCATGGGGCAGGCCGAAGGCATCTCCCGGGCCCGGTACTACCCCGGCACCACCAAGATCCGGGTCAAGCTGTTGGCCGAGCCGAAGAGCCTGCGCTTGATCGGGGCCCAACTGGTGGGCGGGGAGGGGATCAAGGAGCGTTGCGACTTCCTGGGGGTGGCGGTCTGGAAGGGCATCACGATCGAGGACCTGGCCTACATGGAGAACGTGTACTCCCCGGCCATCGGCGCGCTCAGCGAGCCGATCGCCCTGGCCGCCCAGGACTGCCTGGCCCGGCTCCGGCGATGAGGTCGGCGGGGTCCGGACAGGCGGCTGAGGGCGAAGACGATGGGCCGTTTCGGTGAGTGGCTGCGGCGGAACTCGGAACGCCATCTGCTGGAGGCGGCCCAGGAGCAGCTGGCCCGCCGCTACCTAGGTCGACCCGGGCCGGCGCGCCGGCCCGGCCTGGACGACCTCTTCTGGCGCCGGCTGTTCGTCCCCGTCTACCGCCGGCTGCCCTGGAAGCTCCGGCAGACGGTCATCCTCGCGCTCCCGGGAAGCCACCGACGTCGCTGGCAAGGAAGGTCGTCATCGCGACCACCAGCGTGAGATCACCGTACCTGAGAGGAGGCGTGCACGATGCCGAAGACGGTCGAGACCCCGAAGCCGGAGGCCGGGCAGTTTCTCTACGACCCGGAGGAGAAGGTCTTCGAGGACATCAAGGCGAAGCCGGGGGAGAAGGCCTACGTCTTCATCCACACCGTCCCCTACGAGGGGTCGGTCGCCCTGGTGAACCTGCTGACGGCGACCCGCCTGGTCCGGAAGGGCTTCGACGTCCACATCGTCCTCTACGGGCCGGGGGTGCTCCTCGCCTCCGGCACCCGCGGCTACCCCGCGGTCGGCCAGGAGGCCTTCCCGGGTCACCTCGCCATCAACAACCAGATCAAGACCCTTCTCAAGGAAGGCGCCCACATCTACGCCTGCCGATTCGCGATGGGGGCCCTGTACGGCTTCCGAGAGGACGACCTGATCGAAGGGGTCAAGCCCTTCAACCCGCTCGACGTGCTGGACGCGGCCTTGACCGCCTGGCGGGAGGGGGCGTTCCAGCTCAACACCTGGACGGTCTAGGGGCCCTCGTGCCGGCCCTGGGCCCCGGGCCGATCGCCGTCCCGGGGCCCAGGCCACGACCGAGAGCGCTCGACCCCAAAGCGCGATGAAGGCAGAGGAGGCCATCCGGCGCTGGCGCTCGGCCGAGCAGCGGCTGTACACGGTCGTGATGGTGAGGCCCGACCTCTATGTGCGCAGCGTGGAGCTGGTCCGCGCCATCGCTGACCGCCTCCGGTCGGAATCCACCGAGGAGGGTCTGGCGGAGGCGTACGATCGGGCCTTGGAGCTGGCGGCCGAGGTGGCGCAGGCCTCTGGCCTCTCCTCCGAAGAGCTGGACCTGGGGCTGGTGGCGGGGGCAGCCTTCAGCCTCCGCCATCAGGAGATGGTGTCCGAGTCGCACCGGGCCGAGGCGATCCGGCGCATCCGAGAGGGGCGGGAGCGAGGGGAGCGCTGGGTCGTGCTGTACGAGACCGGCTCCGGCTACCCGCCGATGCCCTACCGGCGGCTCGAGATGCACCTCCCCACCGGGGTGGGGCTCCACGCCTGCATCGAGGCGGACCCGGCCACCCTCGCGCCACGATACAGCGTCGAGGCGATCCAGCTGGACCGCGCCACCGGCGACTGGTTGACCAGGGCAGAGCCGGTGAGCGAGCGCCAGACCTTCACCACCGCCCAAGCGTGGAGGGAGGCGGTGGCGGCCCTGCGCGCCCGGCTGGACCGTTGACGAGCGCCCGCGGCCACCGGGAGGCGGAGAGCGGCGGGGGACGCCCGGCCCCTCTCCTCGCCACCGAGCCGGCGCTCGCGCTGACGACGCCCGTCCGACCCCCACGGCGCGCCCCCGGAGGGCGACATTGACAGTCTCCTTTCCTTTGGTAGATGATAATTTCCGATTGTGATCGCGGCTTAGTTCAAGGAGCCTGCCTGGATGGCACAGGAGCGGGTACCCAGGCGCGTGATCGACGCCCACAGCCACATCGGCGAGATGGCCGCCTGGAAGTTCTACGACCTCAAGGAACCGGTCAAGCCCACGGTCTACGAGTTCCCCACCGCGAAGGACTACCTCGCCCACATGGACGAGCACCGGCTCGAGCGGGCGCTGATCCTCCCCAACTACGGCATCCCGGTGCAGGAGCAGCCCTTCTCGCTCAACCCGTTGGTCATCGAGAGCGTCCAGGCCAGCGATCGACTGGTCGGGGGCCTTTGGGTCTCCTTCCTCCCCCAGAACCGGGAGCGGACGTTTGAGGCGCTGAGGCATGCGGGCGAGCAGGGGATCGTGGCCCTCAAGACCACCTTCCTGCTCGGCGGCAACCCCAACCCGGAGACCTGGGACGAGACCACGGCCGAGATCGCCGACGCCTGCTTTCGGGCCGCCGAGGAGCACGACCTGGTCTTCCACTTCCACACCAGCCCCGGCGGCACCTCGGACATCAGCAACTACATCCCGCTGGTCGAGAAGTATGGGAAGCGGGTGAAGATGTACCTGGTCCACTTCGGCGGCGGGGTGAGCGGTCACATCCGCCTGGTGCCGCGCTTCCTGGACTGGGTGGAGCAGGGGTACCGGGTCTACACCGACATCACCTGGTCGGTCGGCTTCGGGGCCCGCTGGCTGCTGGCCGAGATCGAGCGCCGGGGGGTCGGCGGTGATCGGGTCCTGTTCGCCTCCGACGAGCCCTGGAGCGACTTCTACAGCGAGTTCTGGAAGATCAATGGCGCCCGGGTCAGCGAGGACCTCAAGGAGCGGGTCTTCTGGCAGAACTTCGAGGACCTCTATGTCCGCAACCGCAAGCGATAGGCTCGGCCAGGGCGGTCGGGGGTCGACGCTCGGGCGGTTGCTGATCGAGCTCCAGCGCTTCGGCGTGCAGGTCGAGGAGCCCACCCCGGAGAGCCGGAAGGGAGGGGCGGGGCCGTCGGACGCGGGCATGATCTGGCTGGAGGGCGTGCCCGTGACCTTCCCCTTCGTCTCCGACTACGTCGCCCGCTCCCCGTTCACGCTCCGAAGGGACGACAAGGGATGGGCGCTCTATCGAGGCCAGGAGCGCCTGGGCACGGCGGTGGTGCCCCCACGCCCCAGGTACTACGACCTGACCACCGCCGATGGCGTCCCCTACTGGAAGATCGCGCTCCTGCATCTGGACTCGCTGGCCAGCACCGTGATCCAGACCTGCGCCTACTGGGGGACGGCCGACCAGTGCCGGTTCTGCGGCATCCAGCTCACGCTGGAGGCGGGCCAGACGATCGCGGTCAAGAGGCCGGAGCAGCTGGCGGAGGTGGCGCGAGCGGCGAAGGAGCTGGACGGGGCCGTCGACGTGACCCTCACCACCGGCAGCACCCGAGGCCGCGACCGCGGGGCCCTCTACGTGGGGCGCTGCGCCCGAGCGGTCAAGGAGGCGACCGGCCTGCCCGTGCAGGCCCAGTTCGAGCCGCCTGAGGACCTGGGAGTGCTCACCACGGTGAAGGAGCTCGGCGTCGACTCGGTGGGCATCCACGTCGAGACCTTCGACCCCGCGGTGCTGGCCCGGGTGGCGCCAGCCAAGGCCCGAACCGGGATCGAGGGCTACTTTCGGGCCTGGGAGCGGGCGGTGGAGGTGTTCGGCCGCGGCCAGGTCTCGACGTACGTGATTCTGGGCATGGGCGAGGACCCGGGGCTGACCCTGGAGGGATGCCGGCGAGCGATCGACCTGGGCGTGTATCCCTTCGTGGTGCCGCTCCGGCCCGTCCCAGGGAGCCTGATGGGCGACCTGCTCCCGCCACCACCCGACTACGTGGAGTCGATGTACCGGAAGGTCGTGCCCTACCTCCTCGCCCGGGGGCTGACGTCCAGCACGGTCCGGGCCGGCTGCGCCCGCTGCAACGCCTGCTCGGCGCTGAGCGCGTTCGAACGGAGCTTTGGCGATGCCCCTGGGCAGCGTCGTCTCGCCGTTCTCGACCACGGCTGACCTGGCCGCGCTCGCCGGCCGCCCCTCTCCCCTCCGGTGCCGACCGGTGACGACGGCCGAGGAGCTGCTCATCCACCTCCGGATCCGGGAGGTGGTCTTCGTGCACGAGCAGGGACTCTTCCAGGGCAGCGACCGAGACGCCCTGGACGACGACCCCGCCACCCTCCACGTGCTCGGGCTGAAGGGCCCAGTGGCGGGGGGCACGGTCAGGCTCTACCCGCTGCAGGAGCGGGGGCAGTGGAAGGGCGACCGGCTGGCCGTGCTGCCCCCGTTCCGAGCCTCAGGGCTGGGCGCGGAGCTCGTCCGCTTCGCGGTGAGGACCGCGGCCCGGCAGGGCGGGACGACGATGATCGCCTACGTCCAGATCCCCAACGTGCGCTTCTTCGAGTTCCTGGGCTGGGAGCGGGTGGGCGAGCCGGTGGAGTACGTGGGCCAGCTCCACCAGAAGATGGCCATCGACCTCCGTCGACGACGCCGAGGGAGGGGCTGAGCCTCGCGGGTGCTACCCGCCGGCGCCATCCTCCCTCCCCAGCCCGGTCACCCCCTCGGTGGCGAAGTCGACCAGGACCGCCTCCGCCCCGTCCAAGGAGATCCGCAGGCGACCCGAGCCGTCCAGCCTCCCCACCGGCTCGCAGGTGAGGTCCCGGGAGCGGAAGAGCGACTGGCAGGCTTCGACCTGGTCCTCGGGGGCGCACAGGAGGAAGGCAAAGGAGGGGAAGGCCGCCAGCCAGCGGGCCAGGGGAACCCCGGCGGGACCGGGGAGACGCCCCAGGTCGACGCACACCCCAAGCCGGTTCGCCTCCAGCAGCATGGCCAGCGAGCCGAGCAGGCCAGCCATGCTCACGTCCCGGGCCGCCCGGCAGAGCCCCCGCTCCGCGACCTCGGCGAGCAGCCGCACGTCCCCTGCCAGGTGCCGACCCCGCGCCTCCAGGGACGAGAAGAAGGGGAAGTCGTCCCGCATCCGGCCCTCCAGGCAACAGGCCAGCAGCAGGGCCTGGCCGGGGGCGGCGTGGCGAACCGAGAGCAGCCGGGAGGCCCGTCCCAGGATGAACGCGGAGAGGGCGGGAGCCGCATCGCGGATGGTCAGATGCCCCCCGACGACGGGGACGCCGTAGAGCTCGGAGGCCCGCCGGACCCCCTCGAGCGCCTCATGGGCCACCACCTCTGGGCCGACCAGGGTGTCGACGATGGCCAGCGGCCGTCCGCCCATCGCCGCCACGTCGTTGACGTTGGCCAGCACCGCGGCGACGCCGGCCCCCAGAGGGTCCCGCTCCACGAAGGGGGGGTAGATGGCCTCCCCCGCGACCAGCAGGTAGTCGTCGCCGAGGGGCAGGACAGCGGTGTCGTCGCCGGGGCCGTGGACCCAGTCGCTGGCCCCGAGCACGCCAGTGATCAGGCGCAACGCCCTCTTGGCCTGAAGCGCCGGTGCGCCACGCACCTGGTCGACGATCCGGTCGACCTCGCGGCGGGGACCCTGGGCCTGCTCCATCCCGCGCATAGCTTAAACTACGCGAAAGATACGTTCACTATGGTGCTCAGGCGTCAGTTCGCCACCGCCTCCCCGTGGGCATGAGGAACCTCGTCCCCGGCCAGTACCGAAGCGTCTCGGTGGCGACCATCGAGGGCCCCCTGGACGAGGCAGGGTTGCGCGCCCACTTCATCGGCCGCGAGGCCTACCGTCGGACCCGATTCATCGTCGTCCGCAACGCGGAGAAGACGGCGGTGATCAGGGTGGCCAAGGCGTCCGAGGATCCGCTCTTCTCCCCCATCACCGACCTCGAGGTCCTCGCCGGCCCGCAGCACTGCGCCCTGATCTCGGCCCCGGACGTGGACACGGGGGTGCCAACGCAGCTGGCCCGGGCAGCACGCGAGCTGGCGCCAGAGGCACGTGCGGTCGTCGTCCAGGGTCGCTACCAGCACGTGAACTTCATCCTCGAGCCGAGCCCGCTCCGGATCCGGGTGGTCGAGGTCGTGCCCCCGGAGCCGCCCAAGCTGCTCGACCAGGCCCAGCGGGTGCTGGAGGTGGCGGAGGACCTGCCCCCGATCGAGCTCCACCCCGAGCTCTTCGACCTGCGCGCCCTGGCCCGATCGATCCCGGCGGATGCCTACCTCTTCCCGTGCCGCGGCTCGGGCGTGCTGGCCGAGGGGGCAGAGGTCGCCTACCTGGACGAGCACCCGGCGCCACGGGACTGGGCCCTCGTGGGCTGTGCCCGCTCCCGCCAGATCCACGCCTGGTTCTACGGCCGGGAGCCGAGCGGCGTCGACATGTGCCCCCGTCGCCTGGCCGCGGCCCCAGGCCCCGGCCCCTCCGGCCCGAGCGACACGCTCACCAAATGCTGCCTGCTCGAGGGCCGCATCGCCCGCGACGGCCGCGTGGTCACCGTCCCCTGGGGCTCCAGCCTGGCGGAGGTGCGGGAGGGCCTGCGGCGCCTGGCCAAGAGGATCGATCCCCAGTGGCGACCCGCCTGACCGACTCGCCGCTGTACCGGCACCTCTGGAGCACGCCCGAGCTCGAGGCCGTGTTCGAGGAGCGGGCGCGCCTCCAGTCCTGGCTGGACATCCTGGTCGCCCTGGCCCAGGCCCAGGCGGAGTTGGGCATCATCCCCCCCGAGGCGGCGCTGGCGATCGCCCGCGGCGCCCGGGTCGAGGCGCTCGACCTCGACCTGGTGGCCCGGGAGACCCGGCGCAGCGGCCACTCCACGCTGGGCCTCATCCAGGGCCTGCGGCAGGCGCTCCCGCCGCAGGCGCGGGAGCACGTCTACTACGGAGCCACCGTCCAGGACCTGACCGACACCTGGATGGGGCTGGCCATCAAGCAGGTTGGGGCCTTCGTCTGGTCGCGCCTCCGAGACATCGAGGCGACCTTGCTGGATCTGGCCTCGCGCCACCGCTCGACCCCCATGGCCGGCCGGACCCATGGGCAGCCGGGCTCGCCCATCACCTTCGGCTTCAAGGTGGCCTCGTGGGCCGACGAGGTCCGTCGGCACCTGGAGCGCCTCCACCAGGGACGGGATCGCTGGGTGGTCGGCCAGCTCGCCGGCGCCGTGGGGACCCTGGCCTTCTTCGGCCCTCACAGCCTGGAGCTGCGCCGCCGCTTCTGCGAGCGGCTGGGCCTGGGCGACCCGGGCATCTCCTGGACCACCGCCCGTGACCGCCTGGCGGAGTTCCTCCACCTGCTGGCGATGGTCACGGCCACGCTGGCGCGCGTCGGTCGCGAGATCTATGAGCTGCAGCGGCCCGAGATCGGGGAGCTCTCCGAGCCCACCCGCCCGGAGGCGGTCGGTAGCATCACCATGCCCCACAAGCGCAACCCCGAGCTGTCCGAGCACCTGGTGACGCTGAGCCGACTGGTGCGGGCGCAGGCCGCGGTGGCCCTGGAGGGCATGGTCCAGGAGCACGAGCGCGATGGGGCCGGCTGGAAGGCGGAGTGGGCGGCCTTCCCGGACGCCTGCCTCTACACCGGTGCGGCGCTGCGCCTGGCCGGGGAGGTGCTGGAGGGGCTGGAGGTCGACGAGGGACGGATGGAGGGGAACCTGGCGCGGAGCCAGGGGTACCTGGCCTCGGAGCGCCTGCTCGCGGCCCTGGCACCGCGGCTGGGCAAGCATCGTGCCCAAGAGTTGCTCCAGGAGGCGCTGCGCCAGGGCCGCCAGCGCGGGCTCCCGCTGCCCCAGGCGCTGCGCGAGGCCGACGCCCTCCATCCCCACCTGGACGAGGTGACGATGGAGGAGCTGATCGCTAGGGTCGACGTGGGAGCCGCCGCGAAGATGGTGGACGAGGTGGTGGAGCGAGCCCGACGGGCTCGGGCCGCCGAGGCAGAGCGGTGGCCCTGACGCCGGCTCACGACAGGAGCGCCCCGGCGGTGAGGACCGACGCCGGATTCCTCGGCCTGCCCGCCCGTCCCCTCAAACCGCGCTCGACGGGCCTGACCCACGTGCTCGATCGGGGCGTCCCGTTGGCGAACTTCGAGCCCCTGGTGGCGGCCATCGCCCCGTTCGTGGACATCTGGAAGTTCGGCTGGGGCACCTCCTACCTCGACCGGGACCTGGCCGACAAGCTGGCCATCCTGGCCCGTCACCAGGTCCTGGCCTGCCCCGGAGGCACCCTGGCGGAGGTTGCCTGGCTGCGACACAGGGCCAGGGACTTCCTGGACTGGGCGGAGGCCGTGGGCTTCTCCGCCGTCGAGGTCTCGAACGGCGCCAGCGCCATGCCGGCCCCCGAGAAGCGAAGGCTGATCGCCCTCGCCTCCGGTCGCTTCGTGGTGCTGTCCGAGGTGGGCTCCAAGGACCCTCGACGCCCCCGCTCGCCCGTCGACCTCGTCCAGGAGGCGCGGGCGGACCTGGAGGCCGGGGCACGCTGGGTCGTGATCGAGGGGCGAGAGCAGGGGGACGTTGGGCTGTACCGGGAGGACGGCAGCGTCCGCGAGGAGGTGGTCGAGGGCATGGCCGCGGCCCTGGGCCCGGGGCCGGTGGTGTTCGAGGCGCCGAGGAAGCAGCAGCAGGTCTGGCTCATCCGTCGCTTCGGCCGGGACGTCAACCTGGGGAACGTCGCCCCCGCCGAGGTCCTCGGCCTGGAGACCCTACGTCTCGGCCTACGGGCCGACACCCTCTTCCTGTTGAGCGGCGCCGAGGGACCGGCCGCCCCCCGCCCCTCGCCCTAGCCCGGCCCTCGTCCTCCGCAGACGCCCATCAGATGGCCCGCTCCCGCCCCGCCCAGTAGGGATCGCGCAGCTTCCGTCGGTAGAGCTTCCCGCTCGGGTCGCGGGGCATCGCGTCCACGAAGTCGATCGAGCGAGGGATCTTGTACCTGGCGAGCCGTCCCCGGCAGTGCTCCAGGATCGCCTCCGCCAGCTTATCGTCGGGGACGACGTCCTCGGCCGGCTCGATCGCGGCCTTCACCTCCTCACCCCACTCGTCGTTCGGGATGCCGAAGACCGCCGCGTCCCGCACCGCGGGATGGGTGAGCAGGACCGCCTCCACCTCGGCCGGGTAGATGTTGACCCCCCCGGAGATGATCATCTCCGAGCGACGATCGCACAAGAACAGGTAGCCGTCCTGGTCGAGGTAGCCGACGTCGCCGACGGTGGCGTAGGCCCCTCGCCGCCCGGCCGCGGTCATCTCCGGATCCTTGAGGTACTCAAAGCCCTCGGGCGAGACACGGAAGTAGACGACCCCGACCTCCCCGGGCGGCAGCCGATTGCCGTGGTCGTCCATGATCACGATCTCGGCGCCCGGGAACGGCCGGCCCACCGTCCCCGGCTTGCGGAGCCACTCCTCAGCGAAGACGACGGTGCCCCCACCCTCGGTGGAGGCGTAGTACTCGGTGATCACCGGCCCCCACCACTCGATCATCCTCCGCTTCACCTCGGGGGGGCAGGGGGCCGCCCCGTGCACGGCACGGGTGAGCGAGGAGAGGTCGTACCGGCGTTTGGTCGCCTCGGGCAGGGCCAGCAGGCGGACGAACTGGGTGGGGACCATCAAGGTGTGGGTGACCCGGTACCGCTCGATCAGCTCCAGCATCCCCTCGGGGGAGAACCGGTCCATGAGCACGATCGCATGGCCGGCGTGCAGCGACCCGGTGAGGAACACCATGGGAGCGGTGTGGTACCAGGGGGTGCAACAGAGGTGGACGTGGTCCAGGCCGGGGTCGAGCCGGTACGTCTCCACCATCTGGCTCCACCCGAAGGCCTCCGGGGGGACCCCGGGCAGGGGCCGACGCACCCCCTTGGGCCGGCCGGTGGTCCCCGACGTGTAGTGCATGACCCGCCCCGCCGTGGCCCCGCTCGGCGTCGAGTCAGGTTGCCCCCGGCTCAGCTCCCGGTAGGAGGTGAAGCCGGGAACGTTCCCCACCGCGAAGCAGCGATCCGAGGGCCAGCTCAGCTCGGCGACCGCGGCCGCGCAGCTCTGGGCGAAGCGCTCATGGGCCACCAGGAGGCGGGCCTCAGCGTCGGCCAGGATGTGGGCGATCTCAGGGCCGACGAAGTGGAAGTTGATCGGGACCAGGTACCAGCCGGCCGCGGCCGTCGCCAAGTAGAGCTCGATCGCCTCCACCGAGTTGGGCAGCACCGCCGCCACCGCGTCCCCGGGACGGAGCCCCCGGGCACGAAGGCCGTGGATCAGCCGCCGGGACCGGGCCAGCAGGTCGCCCCTGGTGAACCGGCGCCCAGAGCTGTCGACCAGCGCCAGTCGGGACGGCTCACGCTCGGCAAACGACCAAAAGCTTCCCCCCATCGCCTGCGCCTCCTCCCTCGACCTCGCCTCCCACGGGCTCAGCACCTTTCCTTCCATGATGCCCCTTCTCGGCCGGCCCCGTCTCCTGGGGCAACCCGGGGCCGGCTGGCTGCCCAGGCACGGGCCGCCGCTCACGAACGCCGTTGCCCGAGGGCCCCCACGGCGCTCGCACGGCCCGGCCGAGGCCTCGGCGCCTTCCCCGGGCGCTCAGGCCTGGAAGCGAGGTCGAGCCCGCTCCGCTAGCTCCTCGGGCGTGGTATCTACCATCGCCTGCCAGTGCAGGCGCTCAAAGTAGGCGACGTCCGAACGGTAGAGCGGTTGCAGGTTGGAGCGACAGACCAGGCGGACGCTCATGACGTAGCCATCCGTCCCTGGGGGCGCGCCGTAGATGGCGAGGTTGAAGCTCTGGGCGCCGAGGTCGGCGTAGACGGCCAGGGCCCGGGCGATGCCCTCGGCAAGGTCACCGACCTGCTCCTCGCTCAACTCCACCGGCGAGGCGACCCCCGGCACCAGCGCGCGCAGCTCGTTGAACCCGATGGGGGCGAAGCTGCTCAACCACTCGCCACAGCCGAGGCGGCCCAGGTAGCGATCCCCGAGCCGTCGCTCCGTTGCCAGGTAGTCTTGGAAGCGCTCGCCAGGGACACGGGCCAAGAGTTCCTGCACCGTTGTCGGGTACCGATCCACGGCGGCCTGGAGGTGGGGATGGAAGAGCGAGCTGCCGGCGGGCAGCATGTGGTTGGCGTTGATCGAGACCCATGCCGCCTCCGGGTCATGCTTGGCCACCGCTTTCACGAACTCCACCTGAGCGCCCAGGTTGTCGCGCAGCAGGGCCGCCGTCATGCGCTCCAGGGGAAGGTAGTGCAAGGCCGGGGAGTAGACCGACACCGAGCTGTAAAGGGCGTAGGCCTGGATGTTGGGGAAGAGCAAGGCCTCGCCCCGTCGGATGCGTCCCTCGGCGACGAGGGAGGGCGGGAACCTCGGCGTCACCGACTCGACCCGGGGGGCGCAGAAGAAGCATCCCTCCTGGGTCTGCTCGGCGAGGGACCTGAGGTCGAAGTCCGAGGGGGGCAGGAAGTGGGCGCCGGCGACGATGCGAGCGGTGTATCCGAGCAGCGGATCCCAGCGGACCTCGACCGGCACCGAGGTGGGCTGGAAGCTGTGCAGGGGGTGCAGGATCTCAGCGGTCATGACCTGGCGCTTCAGCTCCATGGCGGAGGCATTATCGCGCCGCCTCCCAGGACGCACGCAACTGTGGTCGGAGGTCGCGGCCCCCTCCTGCCCCCCTCGCGCGCCGGCCGGGTCGGGACGCTCGATCGACGCCGATCTCGCGCCCCCTGGACACGCTCGACGGGCTCAGCACCCTGACCGCCCCTCAGGCGGGCACGCCCGGGGCGGAAGAGGAGCGCGGCGTCGTCGCCGGCCGACCCGGGGCAGGGGACAGCCAGCTGGACCCCCTCGCCCCACCTCCCGGCTGAGGGAGGCCGCGACGGAGGGCCGCCACGTTCCTCACCGCCCGGGGTCGACATGGGCGGCCCTGGACCTCACGGTGGCTGACGAGAACGACGCCGAGAGGTGGTCGCCGGATCCCGCTCACGACCTCCTGGGATCGGCGGCCCGGTGGGGGGTCTCCGTCCCCGGGGGACACCATCCGGCGAGTCTGAGGACCGCCCGGCCATCGTGATCGCCGTCCTCGACCTCCACCACCAGGTCGGCCCCACCCTGCTCGTCCGGCACCCAGCGCACCGCGACGATGCGGTCCCCCAACCCCGCCGAGATGCCCACCGGGCGGTCCGGGGCCGGAAGGGAGGAGGCCAGCGGCCCCCCAGCCTCCCGGTCGGGGAGACCACCGGGGGGAAGGCCCGGCCCGATGGGCTCGGGTTCGTGCAAGCTGTAGTCACGGCCGAAGCCGAGCCGATCGGGACGCGTGCGATAGAGCCGGGTCAGGTACCGCTGGCGCTCGGCGTTGGGCTGGTGGCGGCCGTGCTCCCAACGACAGATTTCGCTGACGCTCACCTGAGGCGGCATCAAGCCATCGGCCTCGTAGAGCGCATCGAGCGCCCGCGACAGCTGTTGGCGGGTCCACCCGGCCGCGAAGCGGTGGGCCTCCAGGGGCGAGATCTCCGGCACCCGGGTCAGGATCTCGTCGACCACCCGATCGCGCGGCCACCCCTCGAGCTGGCCCCGAAGGCGGATCTGCTTGGCGCGCTCCTCAAGCGCGCGGCGCAGAGCCCGGTCCACGCGGGCAGCCCCGCCCCTACACGATGCCCTGCGGGCAATCGAAGCGCCGTCGAGGGACTCCCCGGCGACGCCCGCGCCCCCCGGGCACGACGGGCAGCGAGAGGGGATCCATCAAGCATGTCACGATGGTCGTTGCAGAGCGATGCGAAACGTCCTCGAAGCTCACGACAGCAGCAGTCCAACCCAGGTTCATCAGCCGATGCGTACGTACGGGCGCCATCAGTATCCACGATCGCCTGCGACCTTTGTGTTGCGAAGACCTTGCCGACCTTGGTCACCACCAACGCATCACTGTCGCATTCGACACGACGTGCTCATGTAGCTTGACAAGCCGTGTCATAAACACATCTCATGGGACCATCTGAAGCAACGACAAGAGCGAACGCATTGCAAGCAATGTGCATGGAGATAACTATTGGTGCAGAACGTCGGCGGCGGGCTTGTGGAGGCCGCCAACGCCCTGCCCGACACGACCGTCGTCGGCCAGGGGAGGTGGTCACCTCAGATGACGCCCTGGGGTGGGGCTCGATCCCCACGGACGGGTCCATCCTCCCAGGGCGACCGGGCGCTGGCCGCGGCAGTGCCCCATCGAGCCTCCCACGCAGGGAGGGATGCGCCCTGGGTCGCCTCCGCCCCTTGGCGACCGCCCCATGACCAGCCCATCACCGGGGGGTAACAACAGCTGACGTGTCCACACACTACCATTCACTCCCGTCAACTCGAAGCAGTGGGATCGCCAGCAAGGCATCCCTCCCGTGACCGCCTCCCGCTGGTTCTCGTCGGGCACGCTTCCCGTCCCGGCCCGGCGAGTCGGTCACCTGATCCCGGGGGACGCCCCGGCGTGACCGCCCGCGTGTCCCCTGCCGATCAACGCTCCGATCTGGACCGGCAGGTGGCGGGTGCTGCCGCTTGGGCGGCCCAGGAGGGGCTCGCCGTCGGGCGCCTTCTGACCGAGGTTGGCTCGGCGCTGAACGGAACGC
>Ga0070737_10001528_pt1 | contig 32714 bp, 31 predicted proteins | sample Coa_R1_10_FD_66438 | JGI IMG/M metagenome (GOLD analysis project Ga0070737, IMG submission 66438) | Surface soil microbial communities from Centralia Pennsylvania, which are recovering from an underground coalmine fire - Coalmine... | ecosystem: Environmental > Terrestrial > Soil > Unclassified... | reverse complement strand
GTCGAGGAGCGGCCCCGACAATTTCGCGACGTATTTCGCGACGACGGCGTCGTCGCAGCGGCAGTCCGCATCGCGCGTGCCGCGCATGCCAGATTTATGTCTCCAAATTGTGTAGAGTGTCAAAGGGAGCGGGATGGCGTTGGTCGCGCGACCAAGGCGTAACCAGGTTGAACTTGTCGAACGTGTGTTCGGCGGCTCCCGCCAATCCGTCTGAGCGGAAGGCCATTATGAACGCTGGCAGGCGCAATTTCGGGGGGTCGCGACAGGTCCGCCCTACCAGAACCATTTGCTAGAGCAGGATCGGCAGGGCAGCTGTCTGCTAACAATCCAATACGCCAAAGGTGAACGTAATACGTGCAACTCGCCATGCGACCGATGAAACATAAGGCGATCTCGCGGCACGAAGACAAACATCAGCGCCAAGCCGGGCAAAAACGCCGCTCCAAAGATGGAACTCAGGGCCAGGAAATGCGCGGGATGCTTTGGCGCGGATCACCCTCGTTCCACGAATACATCGGCAGAATTGCGAAGTTGTCTGGCCTTACACAGAGCGAGTATTTAGCATTCGCGATGCTGCTCGGTGCTATCTTACTTGATGATAAGCGCCCTCGTCGTGAAAATATAGTTGATTTGTTTTCTGAAATGAACGCCGCGCTGCAGCTGGATCGCAACATTCTATCTACCTGTACACAATTAGAGTGGAAGACTCTAGCGATCTTCCTTGATCACATGAAAGCGGCTGGACTCGTTGAGGGGGTGACCGCAGTCCCGGTTGCTGACTGCGTCTCTTTCACGCTTCGCTTTACGAGCGAGGGGAGAGGCGTTTGGCGAGCGGTCGGCGGCCAGTTGAAAAGGATAGTTCAAACTGGGCTAATCGACTAGCTTTTAGAGGATATTTCCGCTAGTAGCGTAAGCCTGCCACGATGGGCTTTTGCGCGACTTTGGCGGCGGCTGGCTCAAGGGCGCGTTGGCCTTCCAGGCGCCGGGGTACGGCATTGAACGCGGCGGTCCATGCGGCTCGCGAACTTTCCTGGTCGCATAGGCAAAGCTAATGGTGCTTCGACCGCTTGCTCCGCTCGAACGCGGGCGGCCCAACGATCAGTCAAAGCCTCCCCCCTTCCAGCTGACGCGTCTGCATCCGCAAGTCGTGAAGTACTACGTGAACCGTGTTGGCCGAAAACGCTTAGTGCCGATCGGCAGCCCGATGATTTGCTACGCGAACGGGGACAGTATACCGCCCGATCACGATGCCGCATTGCTAAATCGATTCTTGGCTGAAGAGGCGCACCGTCTAGGTCCATACTCTAAATATTTATACGACTGCGGACGTGCACTCTGCGATTTCGTTAACTTCATGCGACTACGCCAGCAGAGTCTGCTCCACACTACTTCCGAACAACTGAAGCAATTTGGAAAATATCGGGCAGGAACGCCACGCAGCAGAAAAGGGGCGTACTCAAAGGGTCATCAAGAGGTGCGAATCCGGCACGTAAAGCGATTCATTCGCCTCATATCTACGCCAACTACGTTAAAAACTGAACTTTCAAAGAAGCCCGATTCCTCCAAAAAGGACATAGCAAATCGGCAACACGCACTCAAACAGAACAAAGTCGTACAATCTCTCGTCTGCACACTACCATTACGAGACCAACTGATAGCGCGATGGTCGCACCAAGAAGGTTTAACGGCCCGGCAAATAGCTTCGCTTAAGGAAGAAACGGTCCGAGATGCCTTTGAAACATATAAAGTAGCCCCGAAACCCATAGAAGTCATCGGATACCGTGACGGCGATCCGCCGATCAGTCTAGACGTACATTTCGATCTACTGCAAGCAACATATGAATATATAACGAAAGAGCGAGCAGCCGTTCCTGAAAGCGCGGCTGAGACGGCCCTCTTTCTCACCAAACACGGGCACCCAGTTACAGACGTCTTTATCGTTTCGCGCTGGAAAAAGCTCGCTCGACGACAAGGGTTTTTCCATTCGTTTTCAGTCCTCGAGAGACTTTACCGTTTGAATCGTGAGCTTGAGCGTCTCGCTAATCCGTGACGACTACAGTAGACCATGGCTCGTCAGACGCTAAATCAAAGCCACCGATTCGGATAATTTACAGCGACAGTAATTTTACCGTTGAGAGCGCCGTCAGAGAAGGCGCCGATCATAAACGATCTGTTGCGAACGTGCCGTTGTTTGTCGATAGTGAAATGCGTTTAGTCGAGCACGCTTGTGCCTGGATGTTCTACCTAGCAACGGAAAACGGTACGACTCCCTCGCCGAGGACGTGGGCGACTTATGCGAGCCGAATCTGCGACTGGCTCTCCACGTGCATCATGAGCGGCTGGTCATGGCAAGATGTCAACGTTCGCCACTTAGCGGCTTACCGTGATACGCTCTTGGCGACGCCCATGAAAGGCGAGCGTCGACAAAATGCGCGGCGATCACCTCGATCGATAAACCATTACATCAACGCGATCAAGTCGTTTTATTCCTGGGCGCATCGCCGCGGGTACACAGAAACGGACCCATTTGCATACGCGAGGATCGCTCTTGCGTGGAGCTCTCGACGTGAAATAATCGGTGGGACGTCGAGGGACGCCGACTTCATTCACCTCCCGGAATCAAAGGAATTCCCAAACTGGCTTTCTGCCTCCGAACTAAGCCGACTCAAGAGTTGCCTGAATGCGCGTGACAACTTGATGGCCGATTGGAGCTCTATGACTGGGGCGCGCCGGTTCGAGGTTGTGTCCCTTCGTTCTGACGATCTACCAAGTTTGGAACAGCTGGGCGCCTGTCAAAAGCCCTTGTGGCCGATGACATTAAACATCACAAAGGGCGCTAAGCCTAGGAAGATCTACCCGAATCTTTCCTTGATCCGACGCACTATTCAGTACTGCCAAGAACATAGAGAACTCGCTGCTGCCCGTGGGCTAATGACCCATGCTGAAATCTTTCTGACACGTGACGGACGCCCTGTGTCGCCAAAGCGATTCACGACGAATGTAAGTAGAGCGTGCGCGAAGGCTGGCATTCGATCAAAGGTACACGCGTTGCGACACACATTCGCAATGCGAACGCTCGATCTTTTAATTCGCTTTCGCATTAACGAAGTGATTGACCCGCTCTTTGTTATTAAGGTTCTGCTGGGGCACGACAGTATAAAATCCTCCGAAATCTACACCGTCGGAAAAACGGAAGCAGCTATCGAGGAGATCATGCAGAAATTGTTCGCAGTGACGCCGAATTAGTGGCTCCTTTCAAAGTTACGCCGGCAGAGGAAGGGAAGTACGTCACCGGTACATCTGTGACGTTTCCCGACGTTATCAACCAAAAGCGTCGCCGAACATATGACTTCGCTGCGCCTCGGTTCCCGCGCACATGGGCGGCAGATATTGCGTGCGGCTTCTACCACCACTGCGCCGGCCTTCAAGAGACAGCTCGCAGAGCGATTTACTTAAGCACTATGAGATTCGTCCGGTACGTCGTCAAATCCGGATTCCCCGCGCATAACGGTGATCCGATGCTTGTTTACCTGGAGCATTTGCGGCGTTCGCGATCCAAGAATGGGCGGCGGCTTACAGCTGACCGGTGTCACAGCGTGTACGGTGCAGTTGCAGGAGTATTACGAGCGGCGAAGCTCCTGAACGATCCAAAGTGGTTGCGACGGACGGACATTCCATTCCAGCCATACAAGAAAAGCCGGAAATTCGGGTCGCCAAAGAAAATACTGTCGGAGAAAAATTTTCGAAAACTTGAAGAGGCCGCGATTCGTGAGGTGAAAGCGGCGTGCGAGCTTCCTGCGTCGGCTCTTCCTGGCCCTCAGCATCTAATACCATTCGCAGTACTTTTTGTTCGGCGCTGCCATATGAATGCGGAGCCTTTGCGGCTCTTAGACCGGGCATGTCTGAACGATGACATCAATCCCGCGCTCGAGCAAGTTGTGTGGTACAAGGGCCGTAGTCATAAGAGATGTCGAATTGTCGATACGAAAGCGCCATTTCAGGCTCCGGACCTTGTTAAGAGGCTGTTACGACTCACAGAACCATTGATACCGATGGTTCATAAGGTTGACCGTGATAAGTTGTTTATTTGCCGAACATCGCAATACGGTCGGCCGCGATCTGAGGGCGTAATCGACAATGGGACTTTCAGGGACCACTTAAAGGCCTTTCTTCGAAGAAATGGGTTGCCGTTGTGCACGTTTGGAGACATCCGTGCTACGTCCATGGACGCGCACTTCCGAAAAGGAAGAAGACTGTCGGAGACAAGCAAGGCTTCAAATCATGAAACACAATCGGAGACCGCGCGGTACCTGCGAACCGAAGAAGGAGCACGGAGGAACGACTTAATCGTTCATCGCGCCCAACTGCGATTTGAAGGAGTGATTATTGGACAGCGCCGTTCGAATCGGCGGAATCAACAGCGTAGGGCACCTGGTGCCAAGGAAGCTGTCGATCACGAAGTCGCTAAAAACGTGCAACTCTTCGGTTTTATCTGCGCAAACCCATTAGAGGGTATTGCGCCGGGAAGCAAGCCAGGAGAGATATGTCCGAGTTTGTTCGGGTGCTTCTCCTGCACGAACGCTATGTTTCCGAATGATATCCCGGCAGTGGCTCGTCTATTGCAGCTGCGTAATGCGCTGTTGAATGCAGCCCCGTCGATGCCTCCGGCCAGGTGGGAGGTAGTTTTCGCTCCGGTCCTACGAATCATTGACCGCGATATCTTACCGAAACTCTCTAGAGACGTTATCGAGCAGGCTGGCGCGGTCACTCTGCCGCCCCTGCCCGATCTCTCTTATCTGCGTTAGGAGAGTTGCGATCATTCTAGCGCAGCCAGCGGATAATCCACGGATATCGACGGTAAGTCGTTATAACGACTCTGTGTGGCAATTCACAAGCACAGTTCCTGGCGTGGGATCGTACGCGCGTCGGATCGATTGGAAACTTAAGTTGCAGGACGGTTCATTGTTAACCGACGTAAGGCATTCCAAACTGCTCTCGACCTGCAAGATGTTGCTTTGGTCTATGCGTGTTGTTCCGTCTCGGCGAAAGAGACCGTCGGATAGTTCGCTGATACGCACGGCGACATATTTACTTTTACTCGTGGAATGGCTGGCTACGGAAAGCATCAGTAGCGTAGACGATGTAACGCCGGCGGTTGCTAGACGATACACCGCGTACTGTAGGTCCCTGTCTGGACGGGATCACGATTCTCTAGCCAATGATTCGCTCAGAAAACGCCTTGAACCACTTCTTCTATTGTTCGAGTTTCGAGCCAAGTTGCCCGAGCGTATGCCAGCACACCCGTTCGGAGGTAATCCGCTGTCAGCGATATGCGGAAAGTCGACAACGCGCAAGCCGATACCGCCCGTGCCTCAGGAAGTACTGTTACCCCTCCTAGATGGCGCTGTAAGCTGGATGCGCGCTGGTAAAGAGATCATTGCCCGGTACGACAAGTATCTACAGATCTATGCCGGCGCTCTGACTGCCGGCTATTCGCGCGCCTCTGCACGGTACGAAGCCTTGGATGCGGTGAACACGATGAGGCAGAAGGACAACGTGCCTAAGGGATGCCCGCAGCCCCGTGGTGCCAGAGAAATCTTTTTTGCGTATGAAATGCTCGTGGCGGCCTGCGCAATCATCTGCCTGGCATGCTCTGGGATACGTATGTCTGAACTGCTATCCATTCGTGAGGGGGCTATCCGCTACATTCGGCATTCAAACGATAGAGAATATTCTTACCTCTGCGCAAGGGTGAAGAAGACGGTCGAAGATGACGAAGGGGTAGAGCTCTTTTGGATCGTCCCGCCACTTGTAGTACAGGCTGTAGAAATCCTCGAAATAGCTAGCGTTCGTGCACGTTCGAATAGCCGTCGTAATGAATTGTTCTTAACGCCGCACGACCGCCACGCAAAGAAATACAATCTCGTTGAACAATCCTCTCTCATAGATCGAATTAACGCACTGTCGATGCTCATTGAAGTGCCACGATATTTCGGAAAGATATGGCGGTTTTCAGGCCATCAATTTAGAAAGTTTTTTGCCCGCTATGTGACTCTCTCTGAGCGGGGCGGTAACCTCGCACTAACCACCCACTTCAAGCACTTGCGGATGGCGATGACCGATCGGTCATATGTCGGCAATGATTATGACCTTCACGAGCTGATCAATGAGGAGCAGATCGGGAGTATGGCTGACATGTGGCAGCACGTGCTGGAGGAGCCGGAACACTGCGTCGGACAAGGTGGCGCCCGTTTACAAAAACTCGTATTTCAGGGGCGCGCCGGCAGTGACCTCGCTAAGAACCACGTTATTGATCTGATCGTAAAGCTAGACAAGCCGATCTTTGCTCTGCCGCACTGCTACTGTGGCTTTGAAGAATCGACATCGGCATGCGGCGGCAGGCGTGAAACGCACGCCGGCATTTTTACTTGCCTAGAGTCGTGCCCGAATGCCATTGTTACTAGGGATCATCAGCCGTACTATGAGGAGATGCGTGATAAAAACCTTGCGCTTCTTAAGGCGAATCCGGGTCGCGTCGCACGCGCGGCCATTAACAGAGCGCTTGGCCTAGCTAATCAGATACTCGAGAAGCTCTCGAAGTATAAATAGGGCCGATGTCACCCGAAATTGTAACGGAATTCCAGATCGCTCTCGACAAGCTTCGAAAGGCTAAAGAGGAGGGAACAGGTGCAAGGGCGGTGCGAATCTCCATCGCCTCCGTTGCACGTTGCGCCGGAAGAGCACGTTCCTTGTTGTATCACCCTGAGTGTCGAGATGTGCGTGAACAAATTGTTGCCGCGCGATCGGAAAGTCGAGATAAGAGACCGGAAAAGACTGCGGACGAAAGGTTAAGACGCGATTACTTGGGCGAGATTGCAGAACTCCGAGGGGAGATACGCAAGCTGGTCAGTGAAAACGCTTCGCTGGCGAAGCGTGCAATGGACGCAGAAAGGGAGCTTTCGGAGATCCGAAGCCTTCGGGCGCGAAAGTCCTAAAGGCTAGCCGAAAGCTGTTTCGTCGCCTCTGTGCTGTGCTGCGCCGGAAAGCGCCGGGTTTACTCGTTTAATTGTTAGTTTGCGTGATAGACGCAGGTTTGCTGATTTTTTCTTTGACCAAGAGGACCGATCTTCGTCTGCTGATTTATTAAGTCGGGCTGGTCGTCTGCTGATTTAATAGGATATCCGGATGGTGGTCGGCCGGGTCCGCCCGGTTTACCTTTAATGCGACCGTAGGACAAGCCGTCCGGAGTTCTGGCTACGATTAGCAATGAGGCGCGCCGCAGAATCAAAAAGGGGACCGGCCGATCCCGATGGCTTGCTGTGTCGACCCGCGACGGCAGTACGAAGCTCCCCGCACGCGGCACTGGATAGGCATCCGCCCGAGTTGCCCTACCCAGGTCATCGTTTTCGACCAGGACATAACCAGCGCGTGTTCGCCCCTGCCCTGAACTTGTGCCCGTGGGGATTTCGGCTAGAGCTTAGTTTTTCTCCGTACAGCGCCAGCGGTGTAGTATCGTCGATGTCACCGGTGGGAGGGTTGGCCAAACGCACTCCCCTGCGAGGCGGTAAACAAAAACTTCCGCGTTGAAGCGCCCCGTTGTATTCCAAAAGACGGCATTATTGCGACCGCAAGGAGACCCAGTATGACACGAGACGAGCGTAGGCAATTCTTTGACACTCTGCCCGACAATCACGTCATTACGCTTGGCGAGGTGGAAGTCGTTCCCGCCGTGTTAGGCCGGGGCGTGCCATGGAGTTACTCCCACACGAATGGCGTACTCACGGCCATTTCCGCACACGATCTACCGATTCGAACCGCTGGCGATCTCCGCGCGGTACTGATGCAACATCCTCGGAGAGAAGAATCTGACGTCGATCCGATGGCACAGGCAATCGGTGAAGCCCTTGCGCCCATCATCGCGCGCGTCCGCGATGGCATTGTGTGGAACAGGATACGAATTCGTGCTCTGACGGAAATACTAACGGAGCAAAATAGCGGTCTTCTAGAAGCTGTTGAGGAGCGCATTCGCCAGGTCGCTAAGCGCGACTACGAAGCCTTCATGAACTTGATCGCCGAATCTCCGGAAGATGCCAAGCTGCTTAATAAGGACTGGAGTAGCCAGGAACGGCAGCGCATAGAATCCCTCGTGGGCGTCGACACTGCAAGACGGATAGTGGACGCTTGGGACGAGTGGGCGCGGGGGAAAGCGTCGGCGGAGTAGCGGCAAGAAAGCGCTGTTCCAAAGGCAGTATCATAGTCTCCACAAGCTCCGGCGCGAGCGCGACATGCGATTGCTTGGAGCCTAGCCCCGGTAGCCATGGCACTCTAGGAAGGCTGCTTTTCCAGTGGTCGGCAACACACAGCTAGCGGTCGCATTTCACCCGGATAGCCAGGCTTGGTACTGGCGCTCTTTCGCGACGCTTGTCATTGGACGCACAGAACGTCTTGTATTCGTAGACATCAATGAATCCGGTGGCGTGCTTCACGACGCTAACAACTGGACGACGACTCGCGACATACCGACGGGTAGCGCTCTACTGAGGCCTTCCGATTCGGCGAACTGGGAAATCGGTTGCGAGTTGACCCACGGTAACAGCCCGATCCAGCTGAATGTCGACGTCGATCGTCTCGTGTTCAGCAATACACTGCCAGGACCAGCGCGCTATCACCGCATCGTGTACCGGGGTCTAAAGCTGCAATCGTTCACTAACGGTGTTTGGCTTAGAGTTGGTGACACCAAGTTACATCGTTATGGCTATACTCCAATGACTATCTTCGGGCGCACTGCGCTTCTTTCAACCTTGAGCGAAGAGGACAACGACTATCTCCTCGCCGTGACAATTTTCGGCGATTGGTTTACTGACAAGGAGTTAGATGCGATCGACCTCATTCTCCAGCTACTCGCCGGCTCCAGCGGCACTCGTGTCTGTGTTGAGTCCTACGATGCGGACGGCCGCTGGCTACAGCGCTCTTACCATGACATCGGAATCCTGATGGAGGGGCGATCGTCGCCCGTTTTCTTTTTCGATCAATTGAAAGATCCGGCATTTTATAAAGCGGTTTCTTCAATGATCGAGCAGGCAAAGCGTCTAAATGAGTTAGGCCTGCCCCTACGTGGACTACTTTACCACGTTTTCAAATCACAGCAGCGGAATCCTGAGCTAGCAATAACCCACCTTGCTATAGCGCTCGACGGAGCGAAATCTGCCGTCATCGATAAGATACGCGGTGAAGGTAAACTGCTTCCACAAAAAGATTTTGACGAACGCATAGTTCCGGTTCTTGATGCCGCAAGGGCTGCCTTTTGCAAAGCAACTGATGCGGAGGCGCTTCCTTTCATAATTAGACGTATTATGTCCGCAAATGATTGGTCGGAAAGGGAGCGATGGAAACGATTTTGGCGCGACTACATGAAATATGAGCTCGATCCCGATGAACGGCGCGTTCTCGATTACCGAGATCCGGCTATCCACAATGCATACTTGCTGTTGACCGAATATGATCTGGAGCTGGACCATGAGGCGGAGGATCGGCGACCTTACGGCGAGAGGCTCTTAGACCTAGTAAGGGACTCGCAGATTTTTCGGAACATCATCAATCGAGTTATCTTAACCCTGTTGTGCTATAAGGGTGAGTTTTGCAACAGCGTTCCTCACGGTCAAGCGCTGGTTACTTGACCAAGGCGCCTAGATAGATAGAGCGCCATCTTAATCCTCGTCGCCTTCGGGCGCTTGAACTTGCTGTATGAACGAATCAATTACTCTGCGTTGATTATCGTCTCCACAATCTCGGGCGCGCAATCGCTCCATTTCAGCGATCGCTTCGGGCAAGGGGATTACACTCGAAACAAAATCCAGGTCGAAACGCATTGGTTTTGGCTGAAGAAATCCCTCAAAGCTTTGTCGCATGCGTGAAGACAAGAGAAATGACAAGAGCATTTCCCAATTTTGGCGCACTCGCTGACAGACTTCCGAGACTAGCTCACCCATTCCCCAGTCGCGGAGGCACTGAATTAGCCGACCCAGATGAGCATCAGAATCTAGCGCACCGTTTGACAGCGCTTCCCGGACCTTTTCCGAAGCGAGCGTCTGCAACGACTTAACGTCGTCCGCCGAAAGCGACGGGCCACGACCGTCCTCTTTCTCGCGAACCCGACGAACTAGGTCGATATAGGCAACCGCTTCACCGAGGCCGGTTTGACATTGCTCAATCGCGTTCTGAAGGATATTGTATTGCTCCGATGGCCCTACCCCATCAAGAACCTTATGCGTCGCATACCCAATTTTCCAATCGAAGGGGATGAACCCACCTGATACGATCCGCTGCGCGTACCTATCCGATACCGCAAACAAGCTACAAAGTGCAATGGTTCTTTGAGGAGACGAGAGAGTCGACAATACTTTATCGTGTCCCAACTTATCAACAAAGTCAGCTGTCTTATCGAGACCGACTCCGTCCAAATATGAAAGCAGATCTCGAGTCGAACCCGATAGCATGCTGCGCGCCATTTCGTACTCATCCGCTATCATTTCGGCAGGACCGACACCAGCGCTGAAATAGTCGCTGAAATGCGCCGGCGAACACAGGCGATGCTGCTCATCGTATTCACTGCGTGAAAAGTTGTAGGCATGGCCCTTATAGGCCAGGTCAACTTTATAAAACACTTGCCGCAGCGTGTCGACCGCCACCTCTCGATTCACTAGCGTAGTCTCTGATAAAAGACGCTCGATCCTGTCCTTGTTTTGCGTCGGCTCGTTTCTGTCGCCGCGCCAAACGGCGGTGTCGTTGTCGATGAAAGCATCCGGAAAGGCTGGGATGCGTTCAAATAAAGCCGGCTCGAAAACCTGAATAGCTGTCAAGGCGGCCAAATCGCCTATGTCCAGTCGATGGCGTCCGCTTCCATAGCCGAACGCGAACATATTCATGTATCGTCGCACGTCCCGCAGCGTACGAAAATAGCGCCGAAAGCCTGAAGCGAATTGTTCAAACAAGCGTTCTTCGTTAAAAAAACGTGGCAGTTCTGAGCGAAGCAGCTCAAGGATTTCTCCGAGAACCATATTGTCAAGAACGTCACGCCGAATTGGAGGAACCGGAATGGGCAACGTGACGATCTTTTCCAGGTACCGACGAGATTCCGAGATGTTAGGTGCAGCAACGGCATTGAGTATGACGTCTTCATCGAACGCAAGCAAGTACATTACATAAGGGAAATCGGCCAAAGACTTTACTAGCTGAAACATTTGGACGACTTCGCTGGGTGCGAGCCTGTCAATGTCGTCAATAATGACGAGAATACGCCGCTTGAGTCTGGAGAGCTCTCTTGCGAGATCGTCATGCAGAGCGTCCAGCGTGCTTGCGTCTGCTATAACGCTATCGATGTGTTCGCTACCGCTACGCAGGTATTCGCTGACTTTAGAGAGGAAATTTCCCGCCTTCGGAACGATACTTAAGTACGCGAGTGCTTTGGAAAGCTGGCGCAACGTTTTCGTTGCCTCTTTGAAAGCCGCTATTTCCCCGTATGCTCCCAGCGATTTGGCCAGTGTGGAAAAGAAGCTCGCGAAAAGGCGCTCGCTCCCGGAGTACCGCCACGGATTGAACCTCACAACGACCGGGCCGCCGTTGTCAGCGGATGGCAAGAATTCAAGAACCATGTTTATCAAGGACGACTTGCCTGTTCCCCAAGCCCCGACCAGAGATATAACGACGCTATCCGAGGGCGCATAACTAGCCAGCTTTGCTGCGATGCCGCGTGCGTAGGTAGCTCGTTGTAACAGGTCATGCTTGCTGTTATCGATGGGAGCGTCGGGATGAATCGTCACGCAGTGTTCACTTTCGGTTCGCAATTGGCCGTCTAATAGCTATGGCGGGGCCCGGATTATTACCGTCCTGAGATGAAGCCCTGTCCCGCAGCCGCGCCGTGGGAGACTAGAGACAACTGAGGTCGTCGAGCAATGCTTTAACCACCGCTAGCCTGCCCTCGATGAGGTATTGCATAGGCGCCTTGAAATCGAACCGCCCCTGTGCCTTCGGCGGCGGTTTTCGGGCGTCATCGTCTGACGTCGATTGATATTGGCGGCTGCTTAGTTAGATCGCCGATGACCCGAAGAACGTGGAACTGGGCCGAGCTAGCGCCCGCGACTAATGCGTTCGTTCGATTCCGCGATGCCGGTCTGTCCGCGTTCGTGTGGTGTTGTAGCGGCGCCGGGACTCGAACCCGGGACCCCTCGCTTATAAAGCGAGCGCTCTAACCAGCTGAGCTACGCCGCCTCGGAGAACGTGGAGCGGCGAGCGGCGTATTCGACCTGCCCAGAAAAGCATCGCGCCGCTATTTCTCGGCGCCCGATGAACGCCCTGTGCCGGAAGGCGGAAGAATCTGGTTCCCGCGGCGCTCTTGCTCCACGAGAGGCAGGATGCTAGGGTTCGATTATGCGGACGCTCGATTTGCGCCGGCTGCCTAATCATATCGGCGAAGTCATGCGAGCTCTCGACGCTGGCCAATCCTTCACTTTGACGCGCAACGGCGTTCCCATCGCCGAGGTCAGACCGACAAAACGGCGCTACTTCGTGCCCAAGGCTGTCGTTCTGCGCGCATTTCGTGGCGCTCCGTCGATCGCACTTGGACGCCTGTGTGCCGACCTCGACGCTATCACTAGGCAAGACCCGACGCCATACAAATGATCTTATTTTCGTGGTCTACAAAGCGCACGGTCGTCCGGTCGCAACTGTCAGTATCTTAAATCGCGTTCTGGATTGTCACGAAAACGCTTTGGGATGAAGCGTATATGCCCGCCGGCGCTTGCCCTGTAGGCGGCCAGACGCGACACGACACAGCACAATTCTCAACAGGCACCGCTCTTGGGGCAGAGGGCTGCACTCGAAAGATCTTTTGGAGGCGAGCGACCCGGCCGTTTTTAAAAAACTCGACGGAATCTACAAGAGCACGCATCATGCTTATGCCGAAGCCGCGCAAAGCCTCCGACCTTGCTGAGGCGGGATCGAAACCTGTTCCATCGTCTTCCACTTCTACGCGCAACACGGAGCCGATTACACGCGCGCGCAACTCGAAGAACGTGCCTTCGCGAAACCCATGCTCGACAGCGTTTGCGATGGCTTCGCCCACGGCTTGTTCGACATCTCCTCGCGTATCCGCATCTAGGGCAAGCCGGCTCAAGTAAATGTCGAGCGCCTTACGCGCTCGCGCTGCATGGCGCATTTTACATGGAAAGCGGACGGTGAAGCTCGAGGAACACATCGCGAGTGCCCTCAGGAGGGGCTTCCCAGTTGCAAGCCCAGAGACGACCGGCTTCGCATTAGCGCTCCCAAATTTTAGACTATCTCAACGGCATCCTGGTGCAGCCGGCATCAAGATGGCTGGTACTATATTCGAAAGTCTAAATATATAATTACGCTAAGCGCACACGAACAGCGGCTCCGACGTTTTAATGGATTCAATTCGCTTCGGGTCGCAAAGGGCCGCCGATTCGGGCGGAACGCCGGTATGCATGTCTGACGTCACAAACGATAGCGCTGACCAGACTGGCTCAATGTCCTTCTTCCGGCGTCCGATCATGGCCAGATACTCGCTCGCGAAATATTCAATCGCTTCGTCCGACAGATCGGTAGGAGCGATACCAAGGTCCTGAAGCGCTTTCCCGACTGCAGCACGAGCTTCATCGTGGGTGGGAGTTGCTCCGATCGCAGTTTGCTGCGAAGCCATTTTCTTCAACTGCTCCCAGGCTGCCTCGATCAGACTACGCACCTCCTCCATACGCGCGGATGCTTTTTTGGGGCGCGAATGGCACTACGGCCGAGGACAAAAGAAGCGCACAATGACGCATTCGTCGCCGCTGCACGCTCGCGGCAACGTCACGTATTCGCGCGCCAGAGCATCACGATACTGCGCCATAGCCGATGCAGCCGAGAATTCGCTCAACCTCTTGAGCCCCCAGTTCGCTATCGACGAAGTCTATGGGCCGCCGTCCCTGCAAAGTCGGCACGGAAGAGCATAGCCAGTGACGAGCTTTCTCAACGTCCCCGAGCGTCTCGGTCGCCAAATCGAAAACGTGAAGCAGTCGATACAAGCGATCCGCCAAACCTGGCGGCAAGGTGTCGTTCGACTTCACCCTCCTGCGCAAAGTGCTCTCGCTGATGCCCAGAGCTCGGGCCATTTGAGGTGTAGAAATCTTCAGTACGGTGAAAGCACGCCGAAGCGCACTGCCCCTTACTCGGCCTGCCACCATAGCACGATGGATGTCGAGACGGTGACCTGTCCCAAAGACACGGGCTGTCGTCGTAGGACGGGGGGCTGACGATTTCCGCCGACTTTTCGATTTAGGGCTCATTATAGTCACCGCGACTTTCTGGATGGCTTGTGCGAAGCCGACTTTTCAAGAGTCGCCCTAAACTGGGCCGACGTCGTCTAGGAATGCCTTGAGTACTGTTAGCCGCCCCTCGATGAGATACTGTATAGGCGCCTTGAAACCCAACTCGGGATTGGGAGCGTGTAACCAGATTTTGGCATGACGAGAGTTGCCACCAAACAGCTCCGTCGTGCGATCAAAAAGGTCCCGGATCTCTCGTAAAGCTTCTTGAGAACGCTGTGAGCGTGCTCCTCGAGATACTGTCGCCGCTGAAATCCTGGCGGCGTGGGCCAGATCACCTCTTCGCAATCCAAGAGTCCGTGCTAGCCGTTGTGCGTCAACGAGGCGACGTTTCATAACGTTCGCCATTGCCGATACGCGCTTTGGGCCCTTTCAATGTCATCACTCTCTTTTGGCATATTTTCATTCGTCAACTTTGGCTCATATGCGCCGCAAGCGTGGCCACGCAGCCTGAACCCTCAGGTTTCGACTGGCGCGTATACCGTGCAGCCGCTCAGCCGATATCATTGCAGATGACGAGCGGCGCGTGGCTCAGGAGGCGCCTGCGGGCCGCCGCGATGAGCAGATCTCCTCGCCTCTCGGTTTCGTTCTCATCGTCGGAAGCTCGCAAGAACATGGCGGTCGACACGCCTCCGAGGTCGTTGCTCAGCCAGGTGAACCACGCGATGATCGGACGAGAATCCGTGAAGCGATAGATCAGGATGAGTGCGGCGTTGAGCGCCAACTCAGCCTGAGCGCAACGACATACGGAAGATCCTCTCCCACCATCCACGATCGCAGCACCAGGGAATCGACTCCGCCTGTATAGGCCGCGAGTCTCTCGCCTAAGATGCCAGATAAACGCTGTGCCACCGCGGGGAGTGGCATATTAAGGACCGCGCGGAACGCCGTGTTTTCCGCATCAACCGCTATGTGGTGGTCGATTTCAACGCTCATCAATCGCCTACGCGGTCGTCAGCATACGCCGGCGGCCGGCGTGCGCCTCCAGGGACTTGGTTTTCTCGTCTCGTGGTCTGACGTGGTCCCTGACATCGGAGGCATGCTGACCATGAGAGGCCATTTCGAGGACTATATGATCGTCCTCCAACAGGTCGGCCGGATCTCGGTACCGCTGAGCCTTTCTGCATTGTTCTGAGACAGATCGCTACTTGGCTAACTCTTCTAGGTCGTGACCCTAGATTCGTCGGACGACGTAGTTCCTGCGCTACGGCATAGACGTTGTAGACGCCTTAGGATGGCGAGCGTCGTGTCCAGATCGTCTTGGTTGTACTGCAGGAGCGTTTCGCGAATGCGTGAGCGTGTGCGTTGGCTCTTGCTCCGCTTATATTGTTCGTAAAGCATGAGCGCTTCAAGGCCGTCCTCAACGTCGGCGATTCGCGCTATTGAAAAGTAGTCCGCGACCGACTTCAGCTGTAGGTCTGGAATAGGAAACCGAATATTCCGATATACGAAATCGAAAAGGTCGATATGCCGGCGCTGGACCTCCTCATAAACGGTCTCATCATTGAAGGAAGACGCAGCTGCACGGACATTCGGAACATCTGCTGATTTGCCGCTCCAAGTCACAATCGGCAAATCAGGATACCGTGATAGTAGGTCCTTAAACCTTGAGAAGTTATCAGAGCGTTCCTGCGGAGTGTCGCCCCAGAGCTGGATAATCTCGACGTGCCCCCGACATTCGACCCTAAAGCCGTACAGCCAGACATCGCCGGTTCGTTCATACTCGAGGTCCATCACGACCGCGCCGGCGATATCGAGAGTTCCTAAACCGAAGTAGACCGGGGCGTTCTGTTGATAGGCTCGTACATGCGAACGCCATTCATCTACTTGCCGGACCGAGATAAAATCCTGGCTTGTCCGCAGCTCGTCGACAATACGCTGCGGTTCCCAAGTGAGAAGATCGTCCCAGCGGCGAACGCCGGCGTATTCTAGGCGTTCGGCACGTGGTCTCCCGATATTAAAGATCGCGGTCAAGTCTCGGCGTTTTATAGCCTTGGCTGTTACGGCGTCTTCGCTACGACATACTTCGCATCCGCAGACCCGCGGTTCAGCTCCATTACGTCGCACAGATCGAACAAGAGATATCAGTCCGCGCACGCGGTCAAAGTCATAATCGGCTAAGGCAATACGTTCTTCAATCTCTCCGGTCGGCGTGCGCAGAATGACGACACCTTGAGGCGATCCGGTCGCCGTTCTTTTGGGCTCGAGCAGAAGCCAATAGAACGCAAGCTCGATGCGATCTGTCCTCGTAACGCTTGCGTGAGACTTGATCTCGACCGGTAGCAGCAGTCCAAACTCGGTGAAGATTCCATCTGGCCGGCCCGAGATTCTTAGATCGGTGTTCTCGAAACGGGGCACGTCGAGAAGCCGATGATCCCCAGCAAGGATCGTCTCAATATCCTCCTCGGTTTCGAGCGGCTCGGCCTCGGACAGCACGGCGGCCTCAAAGCTTAGGCCGTCCTCGATCAATCCTCTCGCGAAACCCGAGATGAGGGCGTTGCGATCAACGGCGCCGCTCCACTGGAGCCAGTATGCGTAAGGACAACGTAGCACTTGAATCACATCTGACTTGCTTACCCAGTCAGTAGTTTTCGGGGAAGGCTTCGGCCGCTTCTTCACATCCTGACCCAGAGCGCGATATCGTGCGGATCCCCACCACACCATATCGCCCCCTTACGCGCACAACCACATCGCTGGAGGTTGCGCTCCTCGATACGGTTTCCGAGGCGGATCCTTGCGAACAGGACGCCCTTCGCGTGATTAATGATTTCGAGGATTAGTGTCGTTTTAAGCGCGCGTCCTTTGTGCCGTTCACCAGTAGCGGCGGAGCCAAGCACAAGTGCAGTCGTGGGCGAGGCGTAGCGACTGTCGCGGAAAATACTGGTGAAATGCGCTGGGTTATCGGCCATGAGAGCACATACTGTGACCACCTCATCATCGTGGAAGGCAACAGCAATGGCCCGGGCTTTCGGAAGGCTTTGACGAAGCGTGTGCCCCGGCACATGTCCATGTTCGACAAGCACCACGCTTGCAGCGGTATCCCTTACGTGATCTGCCAGCATCCCTATGGCGAAAACACACCCCGGAATTTTCTCATCGCTGAACGTCTTCATATGACCACCGAGGTGAAGCTGCCGCCGCACCTATGTACCGAGGTTCTCCGTTTCCACGGTTTCGGCATTATAATAAGATCGCGGGATTAGGACGACGTTAGTATCTACCTGAAGAACGGCACAAGCAGATAATAGAGAAACAATAGGTTCCTTCGTTCCGACTACTGTGAATGGCGGGAACGTAAGTGTTTTGAATACGGCATCCGGATCATACAGCCAGACTTCTCCGCTCTCGGCCATTGGAACAAAATCTATCGATCTATCAACAAAAGCAATTCTGTCAAGCTCCTGAAACGTCGTTGGGCTAGTAGAAGTAACAAATTGCACTACGGCCTTGAGAAAAGCTTCCGTCAGTCTCTCGAGTTTGAGCGTGCTTGCGTTAATTTCACGCCATTGTCCTATGACGGTGTGGCCGAGAATTTCGGTCGAGGAGGTTAAATATAAAGTCGGACTTATTGGAAAAGTAGGGACGCTGACCAACAATTCGGTCAGCATTTGATAGAACATTCTGAGCGTCTTGTATTTCGACTCAACAGTGACGACATATCGCGGGAAGCTACTTTCAAATTGGTCCCATACGCAAGTCGGTCTTTCACCGTCGATAGAACGAGCTATGATGCCTTCTGTCGGGACGACAATCAAGTTTGCGCGATGCCGTTCAGCTACGGTCAAATCGAACTCCTTAAGGTTATCTGCAAGCGTCGTCAAGCTTGTGGCATTCTTGAACGCAAACACAATGCCGAACGGAACGGGCTCGGACCCTGCTCGGGTCAGTCGCCGGGTCCCAACCTCGAAGTACCCGGGTTCGGTGTCGTACAGCTTCTTAAAGGACGCGATCTTGTTAAGCGAGTCTATTAGTTCGGTCTTGTCGAGAGTTGACTTGATCTCCGCAATTCCATGAACACCCAGAGACGGAAAAAGTGAGGATGCAGCGCTGATAAATTGCGGGCAGTTTAACTTGTCGTAAAAGACGACATCAGCCTCTCGCGACATATTACCACTGGTCCCGACGACCCGTCCACCTCCAAAGCCAAAGCGCTGAGGTATCAGGCTTTTCCCTGACATGAGCCCACGTGTTATCCCACGAGTAAGGGCGAAGATTGCAAGTTGAGAAGGTGTTGAACGAACTCCTGGGGCGTTCGATTACCGAGTGCTGAATGTGGTCGATAGGCGTTGTAGTCCACCCGCCAAGACTCGATGATTTCTCGAGCTTCGGCGAGCGTCGTGAAGTCGTTCTCGTTGAGGCATTCGTTGCGGAACTTGCCGTTGAAACTCTCGACGAAGGCATTCTGAGTAGGTTTTCCAGGGACGATATGATGCAGCCGAACGCGGCGATCGACTGCCCATCGCAACATGGTGAGGCTCGTGAGCTCAGGGCCGTTGTCCAAAACGATCGTCTTCGGATAGCCGCGAACCGCGGCAATTGCATCGAGGACGCGAACGACGCGCTCGCCGCTGAGCGACGTATCGACTTCGATGGCAAGGGCTTCGTGCGTGAAGTCGTCGACGACGGCAAGAGCCCGAATACGCCGCTTCGATTGCAAGGTATCGTGAACGAAGTCCAGAGACCAGCGTTCGTTCATCGTGGTAACGATCGGAGCGGGGTTGCCGCGACCAAGAGCGAGGCGCCGGCGAATTCGGCGTCGCACCTGCAGATGAGCCTCGCCGTAGACGCGCCGGATCCGCTTGAGATTCACGACAACACCTTCACGGCGGAGCAGCACAGCTAGGCGGCGGTAGCCAAACCGGCGGCGCTCCGCAGCCAGCTCTTCCAGGCGTTTGCGCAGCGGACCATCGTCGGTGATTCGGACACTCTTGTAGCGGAACATTCGTCGATTGCACTTTGCGACGCGACACGCATGGCGTTCGCTGATCGCGAGCTGCTCACGGAGGGCCCTCACCGCTCGACGGCGCTGGGAGGGCGTCAGAAGTTTCCCTCGGCGATGATCTTGAGCGCGTCGATCTCAAGGGACTGGTTGGCGACGATCCGTTTGAGCCGGCGATTTTCGTCTTCAATCACCCGCATCTTGGCGACATCGCTGACTTCCATGCCGCCGAACTTGGCCTTCCACTTGTAGAACGTGTTCGTGCTGATGCCGTGCTTGCGGCAGAGCTCTTTCGTGTTCGCGCCGGCGTCGGACTCCTTGATGATGCCGACGATCTGGGCCTCACTGAACCGGGACTTACGCATCTGGGGCGACTCCTTGCGGCAGTTGCCGCGGGAATTCGCCCTTTCCACTGGGATACTATCCGGGGCTCAGGTCATCCCGAACACGCCTTTAAACACGTTTTCTCGCACCTCGCCTACCAATTTGCCATGATCGAAATGCGCAGCTTGTTTGGCCAACGCATTCAGTTGCACATTTGTGTGTATTAGAATCTGTTCTAAATCCACGGCGTGTCCTCAAAGTTGTACGCAGTAAATGATTTGCTCGGAAATTCTCGTTTCCTAGTTACCGGATACCGCCCGTTTTCTTCGGGAGGTTGGATAGTTGCAAGTACACTAGCTTCGGATGCTATAATTGTACACGTAACGTTGCGTAAGGAGCATTTAGCTATTGGATGTGTACTACGTTTATGAGAATTGGGTTCACGACCGCGCTCGCGTGCATCGTCCCGATTGTGCCCACTGCCGACATGGCCGGGGATGCCGTGGCTCCATTTCCAGAGAGCACGGGCAGTGGCATGGGTCATATGATGATCGAGCCATGGCATTCCGTGCAGCTTGGCGACTGCGAAGAAAGGATACCGGAGGGTGTCGGAAGTGTGCTCCGTGAGAGGGCGGTCGATAGAGAGATGTGATCATCTCGCGCCCTTGCCATGGTGAGATCGAGCAGTGCGGCCCGATTTGAACACGTGGACGAGCTAGCAGATGAACCTTCCGTGCCACAGCTAAAGTTGTTAACTCGGTCCGACGATTCGTCATCCGCGTGAATGTTGCGCATCTCGTTCCGAGTCTCTCCGGCACGTTCGGTGACGACCCGGATCCAGCTGGCGCGCCAACTCCTAATAAAGCAATAACAGTTCTAACGGGATCGGGCGCGTCGTTGAGCGCAGGTGCGCCCTCAACCAACGATCTTACAGAGCTACTCGCTGGTCGTTCGATCGCCGGTGAAATCTCTGCTGAACTGAGAGCCGCAAAAGGGTTAACGACTTTTGAGGAGATCCTTCATGTTCTCGAAGAGCTGGAGGCAATGTCGGAGGGCAAAGCTGCACCCTTGCCAACGCTCACGTTGCTACCCTTCCTGAGTCCACGAGGCTTTGTTTCGAAACTTGGAAGAGGCGATCTCTTGAAAGAACGGTTGAAGTGCATTGAGGCTATGGCCGACGCGTTCAGCGCAGTCGATTATGATGCTGCATGGCGTTTGCTTTATCCGTTACTGCGGAGACTCCTTAGTGATTACAACGTCCAGTGCTATACGTTAAATTATGATCTCATCGCAGATGTGACCATTTATGCGTTATCTATAAAAAGCACGAAACCGTGGTACACCGGATTTCCCGGTAAGCCAACGGCACTCGATTTAACCTCAGAGTTCAGGCCGGACCAATATGTGGATCCAACGCGGCTTGGCAGTCCGCTATATTTGACTCTAGCGCATCTCCATGGATCACTGTCATATGCCTATCGCTGGGGCGATGAACGGCGAGCTCACGGCAGCGATTTGCTGATCGTCGAGGCGGGGTCCCTTGCCGGCGCCCGGGATAATTGGAGAGCGTTTCACGATTTCGCGCTGGATAAAGGTCTTGACGATGGGTTTGGCCTCCGAGGTGTGTCGCCAATCATTTCGGGTTTGCGAAAATCGGAAAAGCTCAACCTCCGCCCGTATGGAGAGTATCTCCACAGCTTCGTGCAAAGCTTATCACAAAATGCTGGGCTGCTCATAATTGGCTACGGTGGCAACGACCCACACGTCAACTTTTGGATTGAGGAGTATCTCGAAATTCACCGTCAAGCTGCTAGGGTTATCGAAATAACGACGGCACGCGATCCGAAACAGTTTTTGCTCTCCCAACACAGCGCGCATAACTTAGGTTGGGCTGAAATTGCGAGTAATGTCTACCGGAACGAAGCGTATGGTGTGCGAGGCTTGACGTTCACGGGTGGCGTTGGCTTCGGCGTAAAGTTTCCCCTCGATCAGATTATGGAACACCTCCAGTGATCAACACGCGCCTGAGTCCATGCAATCACCACTTTTACACCGTAGTAAATGTTTGCCGCTCGCGAGAATCCACTACAAAGAGTGGCTTACGCTTATTGGCGACGAAATTACACCGGTAAAAACGAGATATGCAATGATGGCGATGAGATGGATTGATACCCGTGGCCTAAAGCCGGATTAGCGCGTTCAGCCTCTTCCCCGAGGATTAACGGCTAGTGCGCACCGTACCAAGGCTATCAAAAAGTGAAGGCCTAGCCCGTATGGCTATTATGGCGTATACTCCTTGGAGGTATGGTATTCCCCGCATCGACCGCCACACACCCGGAACGTTGAATCCTACGGAGATAGAGTTCGCACTGCGCGACCTCGTCGGAAAGCCATACGACGCAACGACTTTCCCGTACGAGCTCATCGGCGTACTCAATGCTTCTAAGATGACTGTGAGCCGGCTCAAAAGCGGCGCGACGAACAAGGCTAGACAGCCGGGCGACGTCCTGTGGCAGAAGCACTTCTTCTTTCGAGCCGTCTCGCCAGGCGTGGATGTCGGCGCCGTTGGTGACGCACTCGCCGCCGATCCGCTAACTACGAAAAACAAGCCGCGGTTCATCATGGTCACCGACGGTAAGCACGTCCACGTTCGGGATCTCAAGTTCAACGACACGGAGAACGTTGCGTTCGATCGCCTCGACGAGAAGTCGGACTTTTTGCTCCCGCTCGCCGGTTACGAACGCCGCGCGGTGGTTGAGGAGCATCCAGCGGACATCAAAGCCGCTAAGAAACTCAAAAAGCTCTACGACGCCATCCTCGCCGCAAATCCAACGTGGAGTGGTGGCCATCACACGCACGAGCTAAACGTGCTAATGACCCGGTTACTGTTTTGCTTCTACGCGGAGAAGACGGGGATTTTTGACATAGCCGACGTGTTCACCAATACAGTCACGCAGCAAACGTACCAGGACCCCGCCGGCGTAGCCCCGCTCCTCGACCGTCTATTTCGCATCATGAACACCGAGGAGAACGTCCGACCAAAAAACACTCCCGCGATCGAAGGTAAGTTTCCTTACGTAAATGGCAGCCTTTTTGGAGACACAGTTGCTATTCCGCAGTTCGACTTAACCGCCCGCCGGCAGTTATTGGAATGCGGAGATCTCGATTGGACGCACATTAACCCGGACATCTTCGGCTCAATGATCCAGACGATCTCCCAAGACGGGACGCGCAGCGACCTTGGGATGCACTACACGAGTGTTCCCAATATCATGAAAGTACTTCAGCCACTCTTTTTGGACAACCTTAACGAGTCGTATGAGAAGGCTAAGGACAGTGTTCCAAGGCTGGAAGCGCTGCTCAGCCGTCTCTCCAAGATTCGAGTCTTCGATCCAGCATGTGGGTCCGGGAACTTTTTGGTAATCGCCTACAAGGCCTTGCGCGAACTGGAAACGCGGATTCTGCTTCGTCTCGGAGAGATTTCGCCGAACGCACCGCTGCGGCTGTCGGGTATATCGCTACGCAACTTCTACGGCATCGACATTGTCGACTTTGCCTGCGAAACTACCAAACTTTCTCTCTGGATAGCCGAGCATCAGACGAACTCTACGTTTCGAAAGATCTTCGGAACGGCACGGCCGGTCTTGCCACTTCCTAAAATCACTACCATCTGCCGTGACAACGCACTGACTCGAGATTGGCTCCAGGTTTGTCCAACTGATGACACGTATGAAACGTATATCTGTGGCAATCCCCCATATGCTGGCTATCAAACGCGCACTCAAGGGCAGGCACATGAACTCGAACATGCGATAGGCTCCTATACGACGCAATTCAAGAGCATGGATTATATCTGTGCGTGGTTTGTTCTCGCCGCCAGATACGCAAATCAAACTGCCGCCGAGTTTGCGTTTGTGTCCACGAATTCAATTTGCCAAGGTGAACAGGTATCGATGCTTTGGCCGGTTCTCTTTTCGCTTGGCGTACATGTCACGTTTGCTTATACACCCTTTAAGTGGGCGAATAGTGCGTCGAATAATGCTGGAGTACTCTGCGTGGTAGTGGGCTTTGCGAATCGCGCACCACGCGCCGGGAGGCTTATTGATGGCGATCGACAGCGGAGTGTTCCCACAATTGGCCCATATTTGATCCCTGACGCCGCAAGGACTATCGTATTGCCAAGACGCCGCCCAATTTCTAACGTTCCACCGTTGGTGCTTGGAAGCAATCCTACCGATGGCGGTCGTCTGCTGCTGTCTCCAACTGAACGGGCGAGCTTGTTGCAGAGTTACCCTGGTTCGGCCAAATTTATCCGTCGATACATCGGATCGAAAGACGCAATCAACGGCATAGAGCGCTATTGCCTTTGGATAGAGGATGAAGATCTTGACGAAGCCTCGTCCATACCGCCTATTAGGCAGCGCATCGCCGGCGTCGCTGCGGCGCGCCTGGAGAGCCCCTCTCTAGAAATCCGCGAAAGCGCTGCCTTCCCGCACCGATTTCGTCGTCGACCAGCTGTAGCCAGTGCCGCTCTAGTGTTCCCTTCAGTATGCAGCGAACGACGACATTACCTGACGATCGATAGTATCGGATCCGATACGATTGTCAGCAATACGGCTTTTGCGGTCTACGATCCGCCCACGTACCTTCTCGCCCTTATGTCGTCACGAATGCATTTGTTATGGGCGAGAACCGTAGGCGGCGGCCTTGAGGGTCGTATCAGATATTCGAATACCTTGGTATATAACACATTCCCGGTGAGCGAGCTCTCGGAGGATCAGAAGCAGGCCCTTTCTGACCACTCCGTCGCGATTTTACGGGCGCGCGGACGTTATCCCGGCAAATCCTTGGCATGGCTATATAACCCCGAATCCATGCCTTCAGAGCTTCTTAATGTTCATCGGGATAACGACCTTTTTGTCGAAGAACACCTTTACGGGCGTAAATATCGAGACGATCTCCATCGAATTGAATCGATGTTTGGTCTCTATGCAAGGGCCTCGGTGCGGGAAGATACGCCGCTACCCTTAGAAGAAACGGATACCGAGTCGGTGGAGATCGCATAACATGCCGAACGTCATCACCCATCTTTGTGGTACGCACAACACCACGATAAATGCGATGGGTATGCGCGAAATGCAAGCTCGTGTCTTCGATGCGCGCAACGCACAGTACCTACTTATTAAAGCACCGCCGGCGTCTGGCAAGTCTCGGGCGCTGATGTATATCGGGCTTGATAAAATTAGGAAACAGGGGCTTAAGAAAATCATCGTTGCCGTCCCGGAACGTTCCATTGGCAATTCATTTAAAACGACACTGTTGAAGGCAAGCGGTTTCTTTGCCGATTGGCTGGTCAAACCAAGATATAATCTGACGACGGCAGGCGGGGGCCAAAAGACGGCGGCCGTCGCAGAGTTCCTGGCCTCGGAAGAAGAGATACTCGTGTGCACTCACGCTACCCTACGATTTGCATACGATAGACTCGGCGCGGCCGCATTCGTCGACTCTGTCGTAGCCATTGACGAGTTCCACCACACTTCGGCCGACGCGGAATCAAAACTCGGCGAACTAGTTCGCGGCCTCATCGGCAACGGGAAGACTCACATCGTCGCAATGACGGGCTCTTATTTTCGGGGTGATACGTTACCAGTGCTTCGCCCCGAAGATGAGAATCGCTTCACTCGCGTTACGTATACCTACTATGAGCAGCTCGCGGCGTACGTGCACTTGAAGCAGCTCGGGATCGGCTATCATTTCTATTCCGGCTCATATGTCTCGGCGATAGAAGAAGTTTTGGATGTGTCAAAAAAGACGATCATTCATATTCCAAGTGTCAATTCCGCTGAGTCTCCGAAGGGGAAGAACGAACAGGTAGACGATCTCCTGGAATTCATTGCGGCTGGCGACGCGAGCAGCGTCGTTCGCGATCCGACGACGAGTTTCTACCACGTTACGCGGCCGGATGGCTCCGTCCTAAAGATTGCGGACCTCGTTGACGACAGCCCCTACCGCGAACGAGTCCTCGCAAGCCTCAGAAATGTTGAGAAGCGCGATGATTTAGATATTATCATTGCGCTGGGCATGGCGAAGGAAGGCTTCGATTGGATTTGGTGCGAGCACGTCCTGACGATCGGTTACCGCAACTCGATGACGGAGGTCATTCAAATTATCGGGCGCGCCACGCGCGACGCGGTGGGCAAGACGCACGCGCAGTTCACTAACCTCGTTGCGGAACCGTTAGAGAACCGAGGTATCGTGACGGATGCGGTTAACGACATGTTGAAGGCGATATCGGTGTCGCTCATTATGGAACAGGTTCTCGCACCGAATTTCAATTTCACAACGAAAGCGCCCGGAGAACCGGTGGAGGAGCCGAAGTTCGGTGTTCCGATCCAGGTCAAGGGCTATCAACCACCGTCCACAGATCGTGTGAGGCAAATCGTTGAAGAACAGCTCGACGAACTAAAGGTAGACATCTACCAAGACCCGTTGCTGAAGCTCGTGCAGATTCATCCTGATGTGTACACGCCCGCTGAAATCAACACCAAGCTGGTGCCAATGGTGATAGCGAAGAGATTCCCTGATCTCAGCGATTCGCAGATCAACGAAGTGCGTCACGCTCTGCTCCTGGATATCAACTTCAAGAACGCGGTTTCACCTGACCCGAGCGATCCGAATCGGACATCGGGTGGCGAACTTGAGATCGAGCGCCACGGCGAGAACGTCTTGGTCAAGCTCGCCAAGAAGTTCGTCAATTTGGATGAACTTTCGATCGACCTTATAGACAGCATCAATCCGTTTCAGCATGCTTACGAGATCCTGTCAAAGAGTCTGGACGAGCGAATCTTGCGAACCATCCATGGCACTGTCGTTGCTGGTCGCATCCCGATGAGTAATGAGGAGGCGGCTATGTTATGGCCGGCGATTAAGTCCTTTACAGAGAATCGCGGGCACGAGCCGAACCTCAATGCGCAGGACCCGCGGGAGCAGCGGCTTGCCCACGCCCTCTCAATCATCCGGGCGGCCAAGCGGCAAAGCGAACGCGCAGCGGTATAGTGAGCGAAGCACCTTCACCGTTCGCTGATATATTCGCCGAAGAAGACAGGCTTGGGCTGCTTGCTCAGAAGCCGGCCGCGCCAAAGCGCTCGACTGAAGAGGAGATCGCCCTCGCCCAGTTCGAGGCAATCAACACGTTCGTTGACGAGCATGGCGTCCTTCCTGGAAGCAAGACAATTGGCCGAGCTCCTACTCTCGCAGAAGTCACGCTGGATGCTAATCTACAAGCGTTTCAGGCCAACGAAGACTATCGCACGTTGCTCGCTCCCTACGATCGCCACGGATTGCTAGGACCTGCAGCTACTGCTGGCCACATCTCGACAAATATAGATGAAATAATAGCCTCGGAGGATCCGTTGTTATCCGATCCGGCGGGCGTCATCTTCAAGCTCGAGCATGTCTCCGATGTGGCGCGAGCTAAGTCAAACTCGCCCGACGGAATCGCTCAACGCCGACCTTGCGCCGAATTCGAGCGTTTCGCGCCGCTCTTCGCAGAAATCAAGGAAGATCTCAGATCGGGACGACGCAAGACGAAGCCTTTTACGACTGCGGAAAGCATCGTCGCAGGTTCAGCGTTCATCTTGAATGGTATCATTTCGTACGTCGCCTACGTAGATGAGCGGCAACGTCGAGGAAAGGATTACCATGATGGACGAATCCGTGTAATTTTCGACAACGGGATGGAGGCTTATTACCTCTGGCGTTCTTTCGCGCGAGCCTTCTACGAAGACGAAAACGGTCGACAGATCGTCGAATCAACGCCGAGTGTCAGTGGTCCGCTCTTTAGTGGGGCCGGGCACGTCTCCGGGCCGCTTTTCACCGGTGAAGCTGATAAGGATGAGTTTGGCGAGGCCAAGGGCACCGTTTATATCGTTGAAAGCCTCTCTGAAGACCCCAACATCACCGCGTTGAAGGGCCGACTGTACAAGATCGGTTTCACGACGCAGCCGGTTGACAAACGACTCGCCGACGTCGAAAAGGATCCGACGTTCTTATGCGCTCCGGTCCAACTCCGCGCGACTTACGAGACGAACTTCTCCCCGCGTAAGTTAGAACAACTGCTGCATCAGTTTTTCGCGCACGCAAATCTCCAAGTCGAGGTTGTCCTCGGCAAGCCGGTCGTGCCAAAGGAGTGGTTCGTGGTCCCGCTCGATCTCGTCGAAGAGGGCGTGAAACGCATTCTCGATCGCAGCATCGTGAACTATCGGTACGACGCCGTCAGCCGAAAGATTGTGCCACGATGAGGTCACCCAAGTATTCGAAAACTGGGAGCCACGATGAAACGGGCCTACACAAAAAAGCAACCTACACTCTGCCTCCGGACGTAATCCGTGCGGTTGACGAGAATTGGCGCTTCCACGAGACACTCGATGCAGGATTGGCCGACAGCAAGAGTCAGTATGTTGCCGACTTGATACGGCGCGACACAGCGAAGAAAAAACGCTAGAACGAGCGGCCCGTTGGATAGGCTATCTACTTCTAATTTTGACGTTCAGTGAACGTTTTGCGGCTGTTCCAACGTGGCGATAACCGCCGTTGGCTTTCTCGTGTCGGAGGCGAACAGCGTTCACCCACTACGCTTCGACGGCGGGTTCTTAACCTTATGTAGCGCTCCTTTCTCGTTGAAAATGTCAAGCGACGGCAGTGGCTTGATGTCTTTCTCGTAAGCCGCAATCGCATTCGTAAGGTGAAGTTGGAGCTCGCGAACCACTCTGGGGCTTAATGAATAACGTCCAAGCTCGAATACGACGTGCTTAGATGGTGCGCCCTTGTCGACCAATAAATGGCCTTCCTCGTAAATGATTAACTTAAAGGATCCGTGCGCCGGGAAGTATTCGACTACGATATGTGTCGGCGCAAGAGTCTGTCCCTGACTCGGGATTATCGGCAAAGTCTCTGACTGTTCAAAAGGCGACGTGTCCATATTCCACCTCCTGCTTAAAGGTAATTATTCCGGCCGGAATATCGATAAGTTAGCACTATTCATCGCGTGCATGTTCCCATTGTTCCCTTGTCATGCCGTTTTCGGCGAGCCACCGGTCGGTAGGGCGACGAAAATGGACCGTCGTTGCCGTATAGTCACTGCGCCCAGACTCCGTTGTCATACGGGCCTCGCGACCAGCGGCCAATCGTTGATCGAAACTCGTTGGTGGCCACCATTGTTTCGAGAAAAGTATCTCCGCCCAGTAAGGGTCCACGTCGACGACGGCTCGCTCTCGGTTATTACCGAACACCCAGAGCCACACCTCAGCCATCGTGCGATCAAGTAGTTCGATGACTGGCGTTAGTTCGTCGAATGCCACGTCAGCCGGATAGCCGTTCACGTCGCGGTGCGCGATGCGCCGGTCTACGAGGTCACACGCAGCCTTTGCATCGAGCTGCAACCGAAGCGCCATCTCTTCGCAACGTCGCTCTTCAGGAAGCGAAGTGAACCAACTTGGATTGCTGGCGGCGTGTCGTGGAATGCTTCGAAGAATTGCTTCCAGCGATTCCTGTGGTCGTTTATTGTGCCGAACCTGCGCGCGGATAGCCGTCAAAGTCGATTGTAAATACCAGCTCCAAATTCGATTGAAAAAGAAATGGCCCATGCGAAGCAGTTCCTGATCACGGTGGATTAGAATTCCCCGGATCTTCCCAGCAACGTCGTGATCATGGATCATCAGGGCTATCCCCTGGTCGATGTGAACTACAAGGCGATGAAACTGCCTCCTGGGATCGTCGTATCGGGTTTGGGTGGAAGAACTCATTTATATAATCCCAGCATCAACCAAAAATCGCGCGCCATGAAGCATCGTCTTGCTAGAATGGTTATCGAATGGATTCAATCTCGACGAAGATCGCTAGCGACTCGTAACGGCAATAGGAGCTTTCCGAAGCTCGACGGCCTGATCGAGAAGTTGATCGCGTACCCGGCACCGACTACCACGCCTCTGCGACGGACTATCCAAAGGTGGTGAAAATGCCGGAGTTGCGGCCTTATACTTTTCGCTCCCCAGATCTTCAGTCTTTTTTCAGTCTCAAATGTTGCGCTCCATGTCGTGGTCGTAGCGACCGCCAGACGCTTCGAATCCGGCCCGGTTGGAGGCTCCTACATCCAGCAGGAGTAGCGCAGTAATGTCTTAAGGCCTCGACGTGGCGATAGTGAGTCTCCCGCCGCCTTGGGATCCGGCCGAAGATTTCATAATCGGCAAAGATGACTTTGCTGCTTTGGCTATTCAGTCGTCGCCATCAGATGGTAGGTTTTACTACTTTTTCCACAAGAAGCGCCGAAGGCTAGTTAAGTTCTTTGTAATGGATGACCGCCCGACTGTCAGTTACGTCTGTCGTGTGTCCCTTATCAAAAAAGCCAATCGCTTCACGCCTCGACTAGCGTTCGCGGTACGAGATAAACGCAATAGGAAAAAAGTTCTTGAGAATACGGTACCGTCAAATGTTGCAGAAAGGGCAATCAAAAGCAGCGTCAGCCTCGAAGAATGCTATTCCAACTTCTGGGAACTAATCGGCTTTCTGCAGGGCTTGCGAGATGTTGATGTCCCAAGCGGCAAGCTTTCTCTCGTAAAACAGGATGATGCATCACTTGTAGCATTGCTTCGCGATCGTAGCGCGAATAGCCGAACTACGATCATTAAATTGCTGTCGCAGACGGAGGGCGTCCATCTTTCAGAGCGAGATGTCAACGAACTCTTAAAACGCCGTGAGACGCTAAATCGATTTAAAGCCGACCTCGACCTGAAAAAGGATGACGAGGCACATTGGCAACGCTTTTTCGAGCAAAATAAATGGATATTTGGGTACGGTCTCGACTATCAGGTCCTTCGCCAGGAACGCTCGCAACCGTACTACGGCGGCAAAAACGTCACCGGTTCTGGTGGGGAGAAGGGCGACTACCTCGCTTCTACCATCGGGGATATAAATTTTACCGTTTTAGTTGAAATCAAGACTCCGTCTACACCACTACTTAGCGGTACGAAAGAAATCCGCAATGGGGCTTGGAGTCTCTCAAAGGAACTGACGGACGCTGTTACTCAACTTCAAGCAAACTTATATCGATGGAAAGTTGAGGGGTCGAAGAGCGACGAGAACAAGGACCTTTTGGAATCTGGTCGCGTGTATACTGTCGAACCGAAGGGCATCATAGTTATTGGTAGGCTATCCGAAATCGAGAACGCACGAACGAAACGCGACACGTTTCAACGTTTTAGAAGATCCCTACACGGGCTCGATGTAATTTCTTTTGATGAACTCTACAGGCGAGCGCGGTTTATTGTGACCCACGAAGATGCCGTCGACGCTGGATAGCGGGGCTTGGAACAGCATCGCTTTTTTAGGGTTAGACTTAAAAGCGCGAGGTCGAAGCGCCGCGAACGATCTGAGCTGACCACCCTTATCTCGACAGTGAAAGGCCCACGCTCGCTGGCGTGGTCTTTTCATTATCATGGTCGCCGCGCGTCGAGCTATGGATGCCTTGTGATGGACGATCCAGTAGGCGATGGCACGAATGCGGGAGCGCCCATCAGTACGAGCCTTCTTCCTGTACGTATACAGGGGGAACTCAGTTCGCCCATATTTACCGTCTCGTCGGTTCACATTGGCGACTATTTCGCAAAAAGGTCCGCTATGTCGCAGTGTAGTGCGTCGGCCACGCGTACGAGTGTTTTTAGGCTAAAGTTAACTTCGCCCGCCTCGAGCTTCTGGTAGTGCCGGGGCAAGATGCGCGCCGCATCTGCTAATTGCTCCTGCGTTAGCCCCAGCCTCAACCGACGGCGTCGGACTGCCCTTGCCAGGGACAATCGCACCCTGTCATACCGGGTGGTTGCCACGGATGGAGCGTACAAAGTGTAGCGAAAAGTGACCACGCCATGGCATGGCGTGGTCGGAAGGCAGGACTCGGGCCTTGGAACGCCATATGCCGCACTAGCGCTAGTTTACCGACCTGGATGTTTCCCAGCGAAGCGGGCTCACTATCGGCGCGGCATCGCAAGGAATGTTCCATGCTTTGTAGTGATAGCGAAAACCCTACGAATGAAACAATGCGCGTCGATCGACTGCACCTCGCAGCATGGCTTCGGCTCAATAAGCAGCGAATGGTCCGGCGGGAGCTCCTTCCCGACGGACGAGTCGCATACTACTTTGAGCCGTCAGAGGATCTTCCCAATCTCGTAGCTTTTTGGTGTTCACAGACAGCCGAAACGGGAAAACTGTCTTCTTTCGCCAGAATCGTTTCCCATGAGATCCGTGTTGCATGTCGATTGCGACGCGAGCGAGTCCTCGAAGAACGGGCGACTACGGACGTTGATGCGGTATCCGACCGAAGCTGAACGAAAACGGCCATTCTCACTGCGCGGCAATCGCTAGCACTTCGGGGGGGCCGGCGCGACAACTATTGTCGCGCTATAAAACAGTTCAAAGCGGCTATTGGACTCCATCTTAACGCTCAATTTGGTCGCTCATATGTGAACACACCGCTCGACGGACTCCCTCGGGTGCCTCGGCGGTACAAACCTGGTGTCCTACACCGGAACGATGTCCATCGGGAGGCGATGTACGTGCTGCCTACTTACCAGCCCACGTGGGCACTAGTCCGGTCATTGACGCACGATAGCAAACGATAAGCGGACAGTGGAGACGTTCGAGCCGGGACAGTACGCGGCGGTCATGGACTCGCCGGAAGCTCTCTGTCTCGAAGATATTGGGGACGGCTTTGAGCTGGCGGACATGTGGGGCTGGCTGGTCCGGGACAACTAGGACGGCGGCAATATTTGGCCCCAGCCTAACTTGCCGCCGTTTACGGTTGTCAGCCCCGGTCACAATCCTCGCACCCTCGAGGCTGAAGCTTGGGTCAGCTGTCAGTAGCGCTGATCGGTCAGGAGTAGAGACAGTACACATTTTAGGTGACATAACCGCACGGGCACGGATTCATCGAGGCCACGAGCATGAAGCGCGCCGGATAGTTGAACGTGCCGGCAGAGCGTGCGATCGTCACCGTTCCGTCTTCGATCGGCTGCCGCATCACT